>Ga0207951_100152_pt1 | contig 44485 bp, 53 predicted proteins | sample Subbio12Aug_8Bad_FD_184830 | JGI IMG/M metagenome (GOLD analysis project Ga0207951, IMG submission 184830) | Serpentinite rock and fluid subsurface biosphere microbial communities from McLaughlin Reserve, California, USA - CR12Aug_8Bad (SPAdes) | ecosystem: Environmental > Terrestrial > Deep... | reverse complement strand
GGCGGGCGACGTCCGCTACGGCGGGGCCCTGACCTTCGCCGGCCGCGCCGCGCCGCGGCTGATGCTGCATGCGGCCAGGCTGACCTTTCCCCATCCCGGGGGCGGCTACCGCACCGTCGAGGCGCCGCCGCCGGAGGATTTCGAGACGCTGAAGGCGGCGGCGGGGCTTTAGGCGCCCCTCCACCATGCTTCGCATGGTCCCCCTCCCCATCCGCTTCGCGGACAGGGAGGAGACAGAGACGCACCGTCTCCTCCCCATGCAATGGGGAGGGGGACCGCCCGCAGGGCGGTGGAGGAGCGCCGGAACCACGCCGTTCGACTCGCGCTATTCTCCACACACCCGGAGACCCGCCATGAACCGATTGACCCTGCCCCTGATCGCCGCCGTCGGCCTCGCCCTGTCGGCCTGCGCCAGCCTCGCTCCCTATGGCGCCCAGACGGGGCCGGGCGGGCAGGGCTATGCCGAACAGCGAATCGAATCCAATCGCTTCCGGGTCACCTACAACGGCGTCGGAGCCGCCGGTCCGGTGGCCGACCGGGCCCTGTTGCGCGCCGCCGAACTGACCACGGCGAACGGCTATGACTGGTTCGAGATCACCCGGAGCTGGACCGATGGACGGCTCGACAGCGCCGGCGGCTTCCGGCCCAGTGTCGGGGTCGGCTACGGCTCCGGTCGCTACGGCGGCTATCGCAGTTCGGGCGTCGGTGTCGGCGTCGGCCTGAATTTCAGCGGCCCGTCCCCGGTCTCGACCACGCTCGAGGTCATCATGGGCAATGGCCAGCGTCCGGACCGGCCCGACGCCTATGATGCGCGGGGCGTCCAGGACAGCCTCGGCGCACGGCTCTAGGCGGGGTCGACCTCCCGCACGAACGCTCCCACCGCGCCCCATAGTTCATCGTCGTGGCCGATCCAGAGATGGCCGCCGTCGGGGTACATGATCAGCCGGGCGTCCGGAATCCGCCGCGCGACCTCGATCGCCGCCTTGTCGGTCTCATAGAGGTCGCCGCGCGCCCCGACCGCCAGCGTCGGACAGGTGATCCGCTCCAGCGGCCAGGGCGGTGGCGCGCCCGCCGTGGCGGAGTCCATCAAGAGTCCCTGCTTGCGGGCGCTGATCGGCAGGATGTGGAACATCGCCGAACGGGCCCGCTCCCGCTCGCCTTCGTCCGCGGCCTTCACCGTCGCGGGCTCGGTGGCCAGGATCATCCGCGTCATGAAGTCGGGGGCCCCGCGCACGCCGGCCCAGAACAGCAGGTCAGAGCCGAGGACGGCGTTGATCATCCGCTGCGTCCCCCGATCCGGCGCGGCGTTGGCGCCCGGCAGGCGGTCGGGCGCGTGGAGGGCAGGGACCACCAGCACCAGGCCGCGGCACCGCTCCGGATGCCGCAGCGCCAGCTGGGTCGCGGACAGGGCTCCCGCCGATCCGCCGATGATCACCGCCCGCTCGATGTCCAGTCCGCGCATCAGCCAGGCGAGGGCGTCGGCCTGCATCTCCACCGTCGCTCCGTCGGGCATGGCGCTGCGCAGATAGCCGAACCGCGAGGGGGCGATGATCCGCACGCCCTGGCGCGCCAGCGGGGCGGTAAAGGCCAGCCCCTGGTCAAAGCCGCCGCCGCTGCCATGGATCATGAGGACCAGCGGACCGGAGCCCACATCGGCGTATTCGATGGGACCCCAGGGGCTGTCGACCACCTCGCTGCGCCCGAGCGTCGGGCCGCGGGCCTCGGCCATGTCGCGACGGAAGGCGAGGGATGCTGCCGCAGCAAGGGCGATCACGGCGATGAAGGCGACGACCGGCAGCCGGTGTCGCCGGACCTTGCCCGTGCCGCGCATTCGTGATTCGCCGAACCGGTTCATGGCTGACTCCCGTGCGGAAGGAAGCCTGTCACGCTGCTTCGGAGGCGGCCTTGACCCCGGTCAAGTCGGCGGGATCAGCGTCCGCCGCGCGTCAGGGCCCGGTATTCGACCAGCCGCTCCTTGTCGCGCCGCACCTGGTCGGCGACGGCGTTGTCGACATCCAGCGAGGCGTAGCGGACCCAGTTCTCTATGCCGAGCTTGTCCTGCACCGCCGAGGTCGTCGGCGTCCGCCAGAAGAAATACGAGGCGATGGAGACGACGGCGCCCAGCACGATGGCGAGGCCCTGCAGCAGGCGATAGGCGGTTTCATGCCCGGCCGGGGCCGGTTGTCCCGCGAGCACGGCCACGCCGATGATGAAGACCAGCGGCGTCAGGATCCGCGCCAGCCAGCGCATCCAGTAGCGCTCGCGCCGCACCCGCCACAGCTCCATCTGGACGTATTTCTCAAGGTATTCCATGCGCGCGCCCAGCCACATGGTCAGGCGCGTCAGATACATGGCGCGCAGGCCCCAGGCCCGGCCGTCCTGCTGATATTTGGTCTCGGCCTGGTCGGGCATGGCCCGGCCGGTCGTGAACAGGTTCTGCAGTTCGCGGGTGCGCTGAACGATCTCGCGCGACAGCTGATAGGAATCGTTCTCCAGCCGGAACCGGTACTGGATGAACAGGATCGACTGGATGGCCCAGTAGAGGCCCAGCACCACCAGCATGGCGGCGCCGGCCAGGGCCCCGCCGGCGGCGTCGGTCCCGGTCCAGCGGCTGAACCAGGTCGGGCCGACCGCGGCCAGGGTGCCGAAGGCGAACAAGGCCAGGGCCTGGGCCAGACGTTTTACCGCCACATGCACGCGCAGGGCGTCAAACACCCGGCGGCCGTAGGCATAGATGTGGCTGCGCAGGTCGGAATCGATCGGAAACCGCTCCTCGATCTGGCGCGCGAACAGGACGTGGAAGCGGTCCGGCTTTCCGTCGGTTTCCCAGAACGGAAAGATGTCCAGGGGCTGGTTGAAATATTCGTCGATATGGGCCGAGACCCGCTCGGTCGCCTCCGGATCGTCCGAGAAATACTCACTGTCCTGGATCGGATGCAGGATTCCGTCGGGCGAGCGCAGCGGCCCGGTGCGCCGCGGCGGTGTGGACGGTGGCGCAATGCGATTCTCGACATCGGCGGCCCCGCTCGGCGGCGGATTCGGCGCGCCCGGCGTCGGAGTCTGCAGCCGGGCGTCCGCGCCATGGCCGCCGTGACCGCTGTCGTGCGGCGGGGCGGCGGGGGCTCCGTGCCCGGGGTTGTGCCCGTGGTTGTGATCGTCGTGCGACATGGCGCTTCCGGCGGTCCCTTGAAACTTCAGCCCTGCACTATGGCAGATCGCGCCGCAGGGCAGACGGCGTTCCCCTTGAGCGCGAAGCTGCGCCTTGTATGTCAGGTATCACCGTTAACCCTGCCTGCGGGCAAGTGAAGTTTCGGTCAGAACGGATATCGCGCCATGGCCGCGGCGGAGGCGAGGATGGGAATCAGCAGCAGCCCCTCCAGTCCGACCCAGATGCGCGTCCGCCTCAACTCGGCGACCGGAGGCGCGAAGACCGGCTCGCCCGCCGCCGCCTTGCGCCAGCGGATGAAGGCGAGCGTCGGACCGATCGAGACCAGGCCAAGGACCACGAAGGCCGCGATCTTGCCCCAGAAATACGGGTTGGACTCATAGAAGGCCCAGCCCTTGCCGCCCCACAGCACCCGAACCGCCCCGATGGCGACGGCCAGAACCGCGATCAGGCCGTAGCCCGCGTCCAGCCGGCTCAGCCGGGCGGGCTCGACCGCTTCGCCCCTCAGCATAACCCCCTCCATCGCCAGCAGGGCTGCCAGCCCGAAGACGAGGATGTGGTGCAGTACCGCCAATCCAAGGTCCAGCACGCCGGGCTCCTTCGCTTTGCCGCCGGGTCGAGTATAAGCGCCGCAATATGACACGTCTTCTGATCGTCGCAGCCGGGGGCGCCCTCGGCGCCGTGGCCCGCTATGGCGTCGGCGTCTGGGCCGCGCGCCTGTTCCCGACCGCCGCCTGGCCGTGGGCCACCCTGACGGTGAATGCCGTCGGCGGCCTGCTGATGGGCCTGCTGGCTGGCTGGCTGGCCTTCCGCGGCGGGGCGTATGGCGAGAGCCTGCGCCTGTTCGCCGCCGTCGGCGTGCTGGGCGGCTTCACGACCTTCTCGGCCTTTTCGATGGAGGCGGCGCTGATGATCGAGCGCCGTCAAACGGCCATGGCGGGCGGTTACGTCGCCGCCTCGGTGATCCTGTCGATCGCCGCCCTGTTTCTCGGCCTGATGGTCGCCCGCCGCGCCTTCGGAGCCGCCCCTTGACTGACGAACCCATCCAGGAATCGGAACCCGCCCCGAAACGCGAGGTCCAGACCCTCTATGTCGCCGAGGCCGAGGACGGCATCCGGCTCGACCGCTGGTTCCGCCGCCGCTGGCCACACCTGTCCAACATCCAGGTGCAGAAGATGGCCCGCAGCGGCCAGATCCGCGTCGACGGCGCCCGCATCAAGCCCGAGGGACGCCTGACCGCCGGCGCCGCCGTGCGCGTGCCGCCGATCCCGGACGACACCTCGCGTCAGGCCGGCGACGTCCACACCCTGTCCGAACGCGACATAGCCTTCGCCAAATCGCTGGTCCTCTATGAGGACGACATGGTCATCGCCATCAACAAGCCCCACGGCCTGGCCGTCCAGGGCGGCACCAAGACCAGCCGCCACGTCGACCGGCTGCTGTCGGCCTGGGGGGAGGGGATGGACCGCCCGCGTCTGGTGCACCGTCTCGACCGCGACACCTCGGGCGTCCTGCTGCTGGGCAAGGGGCCCGAGGCGGCCAAGCGGCTGGCCGGGGCCTTCGCCCGGCGTCAGGCGAAGAAGACCTACTGGGCCATCGTCATCGGCAATCCCAAGCCCGCCGCCGGCCAGATCGACATGCCGCTGAAGAAGACCGGCATCAACGATTTCGAGATGATGCGGCCCGCCGACCGCAAGGACCCGCGCGCCGAACCGGCCGAGACCGCCTTCGCCACCATTTCACGCGCCGCCCACCGCGCCAGCTGGATGGCGCTGCGGCCCTTCACCGGCCGGACCCACCAGCTGCGCGCCCATATGGCCGGCATCGGCCATCCGATCCTCGGCGATCCCAAATACGGCGACGAGAAATCGAAGGAACTGTCCGGCTCTCTGAAGCTGCAGCTCCACGCTCGCCGCATCGAGCTGGAGCATCCGTCCGGCGGCATGCTGGTGGTCGAGGCCCCGCTGTCTCCCGAGATGCGCGCCGGCTTCACCCATTTCGGCTTCGAGGAGGCTGAGGGCAATGAAAGCGATCCGTTCGAAGGGGTGAAGAGGATTCGATGATCACATTCCTCCCCCATCGGGGGAGGGGGACCGCGAAGCGGTGGAGGGGGCCAGCCCCCCACGCCGGCGCCCGGATCAGCCCCCTCCACCATCGTTCCGATGGTCCCCCTCCCCCGATGGGGGAGGATTACGCATGACCCGACCCCTCGCAGTCTTCGACATCGACGGCACCCTCGTCGACAGCCGCGCCTCCATCTTCGAGGCCGCGACCGAGGCGTCGCGCGCGCTCGGCCTGCCCGAGCCGGAGTACGACCGGGTCCGCAAGATCGTCGGCCTGTCGCTGCCGGTCGCCCTGCGCGAACTCGAGCCGACCCTGAACGACGCCGACCTCGCCCGCTTCGTGGATGCCTTCAAGGGTGTCTTCCTGCGCATGAACAGCGATCCCGACTTCCATGAGCCGCTCTATCCGGGCGCCATGGAGACCATCCGCCGTTTGCACCGCGACGGCTGGCGGCTCGCCCTGGCCACCGGACAGTCGCGCCGCGGCGTGGCCCGCAATCTGGCCCGCGAGGGCTGGGCCGACCTGTTCCTCTCGTCCCACTGCGCCGAGGACGGGCCGGGCAAGCCGGACCCGGCCATGCTGCACGCCGCCATGGCCGCCTGCGACGCCTGCCCGGCCACGACCCTCATGATCGGCGACACCGCCCATGATATCACGATGGCCCGCAACGCTGGCGTCCTGCCGCTGGGCGTGGCCTGGGGCTTCCACACCATCGAGGAACAGCAGGCCGCCGGGGCCCGCCATGTCGCCCGCTCGTTCGGCGAACTGACCGTGGTGCTGGACGGTTTCGCCGACCTGACCCGCGCCGCCTGAGGGCTCAGACCAGCAGCCAGATCCCGGCGATCAGACAGGCTGCGCCGAAGCCGATGCCGATGGCGATGACGCGGATGTTCATCCGCGACAGGTCCTTGCCGGCATGGGCGTCGAGCCGTGCCGACACCGCGCAGGCGCGGCGCTCGGCCATGATCACCAGGAAGATGGCCAGCAGGATGAAGACGCTGGCGATGGCCTTGGGCGCCCAGGCCGGCTCCATGGCATTGAACAGGGCGTTGAAGGCCAGGCCGATGCCGATCGCCGCCATGGCCGTCCGCGCCCAGCCGGCGAAGGTCCGCTCATTGGCCATGACCGTGCGGTCCTCGGCCAGGTCGGTGCGGTCCTCGGCCAGTTCCTCGCGGTCGTTTCCCCGGTCATCCATCGGCGCGGTCGTCTCCCTGGGCGTCGCGGTTCAGCCGACCTAACCGCGTCCGCCGTCGGACGTTCCCTGTGGAGGGGGCCGCCCCACCGCGCTATAGGCCCGCCATGAGCCATATCCCGCCCCTCGATCCCAATGTCGCCGCCCGCAAGGGTTTCCGGGAGTCCGAGGAGCGTCTAAAACGCTTCTGGACCGACGTCGACGTCAAGGCGGGGCAGGGGGAATACGCCGTCACCCTCGACGGCCGCACGCCGAAGACCCCGGCCCACGCCCGTCTCGTCCTGCCGACCGAGGCCGCCGCCCGTCTCGTCGCCGGGGAATGGGCCGCCCAGGGCGAGTTCATCGACCCCGGGACCATGCCCGCCACCCGTCTGGCCTCGACCGCCATCGACCGGGTCAGCCAGGTCCGCGAGCCCGTCGCCGACGAGATCGCCGCCTTCTCCGGCTCCGACCTGCTCTGCTATCTCGCAGAGCATCCGACCGCTCTGGTCGCGGAACAGGTCCGCGGCTGGACGCCGTGGCGCGACTGGGCCGCGCTGGAGCTGGGGGTGGTGCTGGAGCCGGCCGAGGGCATCTGTCACCGCGCGCAGGACCCCGCCGCCATCGCCCGGGTGCGCGAACTGGCCCTGCGGCTGGACGATTTCGCCCTGACCGGCCTGGCCATGGCCGCGCCCCTGTTCGGCTCGGCGGTCCTGGCCATCGCCCTCCAGCGCGGCCGCCTCTCCGGCGAGGCCGCCTTCGACCTCAGCCGCCTCGACGAGGGCTTCCAGGAGCGCCAGTGGGGCGTCGACGCCGAGGCTGCCGAACGCACCGCCGCCCGGCGGGCCGAGGCGGTGCTGCTGGAGCGGTGGTTCCGGGCGCTCGGGAGCTGATTTTCCAAGACGGAAAATAATAACTTGCCAACATGGAAAGTTTCCTGTCATTTTCCATGTCGGAAAGTGGAGACGCCTCCCGTGACAGACGATCAGACCCCCGCCGAAGCCCTGGCCGCCATCCGAAGCGCTCGTTCGGCGGTCGGAGTCCGGATGAATCATCACTGGGGCTGGGATATCGCCCTGGCGGTCGCTGTCGGCGGCGTCTTCGCCGCGCACGCCCTGCCGCCCCCCTGGGGCACGCTGGCCATGATGCCCTGCATGCTGGCCGTGGCCGGGCTGTCGGTGTTCTGGCGCAACCGGACCGGCGTCCGGATCAACAGTTTGGCGCCGCCGCAGGCGCGGAGCGTCGCCCTGGCTTTGGCGCTCCTGCTGATGATCCTGCTGCTGGCCGCGATGCTGTCGTCCCTGCTGCTTGGCCTGCGCTGGCCCTCTCTCGCCGCCGGAGCGGTGGCGGCGATCGCGACCTTCTTCGCAAGTCGCGCCTGGCGGCGGGCCTGTCGGCGCGCCCTGTCCAGCGAGGACGCGTGACGATTCCGCGTTTTGATCCCGTCATCCACGCCCCCGGCCGACTGCAAATCTGCGCCATCCTGTCGGCGGCCGACGAAGCCGAATTCGCCCTGCTCCGCGACACCATCAAGGTGTCGGACTCGGTGATGTCGAAACATCTGAAACAGCTCGAGGAGGCGGGCTATGTCACGCTGACCAAGGCCGCCCAGGACGGCCGTCAGCGCACCTGGCTCAGCCTCACCCCCGCCGGTCGCAGCGCCTTCGCCGCCCACGTCGCCGAACTGCAGCGGCTGGCGTCGATGACGGCGCCCCTGCCGCTGGGGCAGGGGTTTTCGGGCTAGTCCGGTGAGCGAGAGGTGTTAGTGAGCAAGAGGTGAGCCGCTGTGGCGGCTGCCGGTGCGAGCCCGCTCACCCCTCGCTCACTAACACCTCTCGCTCACACCCAACCGTCCCCGCTTGCCTCCGCCCCCGGCCCTCCTTAAGCCTCGCGCTCAAGGAGACGCCTCATGCAAGACATCCTCGAACAGCTCGCAGCCCGGCGCGAAGCCGCCAAGCTCGGCGGCGGCGAGACCCGCATCGCCAGCCAGCACGCCAAGGGCAAGCTGACCGCCCGCGAACGCATCGACGTCCTGCTGGACGAGGGCTCGTTCGAAGAGACGGACATGTTCGTGGAGCACCGCTCGCACGACTTCGGCATGGAGAAGCAGCGCATCCCCGGCGACGGCGTGGTCACCGGCCGCGGCACGATCGGCGGCCGTCTGGTCTATGTCTTCTCCAAGGATTTCACCGTCTTCGGCGGCTCGCTCTCGGGCGCCCACGCGGCCAAGATCGTCAAGATCCAGACCATGGCCCTGACCAATGGCGCGCCGATCATCGGCCTGTTCGACGCCGGCGGCGCCCGCATTCAGGAAGGCGTGGAATCCCTCGCCGGCTATGCCGATATCTTCCTGCAGAACACCCTGGCCTCGGGCGTCATCCCCCAGATCAGCGTCATCATGGGCCCCTGCGCCGGCGGCGACGTCTACAGCCCCGCCATCACCGACTTCATCTTCATGGTGAAGGACACGTCCTACATGTACGTCACCGGCCCCGATGTGGTGAAGACCGTCACCAATGAGGTGGTCACCCACGAGGATCTGGGCGGCGCCCGCGTCCATTCGCAGAAGTCCGGCGTCGCCGACGGCGCCTTCGAGAACGATCTGGAAGCCCTCAGCGAGGTCCGCCGCCTGATCGGCTTCCTGCCCCTGTCGAACCGCGAGAAGCCGCCGGTCCGCGACAGCTACGACGACCCGGACCGCGACGAGGCCAGCCTCGACACCCTGGTCCCGGCCAATCCGAACCAGCCCTATGACATCAAGGAGCTGATCCTGAAGACGGTCGACGAGGCCGAATTCTTCGAGATCGGTCCCGACTTCGCGAAGAATATCGTCACCGGCTTCGGCCGCCTCGACGGCCAGACCGTCGGCGTCGTCGCCAACCAGCCCCAGGTCCTGGCCGGCGTCCTCGACATCGACTCCAGCCGCAAGGCCGCCCGTTTCGTGCGCTTCTGCGACGCCTTCGACATCCCGCTGGTCACCTTCGTCGACGTGCCCGGCTTCATGCCCGGCACGCGTCAGGAGTACGGCGGCCTGATCAAACACGGCGCCAAGCTCCTGTTCGCCTATGCCGAGGCCACCGTGCCCAAACTGACCGTCATCACCCGCAAGGCCTATGGCGGCGCCTATGACGTGATGAGCTCCAAACACCTGCGCGGCGACGTCAACTACGCCTGGCCCTCGGCCGAGATCGCCGTCATGGGCGCCAAGGGCGCGGTCGAGATCATCTTCCGCAAGGAGGCCGGCGACCCGGCGGCCCTGGCGGCGCGCGAGGCCGAGTACAAGGAGCGCTTCGCCAATCCGTTCGTGGCGGCGGGGCTGGGCTATATCGACGACGTGATCATGCCGCACGGGACGCGGCGACGGCTGATCCGGGCGCTACGGACGCTGAAGAACAAGCAGCAGGAGAACCCGTGGAAGAAGCACGATAATATTCCGCTGTAGGGGGCGCGCATGACGGATGCGATGCCCGACGAGATCGAACGGCGCAGCATAAAAATTGATCGCGTCACCGAGATCATGAAGCTCGGTGTGAGACGGGCCATGGCGTTTATCGGCTCCGCCGAGCGCTACGCGGCCATCCCGCCTCCCGCATCGCTTTCCCTTTCTACGATGGCGGGTTTCCGGGTGCTACCTGACCCGCTGCCGGACGAAACGGCGGAAGCCTATCAGAGGGAATTTGTTCTATGGTCATTGGGTAATGCGCTCGCCGAACTTGATCGGTTCTTCCACCTCTACCTTGATCAGGTCTGGCACGTCGCCGAGTTGGTGAAGGATGGTCCGGCCCTCAGGGCAGACCGAGAAATAGTCTCCATCGAACGGCAAACGAATGCGGCGGCAAAGCTAACCCAAGTTACCGATCGGATTGGAGCCGCTGATCAGCAGTCTCCACATTGGGCAACGCTGGCGAACGTACGAAATTGTCTGATGCACCAAGCGGGACACGTAACTCCCGCAAAGGCGAACCACGATGGCCGATTGAGAGTCAGTTGGCGCAGGTTTGAGTCTGCAATAGAGACTGACGGCGGCGAGCGGTTCGTGATGAATGAACGCGATGAACCGCTTTACCTAGAAAATGGTGGCCGCGTTGTCGTAATTGTGGCTGATCACCATGTAGATTTTGAAGTTGGTGAGCAGGTTCTGATTCGTGCTCAGCATCTTTCCGAAATTTGTCTTTATTACCAGATGGCTGCGGAGCAGATTTCTAGGGCATTAGTTGAGCACTGCAGAGCAAAGGGTCTCGACATCGTTGGGCGAGCGGGCGCAGCTCCGGGATAGAGAACCTGACCAACCTCATCTTCCTCTGTTCCCGCAACCGCCTCTGCTCCCCCACAGCCGAGCGGGTGTTTGCATCGCGGCCCGGCATGACCCGGCCGACGAGGCCCGAGGCGAGGTTGAAGATCAGGGCGAAGACGAGCAGCGGCGCCGACAGCTGAACCCCCAGCATAAAGGCGTCGCCGAGGGTGCGGACGGCCAGGGTGACGAAGTCGCCGGTAACCAGGGGCCGCGCCGGCGCGATCAGTTCATAGGAGCCGACCAGGCCGGCGATGAACAGGTGATGGGTGTTGGTGGCGAAGATCAGGGTCGTGCCCAGCAGCATCAGGAAGGCGCCTAGGGTGGAGCCTGGCGAGGCCTGCATCGGATTGGCCGTCTGGGCGAAGGCCAGGGTGGTCTGCAGCGAGACGATCTCGCCCGCGGTGGCCAGGGCGGTCATGAAGGATCGCAGCAGGGCCCCGATCATCAGGCCGACCACGACCTCACGAATGATCCAGCCGGCCATGCCCCCGACGCTGGCAGGCAGGGGAGGCAGGACGCCGGCGATCATCGGCCAGAGGGCGAGGCTGACGACGAGGGCCAGAGACAGGCGGATGCGCGGCGGCACATAGCTCTCGCCGATGCCGGGAATCAGCATCAGGACTGCGCCGATGCGGGCGAAGACGAGCGCACCCTGCCAGACCTGGTCGGATGTGGCGTAAGGCTCCACCGCTCAGGCGATCACATGCCGGCGATGCGGGCGGCGATCTCGCGCATGAAGCCGCCCAGCAGGGCGCCCATCAGCGGCAGGAACAGCAACAGGGAGACGAAGATGGCGATGATCTTGGGGGCGTAGATCAGGGTCTGTTCCTGGATCTGGGTCAGGGCCTGGAACAGGCCGATGGTGACGCCGACGACGAGGCCGACCAGCAGGACGGGCGTGCACAGCTGGATCGTCAGCCAAAGGGCGTCGCGCCCGACATCCATCACTTCCGCGCCGCTCATTCCGTACTCCGACTCGCTGATTCACGGCCCGGCCGGCGGGGCCGGACCGGGCAGAAAATGCCGGGAGCGTGGTTAACGGGGGGTTAGGATGACCCGCTTCTCCCTCCCCGTTGTGGGGACAGGGATGTATAGGGCGAACATGACCAAGCCTCCCGTCTCGCAGTCCGACGCCGAAGCCGCCGTGCGCACCCTGATCGAATGGGCCGGGGACGATCCCGACCGGGAGGGATTGCTGGACACGCCGGCGCGGGTGGCGCGCAGCTACCGCGAATTGTTCGCCGGCTATGAGACAGAGCCGCGTGAATATCTGGAGCGGACCTTCGAGGAGGTCGGCGGCTATGACCAGCTGGTGGTGCTGAAGGACATCCGCTTCGTCAGTTTCTGCGAGCATCACATGCTGCCGGTCGTGGGGGTCGCCCATGTCGGCTACCTGCCCACCGACCGGGTGGTCGGTATTTCGAAGCTGGCGCGGGTCGTTCGCGGCTATGCCCGACGGCTGCAGATCCAGGAAAAGATGACCTCGGAGATCGCCAACGCCATCCAGGAGGTCCTGCGGCCCCAGGGCGTCGGCGTGGTCATCGAGGCCGAGCACAGCTGCATGACCCTGCGGGGCGTTGACGCGCCCGGAGTCAGCCTGACCACAAGCGCCCTTCTGGGCGTGGTGCGCGACGATGGCCGCACGCGGGAGGAGTTCCTGCGGCTGGTGCGAGGCTAGGCGACCGGCCCGATCCTTGCGGAATTCGCCTCCGAAGAGGTGTTTCCCATGGCCTGGACCGCGATTTCGACCCGGAATGAGACACCGCCCATCGTGCGCGGCGGGTGGCTGGACGCCCTGCGCTTCATTGTGGCCGCCCTGATCATCCTGCACCATTTCCAGGGCGCAGGGCCGGTGGCGCTGGCCGAACACTGGCACCCGGTTTTCGAGCGGGGCGGTTTCCTGCTCACCAATTTCTTCATCATCGACAGCGGCTATGTGCTGATGCGGGTCTACGGCGCCTCGCTCGCCGGCGGCCGGATGTCGGCGGGCGACTTCTTCCTGAAACGCTATCTGCGCGTCCTGCCCGCCCATCTGATGATGGTTCTGGGCCTGGTGATCCTGATCGTCGGGGGCGGGATGCTGGGCTTCGCGCCGCGGGCCCCGGAGTGGTTCCGCTGGGACCAGCTGCCGGCCCAGCTGACCCTGACCCAGGCCTTCGGCGTGCCCGGCGGGCTGGGCTGGAACGCGCCGAGCTGGTCGATCTCGGCCCTGATCGGCTGCTACCTCGCCTTTCCCTGGATCCTCAGGGGTCTGGTTCGTCTGGGTCCCTGGAGCGTACTGGCGCTCGGCGTCGGCCTCTATCTGATCGCCAACCAGCTGACCTGGGCGCTGCTCGGCTATCCGGTCTACCAGATGCCGATGGGCTTCGGCTTCATCAGAGCCCTGCCGCTGTTCTTCCTCGGCATGGCCCTCGCCTGGTTCGCCCAGAAGGTCTGGATCGCCCCGAAACTGGCCGGATGGGCCGGTATCGGCGCGGCCCTGCTGCTGGCCTTCGTCCAGTATTTCGACAAACACGCCCTCGTCTCGCTGGCCTGTATCTCGATCATCATCCTGGCCGCCGGGGCCGTTCCGACCCTGCGGCCTTCAAAATGGGTCGAGACGGCAGCCAAGGTCTCTTTCGCCATGTTCATAAGCAATGAGGTTGTGCGCATCGCCTGGTTCGGCGTGGCGAATGTGGCGATCGCGAAATTCGCCCTGCCCGTCTCTGCGCAATGGGCCCTGTGGGTCGCCGGAGTGGCAGCAGCCTTCACCTTCGCCTTCCTGTTCCACTTCCTGATCGATGCGCCGATCCAGGACCGTATCCGCGCCTGGTTGAAGGGCCGGTCCGGAGGGCGTCCCGCCGCTGTCACCCAACCGGTGGTGTCGCTGGAGGGATGAAGCCGATCCCGCATCGGACCGATCGCACCTTGACCGAATTGGTCTAGAACAGACGAGTGACTGCCTTCGCCGCCTCCGCCGATCCGATCGCCCTGGCCGAAGCCGCCGGTTCCGGCGACGCCGACGCTGCACACCGGCTAGCGGTGCTGACAGCGATGGGGCTGGGTCTTCGGCATGACTGGCGGCTGGCCCTCGACCGCCTGACCTTGGCGGCGGAACTGGGGCACGCCACGGCGGGCCGAGAGCTGACCTTGCTGTCGGGCCTTGCGGTTCTTGAAGGGCGTTGGAAGGATCTGGCCGACAGCGTCGATATCGCCTCCTGGCTGAACGCGCCGGCGCCGCGCCCACTGGTCGACGGAGCGGCCATCTTCGCCATCGAAGGCTTCCTGCCGGTCCCGGTTTGTGACTGGCTGAAGGAACGGGCCGAGACTCTGACCGAGCCGGCGCTCGTCTATGATCTCGAGACGGGAGCCGGACGGCGCGAGAGCGTCCGCACCAATGCTGCGGCGCGCTTCGAGCTCGACCGGATGGATGTCGTTCTGGCCATGGTGCGTGAGCGCATCGCCCGGGCCGCCGGCCTGCCGGTCCCCGGTCTCGAGTGGACACAGGTGCTGCATTATACCGTCGGCCAGACTTTTGACTGGCACGTCGACTGGCTGGATCCGGCCAACCCGGCCTATGCCGCCGACCTCCTCTCGCGGGGACAACGGATCGCCACCTGCCTGGTGTTCCTTAACGACGATTTCGAGGGCGGGGAGACGGCGTTCGAGACGGGCGGCATTCGCCACCGGGGGCGCAAGGGCGACGCCCTGCTGTGGGCCAACACCCTGCCGGAGGGGCCGGTCGATGCACGCACCCGCCACGCTGGCCTGCCGCCGACCCGCGGCGAGAAATGGGTTCTGTCCCAGTGGCTGCGCGGGCGGGCGCCGCGGTTCTGAAGCCGATCGTCAGATCGGCATCCGCATGATCTCCTGATAGGCCGAAATCACCTGGTCGCGTACGGCCATGGCCGTTTCGAGCGAGGCCTCGGCCGAGGAGATGGCTGTAACCACGTCGATCAAACTGCCCTGACCCTGGACCGCCGCGGTCATCTGTGTTTCCGCGGCGCGCGTGGTCTGTGTCATGCCGCCCATGACGTTGGTCAGCATGTCGGCGAAGCCGGACGGGCCGGCGCCGGAGACGCCCGCCGTCGGCAGGGCCCCCTCCTGGATCGCCGCATAGGCCTTGGCCGCCATCAAGGGGTTCATGGCTCAGTCCCTATTTCTTCAGCAGGTCGAGGATGCGGGCGTCCATGGCCCGGGCGGTCTCGATGACGTTGAGATTGGCTTCGTAGGCGCGCTGGGCCTCGCGCATGTCCATGGCCTCGATGAGGGTGTCGACATTGGGCCGCAGCACATAGCCTTCGGCATTGGCGGCTGGGTGGGACGGATCATATTCGGTCTTGAATTCGCCCATGTCGGGACGGACCTCGGCCAGGGTCACGCCGGTCACGCCGTTGATTTCGCGCGCCTGGAAGACGGGGATCTGGCGGCGATAGGGCTGCCCCCCCGCCACCTGGGCGGTGGATTGGGCATTGGCGATGTTCTCGGCGATCACGCGCATGCGCGACTGCTGGGCCTTGAGCGCGCTGGAGGCGACGGCCATGGCCGAATTGCGGGGCGGGATCGGGTCGGGCATCGGTCAGTCCTCGGTCAGCGCCCGGGCGGGCGGGCGGCCATGCGAAGCATCTGCATCGACTTCTGGTAAAAGCCGATGGCCGCGTCATAGGCCATGCGGCTCTCGGCCATCTTCAACATCTGTTCCTCGACCACGACCGAATTGCCGTCGAGGGTGGTTTCCGAATCAGGGGCGGCCCGGCTGTCGAAGCGAGCCGTCGGACCGGCCGGGGCGATATGCATGGCGCTGGTGCGGGTCATGCGCACCCCGCCCCCGCCTTCGGCCAGGGCGCGGGCGAAATCGGTCGGCTGGTTCAGGTCACGGCTGACGTAGCCGGGGGTATCGGAGTTGGCGACGTTCTGGGCAATGACGCGTTGGCGCTCGTCCAGCCAGGACAGGCGACCCTTGATCTGGCTGAGCAGCGGCAGGTCGGCGAAGCCCACGGGCGACATCCCTCTCCTAGCGGAGGGCGCGGCCCGCCCCCTGAGATGGGCAGAAACTGCCGCCTGCATGGTTAACGGGGGGTTATCTCAACGCGGCGTTAACCATGTCGGGTCGAAGTCTGGCGCATGAATTTCCTCGACCTGTTGCGGGCCGTGTTTGCCCTGGCCTTCACGCTCGGCATCATCGGCCTTGCCGCCTGGGCCGCGCGTCGGTACGCGCCGCAATTGCTGGCCCGGCTGAGCGCCGAGCGCGGCGAGCGGCGGATGCAGGTGGTCGAGACCCTGGTGCTGGACCCCGCGCGACGGCTGGTGCTGGTCCGGGTGGATCAGGAGGAGCGACTGCTGATTCTCGGCGAGGGCCGGGAACTGATCGAGCCGCGCGGGGCGGAGAAGTGAAGCGCGTCGAAATTCTGCCTCCCTCGCCGGGGGGGCGGGCGAAGATATTCGCCATACCCACCCGGGCCGAGCTGAAGCGGGCCGCGCTGCTGTCGCTGATCGCCACGGCCCTGTGCATGTTGTGGCCTCTGGCCGCCTTCGCCCAGGATGCCGCGACCGGCGGTCCGGGCGCGGCCATCAATATCGATCTGGGCACGGGATCGGGGCTGACCGAACGGGTCGTGCAGCTGGTCGGGCTGATGACCGTGCTGTCGCTGGCGCCGTCGATCGTGATCATGACGACCAGCTTCGTGCGCATCGTCGTGGTGCTGTCCCTGCTGCGGACTGCGCTCGGGATGCAGCAGTCGCCGCCCAACGCCGTGCTGGTGTCCCTGGCGCTGTTTCTGAGCGCCATCGTCATGGCCCCGACCTGGCAGGACGCCTATGATTCGGGCATCCGACCCCTGCTGGACCAGCAGATGGAGCTGCCCCAGGCCTTCGATGCGGCCTCGGAACCTGTGAAGACTTTCATGCTCGGACAGGTGGATCAGGATGACCTTGCATTGTTCGTGCGGCTGTCCAATCTGGAGGCCCCCACAGCGGCTGCGGACCTGCCACTGCGGGTGGTCACCCCGGCCTTCATGATCAGCGAGTTGAAGCGCGCCTTCGAAATCGGATTTCTCCTTTTCGTTCCGTTCCTTGTGATCGATCTGGTGGTGGCCAGCGTGCTCATGTCGATGGGTATGATGATGCTGCCTCCGGTGGTGATTTCCCTGCCTTTCAAGCTGATCTTTTTCGTGCTCGTGGACGGCTGGAGACTGGTCGCCGGAAGCCTGGTCGAGAGCTTCCAACGGGCGTCCGGTAGCGGATAAATCCCCACCCCGTGGGCCTTACAGCGGCGAAGTCGCTTGCCAAGGGAAGAAAAAGCGGCGTCAATCCGTCCGTCATCGCCCCTGAATCGGGGTGAGCTCACATCGGGAAACGACCCACATGACCACCCAAGCAGAACTCATCGCCTCTGTCGCCAAGGACGCCGGTGTCAGCCAGGCAGACGCGGGCCGCATGCTCGACGCCCTCGTCAAGAATATTCACAAGGCGCTGATCGACGGCGGCGACGTGCGCATTTCGAACCTTGGCGTGTTCGACACCGCAGCCCGTGCCGCGCGTGAAGGCCGTAACCCGGCCACCGGCGCGACGATCAAGATCGCCGCCTCCAAGGCCGTGCGCTTCCGCGTGTCGAAGCCGCTCAAGGATGCTGTGAACAAGTAGGCCCGCTCGCTCCCCAATCGGGGAATGGACTAGGCAGGACGGGCGGGCGCCGCAGGTCGGTTCCCGCCCGTTTTCGTCCTGAGCTCGGCCTTCATGGTCGCGACCCAGCCGGCGAAGGTGTCGGCCGCGGCGGCCAGGGCGGCGAAATCGCCCGAGCTCGCGCCTCCTCCCGCGCCGTCGTCAAGGGCGATCGACAGCGCCGTTTTCGCCCGCGCCCCGGCCACGAAGGGGCGGTAGTTGCGCGACAGACGGGCCAGGGCGCTCCCGTCTTCACCCAGTGAATAGCCGACGCCGGCCCGGATCAGACGGGCCTCCTCGGCGACCGTCAGGGCCGCCGGATCCCGGAAGCGATCGCCGAGCAATCCGTCATAGAGGGCGGCGGCTCCAACCCATTTCTGCTGTTTCCAGAACACCTCGGCGCGGACCTCGCGGGCCTCGGGCGAGGCGTCGTCGCCGAGGACCTCAAGCGCATGATCGAACCGGCCGAGCTCCATCAGGGCGCGGCCTTCAAGGGCCCGACGTTCGCTGTTGAGAGCCGATGGCAGGATCGTACTGCGCGAACTCCAGAGCGCCTGTAGCGCGGGCTCAGCCTGACGGTCCATCAGATAGACGGCGGCGAGCTCGGTTGCGACCTGGGCCTTGGCCACGCCCTCCAGCCGGTTTTCGACCTGGTATTTCAGCAGTTCGGCGGCCTGGTCCAGCAGGTCGACGTCGACCAGACGACGGGCGAGGCGGCGCACCATTTCATCCCCATCGGCGCCGATCGGGGTCAGTTCGCGGAAGTCATAGAACAGGCCCAGGGCCTGAACCGGCTGGAGGCCGTCGGCTCCGCCGTCGAGGAACAGCATGCGGAAGGCGGCGCCCAGGTCGGCCTGGATGTCGGCCGCCCCTTCGAGCCGGTTCAGGCCGGGGCCGGCGCCCTTGAGGGCGGTGAGGGCCTCCCGGTACAGGCCCTGCGACAGATAGAGCTGACCCAGCTGGCGGATAACGGCCAGTTCGGTGGCGTCGCCGCGCCAGCGCCAGCGCAGGCCCTCCAGCTCGTTCGCCGCATCAGCGACCTTCATCGTCCCCTTGGCCAGGGACAGGCGGACCACGCCGAGCTTGGCGGGCACCGAGACGGCGTCGAGCGGCGCCTGGCCGACCGCGCTGTAGACGGCCAGCGCCCGGTCCGACTGGCCATCCAGTTCGAACAGCCTGGCCTGCACCAGCCGGGCCGTCAGCTGGTCGGCGGCGGGGGCGGCCTGGCTGAAGCTGTAGTCCAGCAGGGCGCGGGCGGCGTCGAGGTCGCCCGTCTCCAGGGCGGCCATGGCATGGGCCGCGCCGAAACGGGCGCGCCAGGCCGTGGGGAAGGCATCGACGGCCACGGCCCCGGCCGCGAAGGCCTGTCGGGCCTCGACCCAGTCGCCCTGGGTCGAGGCGATATAGCCGCGCCAGACGGCTGAAGCGGGATCGCCCGACACGGCGGCCGAGGCGAAATCGCCCTGGGCCTCTTCCATCCGGCCGATCGAGGCGCGGGCGGCGCCGCGAAGGCCGCGCAGTTCGGGCTCGCCGGCCATGTTGGGAGCTTTGGCGACGATGCTGTTGAGCACGCCGACGGCTTCATAGCCGAGCCCCGAGCCGACCAGGAAACGGGCCAGGGCGAAACGGGCCTCGGCCGGGGCGCGGGGATCCTCGCCGGCGGCCATGGCCTCCTGGGCGCCGGCGTCCTGCAATTGACGATAGCGGGCCGAAAAGCCGGCATGGCCGACATCGGCCCAGTCGGACGAGATCAGCGCCGGATACTTCGCCTTCTGCGGCGCGCCCTCTCCGGCCTCCGATGCGTTCAGACCGGCGGACGGGGGCGACAGGGTCAGGCCGGTCGGCCGGCTGATGACGACGCGATCGCCGTCGGCCTGGATGGCCAGATCGCTGGCGGCGGTCTCCACCGCCAAACCCTGCGCGGTCGGCATCAGGGCCAGGTCCACCGTGCGGCGGCGGTCCGCGAACCCCTTGCCGGGGGCAAGGGCGGTGACGGCGGCGAAGCGGTCGCCGGCCAGGGGGTCCGTCAGCCAGACCGCGCGGGTGGCGCCGGCCATCCGGGCCACCAGGGCCGGTTCGCCCGTGTCGTCGCGGTCGATGACGACGCCCTCGACGGCCGAGGGCGGGCCGCCGATCACCACCGACCAGGTCGACCCCCTCGCCACGGCCGAGACGGCGAGGCCTTCGGGGACGGCGATGCGCAGCGCGAGATGGTCGGGACCACGGGTCCAGCGGGCGTCGGAAGCGGGACCGAGCTCACGGGCGCCGGCCATGTCGAGGCGGGCGGGCGTGTCGAACACCACCCAGACGGCCTCGCCGCGCCGGAAGACGGCGGCGCCGACCGGCGTGGCCCAGTTGAAGTCGAGGCTGACCTTCGCCGGCGTGGCCCGGGCCACGACCGGCACAGTCTGCAGCGCCGCGGCGGAGGGCGCCGGGGCCTCGGGCGCGACCGGATAGAGATTCAGATAGACCGCCCCGTCGGCCGATCCGCTGCGGGCGTCGGCGCCTTCGGCGAGGGTCAGGACCAGTTCGGTGCCGCCCCGGACCGCGCGGGTTTCGACCTTGTCCACTCCGCGCGGCGGATCGACCTTGAGCCGTGACACGTCCGGCGCCGCGGTCGAGCCGATGCGAACGACCACGTCACGGCCGTCGCGACGCACGCTCGACCGGGCCCCGATGACGCCGGCGAACTCGATCCGGGTGAATTCGGTGTTGGCCCCGATGCGGATGGACACCGGATCCAGCGGGGCCGCGGCCTCCTGGGCCAGCGGGGCCATGGGCGCGAGCATGACCGACCCGGCCGCGGCGGCGGCCACGGTGGTTCTGAGAATGCGTTTGCTGGCGGCGACCCCGGACATAGGCGCGCACCCTCGCGCGCGGGCCCTTTCAACGCAGTTAACGGTTGGTGACCGCAGTCTTCAGCATGGTCAGCGCCACGCGCAGGCATTCAATGCGGCAGGGGCCGCGCCCGACGTCGCCGAAATGGTGCTCTTCATGGGTGGTCGGGGCCCCCAGCGCCGCCACGGCGAAATGGACCCGACCGGGTTCGTCGTCGGGCCCGGCGGCCCCGGCGAAACCGGTGACCGCGACGGCCACGCCCGCGCCCGAGGCCCTCAGGGCGCCCTCGGCCATGGCGCAGGCGACGGGCGCGGACACCGCGCCATGCTCGACCAGCAGCCTCGGCGGAACCGCGAGTTCATCGGCCTTGGCGTCATTGGTGTAGACGACATAGCCACGCTCGAAGACGTGGGACCGGCCCTCGACATCAGTCAGCAGCGACGCGATCAACCCGCCTGTGCAGCTTTCGGCCGTGGCCAGGGAGAGCCCGCCCTCGTCCGCGGCCACAAGGACCGCCTCAACCAGCGCCTCAAGGTCGTCAGGCAGGGCGGGGCTGAGGGTTTCGGTCATGCGGACTCCTGTCCGGGCGCAACGGCTCCGTCCGGGGCGCGTTCCCTCCGCGACACTGCCACCCGTTGAGATCGGCGCCCGGCACGCCGACATGGGGAAGGAGCCTTGTCAGGATCCGAACGTGACCGAACCTCTCTACCCCCGCCTCAACACCCTCTCGACCGGCCTGCGCTGCCGCTGCCCGCGTTGTGGCGAGGGACCTTTGCTGTCGGGCTTTCTGACCATCCGCGACGCCTGTCCGGCCTGCGGTCTGGACTATGGCTTCGCCGAGCCGGCCGACGGCCCCGCCTTTTTCGGCATGAGCGTCGTCGGGATCGTCGGCATGGCGCTGTTCATGTGGTTCGAGTTTGCGGTCCACCCGCCGATCTGGGTGCATATGGTCGTAACCATGCCTCTGCTGGTCATCGGCTGCCTCGGCGTACTGCGACCGCTCAAAGGCTGGCTGGTGTCGGAGCAATATGTCCACAAGGCCGCGCCGCCGGAGTTCGAGAGCAACGGCAAGCACGGCGACGGCTCACGGTGGCGCTGACGCCACCGTGTGGGAAGAGGGTGGATGGCGACCCCGGAGGTCTTCCGGGAATGCAGCTAGGAGATTGTTCTATAGGTATTTTTTTCGCCGCGCCCCTGAACGATACCCCCGCAAATACCCCCAACTTTCTCTGATTGCGAGCACGTGGCTTTCGGCTGCCTAATCAAGGGGTTGGCGGAGCGAGCGCCATTTCTTCTTGCTGGATTACCTCGGTCGCCTAGGCTTGTGTAATGGCCAACCGAATAAGCCCTGAACCAATCCGGTACCCCTGCTTCACGTGCGGGGGGTCATTCAGGTTTGGGCCTCATGTCTACAACGGCCATCACATCAACGCGTATCAGATCAACGTCTGCAAAGGCTGCTGGGACGGCAACTGGGATGGGTGGGCCCCACATTATGAGCGCAAGCTGTTGGCACACCTCGCACACAAAGGCTTGCCGGTACCGTCCAGAAATCCTGGCGGGTATCTTCCTCGAGATCCGTAGTTAGCCGCCGTCGGACAAAGGCTCTCGAGATCCTCACTGGACGATGGTGAGCTTCGGCCGGGCGGACGACATACTGGCGGTCAGCGGATACAGCGAGGCCAGTTCAGAGTCATAGGCGTGAAGAAGCGTGACCAGATCCTCGGCCGAGTACCCGAGCGGGCCCAAATGCACGTCGAGTAGGTTCTTGACCAAGGTTGGCTGCTCATGCGGGAAGTCCAACTCGGGGGGCTCACGAAGCCGATATCCGCGCGCGCTCATTTGCTTCCAGAGATACTGCTTCTGGTTTGGTTGAAGGCGCCCATGCTTGTCGGCGGCCATCAATAGCGACCCCATCGAAACCCTCCACTCAGGCTTGAGAGCCGCCAGCAGCGGTAGGTCGATGCGCCGACCGACAAAGTACGGCTTGATATCCGCGGCAGGCAACAAGAGTTCGGACGCGAACGCATTCGCCTCTTCCTCCATCCGCGGATTTGGAAACCGATGCATCACCAGGTGACCAAGTTCGTGGGCCAGGGTGAAGCGCAGTCGATCCGCCGGCTGCTCGCTGTTTAGAACGATCATGGGCGGCATTCCGGGCACCGAGAACGTGACACCACTGATCGATGCGCCGGCCATGCGTGAGTGGGCCACCAAGATGCCTGACTTCTCAACGTGAAGAGTCAGATCCTTGAGCGGTCCACGGGGCAGACCCCAATGGGCACGAATGACCCCAGCGATTTTTTCTGGGCTGCCGTAATCCTCTACTTCCAACCTCGGCAGGTTGCGGGTGAAGTCTATGTCGACACCCTCGAGAAACCGGCGCAGATGCATCACGCGAAGGTTCAGTTCGGCGACGACGGCATCAACCTCTCGAGCCGCGACATCAGCCTTCTTGCGCCACATCGGGTGAACGCTCACAGGCGCTCCGTAGATCGGGTCGCGGAGGAAGAAAAACGTCTTGGGAAATTCGTAGACTTGGGCGGCCTTCAGGACGATCTCATCCCTGATTTCCACCATGCCGTTCTCCATACGAGACAACATGGACTGATCGACGCCAAGGCGTTTGGCGGCCTCAATCTGCTGGAATCCTCTTCGTTGCCGCGCCAAGCGCAGCATATCGCCGTTGGGATGCATGACTACTACTCAGCGACTTTGGCGCCGGTCCCGCGACGCTTCGGCGTAACAACCGGCGGGCTCGTATCAGGCGTAGGCCCGGTCGGGATCAGGATAACCTCGGCCGCAGGCGCCGTGCCGTCGATCACATAAGACCAGATGCGACGCGTGCGATTCCGCGCCACGATCGCCAACTGCTCAAGCTGCGTCCCCAAGGCGTCGGTCTTGTAGCAGGCCTCAACCTTGTGGACCTCCGGCAGGCCGGGGATCATGAGTTGCGGATCGATAAACTCGAGCACCGCCTGGGTCTCGATGTTCGACCCGATCCCCTTCGCATTGCCCTTCTTGAACCGCACCAAGATGCGATCGCGGAAGAGGAACTGCAGCGTTCCGCCCTTCTCGATCACATGGATTTCCGGATCGTCCGCGAACTCGACAGCCGCGTGTTGGCAGATGAAGTCGAACACGATGTTCGAGCGGGTGCGACTGAACATGAAACGCCCGCGCCCCGGGACTTCCTTCCAGTCGGCCCAGGCGCGTTCGACGACGCCACGTATTCTGACCTCGAAGTCCGCGAGGACGTCCTGAACTTCTTCGATCTTGGCGAGCGGCATGGGAGCACCCAGTGAGGAAAGCCTGACCATACGCGGCGTTTTCCCAAATGCAAGGAAAATTATGCAGATCGTATGCTGGTGGACTTCGAGGACGTCCGCAGGACTCGAACCACAGACCAGCGGCGCAGGCCTACCCAAAATTGTCTCAACGAAAACAGGACTCGCTAGGCGAGTCGCGGGGGTACCGGACTTCTCCTGGTCGCAGGATACCCCCTCGGATACCCCCAAGTCGTCGAAGCAGTCCAAAGTTCGGGCCAAAGACGAGAAAAAAGCCGTTGAAAAACAACGGCTTATATTCTACCTTAGGTTGTGGCGACCCCGGAGGGACTCGAACCCCCGACCTCTGCTTTAGGAAAGCCTTGCTCTATCCGGCTGAGCTACGGGGTCACGCACGGCTGACCTAGCGGCTGACGGCGCGGCGGGGAAGCGTCTGGGCAACGTGCCCGCCCGATTTCTTGAACCCCTCGTGATCGCCAGCCGCGACACCGGCTCCGCGGTTGTGGTTAATCGCCGTTCAGATACAATATGTTGGGGTGAACAAACCCCGAATCGGGCCGTGTCGGTGATTCGGTCCCGATTCGTTTCGCCCCTGTTCCGCCGGATCGAACACACCCGTTCACATCTTCAGGGAAATGATGCGTCGGCGCTTGAGGAACCGCGCCTGACCCGCCACCTTTGACCACCATGAGCGACCGCAGCACCGGCATGGCCCCCTCGCGCGTGGTCGCGGTGCTGGGGCCCACCAACACCGGCAAGACCCATCTGGCGGTCGAGCGGATGCTGGGTCACGCCTCGGGCATGATCGGGCTGCCGCTTCGACTGCTGGCGCGCGAGATCTATGACCGGATCGTCAAGCGGCGCGGGGCGGCGGCCGTGGCCCTGGTCACCGGCGAGGAGAAGATCGTCCCGCCGCGCGCGCACTATTTCGTCTGCACCGTCGAGGCCATGCCGCTGGAGCGCCAGGTCGAGTTCCTCGCTGTGGACGAGATCCAGCTGGTCGCCGATCCGGAGCGGGGCCATGTCTTCACCCAGCGGCTGCTGCATGCGCGGGGGCGGTTCGAGACCATGTTCCTGGGCGCCGGGACGATGGCGCCGCTGATCCGGGCCCTGGTCCCGGATGTCGAGATCGTGCACCGCGAGCGCCTGTCGACCCTGAGCTACGCCGGCTCCAAGAAGCTGACCCGCCTGCCGGCCCGCAGCGCCATCGTCGCCTTCAGCACCGAGCAGGTCTACGCCATCGCCGAACTGATCCGCCGCCAGCGCGGGGGGGCCGCGGTGGTCATGGGCAGCCTCAGCCCCCGCACCCGCAACGCCCAGGTCGAGCTGTTCCAGTCCGGCGAGGTCGACTTCCTGGTGGCCACTGACGCGATCGGCATGGGTCTGAACATGGATGTCGACCATGTCGCCTTCGCCGGGCTGAGAAAATTCGACGGCCGCCGCACCCGCTGGCTCTACGCCCATGAGATCGGCCAGATCGCAGGCCGCGCCGGGCGCCATCTGCGCGACGGCACCTTCGGGGTCACCGGCGAGGCGCTGGAGCTGGACGAGGATCTGGTCGAACAGGTGGTCGAGCATCGCTTCGATCCGGTCGAGGGGGCGGAATGGCGCAACGCCCGGCTGGATTTCGACACCCTGCCCGACCTGCTGCGCTCCCTGACGGTAACCTCGGGACGCGCGGGGCTGAACCTGACCCAGCCGGCGCTGGACGAGACCCTGTTAAGACGCCTGATCAAGGATGAGGAGGTGGCGCGGATCGGTCGCTCGCGCGGGGCCATAATGCGGCTTTGGGAGGCCTGCCAGCTGCCGGACTTCCAGAAGACGACGCTGGACGAGCACGGCCGGCTGGCGCGAGAAGTCTTCCACGCCCTGACCGGCAAGCGCGGACGGCTGACCGCCGACTGGATCGCGCCGCGCTTCGCCGAGCTGGACCGCGACGACGGTCAGATCGACCAGCTGTCGGCCCGGCTCAGCGGGGTGCGCACCCTGAGCTATATCGCCAACCGGCCCGACTGGCTGGATCAGGCGCAAGGCTGGCGTGACCGCACCAAGGCGCTGGAGGAGCGCCTCTCCGACGTGCTGCACGAGCGACTCACCGCGCGCTTCGTCGACCGGCGCACCACCGCCCTGATGCGGGCGCTGAATGTGACCGAGGATGCGACGGCCGAGGTTGAGGCCGACGGCGCCGTGGTGGTCGAGGGCCACGCGGTCGGGCGACTGCAGGGCGTCGACTTCCAGCTCGACAAGGGCTCGAGCGCCCTGGAGGACCGCGCCCTGCGCCATGCCGCACGACAGGCCGTGACGCCCGAGATCTCGCGGCGCCTCGGTCGCCTGGCGGCAGAGAGCGACGACGCGTTTGCGATGACGCCCGACGGCGCAGTGCTCTGGCGCGGCGTTCCGGCCGGTCAGGTGACCGGCGGCGACTGGTTCGCGCCGCGGGTGCGGCTGCTCGGCGAACTGGGACCGACAGCCACGCGCGAGCGGGCGCAGCGGCGGCTGGAGGCCTGGGTCGCCGCCGAGGCCGGGCGCGCCTTGAAGCCACTGGCGCGGCTGAAGGGGGCGGTGGAGAGCGGCGCGCTCAGGGGATTGCCGCGCGGGATCGCCTTCCGCCTGATCGAGGCCGGCGGCGTGATCGACCGGCGCGCTGTCGAGCGAGACCTCGGCGCCCTGAGCCAGGTCGAACGCCGCACACTGAGGACGTTCGCCGTTCGGATCGGGGCCCATTCGGTCTGGCTGCCGGGGGTGTTGAAGCCACGGGGACGGGCCTTGATGCAGGCGTTTGTCGCCGGCGAGTCGTTCCGCCCCGGAGCGACCGCCCTGACGCCCCTGCCCGAGCCGCCGCCCTCGCCGCGCCTTATGTCTGCCTTCGGCCTGCGCGCGGTCGGCAAGGTCGCCGCGCGGGTCGAACTGCTGGAGTCGCTGGCCGAACGACAGGCTGTGGCCCGGGGCTTGCCCGCGGAGACGGATCTGGCGGCGCTCGGTGTCTCAATGGCCGAGGCCAGGTCGTTGACCACGGTCCTGAAGGCCTCGCGCGCGCAGAAGCCGGATCGCGGCGAGCGGCTCCGGGAGGCGACGGACTCGCCTTTCGCCATTCTCTCGGCCTTGGCGACCCCGACGGCTGCGCCGGCCCGCGCCAAGCGCAAGCGCCCGCGCCGGGTCCGCGCGCCAGAATGAGCCAGGCCGCTTGCCGCATCGATGTCTGGTTGTGGCGGGCGCGGTTCGCGCGGACCCGCGCTGTGGCGGCCATCCTGGTCGAGAGCGGCGCGGTGCGGCTGACCCATCAGGGCCAACAGACTCGCCTCGACAAGCCGGGCCGCTGTGTACATGTCGGCGACGGTCTGGTTTTCGCCCTCGGCGGCCGGCTGTTTGACCTGAGGGTGGAGGCGCTGGGCGAGCGACGCGGCCCTCCGGCGGAGGCCCGCGCCCTTTACGCCCTCGTCACCGGGGGATGACCGCTATTCCTGCAGGACGAACTCCCCCGCAATGTGCAGCTCGACCTCGTCCGAGACCGCCGGAATGGCGTAGTTGACCCCGAATTCCGAGCGTCTGATCGTGGCCTTGCCGTCAAAGCCGGTCTTGTAGACATTGCCCATTGACGGGCCGGCCTTGTTGAACTCGACCTCCATGGTGACGGGCCGGGTCACACCGCGCAGCGTCAGGTCGCCGACCACCGTGGCCTCATTGGCGTCCTCGGGATCGACCGTCACCGAGCGCGAGACGAAGGTGGCCATGGGATGGTTGGCGGTGTCGAAGAAGTCGGCCGTCTGAAGGTGCGCCTTCAGCCCGTCCGAATTGGGAGCGACGTCCGTCAGGGGAATGGTGGCGGTCAGGGAGGAGTTCGAGGGGTTGGCGGGATCGAGGTTGAGCGTCGCCTGAACATTCACGAACTGGCCATAGTAGGTCGAAAAGCCGAGGTGATCGACGGACCAGGTTATCTTGCCGTGTTCGGAATCCAGTTCATAGACGCCGGCGCGGACTTCGGCCGGAACCTGGGTCGCTTGCGTGCGGGCCACGACGGCGCCGGAGGTCAGCAGGGCGACGGCGGCGACGCCGCCGAGTGCGAGGCGGGTGAAACGGGTCATGGATCGGCTCCTTCGGTGTTTATCTGCAATCACAACTGTAACAGATAGACGCTCGACGGGCGCTGGCAAGGGCGCCGGCGCAGGGTTGTGGTTGACACGTGGCCCCCACGCGGCCATCTGCGCAATCCGGAAGACCCGAAGGAACCCCCTGCTCCGCCCATGACCTACATCGTCACCGACGCCTGCGTGAAATGTAAATTCATGGACTGCATCGAGGTGTGCCCGGTCGATTGCTTCTATGAAGGCGAGAATTTTCTCGTCATTGCACCCGACGAATGCATCGATTGCGGCGTGTGCGAACCCGAATGCCCGGTCGACGCCATCAAGCCGGACACCGAGGATGAGCCCGACGGCAAATGGCTGATCATCAACGCAGAATACGCCAAGGTCTGGCCGAACATCACCGTGAAGGGCACGCCGCCGGCGGACGGCGAGCAGTTCGAGCGCGAGACCGGCAAGTTCGAGAAATATTTCTCCGAGAAGCCCGGAAAGGGCTCCTGAGCGACCTGAACGGGACGGTGAATGCCCCAGGGTAGAATCATCCCTGCGCCCTCCCGTGACGCGGAGAGAGTTCCGGCCATTCCCATTGTGCCGCTGCGGACGTTTTGAAATTCTGCAATTTTGTGATAGGTTGCTGTCATTGGGTCGGGCGGTATGCGATTTTCTCGCGCCGCCCGCGTTTGCGACAGAACCCCGCCCACGAAGGCGGGGTCGGCCAGAGGTTCGGTGATCCGTTTCCGCAGTTGACGCCTGAATTGCTGCACCGCCGATGGCTCGCCGTCGCCGGAGCGCACACAGGCGTCTTTTGCATTTCCGGTTCCCCGGTCCCTGGACCAGGAAAGGACTGACATGACGAACAAGACCGGACTGGAATTCAAGGTTGGCGACGCGGTCGTCTATCCGGCCCACGGCGTCGGCAAGGTTGCGGCCGTCGAGGTCCAGGAAGTCGCCGGCATGTCACTGGAAGTCTATGTCGTGACCTTTGACCACGAGAAGATGACGCTTCGCGTTCCGACCAAAAAGGCCAAGACGGCCGGTCTGCGTTCGCTGGCCGCTGACGACGTCGTGACCCGCGCCCTGACCACGCTCAAGGGTCGCGCCCGCATCAAGCGCACCATGTGGTCGCGCCGGGCCCAGGAGTACGAGGCCAAGATCAACTCGGGCGACCTGATCTCGATCGCCGAGGTGGTCCGCGACCTGCACCGTGCCGACAGCCAGCCGGAACAGTCCTATTCCGAGCGCCAGCTTTATGAATCGGCTCTCGACCGGATGGCCCGCGAGGTCGCCGCCGCCAATCGCATCGACAAGGACGCCGCCGTCCAGCTGCTGTCCAAGTCACTGAGCGCCAAGAAGGCCGTCATCGCCGCCGCCGAGGCCGCGGAAGAAGCCGAGGCCGAGGCCGAAGCCGCCTGATTGCGACGCGCATCTCCGAACAGACAGAAGGCCCGGGATCGCTCCCGGGCCTTCTGCAATTCAACGGCCGGGCCCGGTCCCGGACACGCTCTCCAGATAGGCGATCAGATCACCGATCTGGGCCGGCTCCAGCTCGAACGCCGGCATGCCGGGGTGGGCAGTGACCAGCCCTTCGGCAAAGGCCTCCTGCAGATCCCGGACGGGATAGAGCACGCCCATGTCACGGAACGGCGGCGCGGCGGCCATCGGGCTGTCTCCGGCCCGTTCGACCGCGTGGCAGCTGGCGCAGTTCTGTCTTACGAAGATCGCCCCCCGGTCCGCCGATCCCATGACCACGGGGTCGGTTCCGTAATGGGGAACAGCCTCTCCCGCACAGCCGCCAAGCGCCAGGGCCCCCAGCACGATCCATGGTAGTCGGCCTGTCATTTTCCGGTCCTTCCGATCACACCGCACCCTAGCACGCCGAACGCCCGGCGGACTTGATTCATGACAAGACGGGGCTGCGCCGACCGCGCTACCCTCTGGCGACCAACCCCCGTTTTGGCGAAGGCAGCGCGATGACCCAATTCCACCACGTCCGACTTGAGCTCGCTCGGGAGCCGGGAAGCCCGGCCGGCGATCCGACCAACGGCTACGACTTCGTCGCCCCGCTGGACGGCGACGGGCGGCTGGATGGCGAGGCCCTGCGCGCCGAGCCCGAGCGGGGCTATGTTCGACGCTTTGCAGGCGGCGAGACGGTCGGGACCGGCCGGCTGCGGCGCGGCCCCGGCGGCAACTGGATCCTCGACCTCGACGACGGCGATGCAGCGGACGCCCGCGGCTTCCGCTTTGAAGACGAGCGGTTCGTCGTGGGCGAATATGTCAGCCTGACCCTGCCGTCCGGCGACCAGCACACCTATGTTGTGGCCCGGGTCGTCGAGGTCTGAACGGACCGAGCCTAGAAATATTCGGCGTTTGCCGGGCACTGGGCGGCGACGCGGCGCGCCGTGATGCTGGCGGGGATATAGGGCGTGCCGCGCGCCAGCTGGGCTCCGCCGGTGAAGCGGAAATTCTCGGGCGCGTAAGGGCCCTGGAGTCGGACATTGACCCGTCGGCCCTTGCGGTCCTCGCAGACGCCCTCGAACCGGGCGTTGCCGTTGCCGACCTGACGGACCGGATAGGTGCATTGCCAGCGGCGGGTCGAGAGGCCGCCGAAGAAGCGGTTGATCTCGCTGGGACGGACGCATTTGGTTTCCGTGTCCCGCATGCCCAGCGCGCTGGTGGTATACTCCCAATAGCCGGGCAGCACGGTGTCGGCCGAAGCCTGCGGAGCCATGGCGGCCGACGTCGAGGCGGCGGGCGCCAGCAGGGCGGCCCCGGCGAGTACGGCTGCGGCGATCAGGCGATTGGTGGTCATGTCGTCCCCGGATAAGTCGAGTGTTCAGGCTAGTCCGAGTATATGGCGGGAATTGAACGGCGGCTGAACAGCTTCCCAAACTTGACCAGAGACCGGCCCGACCGTCTATTTGAGCCGGTCCGACGCAGGCCAGTCTTGTGCGCATTGTCCTGTCGACCGTCGATATGACCGCTTCGGAGTTCGGAAATGCCCCTGCTTCATCACGCGTCCCTCGTCTCTTCTCTTTTCCTGGCGACGTCCGCCTCTTCAGCAACCGCCGAATGTGATCGGGTGGCTTCGGTCTTCTTCGAGTACAGGTCGGCCGTGGTTCTGACTCGAGCCCGTCAGACGCTCGAGGTCCTGGCCGCCCAACTGCCGACCGGTTCCAGGGTGGTGCTTCGCGGCCATATCAGCGCCGAGGAGCTTGCCGAAGACGGCTCGACCGGGCTTGACGAGAACCGGGCTGCGGTTACGGCCTATCGCCTGTCTGCAGCGGCGGACGCGAAGACCTTGACGGTCGAGCGGGAGAGCGCGGGCTCAACCGAACCCTACAGCGCCGAAGGACCGGACCAGGCGTTTGATCGCCGCGTCGACATCTGGCTGTGTCCGGCGGGCGCCTGAGGGCGTGAACTGAACGACGACCGAACGGCCGTCGAGCCTTGACGAAATGCGTTCGGCTCCTCTATACGCCCCCCTCTCGCGCAGGAGGCTCCTGGCGCGTCACTGTTTCATGCGTCCGCCGTTCAGCGGACCGCACCCGAAGGATAGTCCCATGGCGCGTCGCTGCGAACTCACCGGTATCGGCCCGATGGTCGGCCACAGCGTGAGCCACTCGAACGTCAAGACCAAGCGCCGCTTCCTGCCGTCGCTGAAGACGGTCAAGGTCGCCTCGGAGGCCCTGGGCCAGACCTTCAGCCTGCGCATCTCGAACGCCGCCCTGCGCACCCTCGACTTCAAGGGCGGTCTCGACCCGTTCATCGTCAAGGCCAAGGACGAGCAGCTGTCGCAGACGGCCCAGCGCATCAAGCGTCAGGTCAAGGCCAAGCTGGCCGAGCAAGCCGCCGCCTGATCGGCGACAACAAACCGATTTGAAAAGGCCGGCGGAGACGCCGGCCTTTTTGTTTGCGCGCCCGGCGCCCGTCACTAGGCTGACCGCTCCAGCTTCCGGAGAGCCGTCCGTGTCGTTCAAAGCCTGCTTAGCCACCCTGACCGGCGTCTCGATGCTCGCGGTCGCCGCCTGCGCCACCGCCTCGACTCCGCGCGAGCCGGAGATCACATCCATGCGGGCCGAACCGGCCGCACTCCAGACCCCGGCGCGCGAATCGACCGCCTTCACCCTCAGGTCGGATCAGCCGCGCACAGCCGAGCAGCTGGCGATGCAGTTCGACAAGGCGGACCTGTCGATCCGCGTCATGCCGCAGACGAAGCGCATCGACGCCGTCGCCGTGCTGGACTTCACCGCCCTCGCCCCCCTCGCCGCCGTCGTGGTCGAGCTCGACACCCTGCTGCCGGTTTCCTCGGTGCAGGTGGACGGTCGAGACGTCCCGACGGGGGGCTGGAGCAATCCTGAAGGGCGACTGACCATCCCGCTGGAGCGCACCCGGGCGACGGGCGAGACTGTTTCGGTGCGGATCGCCTACGCGGGCGCCCCGCGCGTGGCGCCGCAGGCGCCATGGGACGGGGGCTTTGTCTGGGGCGCCACGGCGAACGGCACGCCGTGGGTCGCCACCGCTGTCCAGCCCGAAGGCTGCGATCTGTTCTGGCCCTGTATCGACCACCCGCTGGCCGAGCCGAAACGGGTCGATCTCCACATCACCGTGCCGTCGAACCTGTCGGCGCCGTCGAACGGACGGTTCATGGGAACTGTCGACCACGGCGACGGCTGGACGACCTGGAACTGGAGCGCGGCCAATCCCAACACCTATGCCATCGCCCTCAACATCGGGCCCTATGAGGAGATGCGGGCCGACTATCAGAGCCGCTTCGGCAATGTGATCCCGATGTCCTACTGGCATCTGCGCGGCGATGACCCCGCCAAGGTCGCGGCCCTGTTCGCCCAGTTCGCGCCGATGATCGACTTCTATGAGGCGACGGTCGGCCCCTACCCCTTCGGCGACGAGAAGATCGGGGTGGTCGCGACCCCGCACCTGGGCATGGAGCACCAGACCATCAACGCCTATGGCAACGCCTATCAGATTGACGGCAAGGGCTATGACTGGCTGCTGCACCACGAATTCGCCCACGAATGGTTCGGCAATCAGATGACCAACCGCAACGCCGACGACATGTGGCTGCACGAAGGGCTGGGCACCTATATGCAGCCGCTCTACCTGCGCTGGCTCCACGGCGAGCGCTTCATGCAGGCGGAACTGCAGGACCAGCGCCGCGCCCTGCGCAACCGTTTCCCGGTGGTCTCGGGCGTCAAGCGATCCGGGGATGAGGTCTACCAGAGCAGCATCGGTCCGGGGCTCGACCTCTACAACAAGGGATCGCTGATCGCCCATTCGCTGCGGATGCTGATCGGCGACGAGGCCTTCTTCCGCTCCCTGACCCGGCTGGTCTACGGCGTCGCCGAGCCCCGGCCGGGCGCGTTCACCACCCGCTACGGCTCGACTGACGAATTTCTGGCTATCGTCAATGAGGAGGCCGGAAGCGACCTGACCTGGTTCTTCCGCGCCTATCTCTACCAGGCCGCCCTCCCCGATCTGCGCCAGGCTCGCGAGGGCGACAGCCTCGCGCTGGAATGGGTCACGGGCGACGGCGGCGTCTTTCCCATGCCGGTCGAGGTCGAGATCGACGGCCGGCGGCAGACCGTGGACATGGCCGGTGGTCGCGGGCAGGTCGATGCGCCTGCCCGGGCCCATGTCCTGATCGATCCGGACAACAAGGTGCTGCGCCGTCTGGAGTTCATCGAGGACTGGCGGGCCGCGGGGGCGCCGAACTAGACGGCCTCGGCGGTCACCGACTGGCTGACGAGGGCGCAGGCGCCCTGGGTCGTCAGAAAGGCGATATCGGCCGCGTCGCGCCCGCAGGCGATCCGCACCAGACCCTCGACCGGCGCCAGGCCAGTGGGGTCGACCAGCCACCATCCGTTCGATAGCCAGACCTCGAAGACAGCGTGGAAGTCCGGCGGGTCCAGTTGATGCGCGAAGGCGCTGACGGCCCGCGCCGGAATGCCCGAGGCCCGGCACAGGGTGATGCCCATATGGGTGAAGTCGCGGCACACGCCGGCCCGGTCGATGAAGGTCCGCGCCGCCGTGGTCTCACTGTCGGAGGCGCCGGGCTCATAGTCGATCTCGGTCTTGATCCAGTCGAGGATCCGGAGGACGCGGTCGCCCCCGACCGTGCCGCCGAAGGTCCGCTCCGCAAAGCGGCCGAATTGATCCGAAGGGCAATAGCGGCTGGGGTTGAGATAGGTCAGGACCTCGGCCGGCAGGTCGTTCCAGTCGTGCTGGACCGTGACCGGCGGCAGACCCTTGAGGACGCCGTTCTCGACCACCGCCTCATACGTCAGGGCGACTTCCCCCGACAGGTGGGCGCGGAGGGTCCGGGCTCCGAACTCCTCGTCCTGGTCCTCGATGAAGTCGACCGGGGGAATCGTGGTCAGGTTTTCCTCCAGAATGGACTGACCGGGCCAGTGGGCCACCTGGATCTTGTAGATGGCGTCCGTCGGCGGATCGAAGCGATAGACCAGATCGGCGCGGACACGGATTTTCATGAGGGATCGACTGAAGCAGCGGGGGCCATTCGTCAACGGCGGCAAGGCGCCGCCGTTCCCTTCGCCCTAAGGCTCCAGCTCGATGTCCCAGTAGAGATAGTCGAGCCAGCTCTGGTGCAGATAGTGGGGCGGGAAGCGGCGGCCGAACTCCTGCAATTGCCAGGCGCTGGGTCGATGGGGCGCACGGCGGATTGGCATGCCGGCCTGCTGGGGCGTGCGTCCGCCCTTCTTCAGATTGCAGGGGGAACAGGCGGCGACGATGTTTTCCCAAGTAGTGCGCCCGCCGCGCGACCGGGGAATCACATGGTCGAAGGTCAGCTCGGCCGTGGCGCTGCAATACTGGCAGGTGAAGCCGTCACGCAGGAAGACGTTGAAGCGGGTGAAGGCGGGCTGGCGGTCCTGGTCGACATAGTTCTTCAGCGCGATCACGCTGGGCAGCACCATCTCCATCGACGGGCTTCGGACCACCTTGTCGTAGGTCGATACGACGTCGACACGGTCCTGATAGACCGCCTTGACCACTTCCTCCCACGGCCAGATCGACAGCGGATAGTAGGACAGCGGGCGGAAGTCGGCGTTCAGCACCAGCGCGGGCCAGCCGGACGGGGGGCGGCTCAGGACCTGCATCAGGCCCTCGCCGTTCGGGGGAGGATCATCGACGCGACCGGACTGAAGACACGTCTCCTTCCCTGACTGTGAATCAAGCCTAGTCTTGATTCGGCGGCTTGACGATGACTCCCGGATGACGGTGTTGCGACGCGCGGGCCGGCCGCGTCAGTTGCGGGAGGAGCTTCCGGGAAACGAGGGCAGGACCCAGCCCCATTGAAGGGACCCCGCTCTGAGCAGGAATCCACAGGGCGCGGCGATGAGCGCCGCCGCGACATTGGACAGGCCCAGCTGCTTCATTCCGATATAGACCACGGCTGCGAGGATGGCTGCCGAGACGGTGATCTCGCGGCGCAGCAGGATCGACGGCTGTCCCGCCAGAAGATCCCTGACCACACCGCCGAAACAAGCGGTCAGGGCGCCCATGACGATGCAGATCAGCGGCGCCAGGCCCATGGCTTCGGCCTTGGCCGCTCCCAGCACGCCATAGGCGGCCAAGCCGACGGCATCGAGCCACAGGAGGGCACGGAACCGCCAGTCGGGCTGGCCAAGAAACCAGACGCCCAGTGCCGCCGCGAGGCAGACGCCGATGTATTTCCAGTCGTGAACCCAGAACACCGGCGCGTCGATCAGAAGGTCGCGCAGCGTGCCGCCGCCCACGCCGGTGATGGCGGCAAAGAAGGTGAGCGTGACAAGATCCTGCTTCAGCCTTGCCGCCGCCAGGGCTCCGGTAGCCGCGAACACCGCCACGCCGGCGTAGTCGACCAGGTACAGGGTCGGCAGGATGGGTTCGCTGAGCACCTCGAGCGTTACGGGTTCGATCACGGCGACGGCTCCTCCAGCGCGACTTCTCCGCGCTTGACCGCTCCATACCATCCCCAAAGCAGATGCGCCGCTACGCTGCGGTGCGGCCGCCAGATTTCGGCGCGGGCATACGCCCGTTTTTCGGTCGGGCGCACCGCGGCTCTGTCGGCCCACCGCATGGCTTCCTGCAGGGCGACATCGCCGCCCGGGAAGACGTCGACCCGGCCCTCGCAGAACATCAGGAAGGTCTCGGCCGTCCATTTGCCGATGCCCTTGATCGCCACCAGCCGGGCGATCGCCTCACTGTCCGAGAGCCCCTCCAGGTGGTCGAAATCGATGCGGCCGTCGATGTGGGCCCGGGCGATTTCGTGACCATATCTCGCCTTCTGGCCTGACAGGCCGAAGGCGCGGAGTTGTTCCGGGTCGCGGGCCAGAACGGCATTTGGGGTGATATCGCCGTCAAGGCCCTCGACCACGCGCTTCCAGATCGCGGCGGCGGCGGCGACCGAGACCTGCTGTTCCACGATCATGCGGAAAAGGCCCTCGAAGCCTCCGGTCCGGAGCCGCCATTCGAAGGTGGGAGTCTGCGCGTGCACCCGGACCAGAGAGGGGTCGAGCGCCACAAGGGCTTCGCGCGCAGCGGCGATCCGGGCAGGATTCAGCGGAACAGGCATGCGGTCTCATCGACAGAGGCGGGCGCCCGTTCTAGCCTCCGGGCATGATCACTCTGGACGAACTTCTCCTTCCGATCACGCGTGAGCGTTTCGACGCGGACTACAACGACCGGAAGCCGCTGCATATTCCCGCGGCAACCGGAGCCTCCAAGCGCGCCCTGCTGGACTGGAGCGGCTTCAACGCCCTGCTGGACCAGAGCTCCATCTGGACTCCCCAGAGCCTGAAACTGGTTTTCAACGGCCGCCCGATTCCCGCGGAACATTATTGCGTGGAGGCCCAGACCCAGTCTGGACCGGTGGTGACGCCATCGCCCGCGCGCGTGCAGACCCTGCTCGCCAAGGGCGCAAGCCTCATCGCCGGCGACGTCCATATGCTGACGCCTCCGCTCCGCACGCTCTCACGTGATCTGGGCCGGGCGTTCGCCGCCCTCGTCGGAGCCAATGTCTACTGCTCGTTTGGCGGTGTGCAGGCGTTCGAGACCCATTTCGACCTGCACCATGTGTTCGCCGTCCAGTGCGAGGGTGAGAAAACCTGGCGGCTGTACGAGAACCGCGCTGACTCGCCTGTGAGTTTCCCGATCGACGACGTGGAGGGACGTCGCTGGTTCACCGAGACTCGCGGCGCCCTGATGACAGAGGTGACGATGCGGCCGGGCGATGTGCTTTACCTGCCGCGCGGCTGGTATCACGAGGCCATGACCGTTCAAGGCGCGTCGTTGCACGTGACCTTCTCGGTGACGCCGCTATACGGCCGCATCCTGTTCCGCCTGCTGGAATCTGCGGCGCTCCAGGACCCGGCCTTTCGCGCCTGGCTACCGTCCGGGACCGACGACGGCGACCGGCTGGGGGTTCATCTGGCAGACCTCGGAAGACGACTGGCAGACCTGGCCGCCCTCCCCGCTTTCCGCGACGAAGTGTTGATGGCACAGGAAAGGCTCGTGCCCCGGTCAGCCTCCTATGGCCTGCCGGAGCGTAAGGCCCTGACCGTCTATCGCCCGACCGGCCTTACGCCAGCGAGGGTCGTGGGTCCGGCGGCGGTCGCAATCGACTGGGCGATCTCACAGCCGCAGTTCGCCCTTGAGGATGTGATCGCCCAGTTCGACTTCGTGCCTGAGGCGGATCTGACGGCTGCATTCGACGCGGCCATCCGGGGCGGCGTGTTCCGGTCCCTCTGATCAATTCGCTCCCCGCATCGACAGCGGGCAGTCGGGGGCATATTTCTTCAGCATGGATATGGACGAACTTCTTCACCCGGTTCCGCTCGCCACGTTTCTGGCCGAAAATCTGGGCCGCAAGCCGCTCCATATTCCGGGCGGTGACGAGAGCAAGAAGTCGGCCATTCTGAGCTGGTCGGACTTCAATCGGCTATTGGGTCAGGCCACTCTGTGGCGGTCGGACAATCTGCTGTTGATGCGCAACTATGTTGCTGTGCCGCCAGAGCAATATTGCCATCGGGTTGCGACTCCCTCGGGCGACATTCTCAGACCGTGGCCGCAGAAGGTCGAGGTGTTCCTCTCGGGCGGCGCCAGCCTGATCGCCAATGACGTCATGTCCGCACACGCGCCTCTGATGGACCTTGGCGAGGTGTTTTCGCGCATCTTTGCGGCGCGTGTGACCGCCAACATCTACTGCTCCTTCGAGGGCGTCCGGGCGTTCGGCACCCATTTCGACAATCATGATGTGATCGTCGTTCAGACCGAGGGCAGCAAGGTCTGGAATCTCTACGAAAACCGCGCCGACAACCCGGTGAAGTTCCTGCCTGACGACGCCAGCTCCCGTCTGTGGTTCGAAGAAACGCGGGGCGCGCTGATGAGGGAGGTCACGCTCGAGGCCGGGGACGTCCTGTATGTGCCGCGGGGCTGGTATCACGATGCGCTGGCGACCGACGGCCCGTCGCTGCACGTCACATTCGCCATTTCCCCGATGCACGGGCAGAATCTGCTTACGGTGCTGAACACCGAGGCGATGAAGGACCCGGCATACCGCGCCTACGCGCCACCGGCGGATGAGGACGGCGGCGCGGCGCTGGCCGACCATCTCGTCAACTGGGCTCAACTCCTCGCGCGGATCGCAACCTCGCCCGCCTTCCACGAAGAGGTGGCGAGGGCCCAGGCTTGTCTGACGCCCCGTCCGCCCGCCTTCGCCCTGCCCGACCGCAAGCCGCTGACCGTTTACCGCACCACGGGTCGCGCCTTCCCGAACTGCTCTGTCGCCGTGAGGGAGGTGTATGACTGGGCCATCCTCGAGCGCCGTTTCGCTATCGAGGATATGGTCGCGCAGTTTCAGTCGCTGACGGAAGCGGACATCCGGGCCGCGGTCGCAGCGGGTGAACAGGCCGGCGCGATTTCGCGCGGCTGAGCGCCGCTGTGGACTTCTCCACCCGTTTCGCCCCCTCCCCGACCGGGCGGCTGCACAAGGGCCACGCGTTTTCGGCCCTGACCGCCTGGCGGGCTGCGCGCGAGGCCAAAGGTCGCTTCCTGCTGCGCATCGAGGACATTGACGCGATCCGCTGCAAGCCGGAGTTCGAGGCCGCCATTCTGGAGGATCTGACCTGGCTGGGGCTCGACTGGGACGGGCCGGTGCGCCGGCAGTCGGATCATCTTGCGGCCTTTGCGGCGGTGATCGAAGCTCTCAACGCGCGGGGCCTGCTGTACCGCTGCTTTCGGACCCGCAAGGAGATCCTCGACGGCATCGGCGGTGCGCCGCACGGGCCGGTCGAGGCGGCGCGGCCGGGACCGCATCCGGGAGAGGAAGAAGCGGCTCTGCTGGGCGAGGGGCGGCCGTTCGCCTGGCGGCTGTCACTGGACCGGGCCCGGGAGGCGCTCGGCGGCCGGTGGGAGACACTGGCCTTTGTCGATGAGGGCGAGCGCGGCCTGATCAGGGCGAGGCCGGAGACCGCCGGGGATGTGGTGCTGGCCCGCAAGGACGCCGGGACGGCCTACCATGTGGCAGTGACCCATGACGACGCCCTGCAGGGGGTCAGCCAGGTCATCCGCGGCGAAGACCTGTTCGAGGCGACCCACGTCCAGGTGCTGATCCAGGCGCTGATGGGCTGGCCGACGCCGGTCTATCGGCACCACCGGCTGCTGGTCGGGCCCGACGGGCGGCGGTACGCCAAGCGGGACCGGTCGGTGACGCTGGAGCAGCTGCGGGCGGGGGGCCTGACCCCGGAGCAGCTGAGGGCCGAATTGGGGTTCTAGGGGGCGAGGCGTCCTTTCGCATGGGCAGCGAGGAAGACCACATCGTCGTCGGGGGCGTCGGCGGCGGCGCCGGGGCCGCCGATCGAGCGCAGGATGTGGCGGATGATGTTGAGGCGGGCGGTCTTCTTGTCGTCGGTGGCGATCACGGTCCAGGGGGCGTGGTCGTGGTTGGTCTCGTCCAGCATCCGGTCGCGGGCGGCGCTGTAGTCCTCCCAGCGGTCCTGGGCCTCGGCGTCGAGGGGCGAGACCTTGAACCGCTTCAGCGGGTCGCCGGTGCGCTCGACCAGGCGGCGGCCCTGCTCCTCACGGGTGATGTCGAGCCACAGCTTGATCAGGATCACGCCGTCGTCGGTCAGCATCCGCTCGAACAGGGGCGCGTCCGACAGGAACTGGACGTGCTGGGCCGGGGTGCAGAAGCCCATCACCGGCTCGACTCCGGCGCGGTTGTACCAGGAGCGGTTGAACAGCACGGTCTCGCCATTGGCCGGCAGGTGGGCGACATAGCGCTGGAAATACCACTGGCTGGTCTCGCGCTCGGTCGGCTTGGGCAGGGCCACGATCCGGGTCTGGCGCGGCGAGGCGTGTTCGGTGATGCGTTTGATCGCCCCGTCCTTGCCCGCCGAGTCCCGGCCTTCGAAGACGATGACGGTCCGGCGGTTCTGGTCGATGGTCCAGTGCTGGGTCTCGACCAGCAGGGTCTGCAGCCGCAACAGGTCGGCGTCGTAGTTGTCTGAATTCTTTCCCATGCCGCCACGATGGACGGCGCGGGCCGCCGGGGCAATGGCGCTTGGCGGGCGGCGGGGCCGGTGACTAGGATCGGCGGACAGTGATGGAGGCCGCCATGATCGCCACGCGTCGCGCCCTGCTGGGCGGGTTCGCCGCCCTGCCCTTGGCCGCCGCCCTGCCCGCCCGCGCCGGTTCGCGCGAGGCCGAGGCGGCGCTGGAGGCGGTGTTCGCCGAGGCCGGGCCGCCGGCGCTGGCGGCCGGGATCGTGACGCGCGACGGGCTGGGCTGGGCCGGGGTGCGGGGCGTGCGGCGGGGCGGGCATGAGGCCATGGCGACGCTGGAGGACCGCTGGCACCTGGGGTCCAACACCAAGGCCATGACGGCGGCGGTGTTCGGGCGGCTCGTGCAGCAGGGCCGCGCACGCTGGGACATGCCGCTGGTCGAGGCCCTGCCCGGGCTGACCATCGATCCGGCCTGGGCGGCGACCACGCCCGACCAGCTGATGCGCCACCGGGCGGGGCTGCTGGACGCCGGCCTGCTGGACCAGGCCTGGCTGATCGCGGCCCATGGCGACCAGAGACCTTTGCCGGAACAGCGGGTCGCGTTCGCGGCGCGGGCGCTGGGGGCCCCGCCCGCCGGGCCCGTCGGGCCGTTCGCCTATGGCAACGGCAACTACATCATCGTGGGGGCGGTGATTGAGGCCCTGACCGGCCGGAGCTGGGAGCAGGTCATGGCGGATGAGCTCTATGCGCCGCTGGGGCTGGCCACGGCCGGGTTCGGGGCGCCGAAGGGGGCGGCGCCGTGGGGGCACAGAGGCGGGGTCGGCGTCGATCCGGCGGGGTTCGCCGACAATCCCCCGGCGCTGGGGCCCGCGGGGACGGCGCATATGAGCCTGGCCGACTATGCCACCTTCGTCGCCGCCATGATGGGCGGGGCGCCGGACTGGCTGGCCGAGGCGACGCGGGGTCATCTGCTGACCCCCGCCGTCGGAGCGCCGCCTGTGTATGCGGCGGGCTGGGGCGTCGGGCGCGCGCCATGGGCGGGCGTCAGCGGGCCGGGGCCGACGATCACCCACAACGGCTCCAATACGATGTGGTTCGCGACCGTGCTCGCGGCGCCGGAGCGGGGCGTCGGCCTGATCACCCTGAGCAACAGCGGCACGGCGGGCCAGCAGGCCTGCACGGCGCTGATCCAGCGGCTGGCGGCGCTGCAGACCCCGGCCTGATCGCGCCTTTCCGCCGCCGCCCCGGGCGGGTAAGGCTGGACCGGCATGAAGCGCGACTTCGCCGATTTCTGGAATCTGATGTGGGAGCTGGCGCTGGGCGTCTGCGCGGCCTTCGCCCTGCTCAACGCCTTCGCCCCGCCGCAGGACCTGCCGTGGAAGCCGCTGGATCTGAGCCGGCCGATCGGCACGGCGACGGCGGCCAAGGTGGCCGATTTCGAGATCGCCCGCACCGCCGCGCCCGAGGAGAGCGCCGCCGTCACCGAGGCCTGTATGCAGGTGCTGCGCGAGGCCGGGGTCAAGGTCGAGCGGGCCGAGGACCGCGACGACGGCGGCTTCTGCGTCGTGCGCGGGGCGGTGCGGATCACCGGCGGGGCGACCACCCGCCTGCCCGGCGACCCGGTGATGCAGTGCCCGCTGGCGGTGCGCTACGTCATCTGGGAGCGCCAGGTGCTGCAGCCCGCGGCCATGGCGGCCTTCGGATCGCCGGTGGCCAGGCTGGACAATGTCGGCACCTACAGCTGCCGCCGCATCTATGGGCAGACCGAGACCAGCGCCCGGCCCAGCGAGCATGCGCGGGCCAATGCGCTGGACATCGGCGGGGTGACCCTGGCCGACGGGCGGCAGGTCTCGGTGCTGAAGGACTGGCCGGGGGACGGGCCGCGCGGGCGCGAGGGGGCGAGCTTCCTGCGGCGGGTGCGGGACGGGGCCTGCCGGGTGTTCTCGACGGTGCTGACACCCGATTACAACGACGCCCACGCCGACCATCTGCACCTCGACGGGGCCCCGCGGTCGCTGTGCGCCACCGGACCGTCGCGCGGCCGGCTGGCGGAGGCGGCGGCCAAGGCGGGTTGACCAACCGGGGTTTGCGCGAGACAAAGTCCGGGCAGTCCGGATTTCGCACGGCCTCCACCACCGTGCCTGCTCCTTCGCCTGAACGAGCCGTCCAGATGGACTGACGGGCGTCCCCCAAGGGGCGTCTGCCTGGAAAGCGCGTTGAGGAGACGCAGACATGGCGACCGGTACGGTCAAATGGTTCAACCCGACCAAGGGCTTCGGTTTCATCCAGCCCGACGGCGGCGGCCAGGACGTTTTTGTCCACATCACCGCGGTGCAGAAGGCGGGCCTGCAAGGGCTCGATGAGAACGCCAAGGTCGAATACGAGCTGGAATCCCAGCGCGGCAAGACCTCGGCGATCGACCTGAAAATCCTTTAGGTCCGGACACCGATCTACGAGACGGGCGCGGCGGCTACGGCTTCCGCGCCCTTCTTTTTGAGTGACGACCACTGGGCCAGCACGACCCCGGCCAGCAGGGCCGCCGCGCCGCCCAGCTGCGCCAGCGTCATGGTCTCGGCGAACAGGGCCCAGCCGAGGCCGGCGGCGACCAGCGGCTGGATCAGCACCGTCACCGCCGTCAGGGCCGCGGGCAGCCGGCCCAGCGCCCAGGCCACCCCGCCCTGCCCCGCCACATGCACCAGGCCGAGGCCGGCGCAGGCCAGCCAGCCGGCGGTCGAGGCCGGGGCCAGCGGCTCGCCCAGGGCCACGGCCACGGCGGCCAGCATCGGCAGGCCCAGGGCCGTCGACCACAGCATGATCCGCGCCGCCGAGACCCGGCCGCGCAACACCTTCACGGTCAGGAAATAGCCCGCGTACCAGAGCGCCGTCACCGCCGCGAAGATGTCGCCGAGGCGCGGGTTCGAGCCCTGGCGGCCGTCGGCCCCGGCCGACATCGCCCAGGCCCCGAACAGGGCCAGGGCCAGGGCGGCGAGGAACAGGGCGCGCGGCCGCTCGCGGAACATCAGCCAGGCCACGGCGGTGACGACGATCGGGGTCAGATTGGTCAGGGTGGTGGCGTTGGCCACCGAGGTGAAGGCGATCGAATAGTGCCAGAAGGCCAGGTCGAGGGTGAAGAACAGGGCCGCCAGCCCCATCAGCGGCGACGGCCGGCCGGGGCCGCGCGACGCCGCCGTCTGGCCGGGGCGCCAGACCAGCAGCAGCAGCCACGGCAGGGCGAAGGCGAACCGCCACATCCCCGCGGCGGCGGGGCCGGTGTCGGCCATGCGCACGAGGATCGGGGCGAGGCCCAGCACGGCCGCCGCGGCGAGGAGAACCATCAGGGCGGCGGCGCGGGGGGTGGGCATGGGAGGGGTATAGAGCGCAGGAGGCGGCGGCGTCATAGTGTCCCTTCTCCCCTCGAGGGAGAAGGTGGCCGAGCGGAGCGAGGTCGGATGAGGGGTGAGACACCCATGGGTCCGTGGATCGCGTCTGCTCTTGCCCGTGTGCGTGCGGAAACAGCCCCCTCATCCGGCCCTCCGGGCCACCTTCTCCCTCGAGGGGAGAAGGGTCAGAGTCTCCGGCCCGCACAAAATTGCGAAATCCGCCCATCTGGAGACTCCCGCCCCTCATGCGTCCTGCTCCCGCGGGCCCGCGAACTCTTCGTATTCGGGCGGCAGGGGGCGGCCGAGGGCGAGGTCGCGGGCGAGGTTCAGGGCGCGTTCGCGCAGGAAACGGCGGGCCATCCGCTGGCCGGCCTCGGCCTCGGCCTCCTGCTCGGCGGGGTCATATTCGACCCATTCGAACAGGGCGTCGAGACGGGCGATCTCGGACGCCGCCCGGGCCAGCCGCAGGGCGGTCAGGCCGTGGCCGCCCTTGACCGCCTCGGCGGCGCCGGCCAGCGCCCGGCGGGCCAGGTCGCCGGGGCGGATCTGGATCGGCGCGGTCCAGGCGGCGATGACATCGTCCTCGGTCAGGGGGGCCTCGGCCGCGTCGGGCGGTTTCCGCGCCGGCGGCTCCGGGGCCCCGGGCCAGGGCGTGGCGCGGGCGGCGAAGGCGCGCTTGGTCCAGCCCTCGCGCGCGGCCCGCTTGCGCAACGCCCCCTCGGAGACGCCGAACCGGCCCGCGACCGTGCGCGCCGACAGGCCGGACAGATAGGCGCCGCGGATCAGGCTCCAGCAGTCGGGGCTGACCGTGACGTAACGCGACTCTGGGCGGGAGTCCGGTGGTTGGCGTGTCGGCATGATGTGGCAGTCCCCCTTCCGTTCATGCGCGGATTTTGGGGGTTGGGTGCGTCAGGCCTGGTCGTAGCCGGGGGCGGGATGGGTGGAATTCGGGGGTGGGAGGGGTGGTGTGGGAGGTGCGGGAGTCCCCTTCTCCCCTTGCGGGAGAAGGTGGCCGAGCGGAGCGAGGTCGGATGAGGGGTCTCTCC
>Ga0207951_100151_pt1 | contig 44680 bp, 36 predicted proteins | sample Subbio12Aug_8Bad_FD_184830 | JGI IMG/M metagenome (GOLD analysis project Ga0207951, IMG submission 184830) | Serpentinite rock and fluid subsurface biosphere microbial communities from McLaughlin Reserve, California, USA - CR12Aug_8Bad (SPAdes) | ecosystem: Environmental > Terrestrial > Deep... | reverse complement strand
GGAGTATATAAAATGATAGGGAAGCGATTAAAAAGTGAGATCGCCCAGCGCGAACTGAGCGATCTCGGTCGCAGATCCCTTGCACCTTGACAGTCCTATCACCAGAATGATTAAGTCCGGCGGTAAGTGCAGCATACGCTGCCTTGGGGGATCTTATAACCTGCGGAGAGGGTGGGTTGCTTCTCACAAGAGCGTATAACTAAATAATCTGAGCAATCATCGCCGGCATGCAACATATGTGTTGCATGCCGGCTTTTTGATTCTCCCCAAGCAGAAGCCGGCGGGAGAAAAGGAGATGACCAAACAACCTACCCACCCACCCCCGGGCACATGGAACGCCCGGAACTTACTGACCGTGCCTGAAGTGGCGGAATGGGCACGTGTCCACCCTAAAACGGTTTACCGTTGGATTAGAGATGGAAAGCTTGAAGCGATCCAATTTGGTCCGCGCACATTCCGTGTTCCGGAGGATGCAATTGGTAAGTTTCTGCATAAAACTGGGTATAGCAGAGCTTCGGCATTGCCCAAGCCTAACGGGAGAGAGTAGTCATGAACGGCTCCTCGATCCAGTTAGAGCGGGCCTGGCAAATGGCGCTTGAACAGTTGCGTTTGGATATGCCGAAGGCATCATTCGACACCTGGGTGCGTGATACCAGTTTTGTGTCCTTCAAAGATGGAGTGTTCACAATTGGTACACCAAATGCCTACGGCCGAGAATGGCTGGCAAGCCGCCTGACCAGCACTTTGACGCGCCTGATGACCGGCATCTTGAATCAACAATTGGTAGTCGAGTTTGTTGTCATAAATGAAATCTATGAAAACGATGAGGATGTTAATCTTGAAGAAGAGAATCCAGCTCCTGATGAACATCCAACTGTGCTGTCCATCCAGGCAGAATATCAGTCGATCTATGACGAAATCGTCCAGCCCGACCAGGTTATTGTGGTGCCTGGTTACTTCATGCGATACATCCCGCTTCTGGGGTTGGAGATAGCCTGGCTGTACATCGGATTTCGCCAGACAGCCTATGAAGCTGGAGCTACCAGGCAACCCGGAAAGAAATTCGGCGCGCCTTCTAAGAAGGTTGCCCACTTTTCTGGGATGAGTACACGGACATTCTGGCGCTGGGTTGCCAAACCTGAGACATGGAAGCGCCTACGCTGGTTGGTTAAGCAAGTCGATAGTGAACCACGTTGGAGCCGGGGAAAAGATGGTCGCCCGCACCAATCTTCTCGATATTACCGGGTAACCATGAGTCCACCTTTGACTACATTTGATGAGCGATCCTTGCGCTCCTGGCTTTATCGACAACTTGCTCAAGGAAAAACGCCTGTGGCTGTAATTCAATCAGCTTTGGAGACGCCAGTCGATGAGCTGATTCCCTGGCCGGATAAGGTGACTCCGGACGAAGACATCACCGGTGAACCACACTCTGTTCAAGATGTCCTTCAGGCTGTGTGCGGTGCGATCCCCGAAAGCCAAAGGACGCAGTACCAGGAGTTGGCGGACAAACTGGCACACCACTTGATGCCGCCTAAAGACCTGGTCTTCCTGACCCATTACTTCGTCTCTCATTGGCTGCCCAGGTTAGGACCTGGTCCAGGCTGGTTTGTGACCTTGCTGCGTGATCGCGGTTACATCAACCAGCGCACCGGTGAGGTGAGGGATGAAATTCTCCTACCGGAAGGATATGCCGAAGCCGCCCGTTGGTTGGGCCTGAAACGTGTCAAGACGGTTTGGGAATGGTTGCGGTCAGATGAGGTGGCTACGTTTGTTAGAGAAACAGGCCGTGATATCGGGACCTGGGAGGATGCACCTCGGCGTTTCAAAGTTTGTCTGGGTGAGCCAATGACCGAAAGTGACCAGGTACGTGCTAATACGTCGCTGTCAGCCGTAGGAATTGGCGCCGGTGACATACATAGCAGTCAAAATGGCAACGCTCTCGTTGGCGCGAATGACGCACATAGCAGTGCTGCTGACCTGAATTTAATTGGCGCAAGTGACATACATAGAGAAGCTCAAAGCGCCCTCCTCGTTGGCGCGACTGACACACATAATGGCGCACCTGACATCCATAAGATTGGCGCAAGTGGCATACATGGTGGCGCGGTTGACACTCATAGGAATGGCGCGAGTGACACACCCGATTGGCGCGATTGGCACAGTTTAAACACCTTAGCACTTGGTTTGAATCACAAGAAAAACACTTCAACCACCACCGATGCCGGCATTGAACCCGATTTAGCAGCTGCATCTGGCAGATTTGAAAAGGCGGTGGTGGGCATGGAATGGAATATTTCGGAATTGCTCGTACGAAATCGAATAAGCGTGAAAAATCAGGAGTTGCTCCTGGAAAATGGTTTAACAGCTCAGGCTTTTGTTTCCTGGCTGCTTTACGCCGCAAACACGAGCGGAAATGGCATCCGCGATCCCATCGCCCATGCTGTCTCTCGACTGATCCCAGATCCAAGTCAAGGTGCAGGAGGCACCTTTGATCAGCTGTCCGAGTTACCAGCCAACGAGCTGGCGGAAATGCTTGTCAGAGAGATCAATGGACAAAGCCCCTGGAACCAGACCTGGCGAAAAGCAATGGAAGGTGCGCCGCGCTCGCGTTTGCGGACGCTAGCAGATCAGTTAGGTGTACCGGTTTCCGACCCTGGATATTGGTAATTGGTTCAATTCAATGGAGGTATGACATGAAAAAGATCGTAATCTTCATCACCATCGTTGTGCTGGTTTTGTTGGCTGCAGCGGCATGCGGGCCAAGCGACAATGCTGTGGAAATCGCTCAAGCTCAGAGTGTGATCGAGGCTGCCCGAGCCGCCCAAGATGCTGCCCGGGCAGCGCAGATCGCCTCCCAAGGATTGAGCGATGTGGGACGAGGTCAAACACTGATCCTAGTACTCCTGACCATGGTGGTGGCTCTACTGATTGGTATGGCAGCCTATATTGTCATCCAACGCCAGTTTTGGAAGCATAGCCAGGTTCAACCAAAGAACAATGGCCACTGGATGAGTGGGCCAAACGCTCACTGGAAGCGAGTGGATGCTCCTGATCCTTACCAACAACTGCTCCTCCAACAGCAAATACTGCTTACCCAGCTTCTGCAGCAAAGCCAGGTCGAATCCGAAGATGATGATCGACCTCAGCTGCCTGCTGGGTGGTGGGGATAGATGCGGCTAGTGAGGATGTCCATATGAAAACCCACAAGTTATCTATCCTGCTCATTCTAATGTTGGCTGGAGGGATACTGGCCGCATGCGATGATGCTGCTTATATCAGCGTAGATCCCAATGTCTCCGGAGTTCAGGCTAGAGCGACCCTGGAATTTGTACAGGCTGTGCAAACTTCTACCGCACAGGCTTTGTATGCCGCCGAATGGCAGGCGACCGTCCAGGCAGGCGCGACGCAGGATGCGATACAGGCTGCCTATGTAGCTGCTCAGGCTACCGAAGAAAGCATCCGAGCTGCGGCAGCAGCCACCCTGACTCAACAGGTGTGGAACGCCACCGCAACAGCCGATAGCAGTCAGGCAACCGCCACGGCTGCCGCCAATGCCACGGCAGTGAGCTGGTCAAGTACTGCCACCCAATCTGCCTGGAACAACCAGGCTACTGCCGAAGTCGCCAGCGTACAGGCATTGCAAACCGCTCAAGCTGCTCAAGCCGATATGGCTCGAATGGCGGCGGAGCGTCAGCGCACGATCAATAAAATTCAAGCCGCCGCTCCCTGGGTGATCCTGGCAATCGCTGTCCCTTTGGTGGCGTATCTAGCCTGGATCTGGGGCAACACAGAAGCTCTGCGCCGGCGCGCCATCCCGCGTGATCCGCGTGGCGATGCACCTATCCTGATCCTGGATGCCCATGGCAGGCGTAATGTCATCGACCCAGATTTGTTCTTCGGCGCAGCTATGTCGATTGGTAAGAACGGTCAACCTGAAGCTCCCCTGTTAGCTGCTCCCGAGCTGCAATCCCAGGTAAAGGCGCGTGACCAGGCGGTTGATCTCGTCAGCCGTGGCCTTCCCGGTCAGCCTCCGCGCAGGCGCGCTTTACCTGCCCTTACACAGCCTACTTCAAATCCGCTACTGGGCAATGTCCGGGTTGTGGAGCCTGATGAAGTGAAGGATTGGATCTCAGATGTCCTGCCGCGTATCCAGCAGAAGGCTCTTCAGGAAGGAGAAGACGATGATGTTTGAAACCAACAACTTCATTTCCAGGCGTTACCAGCTCCAGGCGCAGATCGTCGCAAAGCGACTACCACAGGTTCTGCAACAGCGCGGCCTGGAAGCGGCGTTTGCCGAATTTTTGCTCACTTCGACCCAGGGCATGGTGCTGCTCTTTGCCATTCTGGATCTTCCCCGTGTCAGGCGGCTGGAAGCCTATACCACCCCCGAACTGCTGCATCACCTAAGCACAGATTTGCAGGGGTTGCCGGTTTTCCTCTCTAACTCCAATGGGCTGCGTTATGCCATCCCGCTTTCACCGCTTCCCCGCTTGCCAAAGGTAATTCCATTCCCCGGAGTAACAGACGGCTGGGCGCAGTTAGGCGTCAACCACAGCGGTGAGACGATAAATCAACCCTGGTCGAAGCTTGGGCATTTACTCGTAGCAGGAAAGACCGGCTCCGGAAAGTCAGTATTTCTGCGATTACTGGCTTATCAGGCGCTTGCCGAAGGCGCTCAACTTATATTGGTTGATCTGGACGGCGCCACCTTCCCCATGCTGGCAAACCATCGGACTTTGTTGGCTCCAATCGCAACCACGCCGCAATCAGCTCAAGCGGCAGTCGAGCGTGCCCTCGGCGAGTGCGACCATCGGGCGGGGTTGTACATGCAAATGGAAGGATATCCAGAAAGTCTGGACGAGTATAACCGGATCGTCACTCGTCACGGGGGCGACCCGCTTCCTCGACTACTGGTAGTACTTGATGAGCTCAGCGCTTTGATGACAACTCTGGGTGGTCCGAAGAGCAGTTTTGCTAATCGGGTCGCAGAGTTAGGCTGGAGGGGCCGAAAATTCGGCGTCCACCTGGTGTTTGCCGCCCAGGATTTCACCAAGCAAGTGGTAGGGCGGGTGCGCGACCAGGTGAGCGCCGCAGTCTGCTTCCGAGTGCGTAGCCTGGAAGCTGCCCGTGCGATGGGCTGCCCGGAAGCGGTGCGTATTCCGGAGAGTCGCCCTGGACTGGCATGCACCGACCGTTGGGGATTGGTGCAGACCTTCTACCTGGATAAGCGCATGTTCGGGCAGATTGGCCCAAGGGCTGTGCTTAGCCGTCAAGAGCAGGAATTGGTGGAGCGCGCTTTGAACGAGGCAGATGGCAAGATGTCCATCCCGCTGCTCGTGTCCTGGGGAATGCCTGAACGCGGGGCGCGTTCGCTCGTGGAGAGTTGGGAGCTGCGCGGCTGGCTTCACCAGGATCCGACGCGCCAGAACGCCCGCTATGTAACCCCGAAAATGCTCGAAATCCTGTCAAACAGTCAAAGCGGTCAAACCGTGTCAAGCACATCAAATTGGTGAGGAGTAAGAATATGCATACTACTATGGCAATCTTGAATCAAAAAGGGGGCGTTGGAAAAACGACCACCGCTGTCACCCTGGCATCCGGTTTGGCCAGAAATGGCTACCACGTTCTGTTGATTGATCTGGATACCCAGGGCAATGTTGCTGACAGCCTGGGCTTACCGCATAGCGACGATCTACGCCAGCTGCTTTCACCTGATCTGCACGTTCCACTTGATCAGGTGATCTCTTCAAGCGGTTTGGATCACTTGGATGTAATCCGATCCGATAAGAGCACAACCGCCCTGAAACAAACCCTGGCCGGTGTAACTCTGCGCGAGTACATCCTGGCCGATGTTCTGACGAGCGCGGTTTATGACGTGATCCTGCTGGATTGCGCTCCATCAGCGGATCTCTTGCATTTTGCTGCCCTGGTCGCCGCTGACTATCTGTTCATTCCCACCCGGCTTGACAAGCTGGCGGTAAACGGTGTGCGCGATGCCCTGCAGACCTTGGCTGCCCTTAAGCGGATCAGCCGCTGCCAAGTGGCTGGCATCCTGCCTACTTTCTACGAAAGGGTTACTTTGGAAAGCCATGAGCAGCTGATCCATCTGGCACAAACCTTTGGCAAGCTTGTGCTGCCGCCTATCCCACAAGATACCCAATGCCGTGTGGCGACTCGCTACGGGAAGACGCTGTGGGACTACGCTCCAAACGCTAAAGCGCTGAATGGTTATGAGCAAGGCAACCGGCGAGTGGGTGGATATCTACAAGTTTTGGAGCGAGTAAAGGAATGGCTATGAGTAGGAACACAAAAGGGTTAACCACTTTTGAAGAATTGCCCGGCGTCGACCCGGCTGTTGAGTCGCTGCTTGGCCAGGGACAGCGTCGCCAGGATGAAGCACGCTTGCCTCGAACCGAGCGATCCCGCAAGAAGAAGGAGCGCGAGCGCGCTGAAAAGCGTAAACCCAACCGGATCAATCTTGATCTCCCGGTAGATTTAAAGAAACGCCTGGTGTATCTGGCAAAGAAGGAAGGAGTGCCGATCAGCCAACTGGTAGCCTTCCTCCTCTACGAACCGGTGCACCAGCTGGAGAGCCGGGCGATCAGCCTGTGGGGCTACAAGACCGCCTCTGGTTGCCCAAAATTCGAGTGCAACCTGGACCTGAAACGCCGGGCAGATGAAGCGGCGCGGAAATCATGATAACTTGTTTGGGTAGGGCGTCCTAAGGCGATTTGTAGGGCGTCCCACTAGGGCATCCTATTAGGGCGTCCTATTGGAGAAAACCCGAAAAATCTTAGGGCGTCCTAAGAGACAACAGAAAGGCCCAGGAGCTACGCAATATAAGGGGTGGTTATCTTTAGTCATGAACATAAGAAACGCCCTTAGAAGGGCAAAACAACCTAGATAAGAATGGAGATTGAAAAATGACGGACATGCTGCATTTGGACGAATTCCAGGCATATTTGTTGGCCGAGGATCGCTCGCCGGTAACGATCACAGGATATTTGGGCGATGTACGCTTATTCGCTCAGTGGTACGAAGTACATTACAGGGAAGTATTGACACCTGATGGTCTGACGACCGAAGCCGTACGCGGCTACAAGCAGCACCTGCTCGACCAGGCTGCCAAGCCCAAGACGATCAACCGTAGGTTGGCTGCCCTGGCGGCTTATGCACATTGGCTAGAGCAAGCTGGATATGTCAGGAACGTACGCAACCCGGTGCAGGGTGTGAAGGCAGTGAAGGAGACTGCACTGGCTCCCAAGTGGCTGGATAAAAAGCAGCGCGCGGCTTTGCTAAGGGCAATCGATAAAGAGGTAGATGATGCTGTCCGCCGATACCCTCGTCTTCGATTGATGTATCTGCGAGATGCAGCAATAGTGAAATTGATTTTATTTACCGGTCTGCGGGTAGGAGAAATTATCCAGTTGCGCATGAGTGACGTGGTTTTGGATGAGCGCAAAGGGAACGTGATTGTCCGGGAAGGCAAAGGCACCAAGAGGAGAGAAATCCCCTTGAACAGCAAGGCGCGCAAGGCGATTCTCGATTATTTGCGGGTCAGGCCAGATGTTGAAAGCGAGTCTTTGTTACTGGGTCAGAGGAATGAAGCGATTAAAAGCAAGACGGTGCAACGATCGGTGATACGTTTCACCGAGCCCATTGGATTGAGAGAGGTCACCCCTCACACTTTACGACACACATTTGCAAAATCATTGATTGATAGTGGGGTGAGTTTAGAAAAGGTAGCTACTCTTTTAGGGCATAGCAACCTAAATACGACTAGGATTTATACAACTCCAGGAGAAAAAGATTTGGAAGATGCGGTAAATACGTTAGAAGAATTTTAAGAAAAGGAAATGGCAGCTCGGAAAATTTTTAATCACCAACCTTCGCTTATTCCTGAATAAACATTAGTCTCTCATTTGCCCAATTCAAAATCATTGCCAAAAAGAGGTTGATGAAGATACAATGATCATCTCATTAGTTGATGGTGATTTTCGTAGAGAAATCGATGAAAATAACGGAGATGATTGGCAGGAAATATGTAGGCGACCGTTTGTACCAAAAGAGAGGACGCCGAGGGAACTTGCTAGAGGAAGATGAGTATCAACCCCTTATTTATCTATGCGCTAAATTAGGGGTTTCCAGCTGTTACGCGGCCCCTGTATCAGCATACTATACAATGAATTATAAAGATGCCGGGCACTTTTTACTTCCACGTCTCGAGATCGCAATCGAGGTGGATAAATCACAGGAATCCGAGAAAAAATTGAAGGGATCTGTCTTGGCTAGTATCCCACGGCTGCCAGCTTGATCGTGCTCATACACAATCGGCATTTACTACAGATAATGAGGACCAAGGACTACCTATTTTGGTGCCTGATGTAAATGTGTTAGCTCATGAAGCTGTGACATTTACGAGAGATAGGTTGGGAGAAGAAGTACAAGATGAAATCCGCGCTTTGGTCATGGAATTGCGCAAAAGGGCAATGAAACCCAGATAAGTCGAACCGATTTTGCTTTCTTGGACGAGATGGATTACGAACTGAACAACCAAGTAACCCAAGCAGCTCATCTGCTCAAAGAAGCAGATATCTTATATGATGTCTCGCAAGGGTTATCGTGGCGTGTAAACAGAACGCCATACCATGTCTTCCTTGCCGAGTTTCTTCTAGTTCGAACCCGCACAGATGTAATTGCCCGGGTGTTTGAGGATATCGTATCAGTTTATCCTAACATACACACACTTGCCGATTCTTCAGAAGAAGATTTAGCATGTGTGCTGAAACCGTTAGGGCTAAAAAAGCGCGTTCCTATATTAATTCGAGCTGCAAACTATATTGTCAGGGAATATAACGGGAATATTCCCGCAAGCATTAGTAGTTTACTAAGCGTACCCGGTCTAGGTTTATACACTGCAGTAGCAATCGCGGCTTTCGCGTTTGATGCCGTTGATGTCCCGGCTGATGTCAATATTTTAAGGTTTTTGTCTCGTCTGACCGGTTTGGGAATGACACACCCAACTAAAGGGTCCGAAAAACTTCGGACATTATTGCCTTTTCTATCTAAGGCAAACTCAGGACTTTCTCCTGAAAAATTACTTGATTTCTCTCGCCTGGTGTGTCGTCCAAGACGTCCAAAATGCCCGGATTGTCCTTTGCGATCTCAATGCCAGTATTTTGCGGATCTGGAATCTCTTTAAATCTCTTTGATAACTCGTTCATGATCATAAACGCCAATTGTGGCGGCACAGCATTTCCTATTTGAGCGGGAATATCTTTGCCATAGAAAATATAACTGTCTGGAAAGCTTTGAAGGGCAGCAGCTTCCCGTGAGGTTAAACCACGGTTTTGAGAAGGATGAACAAATCTTCCTCTAGAAACATTCGTGCATCCAGAAGTGATCGTATTACTTGGTTCATTCCATGAAATCCTTCCATAAACATCTTTATGACCTGTGTGCTTAAGATGACATGGAAGCCAATATCTTTTAGGAACATCTGTACGACTACCACCATTTTTGGGTACTTTTTTGATAAAACTTAAAACTTTTTCACCCATTTGAGAAGCAATGTGATTGGGATAATTTCCGCCTGCAGATCCGTCTTTGCCTGCAGCAACGGCCGGGAAATCAGATATGGTTTTCCTTACCGTTAACCACGGCTTTTGAATTCCCTTTTTTACTTTTCTAGACCCTGGGTTACCGTGTGTGGCTTCCGGGAAAGGAGGAGTCTCATGATCCCGGCCAGCCACGACAATTATGCGTCGTCTATGTTGCGGGACACCATAGTCGGCTGCATCCACAATATGCTCAACCAACTCATAATTTAACTCACGTAATCCATCACAGAGCTTTTTATAGAATTCTTTGCCGTGTTTCGATCTGACTAATCCGGGCACATTCTCAAAAACCGCAAAACGAGGCCAGAACTCTCTGACATAGTCAAGGTATCGTAAAACCAGGTCATTTCTATCGTCTGTGGCCCCATTCTTGTTTCTCATGCGGGTAAATCCTTGACACGGGGGACAACCAACTAAAACATCTAGGTGACCTTTTTCGAGGCCTAGTTTCTCCCTAAAACCAGTCGCATTCAGTTCTCTTATATCAGTTTGCTCAACAGTCACGTTTAGATTATGCTCATAGGTTTTGGCTGCATTTGAATTTACCTCGACAGCAGCCAAAATACGAAATCCCGCAGCTTTACTACCAAGCCCGGTTCCGCCTGCCCCTGAGAATAGATCGATTAAAACAGGACTATTCGCAGTTGTATTCTTAACTTCATAAGAATATCTCATCTAAGAGATTGTTATTACTCCATTTTTTATTACTTGTCAAGTTGGTTGAATTATAAGTTTATCCCTGCTTTTTTGTCTAGCGTTTGAAGGTAATCATTCAATGCGAGTCGTAGAATAGGGATTTAAGGATGGGGTTTGAGATACAGAGCGATCTGGTTTCGCGTCAAAGAATCGCCCAATGCATAACTTAACGGGCACCAGCTCTGCAATCTGTAGCCTAACCAATGGATTCGGGAAATTGTCTCTTGAGTCCTGAACTGCTTTTTTTTCTTGGAATCTATTTAGTTGCTGGAGTAGGGATTTTACTGAACTCTTCCAGAATGCTTTTTAATATAGTTTTCATTGGGTCAGAATAATCTGGTACCCCATTTCCGGCGATTGTTCTTATGATATGTTGAACAACAGGTGTCAAAAAAGGCTCTGATACCGTACATAGTCTTTCAACGCCAGGCCAGTACGAATATTTCATCGCTTCTCTACCTTTTAGCTTCTCACTCAACGTGCTCCAGTTTCCCGGAAATGTTGTGATTCTTTTCGAAATGAAATCCTTCGGGATAGCAAGAAAGTTTCTCATGTCTCTTCCCAAAGGAATAAACGGTAGGACAAAAGGACCCTCTGACAATTTTCCAATACTACCAAGTAAACTTGAGGGTGCACTTGCATGAATATCCGCTGGCTTTACGCAAATTGTCAAACATTCTTTGAGAGATATATTTGCCTGATCTAGTTCATGTAATGCTACCATGTTTATAATGCCAAGATTCTTTTTCCAAAAACCACCTAAATCACAATCGGCGGACAAGATTAAAAAGAAAGAATTGCCATCCTTAACAATATCACCACACCTTACCAAGTCATCTCCTGTTTCACGCTGAAAATAAAGACGATAAGACCACATTTTTTTAATGGTAATCTCATCCGGAGCAGGAGCCCCTTGAATCGGTTCGGGAATCTGGTCAACCAAATTGTAAATATCTCTACTTGCTATACTTGATCGAAATTTCTCGGCTAAAAAATCAATAAAATCCTTTTTACCACTGTCTCCAATCACAATATGATTCTTTACATCATTAAGTGAGGCTTTTCCCATATCTGAAAGAATCTTGTCCATTGTTTGTGCGGCTTTTCTTCTCAATATGTTCGCAAACCTGAATGAAAAATTGCTTCCATAAAAATCTTTAGCTTTCTGTAAAAGAGTGGTTGTTTGGTCTACGCCGTCGATAGCTTTATCGAAATAATATAATCTTTCTTTATATTCCAGGAATTCAGGCTTTGCTAGAATATCATCTATCTCTACTTTTTTATCGGCTTTAGAAAAAATGAATACAACCGAGAATGTCTTATCTAAAATTTCTTTAAGGAGATTTTCTGAATTGGCATCGGAACTTGCGCCAGGATAATCCCAGTCAAAAATCACGATGTCGGCTCGAAATGTTCCGTCTTCCAGTGTGTTGATGTAAAAGGAAGGGTTGGTGTATCCGTATACATCCCACGTTGAAGTTCCATCCTCATTTACATCATTGAGAAGCGTTTCAATCAAATTTCTTATTATCTCGTCCGTCCATGGTTTTTCTTTTTGGATTAACAAATATTGCAGATTTGAAGAATTCAGGAGTTCGGTATCTCTTATCCCTTCAACTCCTGTTGCGGGTATTTCGTCGTCAATTATACATATCGAGTATCGCATGTTATTTGGACTCCCTTACAGGTCGTTCGTTTAAAACTTTACCGAAATCAAGGGTAAACTGAGCTCCACTCATACTCGATAGACGTTCTCTATTGGTTGTAAGGTACACGTCACCTTTCATGTTTTGCATGTAATACCTGCAAATATAAAGGCCAAGGCCACTTGGGGGAACGCGTAAACTATACCCCGGTTGGAATAGGTAAGGCAAAATAACAGCATCGATCCCAGGGCCCGAATCGGCAACAATGACTGTTCTATTTTTTGAATCAATCTGGATTTTTATTTTCCTCTGGTCCTCAGGGATCATGCTCAACCAATAACAACTGTTATCGAAAAAGTTCGAGAATATTTGGATTAAAGCACCATAACGGCCGTAGATTCGAAAGCTTTCTTTAACATTCACTTCAACTTTTATGCCAGCTTTACCAATTCGAGAACGAAACAATTCTACAACGTAATTTATAGGTTTACTAATTTCAAACTCTGTCTGAGCTTCGTTTTTAATTGCACGCAATGGACTTAATCTTTTCAGCTCGGATTGAAGGGAAGAGGACGCTTCTTGAAGATTTTGAAGTTTTTGCGTATCCGGTGTTTTTGATTTCAATAAATATGAGACACCTTCATAAAAATTTGCGGCAATCTTTGCTATCTCATGAACCGAGACCGCAATGGCCATTCCGTATCCAGCTTGCTCCGTAAGCAAATCTTGTGCCTCTTGCATTAATTCAATGCTCTTCTGTAAATTTTTTAGAGAACTTGATAGATTGATCAGTTTTTCCCCGCGTTCCTCTCGATCACCGATCTGGTCGAGTATTTTGTAAGGGTCTTCGTTGACCGGATATTTAACATTAATTTCGTTTATTAACGCCGCACCCTGCTTTACATAATCTTTAAGTACTTTCGGATCACGGATGACAACCTCAATTAGGTTGGTATATTCATCGCGCTTACCAATAAACTTCGTCTCGATGACTGTTGTGACAACTGCATGTACTAATCGAGTTAGGTCTTTGAAAGCTCTGTTTTCAATTAAGCCTTCGCGATCTGTTTTGTCGGTAAGATCAATGTTCTCGGCTTGATCTATTTCTATATTTCCAATCATGTTGTAGTAGGAGATTCTGAAGCCCTGTTTAATGTGCCTTTTGCTTAAATCTAGCCAGTCTGATTCGGCTCCCCATTCGGCTGGAAAAATATTGATTCCATCTCTATAAATAGATATTCCGCCAAATTGTGTTAGATAGTCAATGAACTGTTTCCCGTCTGGCCCACTTGCCGTAATCCAAGGATCTCTCCGATACCAAACGTCAACATGTATAAAGAACATGCCACATTCCGGTTTCCTTAAGTTCCCATTTTTAGGTTTCTTCCAATAATCCATTTCTACCTTACGAAGATCGTAGTTTTTCTCTTGGATTTCTTCTTCCGACATTGGCACGTTATTAGGCGGTTGGAATTTAAGAGTAAATTCCAACAAGCCGTTTTCATCGACCAACCCGTCAAAAGAAAACGTCGGGGTGAAGTTTATAGATGGGTTATCGGTTGGCAACATACCGATTTGGGGACATTCCAGATATGCTCTAAAACCTTGTGTTGAGTTAGGTTTGTTAGGTTGTGGATAAGGTGAGTTTAAACTTACTATCGAACGATGTAGGTCTTTTATGGTTTTATCATCCCAAGAAAAACCTTCACGACCTCCATAAATAATCAATCGGGTCCCCGACCCTTTTTCCCCATAGTCACGTGACGGTTTTTGACGTGAAAGAGTAACCCCGACTGCTTCAAGATCTCTTAAGCTCTCTTCACTAACATCGAATTTGTCCCAGTCAATATCCAACAAATACTCGTAATCGAGGTTTTTTACTTTAGTTGTAATAAGCAATCGGCGCCCTAACCTGTTGGAGGCAAACCTACCGACACCTTTTTCGCCTAAAGGAATACGGCCTCCTCTCTCCTTTTTTATTTCTGAAATAAGTATGTTGTATGAACCTAACTTTCCTTGCTTAGCTGCTTCAACTCGTCCTTTTTTGATGTTTTCTTTAACGACTGTTTTAAGAGTTGAAGCTGGACGTAACCAACCGTTTTCGATTACATCCCGCGTCATTCCCGATCCATCATCCTCAACAATAATTACAGGGCCAGGGAGTTTTGGAAACAAATATCCTAATTCATCAGTTTTTGGCAAAGACGGAATATTTTCGATCCTTACTCGACAATAAGAAGCCCCTGCATCATAGGCATTCTTAATTAATTCAAGAATCCCAACTTTTTCAGAGGCAATCAACTGTTCTCCGAGTACTTTAATCAGATGCACATCTGCTTTAAAATTTAAACGGATTCTTCCATCCAAACAAATTTCGTCTAAAAGCTCTTTCGAAATCGCACGCACTGCATTTTGTGGGTTGTAATGGGGGGATTCGGCTTCACGTGTCTTACCTAATTCATCTTTACAAGAAACTGTTTCCGAGAATGGTTTATAGTCCGAAATTTCTATAAAGAATAATCCTTTATCTCTTTTGTCTTCTATTGGGGCGGAGGTGATTTTCCCATAACCAAAATAGACCCCCTCACCGGTTTTCGTAGACTCATAATAGATAAATTCTCGTGGGAGATTTCTAAATTGACCGAGATATTTTTTGGGGAAATGGTAAGTAAGCCCAATTAAATCATTGTATGGGCTTTTTTCCCTTGATTGTGTTAAAACGAGACACAATGTATTCATGTTTTTTCGACCTTAATAATTTTACAACATACGGTTGTGTATCTGGACAGTTGTTTTAATCTCTTCTTAACCATAATGAACCCTGGTGTCCTGGGACTCAATCATGCACTGATGCTATCATGAATTCCATACGCGACAATGTTTGGGTATTCGTGTGTGGGTTTCTATCCTTCCTCAAACCCATGTCCCTTGAACTTCAGTGTATTACAGTTCTCGCTGATAATGCGCACCTTGTCCTCGGGCACGCCATTGGGCACCTCGACATCAATTTCTAGCACGATCTTTGCTTTCGCACCAACCAAGCCTGTAAGGTGAATCAGTACTTCGTCTGAAATCCGGCCAGCGTCACGCCCCAGGCGGGTGGGGTCGAGTTCTACAGTACCATGAAAACGGCGCAAGACAACTTTTTGCTGCTCTTGGCCAGGTGTTACTCCTGTTTCTTCGCCATTACCACCATCGCCAACCTTCTTTTCCTCGCCTTCATCCTCTCCTGGTATATAAACAGTTTCTTTTTCTTTAGCAGCTTCTTCATCTCGTTGGCGCTGAACTGCATCGGGCTTGACCAGCACGCTGGCGCTATCCATGGTGACCGAAGGCAGCCCACCAGCGACCAAGCCGATATAATAGCCATCATCACGAACAGCTGATGCATAGCCGAAATAATCTCTCCAGGTCAGTGACCCAACCCCATTTTGTATTGCGCGGATCAGTACATTATCGTCACGCAGGCGCGAGAGATACAAGTATTGCGCCATATACTCCCAGAGTTGCTTGATCCCTATATGATTAGCGTCTTTCCATAGCCAGCGATCCAGCTCCATACGTAGCAAAGCGGGTGACCATTCTGTAATAAGCTGCTGGTCGCTTTTGAGTTTGCGAGCAACACGTCCCACTAGATTGTCGCCACCCTGTAGTCGAGTGGTCGACCACTCGATTGGTCCTGTGCCTTGCTGGGTGGGCACCAGTAGATGACAATAGGTTTCCAGCAAACGCGCCTGGATGGTTTCATCGTTCTTCTGAACCTGGGTGCCAACTTGGCGCTTTTGGGCAGCATCCAGATTTAGTTGATCTTCCTCTTGCTGAATGGATGTCCAGGCTAACCAGAAACGTACAGCTTGTTCCAGTTCAGGTAAACGCTCGCTGTCAGCAGCTAGAAAAACTAGCATGTTTCGGTAAATGCGCGGGCTGTTCCCACGGCGTTCCAGGATTTCTTGAGCCGCTGCTTGAGACTTACTTTCGTTGCCACGAGAACGATGAGGGGTGTTTGGCCCAAGAATCACTAATCGACAGGCTGATTCATCTGGCACCTCACCACTGTTGGCGGGAATGGGGTGGACACCTACGAATTCGTTTCCTCCCGAGCTGGCGCGGTCTTTCTTTACGATCTCGCGCACACGACGGATGATTTCATCTTCAACTCTATGTGGATTGCGCTCGTAGCCGGCAGCTCGATCTGCAGCCATGCGGTTTATTGTCGGACGAGTATCGAACCAGTAACGACTCGCATCAGAATATAAATAGGTTAGTTCTTCTGAAAGACGCCGCAAGGCATCGCCAAAGACAGCCGGCGTTTCACCTGGCTGGACACAACCCAACTTGATACGCACCTCCTCCACACCCCGCGCCCGCTGAGCGCTAACTGACGGCGCGCTACCGATGAACACCGTGCGAGAAACCCGTCGACTGGCGGAAAATCTACCCAGATTAGGATTATCTCGATCCATGGCTAGAGGGCGGCTTTGACCGCCGTCAATATCTTTGTCAAGCACAGCCCCCCAGCCTTCTGGCAGGTAGCGGGTAAGTTCAAAGCGCACAGCAGTACTGTCAATCGGTAGTGTTCCAGGCATGATCAGCAACGATCCATCCTGCCGCTCCCAAAGTTCGTGGATAATCGAGGCCATTAAACGCAAAACGCCGCGCGTGCGCTGAAAGCGATCCAGGGTAGACCAATCCTCGTACAGACGATCGAAAAGCTCTGGATGGATCGGATAGGCTGAACGCAAACGCTCCTCATAAGCCGCATCTCGGCATTCAGGGGGAAACTCCGCCCGGTTGGCTTGATATTGTTCGCTGAAAGCACGACACACTGCATTGCGCGCGTTATAATCCGTGATTGGTTGGAACAAACGGCGGCGTACAATCTCAAAAGACTCGGTAGCGCTAGCTGGTTTCCAGACCGATTCCAGCCGGCCAAAAGTGTTTTGGATACGCTCCAGCGCGGCTTGACCACCCTCTCCACCAATTTCGATATTTGAAGCCGGGATGGAGGCGACGATCAAGGTATCGGTAGCGGCTTTAGCAGCTTCGGTCAGAGATTGGGCAAAGGTCATATTGGATTCAAAACTACCCGCCGGCAAATCTGTCTTTCCATACAACTGACGGGTAAATGCCACCCATTCATCAATCAACACCAATACTGGACCATGTGCATCGAATAGGGCAGACAGCTTCTCTGATCCAGGGCTCACACCTTGGCGGTCATCATCTGCGATCATGGCATAAGCGTTGCTGCCACCCAGCTGCCACGCCATCTCACCCCAAAGGGTATAAATCACTGTACCATCTGGTTTAGTGTGGGCTGTACCGGGGCTAAGCTGGGTTCCCACTAATACAGCCCGATTGGCAGTGGGTAAGTCGGTGTTACCACCCTTGAGCTCGGTTGGGATCAGATGCTCCAGACCAGGAACCTCACTTGGCTTGATTTCTCCGCCGAACAAGTGATAGAGGGCTAACATCGAGTGCGTTTTTCCGCCGCCGAAATTGGTCTGTAATTCAACAACGGGATCACCACCTTCTCCGGCTAGACGCAGCCAGGCTCGGCTGAGTAAGAGTGTCAAGCCTTCGGTGAGATAAGTGCGCCGAAAGAACTCAGCCGGATCGCCATATTCTGGTTCGGCTTTATTGGTGATTACCTGGAATAGATCTGCTGCAAATTCAGCTTGCTGGTAGCGCCCAGAAGCAACATCGGGATGGGGGGTTGCAATCGATCGCCAGGATTTTAGGCCGCTTAATGCACCGGTCTGCGTAACAGCAGCACTTTGTTTCAATTCGCGTTTTGTATCGGCTTCAAAGCGCTGGCGCAGCATATCTCGACCCAACTCGCGTATTTCCTCTTGCCCTGCTGCACCGGTCATTTCTAACAAGCGAGTCATCGTATCTATTGCGCGATACGCATCTTCAGCATTGAAGGGTTGTTGATGCGCCCAGCGGTTGCGAACTCCGCGCAGCTCGCTGACGTAGGAACGGCCGGTGTGCCCTAATTGTTCGCGGAAAACACTATTCCAGTTTTCCCACATGATCACGAGCAGCGCCTGTATATCTAGGCGATTAAAGCGTTCTTCGGGTGTTCCGCTGCTGGATAATCCTTCGCGACCAATTGCACCTTCGAGCAAAGTCTCAACACCGCTGATCCACCAGCGTTCCTTGTAGAAACCCTTTAATTCCCGCTGAATATAAGGGCTCAGACCAACTTTCAAAATGTCTAATCCCTTGCCTATTCGCTCAATGTTACTGATTGCCATTTTATCCTCGCATAATTCAAGCCTGATGATGATAGTTTTATTCTGCCGGAAAATCTTCAATTCCAACCATCTCGGTATCAGGTTTCGCTTGATAATTTTCCTTATCTATTGAAATAACATCTCGTGGTATTCGGATCTCTCCTCGCATGAACGCTAGACCCCGATCTGATAATCTCCTCTGTGATTTTGGGAGAATTTCTACAAGCGCCCAAGGCGGACGTACTAATTTCTTGTTATTTCCGTAGGAGCCTTCTTGTCTTGTAATTCTATTAATTTCACTGGGACGCAATTGGCGTGGCTCTCCGTTATTCCACAATGCTCGTAACACCGCTACCAAGTGTGGCTGTAAATGATACTCAAGTGGTCTATAAAAGATATTTTTAAATACCGAGAAATCTGGTAATGTTGGCCCTAGCAGCAATATTGGCATCGGTCCGGCTCCCAGTCTCTCAATCCTCGTTCTCAAATGAGGGAATAGTCCAGCTAATGTAACCGTTTTTGATCTTCTATCGCGAGAGTTAAGTCCATTTCGTGCCATTTCAATGATGCTTGTGCTAAATAAACCTCCATTGCCATGAGGATTGTCACGTACTTCCTCGTCAATGGGTGCTGTACAGAGTAACCCATAACTGCTGGCATACCTGCGTTGCACTTCACCCTGTAATTCGTTGATCAATTTCATTAATGCTCCAGCAGCTAGGCCGGCGTAACAGGCGTCAATTATGAAAACGGGGTACACTTTTTTTATCCATAGAGTACGCAAAATCTCTGTAAAACTTACAGCTGTCATCGGTAGGAGGCTCTTTTCCTCTTCAGTGAAATCAGTATCTATTGTACAAAATGCGAGATCGTTTCCTTCAATCGCTACCCCATGACCAGAGAAGTAAAATAACACGATATCATGATCAGCGCCTCTATCCTGGACATATTGATTCACCATCTGGCGAAGTCGCTCTGAAGTCGGATTACGCAGTTCGCGATACTGACGCTGCTGAAATATCGCAACTTCAGGATTTTCAATCAGAACTGTTCGGAGATTTTGAATATCTTGTTCTGGGCCGGTGAGTCGCCCCATATATTGGTATTCCCACACACCAACTGCAAGAATGGTTACGCGTCCGATTTCATCTGCCATGATTCATCTCATCAAGTTAAAACATTCGGCTCTGGCCAGAGGGTTGACTTTGGGATGCCAGTTCACGCAGCCGTGGCCAGGCGATCACCAGCATATTGCAATACATTGCTTCTTGCGCCCATTTCTTGCGCTCACAAATGACATATTGCCGGTAGGCTAACTCACGCGCCGCATCAGCAGTCGAACCCAGCCGGGCGAGTAAATCGGCAGCAGCCTGTTCACCGCCCCGATCCAGCGCATGGATCAAATGCTGAACAGCTTCCCAAACTGTCAGGCGTTGACCTTTTTGTGGATCCCAATCTTGCGCCAGTTCATCTAGCCGTAACAAGCGCACCTCGCCAGCCCGAGCTTCCAGAATACCGGCCCGCACCAGCCCATCCAGGCTGGTATTTTTTGCTTTCGAGAGTGTTTCGGCGATCCCGTATGGCCCAGCCTCGTAGCCAAACTGTTCGAACCAGGCCATCGCCCAGCGGGTATCCGTATCGTAGTCGCCTTCCTGTTCGTCAAGAACCTCGTCAAGAACCTGGTTGATGAGCCCAAGGGCAGTGCGCACCCTCATTTGAGAACCATCATTCTCGAAAACATGCGCATAACGGGAATAGACGGCCATGCCAGGTCCCAAGGCAGCCTGAGCAAGATCAACTGGAGCAATGTTACCCATTTGCAGGGTACGTATAGCTGGGCTGAGTTCTTTGCGAATATCTGCCAGGAGTTCCCGCCGGCTTGTGGAGGGTGCATTTTCTGACCGTGGGCGGCAGACCAAAACAATAGAAGTTGCCAGGGCATTGCTGCGCAAGCTCTTCATCCTCACAGCTCGTTCAGTTCTCACCGGCCAGGTACCGGTGATCATGAACCCAGCTTGAAGTAATCCTTCCAGCATGGTTTCCCATCCAGTAGAAGCCGTGAGGGAAACATCACCTTCCTGATTCCCAATTGCGGTATCTTCACTCTCGGTCTGCCGGAAAGCATAGTAAATCGTCACAGGGTAATTCGGATTAGCGCCGGAACGCAGGCGGCCGAATACCTGGCGCATGCCATTTTCAAAATAACTGCGTGCTTGTTGCGCGCCTCCCAGGCGTCGTTTGTCGGCGACCAGTTCCTGGGATTTAGGGGTTAGAGCAGTTTGGAAGATATCAGGGTAGACATCCCGCAGGATTGCGCGCAGCCAAACGTAGAAGAAATCCGACAGGTCCGCATACGGCACAGCGTCGTAATAGGGCGGATCGGTCGAAATAAGGGGCTGGTTCAGGCGCTCGATAACTTTTTGGGCATCGATCTGCTCGGCCTGGCCACGACGTGGGATAGGAATATCGCCAGTGGACATTGCCGTAAGAGTATTCTCTAGCATGTTCCCAAATGAACCACTCGGACCGGCGATGACATTTGACTCAGCAAAAAGCCAGGACATGGCAATGGCCTGGCGAGAGAACAGGTTAACCGGGCATTGCACGGCCATTCCCCAAGGAGTCAAGGCGCTGGCTCGGTTAGCAGTCTTGGAAACAGTCAGAGCCAGGTACAAACTGACGGCTTCGGCGTAAGCGCGTGCCCCACTTCCTCCAGCTGATAGAGGTTTATCATCGTTTTTCATACCAGCGGAGATTGCCGCTTGAAACACCTTTTTACGCGCCTCGGCCACCAGATCAGCGAAGGTGGTCATAGCTAATAATTGGCGGGGAGTGAAAAGATCGGCAAAAGTATGCAGACCATACCGGCTGACATTATTCGCTGCGGATTCGGCAGGCAGAACCGCCTCCGGTCTCCAGGCAGCCTTTGCGGCCGCCGCCAGGCGCTCATGTTCTGGGTTAGGTGGTAGATAGGTTCGACCTTTTGACCCTTCGGCGGCAATCGCCAATAAGCGAGATCCTAATCTACCCGCCTGAGCCTCATCGCGCACATAATCCAACGAGACCGGCGAGCCGCATACCACACAGATTGCCCCGTTGCGTTTGACCGTGCCTTTGGGCGGCTTACCATTTCCAATACGGATGGTGAATTGAACTACAGGTGGTTGTGAGCTGCGGTCAACCAGCGGTTCGACGTAGGTGGTACGCCCCTGCCTCTGCGCCAGGGTGAAAGAGGATGTCAACGGCATTTGCGCCCGGCACGAAGGGTTGGGGCATACGGCAGTACGCACCCATAACCATGCTACGACCATAACCTGGCGTGATTGACCTGCTTTTCCCTCGGCTGGATGAGTTGCAAGTGGGTAATAGCCTCCCAAACGCTTCTGGGCTTCTTTCTGCATCCACTGCCCGTAATAGCGTACATCTTCAATCAGGCCTTCAGCGCCTTTGAAAGGTTCTACTGGAAGGAGCATTGTAGGCGCGGCAGGCGGCCGCACCGGAGGCAGACCGGCAAAGTTCGCTGGTACTTCCAGGCTGGCTTTGCTCAACAACACTGCCACCGGATTCAGGTCGCCGGCAAAGACCGGCAGCCCCAAACGCTGCGCTTCAAGTAGGATCGAACCCCCACCCGCGAAAGGATCGAGCACCACCGGCCCATGCTCGGATAGGAAGCTGTTGATCGCTGCCTGCCCGATTGGAACTTCCACACCTATTTGACGAGCCAGACTGCGGGCAATTTCCAGCCGGGCCTTATCGAGCACGACCGAATTTTGGTTATTTTCCCAACGGGCCAGCTTTTCCAACAAGTCGAGCAGGCGCTCACGCTCACGCCCAGCTGTTGCAGAGTCGGCGATGTATTCACCTGGATCATCCACCAGAGAAGCAAATAAAATCGCCCGGCAGGCCACCAGTGGCTTGCGCGACCACCAGGGATGGAGCGTGCTTGGATGGCCGGTGCGCAGGAATTTCTCCTGGGCGGCTTCTTCGCTGATACTCTCAAGTGGTAAGGCGACTTCAACAAGTTTCCGACGATGAGCCATCTTGATTCTCAAAACGCAACTGGATTCATCGCAATGAATTTTTGATCATGGTCGATCTTCTTGATGCTGGCAATACCGAATATATCCCTGATTATGTTTTCTTTAATGTCAAAGATTAGCGCACTTCCGCTAAAATATGCCCTGGAACAATAAAATTCAGCCCGGTAGTCTTCAACCAAACATCGGACTCGGATCAAAGTATGCTCATCGTTGGGGTCATTATTGGGATCAACCAATTCGAAGCCGCAATTTTTCCCCTCAAATCGAACAAGAATGACAGACTGAATGGAGGTTTTATCCCCTTGAAGACAAATATTCAAATCAGCTACATTATTAACCAAATATAGATACCGCCATACCAGGCGAAGCTTCTGCTCTGGTGTTAGCTCGTAAGTCACTTGCTCACTTGTGTTTTGTTTTGATTGTATGTCACCTCCGAGGGAGGCCTTGATACCCAATTGGGTCAGTAGTTCCCCGAGTCCGACTTCGCCCTTCAGGCCCTTCGTTTTTTCGGAACCCCTGTTTTGGGAGATCGATTTTTCTGCCCGCTCTACAATTTGGTTGTAAAGCTGGACGATTTTCTCGGTTTGAAAATATTCGTAAAGGCGTGTCTCAAGGTCCGGTCCAAGTGGTGCTTTTGACATATTGTCCTAACCTCCAGTGAACCTAGCTATAGCTTGCCTGACGGCATTCTGGATACGCTCATTGGCAGGAGCAAGCCTTTTTGCACGGTCTAAATAATCCAGCCCTTCAGGGTTCCCGCTATTTAGTAAAATTGACCCTTTGTAATACCAGCCGATCGCATTTCCCGGATCGATTTGTGTCAATTCTGTGAAGATTTGATCCGCTTCAGTGCCTTTCCCTAGCTGAAGCAGAGCCACCCCCTTATTCCCTAAGGCTTGTATCATTCTGGGATTAATTACTAGGGCCCGATCATAACAAGATAGTCCCTGTTCCTTATGCCCAGTCTGATAGAGTACAAATCCTAAGCTATTCCAGGCATAATCGTCATTTGGATTAATTTTCAAGGCCTGCCAGTATGCCTTGATTGCCCCTTCTGAATCCCGCATGGCATTGAATAATAATTCACCATAGTTGTACCATGTATTGAAGTTGTTTGGCGTTAGGGATAATGCCTTTTCATAAGCCTGTACAGCATATTCATAATTTCCCAGATTCTTTTCGGCAATGGCTTTCGTAATATACGCCCTCGAAAAACTCTCTTTAATTTCCTCTTTAATGTTACCAACTGGAATTACAAATGTAAAATTTTCATCCTCCGGCTCCTCCGGCCTGAAGGGGTCCGAACTGAAATCAGGGTAGGTGGCTTCAGTAATTCTTTCGAAGCTGGCGTGTTCCTCAAACCATCGATCAAGATAGGTTAGAGCATCTTGATATTGCCCCAGCTCATTTAAGGAAGCAGCTACGTCTAACAAGGCATCCCGATTCTCGAGCCGGCGCATTTCACCCGAAGTGTTTTTCGAAAAATTAATAGTGTCTGCAAATGATTTTCTGGTAATTTCTGTGAGGATAAAACCGAAATATTCATTAGCCTGCCTTATATCAGTGGCAATATCCAAAAAACTCTGGTAACGGTTGTTGGGTCCATTGCACAGACAGCGTTGTAAAATATTGATTAGTTGTGCGGGAATCGCAGCAAACGGATCTACCTTCGATGGAGCATGCATAAACTGCTCTTAATATTGTTTTCCACACAGCATTTCGTATAAGATACAACCAAAAGAATAAATGTCGCTCCGGAAATCGATGGTTCCACCAGTGCGTTGCTCAGGCGACATATATGCCGGATCACCCATGAAGCGGAGTTGTTCTGCGTCACCTCCTTGGGTGAAAACTGCAATTCCGAAATCTGTTACCTTAACAGTGCCATCTTGGGAGATCAATATGTTATTTGGATTGAGATCACGGTGAATGAGACCAAGCTGTCTGATTTGCACATAGTGCATTCCTAAACAAACCTGAATGGCATAATCCAGTACCAGTTGCATGTCTAATGGTCGTTGCTCCAACTTCCTGGTCAGACTTAATGGCTGCCCATCATCACCAAGAACGCATTCAAGGATGATATAGGGTTTACCATCAATGCGCTCAACCCATTTTGCTTGGACGATATTATGATGATATCCAAGCTTGAGCCATGCTTTCGCTTCGTCCACGAAACGTTCTTTGGCAGCCGCTGACAGCAAGTATTTATCTTGGAACGTTTTAAGAGCGTATAAATTCCCATTGGAGCTGGAACAGATATAGACCACCCCCATCGATCCTGACAGGATTTGACGTATCTCGAAACGGTTAAGGAGCTTGTATCCGATTGAATAGCGTTTATCATCCATAGGATTACACCTACAACTTATTGTATCTGGATGTAACTTACCGGATTGAATGTGACTTCTCCTGGTATTCAGAATAATTTCCCCTGCCCCGGTTGTGCCTTACCTCTCGCCATCTCCTTCAACCTTGGCCAGGCCACCACCAGCATGTTATAACCCAGCGCGTCCTGGGCCCAACCCTTGCGCTCGCACACCGTGTACAGCCGGTAGGCCAGGTCACGCGCTGTCTCGCCCAGGCTGCCCAGCTTCGCCAGCAAGGCCGCTGCAGCCTGTTCGCCGCTCTTATCCAGATCATAGATCAAGTGCTGGCAGGCTTCCCAGGCCGTGGGGCGCTTATCCTTTTGCGGATCCCATTCTGTGTCCAATTCATCTCGACGCAGCAACCTTACTTTGCCCGCGCGCGCTTCCAGAAAACCGGCTTCAACCAATCCTTCCACGCTGGTGTTCTTAGCTTTGCTGAGCGTCTCAGCTACGCCATAGGGCCCCTGCTCATGACCAAATTGCTCGTACCAAGCCAGTGCCCAGCGTGTGTCGCCTTCGAATTCTCCTTCTTGTTCGGAGAAGAACTCATCTAGAGCCTGGTTGATCAGTGCCAGGGCGATGCGTACGCGCATGGGAGAGCCGTCAGATTCAAGCACCTGTTGGTATCGAGAGAAAACTGCCATACCGGGACCGATGGCAGCCTGTGCCAAGTCAACAGGGGCGATGCTACCTTGTTGCAGTTGTCGTAAAGCAGATGGAAGTTCGCGGTTTAGAGCTGCTAAAAAGTCGCGGCGGGTGATTACAGATCCTTCGATAGTACGTGGGCGACAAACTAACAAAATAGATGATGCCAAAGCGCCAACTTTCGCTTTTAGGGCCACTGTTGTTTCTGTGCGTAATGGCCAAGTGCCCATTATTTGAAAACCACTTGTCAGAAGACCCTGTAGCATTGTTTCCCAGCCTGTTGAAGCCCGTGCGTTACCATTAATCTTTAACAATGGTGAATCGCTAGGTTCATCTCCATTATCACCTTCGGATTGTTTGAAAGCATAATAAACGGTTACAGGGTAATGTGTTGTGGTTAGAAGCCTTATATTTTCGAATACTTTTCTGAGCCCTTCCTCAAAATAGGCCTCGCTTTGGCTAGGAGTTTCAAAGCGAAATGGGCTTGCGATCAATTCTACGGATTTAGGGGTTAGCAATGTGGAGAATAAGTCTGGATAGAAACTGCCCAATGAGCGACGCAACCACACATAAAAAAAATCGCTCAAATCAGCGTAACAAACATTATCGTAGTACGGCGGGTCTGTACTGATAATCGGTGATGAAACCCATGTTATGGGCTGTCCAGCATCTTGCTGCATAACATGCCCTTCGGGAAACGTAGAAATTGAATCTTCCAATACTTTTGGAACAGCAGCCGTTAATATCTTTTCTATGTCCCCACCTGCTCCCGCAAATGGATTTGTTTCTGTATAATCCCAGGTCATTGCGATTGCTTGCCTTCCAAAGCCAGTCGACGATTTATTTTCCTTAGCTCTCCAATAAGCTAGTGTATTATGGAAGGTAGATAGTTTACTGACTGCTTCAGCCAGTAAAGTTACTAATCCTTGTGTGTAGGATAGCGCCTCGGCATTATCCCTGAAATGTTTATTAGCGTCTTCCAGTATTTTATTTCGTGCTTCGATAATAAGATCACTTAATGTAACCAGGGAAGTTAGTTGGCGATCTGTAAAAAGGTCTCCAAACGTTCTCATCCCATACAGCGGTACACTTACTGTACACTTTCCTTGCAATTCCTGCTCAGGTTCCCAATTGGGTGTGACCTGCTTTGCAACAGAAACTTGATATTCATTCGGGGGTAGATGGACGCGAACTCCTCTGGCAATCGCTATAATTGCGAGCATTTGAGATGATATTTTCCCCACTTGCCCTTCGTGTCGTATATATTCCAAGGGAACAGGAGTTCCACAAGCTATGCAGTAGGCTCCATTTCGGTTTACTATACCATCCCTAGGCGTTCCTTCACCAACTTTTATCGTGAAACCAATTTCAGTAGGCAGTGAATCTTGATTTATCACCGGATCTATCCATGCCTGCTTCCCTTTTTTAGTGGAGAGGGCAAAAGAGCGCACTAACGGCATTTGCGCTCCACAAGCTGGATTCGGACATTTCACTGTGCGCGCCCACAGCCAGGCAATCACAGTAAGTTCGTCACCTGGTTTCAAGCCCTGGGATTTCAGATCCGAGCGCACAGCAAGTAGCTCTGCGGTAATCGTCACTGGTGGGTAGAGGTGACCAATACGCTTGTAGGCTTCATCGCGCATCCATTTTCCATAATAGCGTACATCCTCGGCCAGGCCTTCGGCGCCTTTCCATTCTTTTTTCCACAATTCCGACTGGTTAGCATTTTTACCGGCCTTTGGCTCTTCTGGTGGGTGAACCGGCGGCATGCCGGCAAACCTGGGTGGGATTTCGATCAGGGCCTTGTTGATCAGTACCGCCACGGGGTTGAGGTCGCTGGCGTAGGCGCGAAGGCCCAGGCGCTGGGCTTCGAGGGGGATCGAGCCACCCCCTGCGAAAGGGTCGAGTACTGGCGGAGCTTGGGTTGCCAAGAATTCACGGATGGCCTGCTTTCCGACCGGCACATCCACACCCAGGTCACGCGCCACGCTGCGGGCGATCTCCAGGCGGGCTTTGTCAAGCACTTCTTCGTTGTTGATGTTTTCCCACTTCACCAGGTCTTCGATGATCTTGAACAAGCGCTCACGCTCAGCATCGGCCGAGTCTTCATCGGACATGTATTCTGAAGGGTCATCCACAAGTGAGGAGAAGAGCACGGCGCGGCAGGCGGCTAACGGGCGACGCGCCCACCATAGGTGTAGTGTGCTGGGATGGCCATGGCGAATGGATTTTTCGCGCGCCGATTCGGCGTTGATGGCTTCGAGAGGCAGGGCGACTTCGATGAGCTTGCGGCGGTAGGGCATCTAATTATCCTTTTGAAGAATCCAGGCTAACAATTCGTTGAAACCTTGCCCTTGCTCAATCAACTTGACCAGGGCTTGGATATATGAATCCCAATTCTCACGGTGAAGGCAATTACAGTCAGTTGTCAATCTTCGATACAAAAAATCTATCATGCGGTCAAGAAATATCTGAGGCAATTGGGGATATCCAGTTCCTAACTCATCATTTCCATATCGGCCAAAGCAGACCTGACGGACTGAGTATTTTTCGTTCGCCCACATCTTGTTCTGGTAAATGTCTTTTGCTACTCGACCGATGTCTTCTTTAGGTAAAAAACCCATCCATTCAAGAGCGTATTCGATATCCTTACGAGTTGGATTTCCCCAGGAATTCTCATTGATTGCGCACATACCAGATTTGACTTCTCCGATGATGAAATCAGTGACATCTGGTAATACTAACTTCAGATCGCGCTCGAAATGGTATCCTTCCGGATCCTCTTTGGATAACGGAAAACGAACAGCAAGAATATCGGCTTCTGCTTCAGGGTCTTTTTTGTGGTCAGGATGAACCGTGAAATTTTCAACAGTCAGATAACCGTTGAAACGGAGATACCAGTAGACCAGTTTTTCGACGCGGTTGGCGCTCATTCCTCGTTTTCCTCTTGAAGATAATCACACTGCATCGGCAGATAACCCAAATACTTTTTCGGCCAATGCCTGTAGTTTGGGCTGGATATCAAACTCTCCAACTTTGAGAAGAAGACGTAAGGGGTTTTGAACGATAAATGTTTTCCAGTCATATTCAGGGCATTCTTCGTCATCCAATATACCGATCAGGAAATAGGAATCCTGAGAGGCTGCCGCTACTTGGAGCTCATTGCTGCTAACTACCACTCGACCGTTGCGAATAAATGTTTTGACCTCCAAATAGACTTCCTGGTCGCCAAGAGAACACAAGAAATCATAACCACAGCCATCGTCTCGTTTATCGGCAAGCAGTAAAAAACCTTCCCATCCTCCTGGGGATTGTAAACGCCTCTTGATTTCAATCTCTCCCTTCTTACCCCTTGCTTCTTGAGCGGGAGTGACTTCAGGATGCCTTCGCCGCGGATGAGTACCAGGCCGAGTTGTGTCAGGACCGCCATTTTGAGGTTGAAATAGGTTTAATAACTCTTCAGCAAACTCCGACGTAGATTCTTCTAGCTTTTGTTGGTGAGTCTGGATTTGCTCCGCAATTTCCTGGCCGGTTCCGGTTTCTTCTGGTAGTCTTGTTGGGGATTGGATGATTTGAGCAGGAGGAGGAACCGGGACCGCAAGAGGCGGGGCAATAGTATCTTCCCCCGAAAACAGAGCTTGTGCATCCTCTTGAGCCTCTTTGCTGATCTCTAGCTGGCTATAAAGGTATTCCTCCATCCCATTCTGATCCCCACTAAGTTGTTGGTAGCGTGCCGTTATTCGTGGAAACAGGCCGGCTAAATCACTGTCCAATCCATCGAGGAATACCGTGCTAATTGCTTCGCCTAACGCGTCTGCATCAATTTCACTGAAGCTGGTATTTTCATTGCCGGCTATGTAAAGCACATAATTGGCTTCCTGGATTACGCCGGCACCTGAAACCAAAGTGCGTTGGATGTAGAAATTTTGGTAGTCTACACCTTGCTCAATACTTGGATCAGATATTAGAGTAAAAGAGACTGATAGCGACTCAACCGTTCTTACCTCAAAGCGCTCTCGCAACCGGCGCAGAATCAGGTCACTGCGGTTGGTTTTTGCCTTGTCAGATTTTGCAAGAATAGGCGCTAACAAGTAAGGTGCCAAACCATCTACGATTTCAGAGCATAGACTGTCCGCCGGAATGGCTCGATCGGCAGCTTTGAAGTTCTCGACCACCGTTAGTCCAGGCACAAGAGGAATGATATTTAGCAGTCGAAATAGCTCGGCATAAGTACGGTCGGCATCAAAAAGCGGTAAAACATTGGAAAAGGCTCTCTCGACGGCCGAGCCAGGTTCGGCATAATAGATTGGGGTTTTTCGAAATTCCACCTTCCCAGATGACCGGATGGCTAATGAAAGGTCATCGGGTGGATCGAAAGAAATCTGGTTCAATCTTCGGTAAATTTCCTGGATTGCGCCGCGCACCAAACGCCAACGGCTGCGAACTTCCAGTATCTCCCGTTTGCTCCAATCTGTTTGCAGATTGTCGCCAAGGATCACCAGCGCGCGCACCAAGGCTTGAGGAGACGAGGATTCTACATCCTCTAACCGCTGGATCCCAAGTTTCTCTAGCTTACCGAGATCGATAATGTTGTTCGCAATGATATAGGGGAGTAGTAAATCCCCCAGCTCTTCCTCGGATCGACCTGTGGAGATCAAACGGCGAGTAATCAATCGAGAGAAACAATCTCCACTACCTGCCGGCCCCAATGAAGTTGGTAACCACAACTCATTTTCGAGTTGGGACTTTATGTATGAATAAGCGGTGATTGTGTGGCTTCCCTGACGCCCACCCAGGCAGATAAACTTATCTTCATCTTGACCTAATACAATTTCAGGTAATTCCGTCACAAGCGACCATAGGCGGTCCGACCACGATAGATTGCTCTGGCTGTATTCTTGCTGCGCTTTTTGGGCGCACTTTTCAAAACCATCAATTAATGAGAGTTGTTGGAGTTCTTTAGAGGAGTCGTGACTGCATACGGATAATCCAACTATAACCGTATCCCATATGGAGTTCCCTTTCAGGGCATCGATTACTGCTACATTTTCATCAAATTGGCTTTCACCCCGGTAGGAGGATGTACCAATATTCATTGGGGCATTGACAATTGCTGAAACAGATTGGCCGCCTACTGCGAGACGACGAAAAGTTAGGAGCTTGGGTGATCTAGATACGCCTGCTCTTTCAAAAAACTCGATCCAGGCTTCCGATCCTTCGCCACTCTTTTCCACCAATTGATCCAAAAATTGAGCATTTGCACGCCGTAGCCCCATCACGTCTCGAATACTAGCATCTTTATCAAGATAAGAATCTGGCCAGTAACATAGGAAAGTTGGAATTAGATTTTGGGAATCAATGATTTTCCCGTCCCGGGTTCCGGTTGATTCATTCGGCAAGGGTAAACGGCCAATTTCTTGCCAAAAATCCTGGGAAAGGATTGCCCTTGGGGATAAACCGACAATCGTCTTGACGAATTTCCACATCAAAGCAAGCGCATCGAAGCTTAATTTATGTTCCCCGTTGTAAATTCCTGCAGCAACGCTGCGAATTGCTCGCGGTAGTAGATCGGTTGCCTCGAAGCGTGCTATTCGAAAATTCGTCAAAATCCAGTTTTTTACTCGCTCATCTCCATCTTCTATAAACTTTGCCAGTGTTGGGTCAAGAAAGTTGAAAATAGCCGCAAAGATCGTTGGAACTTCGGTCGTCAGGAGGTCTACATTTGGAGGAAGGCAGACAATCGGAATACTTTCTTTAGGAACAGGTAATACTTGGCCACCCGAAAGAGGAAGCAGTTTGCGTCCTTCAAAAACCGACCTAGGGCTTCGGACAATACGATCATCATTTGCAAGGTATGTATAGCACTCATACCACCATGAGCTGCTTTTCGCATTTCCGGTTGCTACCTCAGCTTCTATAAAGTCAAGAATTGTTTCTGTAGACAACTCCAATGCTTGCGCCAATCGCAAGAAAGCACGAGTTTTTACACCATCTTCTCGGTGGTCCAGGAAAGCAAATTTGTCTTTGAGCACCTTATTTAAGGTGTCACTGAAGTGGAATTCCCAGAAACCCTGAGAGTCAGAAGCCGGTGGAAGAACAGCGGCGCTTCGCGGTAATAATCCGTTTTTTGAAGGAATGAAAGGTTCTTGACGTTTGACCAATTCAATAGCCAATTTATCGATAAATGACTTGGCAATTGGTGGAACAGCTTGGCCTGTCGGCGCAAGGGCGTTGAAAACATGGCGTGACGGATAACGATTGAGAAGTTGGGTAAGGAATTCGTTCGCTGCTTTTTGCGCTGCACACTCTAGCAGCCAGATATTGTAAGGGCTATTTTCCATCAAACGAGTTCGGTCTGGTTTTACATAAAAATCGCCATGAATAATAAAGCCGACCCCAGTTGTGTCTTCTGTCGGAAAGTAAACGTGAAACTGAGCATCATTTACAGCAATCGGGTGATTTTCCTCCACCCTGACAGCTAAGACAAGCTTGGCTTCTTTCATAGCTTTGACGGCTTTGGGTGTGTCCGCCTGGTTGCGAATGTTTACAGGGATAGGAAAGCTGTATCTGGCTTGAAAGTAGTGCTTTGTTGAGGATTTCCCATCTAACTCCAACATGACCTGGATTACACCCGAATTTACGGTCTGATCTCTACTGGGAATAGCTGTGTAACCCAAGCGGTGAGTGTCGTCATAAATGCTCACTTTCTGAACGGATGCCAGAAATGGGATTAGGATACTAACTTCGTCGCGCAAGAATTCCAGTAATAGATTCTTGCCATTAGAATTTGAGAAAATGGGCACAGGGCTTAAGGCTTCTAAAACCTGTGTTTGGAGTTCAGGGTCTCTGGCTGGGAGCCAAAACATGGTTGTCAACTGGTCGCCATAACCACCAGCGATCAAATCATCATAAATCTTGGCGCCCATTCCCAGATTGTTCTTTTGCGCCAAGCCAGGAATAGCCATGATGGGACAAACGATCTGGCCGTGCTTGGTCCATTTCTGATATTCTGAAACCGCAGATGGACTTCGCCTAAGCGATTCCTGAATATGTCCGTTATTTAGTCCCCAAGAGAACTTCACCGAAAAGAACCCACCCGCACCAAGGCGCAAGAGGTAAGGAGATGGTGTTAGATCGAGAACTGAACGGAATCCCAAACCTTTATGGCCAATACATTCTCCTGGATCTTTGTCGCTCCATCCATCGGCAAGGCTACGAAAATTATCCACCGTGAACCAAGTACCATCATGGGCGAACACGAGGCCTTCGCGACACAGAATAAAAACGGCTTGTTTAGCGCCTGAGTCATCCGCATTTTGGAGCAACTCATAGGGCGCTCGCCCACGATAAAGTTCACGGAGATCCCGTTCTTTTCCTGCTTTTTCCCTTAAGTATTTCAAACCCATTAAATCAAACGATGGACGAAACTCAGTTTGTTGTATCTTCTGGAAGATTTCTCGATCCAGAGGTTGTATTCGGGTTAATTGAAGCTTTGAGTGTATATCCATCTTTACAATCAATTCAGAAGCTAAATCGCTTTTATCAGTTCGATCCAGTTGTAGTTTACGCTACAGGCAGCAAAATCTGGCTCACGCCGGAATGGCTTTTGGATGTAATGAATCCCCATTATTTGTGGCTGATTACCTATAAAATTAACTTCTATAACAGCCAGGATATAATCTTCGGGTTTATTCAAGCCTGCCAGGATTTCGTTCTTGCTCACAGTAATTGTTTCTGCGCCTTCAATGCGTCCCTTTACCTCGATGAACCGTAGCTTACCCGTGCCAGGAATGGCGCTTTCGATGTCCCATCCTAGATTTTCACGATGAACATCCGCCGGCAAATACCCCAATTCCATTTCTTTCTTCATCACCGCCAGCATGGCAGCTTCTTCAACTGCTTTCTTTTGTTTGGCAAAAATTGCCGGTATGCCTTCTTCTAATCCGGGCAGACCTTGTAATTGCGCTACTAGACCAGCCGGCAGGATTAATGCTGCTCCCAACAGGATGGGCGGTTGAGCAGACAAGTGACGCTCCTGTTCCAATTCCTCCATGCGACGTTCCAGGCGGGCTTGCAACTCATCAGCACGACGTTGGGCTATCTGCGAATTCAATCTTGCATTAACCCTACCGGCCAGTTCTTGGGCTTTTAGATCTTGGGCGCGATGGTCCCAATAGCTGATTTCTTTGGTAAGCCGGTCTTTTACCGCCATAACGGTACGTGTGACCATTTCCTCCCGACGCTGGCGTTCATCCGCAAACATCCGGGGTATTAAATTCTTTACTGCATAGACCCGCGCTGAGGCTTCGATTTCGTTTTTCAACCAATTTTTTTCCAGGAGAGGATCAACTGTCGGGCGTATATCGGCGGGGAGGGGTTGATAATCCAGGAATGGCGCAAGGCCTGCGGAAGCAGTATTCCCTTGCTCATCCATCTCAACGAACTGCATTTGCCTGGCGATTACTCTACGTTGTCCCGATGCGTCCGCTCGTCCGTCTTGGATAGATTCTTCCAGGTATACCAACAAGCGAGGATCTTCCCCCGGATCGGATGGATCAATCAAAATAGCTCCTTGACGCAGCAATCCCCGATAACGCTCCAATACCAGGTCAATCACTGCATCCATCAATGGATGTCCTGGGCAAAGGAACTCGGCCAGAGGCTTGCCTGGAAGGGTAATTTCCTCTTTGTAAAACGTCACCCGTTCATATCGGTGGAGCAGAGTACCGCGACCAATGTTGAAGCTACGGTTCCGGATCGCGGCTGGAACATGTGTGATTTCATACCGTTTGCTTTCACGTTTGTGCAGCGTTCCACCTAGGTGCTCGAAAGCTGCCTTGAAGAAGGATTCGATAAAATGCGGTTGTAATCGCCTGGCTTGAGCGCGCTCAAAGTCCTGCCGGATGCGTTGTACCTGTGATATATCCATCACGTCACGAGCTAATGCCCGGTCTTCCAGAAGTTCTTGGCAGTGTTGTCGGTCCACCAGGTTATCTACTGCCTGGTTCAGGCGAGCGCGCACATCCGGCCGGTCGCCATAACGGATCGCCTCCATAAGCAGCTCGCGTAGGCTGGTTTCACGGAAGAGTTTGCCCAAAATATCAAATACTCCATCACCCAGGGCGCGGCGCTGCTCTTCTATTTTGCGAAGCAACCGGGCGTACACGTCACCTTCACGGGTTTCATCTGCCACCAGGTTCCACAAGTGGCAAACTTCAGTCTGACCGATACGATGAATGCGTCCAAATCGTTGCTCGATGCGCGCTGGATTCCAGGGCAGATCGTAATTGACCATCAGGTGAGCCCGCTGCAGGTTGATCCCTTCGCCTGCCGCGTCCGTTGCCACCAGAACCAGAACATCCTTATCTTGTACAAAAGCCGTTTGGGTGGCGCGCCGGTCATCGCGCTGCATCCCACCATGGATGATTACAACAGCCTCAGGGCGACCCAGCAAAGTACGGATTTTTTCGGCCAGGTAGTTGAGTGTGTCGCGGTGCTCGGTGAAGATCACCAGCTTGCGGCGCTGGCCGCTAGAATCAAACATTAAGCCTGCGCGCCCATCATTTGAGGCCGGCAGCCCTTCGTCTTGGAGAATGCGTGACATCTCTTGCCATTTACGATCCGTTCCGCTGCGGCGGACGCGCTCTGCCAAAGCTTCCAACTCACGCAGTTGGGCAATTTCAAGTTCCAATTCGTGGATCGTGCGAGCAGCAGTCGCCAAGTCAATGAGTTGTTCGGTCGCCTGCTCTTGTTCACCCTCGGGGGCGTCTTCGAAGTCCTCAATCCCCTCGACATCCAATGCTGGCAGACCTTGTAGCAATTCTGTGCTTAGGTCAGCACCTCGTTTGAGCAGGCGGGTTTCGCGCAGCCGGCTTTCAAGCCGTTCTTTACGCCGACGAAGGGATTGGTAGATGGCTTCTGGGCTAGATGCCAGACGGCGTTGAAGCATAGTAAGCGCAAAACCAACTGTGTTGCGCCGGTCAGAATCGAGTTTGTCGGCGCGGTTGAACTCCTCTGTGACGTAATGAGTGACCGCTTCATACAGTGCCGCTTCCAGGTCAGATAAATCGTAATCCACCGTATATGCCCGCCGTTCGGGGAAAAGCGGCGTGCCGTCGAATTTCAATAGCTGCTCTTTTACCAAACGGCGCATCAAATCGGAGGCATCTACATTATGCACCCCTTCTCGATACTTCCCCTCGAACCGATCTGGGTCGAGTAAACCCATAAAGAGTTGGAAGTCTTCTTCTTTACCGTTATGCGGTGTAGCAGTTAAGAGCAGCAGATGGCGGGTGCGGGTGGCCAGGAGTTGACCCAGCTTGTAACGCTTGGTATATTTGACTTCACCGCCAAAAACCGAAGCCGACATCTTGTGGGCTTCATCCACAACAACTAGGTCCCAATCGGTTTGAGCTAACCGGGCTTGCAAGTCTTCATCGCGGCTGAGTTTGTCCAGACGAGCAATCACGAGAGGCATCTCGGCAAGCGCGTTACCGGTGCGGGCAGCTTCAATTTGGGTGTTTGTCAACAGTTCAAAGGGAAGCTGGAATTTCTGCCAAAGTTCATCCTGCCACTGTTCAGTCAGGCTACCTGGCGAGACGATTAAGCAGCGTTGCAGGTCACCACGCAACAGCAGCTCCTTTATAAAAAGCCCGGTCATGATCGTTTTTCCGGCTCCGGGATCATCAGCCAACAGGAAACGCAAAGGCTGGCGTGGCAGCATTTCCCCGTAAACGGCAGTAATTTGATGGGGTAGGGGTTCGACCTGTGAGAGGTGGATCGCCAGCCAGGGGTCAAACAGGTAAGCCATGCGAATACGGTAAGCCTCCGACACCAGGCGGAACATCTCGGGGTCAGCATCAAAGGCCCACGCTCGGCCCGGCTCGCTGACCTCCAAATCAGCCTGGCGATCGCGGAAAAGCAGCTCGCTGCCCAGCTTGCCGGTAGCATCTCGGTAGGTGACTTCAACCACATCCGATCCATGCCACTGGGCACTTAATACGGTCACCGGGCCAGATGGGAGGATGCCCTTTACCTGTGAATTGGGTTTGATATCTTCAAGAATGGCCATATTATGCTGCGGGTTTCTCAGATATTTTTTTCAAGTCTGTTGGTCTGGGGCATTTGCTCTAGCCAACGATCTAATGCTTCGCGCCGAAAGCGCCAATGTCTGCCGACTTTCTGACAAGGAATCTTACCTTCCTGTGCTAACTTATAAAGAGACGATCGGGGGATACGAAGGTATTTGCATGTCTCGGTTATCGTCATTATTTCTGGGAGTTCTGTAGCCATCTCTCACCTGATCTTGAGTCAAATGTGTGTTCCCTAACCCTTCCATCAATATACTTGACATTGCTAATAATTGTCAATTAGTTTCAGCTATGATTTTTGAAAGTAAATCAAATTGTTCCTACAGAGGATGAAAACTAGGATCAACTTGTTGTCGGTCATGTTTTCTACACCTTGTACATGGGTTTACAACATAAAAATCCATGAAAACCCGTAAACCCTGACTTACAATAGCAATTGTTAGTCATCTGCAAAAACACACTCGCTGGCTCTTAAGTATCTTTACTCTTCTTTATAAATTCCTCCAGATCACTACCTCTAACCCTCACTGCGCTGCCCACTCGGACCGTTGGTATTTCCCCGCGCTGCATCATCCGGTAAGCCATTGAACGGCCTACTTGTAGTATTTCAGCAACTTCCTTAGCTTTAAGAAGCCTTTTCGAATCAGGAAGGATTTGATCACCCTCATGCTCCCGATCGGGCATTTGTTTCATTGTCCTAGATTGTGATGGAGCCAGTATCTCCTGTCGCGCCCAATCCAGCAGCAGCTGGATTGCCTTGGCAAATTGGTTGGCGACCTCTTCGGATGAAATCTGTTTATTCATTCTATAATCTCCATTCTTGTGGGTGAGTGGTTGGTTATCGGCTTCACGGCAAGGTATGAGCGTGTTAGCAGGAATCAAGAGTATTTTAATGACAAATAGGCCCTATTTACCCCTTGCATTCCCATACAATCTCGTGGTAAAATGTTTTCTGTGGTTAACACGTAGGATAATTGTGGTTATTTACACGAGATGAGAACATGACAGAAAAAGAAAGCATTTTTGCTGAAAAACTGGAAAAGCTTTTAGATGAAGTCCGAAAACCAGATGGATCAAAATATACACAAACGGAGGTCGTTGAGGGAACCAATGGTGTTCTGACGCGTGTCTACCTGTGGAAGCTGCGCAAGGGACACGCGACTAATCCTGGATTCCACATCATTAAGGCGTTGGCTGATTTCTTCCGTGTGGATACGAACTACTTCTCGCAGGACGAGGAGAGCACAGAAGAGAAAGAAAAAACCAAGCCTACAGGCAGGTATTTTGAGGAAATCCAGACCCGAGCAGCGAAGATGGATGACAAAGCCCAAAAAGTGATTCTAGACATGATGGATTATATTCTTAGCACACAAAAGAGCGAGCCATCAGGAGGTATTAGCAGTGGAACTGAATCCTCAAGTGCAGAAAATCCTGACTGACCTAAAATACGATTTTCGCGATTTCACGATTGAACACTTTGCCAATTGGATCGAGAAGGCTAAGGGCCGCAAGATCCTCCTAATTCCCTGGCTAATGCCATCTGGACTGTTTGGGGCATGGATGTCGGATGGCGAGATTCCACAGGAGTATTTCTTCTTCCGCAAAAATGCAGAACGACTTCTTCAAATCCATATCCAATTGCACGAGCTATCTCACTATCTCTGTGGGCATCCAACCAAGATAATCACGAAAAAGGAAATCGAGGAAGCTCTTGAGAAGGGGATCGCATTACCCTTCGATGAGATGGTGAAACTGCGCTCGCCTGATAAGAGCGCTTATGAACGTGACGCTGAATCCCTGGCCAGCTTGATCCAGGAACAGATTATCCGAAACTCTCAAATCGAGCAGCTTACCCGGGGGATATCTTCAGATAAAAAGGTTGCCGACTCACTCAAAAACCTGGGGTTAATCTAATGAACCCCACCATTGAAATTTCTTTGTGTGTATTGGCGTGGTTAATAGCGCTGAACCGCGGTCGCAAAGTCCTGGTCAACCGGGCGTGGAAAAATGACCAGACTGCTTTCCTGATCGGATCTGCTTCCCTGTTTTTCGCGCTGACTATGACTTTCCTGGTAACGCCCTTGAGTGATGTGGTCAACCGTTTGACATGGCCAAATTTTTCACGCCTGTTGGCTTACAGCTTTGTATCGGTAACACTGTTTCTAACGACTTCATCTTCGCTGATCACTTTCCCAATTCCACAAAAACTGCGCCATCGAAGTATCCTCAAGCCTTATCTCCTGGTAACGCTGGGATTGTTGCTCACTTTGTACATCTTCTCCGTTTCTCAAGCGCCTGAATGGGAAGAGCAGCCAATTCCGGCGACTGCCGGCGAGATGAACTTTATATTGGTAATGTTCACCCATGCGATCTTTTTATGCTCGCTTATTGCGCTGGCTTGCGCACACTATGTCCACCTGGAAAAGGTTGCAGTTACAAAATACCGGATTGCTACCATCAGCTTCACGGCAATTTGTGGAGGGGCTTTTTTCTTTACCAAATCGATCTTAGCCCTGGGCTACGTCTGGCATCCCTTGGGCAATGAGTGGATCCATTCACTATCAAAGCTGCTCATGGTTGCGACGGCCATGTTATGGGGTGGTTCATTCATTCACAGTAAGACCTATGCTCGTGTTCTGGCTTATTTCCGTGGGATTCGCTACTGGACTGCCTTTCAAGATTTAGTTTACCTGGTTGATCGATTGGAACACCTGTGCCCACCGGTCGGGATGGAGATGAGCCGGCCTGATTTTTGGGAGTATTTGCGCCGCTCCGATTACTACCTCTACCGGGCAATGGTGCATATCCTGGATGGTAAAACATTGATCGCTGACTACCTGGACGATACGATCCCGGTGGACAAGCTGCGCGCCAGGTGGAATCAGGTCAGTTACCTGGAAGCCACGCGTGTGAATACGATCCTGCGAGAAATCAAAGCCGATGAGGAATATCCGGAGATGATCTCGGCGTATCGACAGGCAAGTAGAAAGTTGATGCAGGCACATGGAAGAGCTTGAAAGATGGAACGGGCGATGATGCAACCCAACACTTCCAAGGCAGACCGGATGGCTGAAATAATCTCATACGTCTTCCATCCGCTCTTGATTGTTGTCCCCACTCTGGTAATCGCCATGGTACAGCTCGGGAGCACTGTTTGGGAGTCGCTCTTCTGGACGGTATTGTCGATTGCGATCGTGAACCTACCGATGGCTTTGTTGCTGTTCTGGGGTGTGCGCTTGGGAAAATACAGCGATGCCAGCGTCTCGATCCGTGAGCAACGCACCAGCATTTACGCGGTTGGTGGCACGTGCCTTGTGATTCTTCTCGCTGTACTGATCATTGGTAAAGCGCCGGTGGTCATTATTGCCTGTTTGATTTCTGCGGTGATTGCCACGATATTGGGTTATGTTATCAACCGCTACACCAAGCTGAGCCTGCACTCAGCAGCCATGGCGGGCTGTACTGCGGTTTTATTGTGGACCGCCCCACTGATCGGCGTGATGATGGCAATATGTGCCCCACTGGTCGGCTGGGCGCGCATCCGCCTGAAGCATCATACCCCGGTTCAAATTCTGATTGGATGGATGGTGTCTATGATTTGCGTATTTGTAGTATTTCGTTTGATGCTGTAAACTCTGGCTTAATCGCCGGATTAAATAAAAGGACGGCCGCTAACGGGTCAGGTTTGCCGGCCGTCCAGGTGAGCAGGTTGTCATGGCGTTTCCGCCACTGATCGCTGCCCACTTTAATTATAACCGAAGGTTCGGTATTGGTTCATCAATCTAAAACTCCTCTTTTCAGGAGGCGGCACATGGCAAGAAACAACCACGTATGGGTCAAGGGCGATATTACCGGCGATATTTATTTCGATATTTTCAAGTTGGACAATAAGGATGTGCAATTCCTGCGTCTCTACCTGATGGTTAAGGGTGTCAAGGGGGGCCAACGGCGTCAAAGGATTGCGCACATGCGTCTATGGACCACTCGCTGAGCTGGTGTATGGCCATGTGCGTAAAGGCAGCCGGCTGGGAGTGATCGGCCACATCCAGCAGCGCACCACCCGCCAGGGCAAAATGGTGTTCGAGATCGTGGCGACCGAGGTGGAATTCTTGCGCAACATCGACTGGGAAGCCGGCGACCGAGCCCGTGGAGACCTGGTGCAGCGCGGATTGTTGCGCCCTTCTTATAAAGATCAGGATAACGGCGGCGGAGCGATCAACGAAGGTTCAGATGAAGACGATAACCTCGCCGCGGCGATCCCAGAGGATTTACTTGGCGATGAATGAGAACCAGGAAATCCATATCCCACTCAGTACGCTGGTCATCCTGGCCTTGCTGGTTCTGCTTGCCATTGGCGGGATTGCCAGGCCGCGCAATGAGGATGGCCGCCCATTGCTACTGCTACCAGATATGAAATCGGTTGATGAATATCGCCGCCTGGCTCGCGAAGCAGACAAAGAGCTGCGCCTGGTAGATGGCAAAATCACTGCCATTTTGAGCGGGGAGGTCGATGATCTTTTTGGCCAGACGCGCCGGGCTCAGGAGGCATTTGAGCAAATCCTGCGCATCTCGGAAGAACTGGATCGGCAGGATGCGCCACCAGCTCTAGTAGGTTTGAAAGAAGATATGAACCAGACTGCCATGAGCTACCTGGAAGCCGCCAGGCTGACCTTACGCTGGTTGAGCATCCCAAACCAGGTTAACGGTGAGCAGGCACAAGCGAAACTAGCTGAAGCGCGAACAAGCCTGACTGAACTGGAGAAAAGCCAATGGCTGCAGACGACATCACCTTAGAGAACCTGCGGCAGCTGCTGCATATCCAGACCGAGCTGCGCGAGCAGGCTGAAACCAGGGGCCGTAAAGCCCAGCGAGTGATGGTGGGTCTGTTGGAGACCTTTGCCCCAGACGAAGTTGACCAGCGTCTGAAATCCGGCCGCCCGCTGGACAGCCTGCCGGTTGAGGAGCTTGAGCAGCTGGTGCGCCAGCACATCGGCAACCAGCTCCACCAGGCTCAGGTGCTCCTGAAAGACAGTCAGAGCGCCAAAACCTTACAGCATAATCGTGACCAACTGGACAAACTGCGCAGCCAATACGAAACTTTACGTGAAGAGAACGCTCGCCTTGGCAGCCAGGTTGCCAGCCTCGAAACCGAAAAGAATAATCTACTCAATCAAGTTACGGCGCTGCAAAGTGCAGCTCCAGCTTTATCTGAGCAAAGTTCGAATTTGGAAGAAGTCAAATCGACTGGCACAGAGATCATGAATGACCGGCCTTCGGAACCGGATTGGATGGTGGCATGGCGCCAGGCAGAAACCTTCGATCGGGATTCCCGTATTCTGATTATGGTTGGTAAAACTGGTCTTTCGCGACGCCCGGTCATTGAAAGTCAGGCTGCCGAGATGTTCGGGATTAAGAAGGCTGGCGGCAGCCTTCAGGCCTTGATAACACGATTGACGGATCTACAACTGATCGAGACTTTCCGACCTTGGGCGGCGGATGGAGCTGGCACAGGTGGCAGGTTCCCGGACCTGGTGCGGCTGGCAGAACGAGGCCAAACGGCCTACTGGCTGCTCACGGGCGAAAACCCGAGTGTGAACGAGTACGACCTCTTGTTAGAACGACACGTCTCCCCGGAGCACACCTTGCTCAACCTGCAGGCTGCCGATGTGCTGCGTGAGGCCGGTTACCAGGTCAACCTTACTCCACCTGATGTGAACCTTCCGGATGGCGGACTATTCAAACCCGATCTGGTTTTGATCGATGAGCAAAGTTCATTGCTGTTTGTTGAGGTGGAGCGTGATACAGATAAGAATATCGAGCAGCGCCAGGCCAAGTGGCGAAATTTTTACCAGGCCAGCGGTGGGAAGATGTTTGTGGTGTGCGATAACCGTTCGTGTATGAGGAATATTCGCAGTGAAATCAATTACTGTCTTGGAAATAAGTCTTTGATTGTTTCTCTCACCAACCTGGCTGATCTACAGGCAGGCAAACGGGGTGAAGGTGATAGAATTTGGTTAGAGATGAGACAGAAAAGCATATAATAGTATGCAGGAAAATTATTATTCTTTTTACAGTATTTTGTCGAGAAACGCGCAGTTTTATTTTGAATACCTTCTCCTCCATAGCGAAAAATGTAAGCCAATCCTAAATCAGATATATAAAAATGGGAATTATTATATGGCAACGGAATCAATACACCGTAAACTAAATAGGCGAACCTTTTGACAAAATCTGCCAGATGGCTGAAAATGGCAGGATGAAAAAACAACACGTACAACTCACGCAAACGGATCGCAACGATCTTGAAGCCCTGATCAGCAAGGGTCAACTGAAAGCCAGAACATATCGTCGAGCACTTGGCTTATTGGAACTGGATCGTGGAAAAACCTATACCATGGTGGCTGAGACATTAGGTGTTGCACTGCCTACACTATCTCTTTGGGCAGCCCAATACCGAGAAAAGGGCCTGAATATGCTGGAGGATCAGCCTCGCCCAGGTAGACCTATCAGGATCAGCGGCGACCAACGGGCCAAAATCACCGCATTGGCTTGCAGCCAACCACCCGAAGGGTATGCTCGTTGGAATTTGCGGCTTCTGGCCGATAAGGCGGTCGAATTGGGCTACTGTGAAGAGATTTCTCACACGGAGGTGGCCAGCATTCTCAAAAAAACGAACTGAAACCACATCTGAAACGAACCTGGTGTATTGGAAAACTGGATAGTCGCTTTCTGGCGCGGATGGAACAGATTTTGGCGCTCTACGCATTGCCCTATGACCCGGCTTATCCCGTGGTGTGCTACGATGAACGTCCCTGTTTCCTCATCGGTGATCAGATCGAACCGGTCGCTATGCAAACCGGGCAGGTACGCAAAGAGCACTACGCTTACGAGAAGAATGGTTCGTGTGCTCTGCTGGCTTCCATTGAGCCGCTAACCGGCAATCGGTTGGCGCAAGTCCATCCGCAACGCACCAAGAAAGAATACACCCTGTTCTGCCAGGCGTTGGCAGCCGAGTATCCGGACGCCATCAAAATCCGGCTGGTGCAAGACAATCTCAACACACACGATGTCAGTGCCTTTTATGAGAACCTGCCAGCCGATGAAGCCCAGGCTTTAGCACAGCGGTTTGAGTTCTACTTCACACCCAAGTCGGCCAGTTGGCTCAATATGATCGAGATCGAATTCTCTGCACTGACCCGGCTCTGTTTAGATCGCCGAATTCCTTGCCAAGAGTTACTTGAACGGGAAGTTCTTTCCCTGGTAGCTCAACGCAAGGCGGATAGGATCAAGATCACCTGGCAATTCTCTGTGCAAGCAGCTCGTTCTAAGCTCAATTCGCACTATGTTAAGGTTCAGTCAAACAACGAGAAATTCAAGGAAATTTAATTTACGGTGTACTAGTTGGTATGTTGGTTTACCAATTGGTGTTTTTGGTTCAATATGAAGTAGTACTTCATTGGGGCTTCCGTAAATATTTAATATCTGGTTGATTGGATAATAGTCCCTAAGTCTTTCATCATCCAAAAAAATTAAGTCAACGACATCATTTTTTACCTCAATTCCTATTCTTAGGTTATTCGGGCTTACCGGCAGTGGTGTTTCGACAACATAATAAGTGATTTTTTGTTCCTCGCCCTGTCGGAATTTAATTTCTTCAAACACTTTCTCAATCTTTATGGAAAAACTTGCTAAAAATTGATTAGCAGTATCCCAGGTTGTTTCTCCAGGTATGATTCCCCAAAAACAGGGGAATTTACAATCATAATTTTTTTCTATGAGGGTAATCACGAAGGATAATGCTTCGTCCCGCGGCAATGTCGGTAAAGGGGTTAAGGTAGGAATAGCTTGCTGAGTTTCTAGCGTGTTGATTACTTCTTCAACCAGTTGTTTATCCGTAGGGATAACCTCAACGGTTTCATCTGGTCTTAAGGTAATAGGAGTTCCTGTTTTCATTACTTGTTCTGTATCGACGAATGAAGTACTACCTGAAACGATAGTTTTTTCAAGTGCTACCTCATGGATGGGATTATTCCTGTTACATCCGGAGGCCATTGACAAATATAGCATCATGATTAATATGGTTAAAACTATTTTTCTGTTCATCTTCCACCCCCTTGATTTTGCATTGCTGTATCAATAAACCCTGGCATATGATTGTTCATCCAATTACTTCTATCATTTGCCATATTTATATTCAAAGGGCTTCGGTCCCATTTATCAAATACAAATGCAATGAACGTATCAGCAAATACCTCTCCAGGTGATGGGTCTAAATTATGTTGCCACCTCCAATGAGGTAAAAGGCCTTGTCTATTATTGACATGGTGGT
>Ga0207951_100150_pt1:20000-44690 | contig 44690 bp, 42 predicted proteins | sample Subbio12Aug_8Bad_FD_184830 | JGI IMG/M metagenome (GOLD analysis project Ga0207951, IMG submission 184830) | Serpentinite rock and fluid subsurface biosphere microbial communities from McLaughlin Reserve, California, USA - CR12Aug_8Bad (SPAdes) | ecosystem: Environmental > Terrestrial... | reverse complement strand
CGGCGCGGACGGCGGAGCCGCGCCGCAGCCCGGGCTGCACTGGGCCGGAGGTGGGGGAGGGGGCGGCGGGGCTGTCGCTTCCGGCGCCGGTCATCCGGGCGGAGCGGGCGGGGCATACGGGGCCGGAGGCGGCGGCGGCGGGGCCGGGGTCGCGGCAGGCGGCGCCGGGGGACCGGGTTCAGCCGGCGTCGTCTGGATCGTAGCAGTCGGATGACCCGCGTCATGGCCCGCACCCGCCCGATCCCCGACGCCTGTCTGCTCGACGCCGAGCTCTGGGACAGCCCGGAGCGGCTGACCGACGCCGACCTGTTCGCCTGCGCCAACCCCGGTTGGCGGCGCAGCGACTGTCCCCTTGATGATCCGGAGGATGACCGATGACCGTTCCCGAGACGTCCGGAGGCGCTGCGGCGCCGGTCCTGGCCGAGGGCCGCTGGCTGTGGCGGCGATTATATGTGTTCGCGACCAGCGGCGGGGCCTGGCTGTTGCTGGACCGGCTGATTGCAGCAACCCCGGCGGAGGCCGCGCCGCGGCTGGCGCAGGGGCTGATGGCGCTGCTGGCCCTGACGATGGTTCTCTATCTGGTGGCCCCGACGGCGCAGCAGCTGATCGCGACCCTGGCCGTGCTTCGATCGCCCGCCCATGGGGGGCGGCCATGAGCTTTCGGCTGTCGCAGCGGTCGCTGAAGCGGCTGGAAGGGGTGCATCCGCGGCTCGTCGCCCTGGTGAAGGAGGCTTCGGCCCTGACGCCGGTGGACTTCATGGTCACTGAAGGCCTGCGCACGCCCGAGCGGCAGGCGGCCCTGGTCCGCGCCGGGGCCAGTCGAACCCGACGATCGCGCCATCTGACCGGCCATGCCGTCGATGTGGCGGCGCTGGTGGACGGGCAGGTGCGATGGGACTGGCCGCTGTATCCGCGGATCGCCGCCGCCTTCAAGGCTGCCGCGGCGCGGCAGGGTACGGCGATCGTCTGGGGCGGGGACTGGCTGACGCTGCGGGACGGGCCGCATTTCGAACTGGACCGGAGGGTATTCCCGTGAGGGCGGCCGGACTGCTGCGCTCCCTGACGCCCATGGGCTGGCTTGCCGTCGCCGTTCTGTCCGCGCTCGCCCTGTTCCTGATCGGCCATGGCGTCGGCCTGCGCTGGGATCCGTTCGGTCTGGGCGAGCGCCGCCTCAGGGCCGCGCAGGCGCAAGCCGTCGCCGCGACGGCAGACGCGGCGGCCCGCCGGCTTGAGGTCGAAGGGGCGGCCGCCCAGGCCCGTCGGACCGAGCAGTATCATCAACAGAGCGCGGCGGCGGAGCGGGTCACCGCCGTTGCTGCGACCGATGCAAGGAAAGCCCATGACGCCTCTACTCCGCTGGATCCGGATCGCGCCGCTCGCCTCGCTGGCCATGATCGCCAGCTGTGCCGCATCGCTCCCGCCGTCTGCGCCGCCCCCGCGACTGAACCTGCCGACGGCCGCGACCACGCCCTGCGTCCTGCCGGTCCTGCCTGAGGCCCCGAGCCGGGCCGATCTGGACGTCGCCTATGCCGAACGCGGCGGTCGGCTGGTGGCTTGCGAGAGCGCGCGTCGGCTGGCCGTCGAGACCCTGCTGGCGGAACGCGCGATCCAGGATCAATGGCAGGCGGAGTTCGACCGCCGGTCGAGGCGGCGGCTCTGGCCCTGGTGAGCCCTTGCGGCTGCGCGACCGGCACGTTCTGCCGGGAGCCCGGCACGATCTGCCGGGAGCCCGGCACAATCTGCCGGGCGGCAGACGTGGTAAACAAGAACTAACGTAGCAAAAACAACAGATCCGGGGTTGGCACGCCGGCTTAGCGGCTGGTCCCGTCCTTGCTCTGGAGGGCTTCGAGCAAAATGCTCCCGGCAGCCAAAATGGCGTCGGACATGTCGAAGACAAAAGGAACAGCCAAAATGGCTAACAGCATCAACACGAACTCCGGCGCCCTCATTGCGCTGCAGAGCCTGAACCAGACCGGTCGCGACCTGGGCGTCACCCAGAACCGCATCAACACCGGCCTGAAGGTCGCGTCCGCCAAGGACAACGGCGCCATCTTCGCCATCGCCTCCGGCCTGCGGGCTGAGCAGGGCGCCATGGACGCGGTCAAGAACTCGATCCAGCGGGGCCAATCGGTCATCGACGTGGCCCTGGCCGCCGGCGACACGATCAGCAAGGCGCTGGAAGAGCAGAAGGGTCTGGCGGTCGCCATCCAGTCGTCCGTCGCCGGTTCGGCCGCTGAAACGGCCTATCTCGCTGACTTCAACCGCCTCGGCACCGAGATCACTTCGGCGCTCGCGGCGGCGAACTTCGACGGGGTGAATCTGTTCTCCGCCGGTTCGGCCACCAACAATCTGGTGGTTCAGTCGGGCACAAGCTCAACCTATGAAGTGCATGCCGCAGCCGCGACCGCCACGACTGTGGCGACCGCCACCGGGTCAATCGCGCGCGCCGGCGCTACCGCCGCCGCCGTCGATACCGCCATCACGGCGTTCTCGGCCAAGCTCGGCACCCTTGGCAGCAACTCCAAGTCTCTGGACCGGCAGCTGACCTTCGCCAGCAAGATCCAGGACGCTCTCGAAAGCGGCGTGGGCAACCTTGTCGACGCCGACCTGGCCAAGGAAAGCGCCCGCCTCCAGGCGCTGCAGACGAAGCAGCAGCTGGGCGTTCAGGCGCTGTCGATCGCCAACCAGTCGAGTTCCATGCTGCTCGGCCTGTTCCGCTAAGGAACGGAATGAGGCGGAGCCGCTTGCGGCTCCGCCTCGCTTTCCGGGCGTACGTGTTTGGGAGACGCCGGCTTAATCGCCGCCGTTGAGGAGATGATTACAGACGCAACAATCAGAGCGGTCCCGGCTGTCAGAGCCGAAACCTCGCTCCAGTCAGGCAGTGACGACAAGGCCCACTCCAGAGCCACCGCAGACGCCGATCGCCTGGCCCGCTACCGGCTGGTGATCGAACAAGGAGCCCGCGCTGGCTCCTTTGTCTACAAGACCCTGGACCGGGAAACCGGGGAGGTCATTCGCCAGTTGCCGAGCGAGGACCTGGTCAAGCTGAAGCAAAGTGCCGCCTACGGCGCCGGCGCGGTGATCGACACCACCGTCTGAAGGGCCGTCCTGATCTCGACCGACGCCGGGCCGCAGCTGCGCGCCCGGACATCTTGCGTTAACCATACGCTCACGGTTTGCCGCCTAGTCTGCCCCTGAACCAGTCCGGGGGCGAAAGCCATGACCAACAGCGTCCATTCCAATGCCTCCGCGCTCATTGCGCTGCAAAACCTGAATCAGATCAATGATCGGATGGCGGGGACGCAGAACCGCATCAGCACCGGTCTGAAGGTCCAGGGGGCCAAGGACAATTCGGCGGTATGGGCGATCGCGCAGAATCAGCGGGCCGACCTCGGCGCGCTTGAGGCGGTCAAGACCAGTCTCGACAGGGCTACCTCGCTTGCCGACGTGAGTCTCGCGGCCGGCGAGTCCATCTCGGATCTCATTATCCAGATGCGCCAGAAGGCGGTGGCCGCATCAGATCCTTCCCAGACTGCCGAGTCGCGGGCCGCCTACAACAACGATTTCCAGAGTCTGCTGCGGTCGGTGCAGCAGTTCGCGGACAGCGCCTCGTTTGACGGGGTCAACCTGCTGGACAATTCTGAAACGGCTCCCCTGGAGTTCCTCGCCAATGTCGACGCGGTCGACACCATCTCGATCGACCCGCACGACTTCACCACGGTCGGCCTGGGTCTATCGACCCAGGATCTTCTTCTTCCCGCTGATGCAGCGGCTGCGCTCACGGCCATCGACGCCGCCCTGGCGTCGGTCAACAGCTCGCTGGCGAATCTCGGCGCCCAGGCCAAGCAGATTGAGACGCACAACATCTTCGTCACCAAGCTGATGGATTCCCTGGAAACCGGCATCGGCAAGCTGGTCGACGCCGACCTGGCCAAGGAGAGCGCGCGCCTTCAGGCGTTGCAGGTTCAGCAGCAGCTGGGGGCCCAGGCGCTGTCGATCGCGAACCAGGCGCCGCAGATCATTCTGTCGCTGTTCCGGAACTAGGCCGGCCGCCGCACGCCGGAACGGCCGATCTGGATTGCCGCGGGGCGTCGCCGCGCGCCGATCCCATACAGTGAGAGCAGTGATTTCAAGGCATTGACGAAGGCGGTCTTCACAGCGTCCTCCTGATCCAGCGCGCCTGTAACGGGCGTCGCACACCATTGTTCCCTGAGTCGGGGGCAAAGTCGCTCCGCAGCCGGATGTTAAGCGCGCGTTACGGTTGGCGGGTCACAATGGCGGTCAGGAGCCGTCTGTGATCAACAACAGCTATCTATTGGGATTGTACGGAATGTCCGCGGGCGAGGTGTCCGCGTTCAACAACGCCTCGTCCAGGACAGCGCCCCGCAAGACCCAGCCGACAGCTCCGTGGTCGCTCGGTGTCCAGGCTCCCGAGCCGGGAGCGATGGTGCGGGCGGCGCTCGCCGGGCGGCGACTGATCGACGAAGGCGCGGCGCGGCTCGACCTGAGCGGGGCGTCGGCCGACTATCGAAAGCTGTTCGCACTCTATCAGGGCCTCAGTTCGTTGAACGCTCTTGCCGGCCGGGCCGGCGAACGGGGCATCGGATCGACTGAAGCCGCCCGGATCCTGCAACGGTTCGACACCGGGCTCTCGGAGGTCGGCGACTACCTGCGGACGGCCAGCTTCAAGGACATCCGCATGGTCCAGGGCGTCTCGTCCACAACCGCCAAGACCACCGCAGCGGTGGCGCGCGACGCCACACGCATCGTCACCCGACCGGTTCATGACGGTGCGCTGTCCTCGTCGGTCGCGGCCTTTGAGGGCGTCGTGGCGTTCGACGTCACCATCGGAACCGTCGGCGGCGACACCACGGTGTCGATCAACCTCGCCGACATGGGGGGCGAGGTTCGCACACTCGATAATGTTGTCGCCCACATCAACGGCAGGCTGACAGACGCCGGCGTCGCCACGCGGTTCGGCCGGGAAAATGTCACCGGCGAACCCCGCACCATCCAGCTCGGCGCCAAGACCGTCACCCTGCCGGCCCGGGCCGACCAGTGGGCGCTGGTGGTGCAGGGAACGAGCGCCGAAACGGTGCGGTTCGCCACCGCGCAAAGATCGGACGCCGTCTATGTCGTTCAGGCTTCCGGCGACGCCGGCGGGCGCGAACTCCTGAAATTCCAGAGCGACGGCGGCACTGCGCCCGAACCCCTGGAGCCCGTCGCGCAGACGGGCTGGGTGCCGGGACGGACCGCCCAGACGGCATTGCCGAAGGGTGTAGAGACGGTCCGGGCCAGCGCGGTTGCAGCGGACGGGTCGCTCTGGATGGTCGCCGATGTGGAACCCACGCCGGATCAACAGCCGGTCAAGGGAGAACGCGACGTCGCCTTGATGAAGTTCGATCCGACCGGTCGTCTCGTGGCGACGCGGATGCTCGGGGCCTCAGACCAGGCGAGCGGCTACGCCCTTGCCATCGCCGACGACGGGCGCGTGGCCGTGGCGGGCTCGGTCACCGGCGCCCTCGAGCCGGGCGTCAGCGTCGCCGACGCAACCTTGTCCGACAGCTTCGTCACCGTTTTTGACGGAACCGGCGAGGAAATGTGGACCCAGCGCCGCGGCGCCAAGGCAGCCGACGAGGCGACGGCGGTCTCCTTCGGGGCGGACGGCCAGGTCTATGTCGCCGGGCGCTCGAGGTCGGCCATGCCGGGAGCGTCCGGTCTCGGCGGGTGGGACGGTTATCTGCAGGGCTTCACGGCGACCCGGGTCCATAGTCTTGCGCCCTTCACCGGCCTCGCCCGGTCGATCAGCCAGTTCGGTACCGCCGGGGATGACAGCATCAAGGCGATGACGGTCGACGGCCCGTCGATCTACACCGCAGGGGTCGAGAACGGTCGCGTGGTCGTGCGCCACTTCACCCCGGATGCAGGCGGCGCCCCGACCCTGTCGGCGGTCCGCGATCTCGGGTCCGCCAGCGGCGATGTGACCGGCATCGCAGTGTCCGGCGGACGGGTCATCCTGACCGGTACGACCAGCAATCCGGCGCTCGACATCGGGACGGTGAACACGGCCCATTCCGGCGGGGCGGATGCCTGGGTCGCGGCGCTCGAGACCGATCTCTCGGTCAGCGCCGCGGACCGGCTGACCTATTTCGGCGCCGCCGGCGACGACACTGCGGCGGATGTGAAGGTGCACGACGGCAAGGTCTGGCTAACGGGGCTGGCCGACCGCCCGATCAGCGCGGGAGAGGATGAGCCGAGGCAGGGCTATCTGACCCGGCTGGACCCGCTGACGGGGGCGATCGAATGGAGCCGGACCTGGGCGGGCGCCGATCAGCAGGCGTCGCCGATGAGCCTGGCCGTCGCGAGCGGCGGCGCGAGCGTACTGGATCGTCTGGGCCTGCCCCAGGGTCTGGTCTCGACTGGAGATTCAAAGAATCTGACCGATGTGACCGCCCTGAGGCCAGGCGACCGGTTCTATGTGGCGCCGTCCGACGGACGTCGGGGAAGAGCCGTCACCATCGACGCCAGCGACACTCTCCAGACCCTGGCCCAAAAAATCGAACGAGCCTCTCTTGGTCAGTTAAGGGTCACGGTCGTTACGGACAGCGCGGAAGCCGGCGACAGCCGCGGCGTGTCGGGCGGGCAGCTGCAGCGACTGTCCATCGCGCCGAGGGAGGGCCGCGACGGCGCGATTCTGTCCAGCGGCGAAACGGGACGTGACGCCCTGGCGGGGCTCGGTCTGTCGCCCGGGATCGTCGCCCCGAAAGCGGACAAGGGCGACGTCAAGACCTTTGCCGTGCCTCTGCCCCCGTCACTGTCCCTCGCCGGCCCGGAAAAAATTGCGGCGACGGTCGAGGTTCTGCGGGTCGCCATGAAGGCGGTCAGGGACGCTTACCGGGGCCTGGCTCCGGCCTCCTCCCAGCCGGCCGTCACGGGAGCAGCGCCCGCCTATCTGAAGGCCCAGCTCGCCAACTACCAGGCGGCGCTGGCAAGGCTCGGCGGATAGCAGGCCGGCCGACGAAGTACGTTGACGGCGAAGGCCCCGACGGGGTTATTGGGGGCTCCATCCGCGCGAGCCCTTCATGCCCCAGGACAATCGTCTTCTCATCGCTATCGGCGCCGGCCTGGCGATCGTCGCGGCTGTTGTGATCGCCCTGATTTTCAGTGGCGGTCGGGATCGGGATGCAGAGCCGCCGCCCGCCGCCCAGGGCGGCCTGACGGTCGATGTCGCCGATGCGCCCGAACTCAACACCACGCGCGAACTGCGCTGTTTCGTGGACGGCCAGTTCATCGGTATGGCCACGCTGACGGATTGCGCCCGGCGGAACGGCGTCGCCACCGACGCCCTCGACGTCGGCATTGACGAGACCGGGGCCCTGGCCGCCGCCCCGACCGCAGCCTTCGCCCCGCCGCCCAGCGCGCCGCCGGTAGAGCTGACCGAGGCCGAGCCCATGCCGCCCGTCGGCCAGGCCACTCCGCCCGCCCAGGCGACTGTACAGACCGCCTCCGGCGCCGCCTGCCTGCGTCACACCGGATCTGACTGGCGATCGCTGTCGTCCAGCATGAGCCTGAACGCCTGCGTCCAGGCGCTGTATGCAGGCACCTGCGTCCGGCCGGGCGAGGCGCTCTACGGGCGTTGGGGGGACACCACCCTGCGTCTGGTGCCGCGGCGGGTCGAGCAGTCGCCCGACAATAGCCGTTTCCGGACCCTGGCCGAACAGGATCGAAGCTGCCAGTTTCCGGGACTGCGCTGATGCGGGCCCTGTCTATCAGCGCCGTCGGCGCGGGCCTGCTGGCCCTGGCCGGTTGCGAGCAGGCCGTAGAGGCGCCGTTCGACCGCGGCGTCTGCTACGCCGTCGAACAGGGGGACGGCAGCGAGCCGCCGCGCTTCAACAAGGTCGCCGACGACCAGCCGCAGATCGAGTTCTGTGCGGCCCGGCTGGAGGAGGTCCGTCTGCGCTTCTCGCGTCTGGGAGCCGCGCGTCAGGAGATCGTCGGCGCCTATCAGGGCCAGTTCATCTTCATCGATCGCGGCGGGGTCTGGATCGCCCAGTCGCTGAACGGCGGGCGGTTCAACCTGCTGGCGCGAACCGGCGACGGCCGACTGGCCATGCCCGGGGCGATCCAGCGGGCCATCGATGGGACGCCGGTCGCGGTCTCGGCCAATCCGGAGCCCGATCCGACCGCCCCGCCGGCGCCCTAGACGAGGCGGAACAAACGTGGAACATTGCGATCCTGTGGATGGCGTCCACAAAGCGGACCCGCAACGCGCGAAAGCGCGCTAGGCCCGGACAACAGGAACAGGTCCCGAGCAGCGCGAAGCGCGGTGGGACAGAACGAAGAAGGAGCTCGGCGATGGCGGGCAGCGTCAACAAGGTCATTCTGGTCGGCAATCTGGGCAAGGACCCGGAAATCCGCACCCTCAACTCGGGCGAACGCGTCGCCAATCTGTCGCTGGCCACCTCGGAGCAGTGGCGCGACAAGGCCACCGGCGAGCGCAAGGAAAAGACCGAGTGGCACCGGGTGGTGATCTTCAACGACAACATCATCAAGGTCGCCGAGAACTATCTGAAGAAGGGTTCGACGGTTTACATCGAGGGCACCCTGGCGACGCGGAAATGGACCGACGCCCAGGGTGTCGAGAAATATTCGACCGAGGTGGTGGTCAACAAGTTCAAGGGCGAACTGACCATGCTGGGCGGCCGCAACGACAGCGCCAGCGGCGGGGCTTCCCGGGGCGGGGACGACGACTATTCGTCCGGCTTCTCGACCGGCGGCGCCAACAAGCCGAGCGGCCCGAAGGAAAGCTACGACCTGAACGACGACATCCCGTTCTAGCCTTGGACGTGGCGCCTGATCGACCGGCGAACGGAGCGAGGTTCGGGACCGCGCGGGAGCGATAGCGCGGCGCCGCCAACGCCGCGGCGGGAGCCGTCGGGTCGACGGTGACCGCAGTGGCCCATCTGACCTCCCCCCTGGCATCCCTGGACCAACCGGAATGGATCGTCTGGACCCTGCATCACGCGTCGAGTCCCCTTGCGATGGCGAGGGCGTATCGGCATAAACGCCCCACCCGGAAGGTCCGGGCCCCTCTGGCGGCTGGTCATGGCCGCGATGTCGGACCTGGGACGCGCTTTCTGGCGTCCGCCGTCATCCTGATATGGGGCTGGACATGGACTTGGTTGTCGACCTTCTGAATGTCGAGTTTCTCGGCAAGGCCGTATGGCTCTGGCTGGGGTTCCTCGGCGTGGTGGGCGTGTTGCTCGCGTTCGACCTGGGCGTCCTGCACAAGCACAACAAGGAGATCGGGGTCGCGGAAAGCCTGCGGTTGTCGGCCTTCTATATTGCGGTCGCGATGGTGTTCGGTGTCTGGGTCTGGTGGTCGATGGGCCCGACCTCCGGCATGCAGTATTTCACGGGCTATGCGCTCGAAAAGGCCTTGTCGATCGACAACGTCTTCGTGATCTCGATCATCTTCGGCTATTTCGCCATCCCGCCGAAATACCAGTACCGGGCGCTTCTCTGGGGCATCATCGCGGTCCTCGTCCTGCGTGGCATCATGATCGCGGGCGGCGCGGCGCTGGTTCAGCACTACGGATGGGTGCTCTACATTTTCGGCGCCTTCCTGATCGCCACGGGGATCAAGATGCTGGTCATGCGAGAGAGCGAGCATGACGTGTCGAACAATGCTGTCGTGCGCTTTCTCTCAGGGCGGATGCGGATCTCGGACGAACTGCACGGCGAGCGGTTTTTTGTCCGCAAGCCCGATCCGGCCACGGGAAAGCTGGCGCTGTTCGCCACGCCTCTGTTCCTGGCGCTGGTCGTGATCAACATCGCCGATCTGGTGTTCGCGATCGACTCGGTGCCGGCGATCTTCGCCATTACGACCGACACCTATATTGTGTTCACGGCCAACATCATGGCGATCCTGGGCCTGAGAGCGCTCTACTTCGCTCTCGCCGCCATGGTTCACCGCTTCGAGTATCTGAAATACGCGCTTGCGATCGTCCTCGTCTTTATCGGCGCCAAGATTTTCTGGAACCAGATTGTCGGCAAGGTCGATCCCGCGATTTCGCTCGGCGTAACCCTGTCGATCATCGCGGCCGGGGTTTTCGTTTCACTGTGGAAGACGCGTGGGTCCGCTGCGACGCTGTCCGTCAGCCACGGTCCGGCAGAGGATTCCACAGAAGCGCCTCCCGTTGATCGCCCGGCCGGAGAGGATCGATGAGACGCTCATTTCGTCGTGCCGACGCCTCCGTGCCGTCCGCGGCGCGAGGCGGCCACGGAGCGCCCCATACAGCCGCGGGACGCCCGTTCAGCCCTGAAGAGGAGATTGTCGGATGAAGATGGATATCCTGGTCCCGATCCACACCTACCCGAACGGGACGCCGGTCGAGTTCACCCGTCACGTCGCGGCCATTTCACGACATCTGGATGCCGATGTGCATGCGTTGGTCCTCGATGCCGACTTTCCCCAGGCAGCCAGCGCGCTGGGCAATATGATAATTGATGTGCCGGCCTTGATTGGCGGCACAAAGCAAAAATGCCGCGAGCATGGCGCTGCTGTCGCCCGCGCTCTTGAGGTGGAGATGGGGCCTGCCATAAGCCGCCTTCGAACTACCCACGTGGAGGGCTTCACCGGCGCCCTCGCGGGCGTGGTCAGCAATCTTGCCCGCTACCACGATCTGGTCCTGATGGGGATCGGCGCGGATGACGCCACGCCGCGGGCTACCGCCGAGGCGGTGATTTTCGGTTCGGGCAGGCCGACGCTGCTGATTCCGGAAGGCCAGCCGGCCGCGACCTTCGAACATGTCATGATCGCCTGGGATGGAAGTCGGGTCGCCGCTCGCGCCGTATCCGACGCGCGTGATCTCCTGGAGCGCGCGCAAACCGTCACGATTGCACTGGTGGTCGATGAAAAGGCGCTGCCGGACGACAATCCCGGCAAGCGGCTGGCTGAATATCTGGCGCGGCGCGGAATCGAGGCGACGGTGTCCCAGGTTCAGGGGCAGGGTCGGCCTGTCGCCGAAACCTTGCAGGCGCATGCGGGCGAGATCGGAGCCGGGCTGATCATAATGGGCGGTTTCGCGCACTCCCGCCTGCGGGATTTCGTGTTGGGCGGCGCGACGGCCGGCATCCTGAAGGACCTACGGCTTCCGGTCCTGCTATCTCACTAGCTGACGGGGGCGGGCACGTCTCCGGGCTCTGAAACGCGCCGAAACGAGCCGTGACGCCACGACGGCCCGACCCTGTGCCATAGCCGGACTGTGATCACTCCGGACAAGCCGCACAGCCCACTCTCGCTTGTCGAGATCCTCGCCATCTGCGCGGTCGTGGTGATCTGGGGGGTCAATAATGCGGCCGCCAAACTGGCCACGGAAACCTTGCCCCCGCTGCTGACGGGGGCCCTGCGCTTCGCCATCGCCGCGGCCTGTCTGATCCCGTTCGTGCGGCCGCCGTTTCCCAACTGGAAGAGTCTGCTGATCATCGTCGGGGTCGGCGGGCCGCTGCACTACGGCCTGATCTATCTCGCCTTCTGGCTGGCCCATGACGTCAGCCCGGTCTCGGTGGCGGCGCAGCTGTGGGTGCCGTTCACCGCCCTGTTCGCCTTTCTGCTGCTGGGCGAGCGGCTGTCGCGACTGGCGCTGGCCGGGATGGGGGTGGCCTTTGTAGGCGTGGCCTGGATGACACTGGACCCGCACGCGATCGAGGACTGGAAGGGGATTCTGGTCGGCATAGGGGCCGCCAGCGCCTGGGCCCTGACCACGGTCGTGGCGCGGCGGACGACCTCGATCCCGCCGCTCAAGATGCAGGGACTGCTGGCGCTGGTCGCCCTGCCGACCCTGGCCTTCGCCTCGGCCCTGTTCGAAAGCGGCCAATGGGAGGCGGTCCAGCAGGCGAATACGATGGTCTGGATCAGCGTGCTCTGGGCCGGGCTGGTGTCGTCGGTGCTCGCCACGACCCTGGTGTTCTGGCTGGTGCAGAAGCGGGAGGCGGGCCGGGTCACGCCCTATCTGCTGGCGACGCCGGTGGTGTCGATCCTGATCGGCTGGGGCTTCATGGGCGACACCCTGACGGCGCAGATTCTGGCCGGGTCGGCCCTGACCATGGGAGGCGTCGCCCTCGTCGCCCTTGCCGAGCGGGGCCTGCGAGCCGGCGCCGCCAAGGCCTGACGCAAGAAAAAGGCCCGGACGCCTGCGCGACCGGGCCTTTTCACATTATGGCTCGAACCCTACAGGCCCGGCAGTTTGAAGCCGGTGTTGCGGCGGGGCGAAATGGTAATGCCGCTGCGGCCGCCGGTCAGGGCCTGGATACGGGCGTATTCGCTGGCGGCGTCGACGGTCACGGCCCCATCAGATGTCTGGATCGATGTGGGGCTCTGGGTCGCGGGGTTGTCGCGGCGCCAGAACAGGATCCGGTTGGCCCAACCCTCTTCCTTGTGCGCCAGGTCGCCGAATTCGTCATCGACAACGTAACGCGCCAGCGGATCGGCGCGGTCGCCGCCGGCCTGGGCGACCAGCTGTTGCTCGCCGGCCGAGCGGGTCACCGCCTGGCGCTGACCGAGCAGGATCTGACGGGCGGCGGATTCGGGTGCCAGTTCCTGAGGGCGCGGCTGGCCCGGCGCCGGCGGACGCAGGCCATATTCCGGCGGCACGGTGAGCGGCGCGGTGGAAACGGTCAGGAACTCGTCCGGCGTGACCTTCGTCAGGCCGATGCCCTGGCGGACGCTTGAGCAGGCGGACAGGGCCAGCATCGAGACGGTGACGGACAGGACGGCGGCGGTGCGTAGACGCATGGTTGATATTCTCGGTGCGAGACGCCGGAACGGGCGCAGACGTTAGTCCCTAGGAAGCGGTTGATTACGACTTTTCGGCGGCGACGCCAACCTTGGCGGCTCGTTCAGACCGGATGCTGTCGACGATCAACAGGACGACGCCGATGTTGATGGCGGCGTCGGCCACATTGAACACCCAGGGGAAACCGAGGCCCGAGAAATCGAGGAAATCGACGACATAGCCGAAGCGAACCCGGTCGATCACATTGCCGATAGCGCCGCCCATGACCAGGCCGATGGCGGAGATCAGCAGCCGTCGGTCCGCCTTCAGGGCCCACCAGCCGAGCGCCCCGGCCACCAGAAGCGAAAAGGCGGTCAGGAACCAGCGCGCCGAACCGTCGCCGAAGAGGCCGAAGCTGACGCCGCGGTTCTCGACCCAGGTCAGGTTGAAGATCGGCGCCCAGACCTCGATCTGCCGCCACTCGCGCAGCTCCAGCCCGTCCATCATCCAGGCCTTGGTCAGCTGGTCGAGGACGATGACGAGGAGGGCGAAGCCGTAGGCGGCGTAGGCGATACGAGGGATTTTCATTCGGGTCGCTGAAATGTGAAGGGGGTTCGGTTAGCAGCCCCGGCGCCGCTCGCGAAGGGGCAATCGTGTCACGGTCGCGCGCGGCGGGGTTCCGTGCTTGCCCGGCTGGAGTGCAGGCCCCAATTGTAGCGCCTCCAAAGCCCGAACCCCCGCCCGCATCCCTGGAGCGCCGATGCCGCATGCCGACAACCTGATTCTCACCCTGGTCGGCGGTTTTGTGCTGGCCTTCGTGTTCGGCATGTTGGCCAACCGGCTGAAATTGTCGCCGCTTGTCGGTTATCTGATCGCCGGCGTCGCCGTGGGGCCGCATACGGCGGGGTTTGTGGCCGACACCGAACTGGCGCCCCAGCTTGCCGAGGTCGGGGTCATTCTTCTGATGTTCGGGGTCGGCCTGCATTTCTCGCTGGCCGACCTGATGAAGGCGCGCAAGATTGCGGTGCCCGGCGCGCTGTTCCAGATCCTCGCGGCCACCGTTCTGGGCTGGGGGCTCGGCCGGCTCCTCGGCATGAGCCATCTGGAGGCGACGCTTCTGGGATTCGCGCTTTCGGTCGCCTCGACCGTGGTGCTTCTGCGGGCGCTGGAAGAGCGCAATCAGGTCAAGGGGGAGACGGGCCGTCTGGCGATGGGCTGGCTGATCGTCGAGGATCTGGTGATCGTGCTGGCCCTGGTCATCCTGCCGCTGCTGATCATCCAGCCGGGCGAGACGCTGAGCGGCGTGGAGCTGGCCCAGTCCATCGGCTGGACACTGGTGAAGGTTGCGGTGTTCGTCGCCGTCATGCTGATCGCCGGCACCCGCTTGCTGCCGTGGATCCTGATCCGCATCGCACATACCCGGTCGCGGGAGCTCTTTACGCTGGGCGTTCTGTCCATCGCCCTGGGCATCGCCTGGATCGCCTATCAGCTGTTCCACTCCTTCGCCCTCGGAGCCTTCCTCGCCGGCCTGGTGCTCAACAGCTCGCCGCTGGGACACAATGCGGCCGAGCGGTCCCTGCCGCTGCGGGACGCCTTCGCCGTTCTGTTCTTCGTCTCGGTCGGCATGCTGTTTGATCCGACGATCCTGCTGCGCGAGCCGCTGGCCGTGCTGGGGGTGCTGGCGATCGTCATCGTCGGCAAGTCTCTGGCGGCCCTGGCGATCACCACAGCGTTCAAGCTGGACAAGGCAACCAGCCTGACAGTGGCGGCCGCCCTGGCCCAGATCGGCGAGTTCTCGTTCATTCTCGCGGCCTTGAGCGTTCAACTGGGCGGCATGCGGCAGGAAACGCACGACCTGATCCTGGCGGCGGCGTTGCTGTCGATCTCGCTGAATCCGTTCGTCTTCGCCCTGATCGACCGGATGGGCGCGCGTCCGAAGCCGCCGGCCAAGGGCTCGCCCGAGGGCCTGATCCTCGCCAAGGAAAAGGCCGCCGCCGTGAATCCGGCGACGGCCTGATCCGTCAGTCGGCAAAAGGCGTCAGAGCACGCCGATCATCGAGGCGACCAGCGGATGGCGGACGATGTCCTGCTCGGCCAGCCGCACCACGGCGATGTCCGGCACCGGGGCCAGCCGGTCCGCGACGTCGGTCAGGCCGGAAATGCCGGGCAGCAGGTCCGACTGCTGCGGATCGCCGGTGACCACCATGGTGGAGTGCCAGCCCAGCCGGGTCAGCAGCATCTTGAGCTGGACATAGGTGCAGTTCTGGGCCTCGTCGACGACGATAAAGGCGTTGTTCAGCGTTCGGCCGCGCATATAGCCGATGGGGGCGATCTCGATCAGGCCCTCGGCCATCAGCGCCTTGACCCGCTTCATGCTCAGCCGGTCGGACAGGGCGTCGTACAGGGGCCGAAGGTAGGGGGCCAGCTTGTCCTCCATGTCGCCGGGCAGGAAGCCGATCGATTCACCGGCCTCGACAGCGGGGCGCGAGAGCACAATGCGGCCGACCTTGCCGGCTTCGAGCGCCTCGACGGCCTTGGCGACGGCGAGATAGGTCTTGCCCGTGCCTGCCGGGCCGAGGGCCAGCACCAGATTGTGGTGGTCGATGGCCGTCATCAGCTCGGACTGGCCTTCGGACTTGGGTTTCAGGGTCTTCAGATAGGCCTGGTCCCGGTCGTCGTTCGATGGGTAGGGCGACCAGCCGGCGTGGGTCGGGAGGCGGCGGACCTTGGAGTCCTCCATGAACTGACGGGAATCGAGCACACCGTGTTCACGGGATGTCTCGCGGGTCTGACGTTTGATGGCCGCACGCTTGGTCATGGACGCCTCCAGGGCATGGAAGACGGCGAGGCGGAAATCGCCTCGCCGCGGGGCATGAAAAAAGGCGATGCCGGAAAAGCATCGCCTCGAACGATCGTATGGAGAGGAGCGACAGAGGATGCAGGGCGCCCGCCCGGGTCTGAGGAAGCGCAGACTTCCAGCGGGACGACCCGCCGACCAGAACGCGTCACGCGCGTCCTCCTGGTTTCTGACCGGACCGGGCTTGATCCGGTTTCGGATCCGGGGCCGAAATGGCGGCCTCGAATCGCATCAACACTATGATGCTAGCGTGGTTTACGAACGCTTAAAGCGCTGATTGCTCTCAGATAAGGTGATGATTAGATGACGATCTATGCGTTGACGGACAAGAAACCGCAGCTTCCGCCGGAGGGCGAATACTGGGTGGCGCCGGACGCGACCGTGATAGGAGACGTGATTCTGAGACCGGGCGCCAGCGTCTGGTTCGGGGCGGTTGTAAGGGGCGACAACGATCCCATCACGATCGGCCGGGACACCAATATCCAGGATGGCAGCGTGCTGCACTCAGACCCCGGCGAGCCCCTGACGATCGGCGACGGAGTGACGGTCGGGCATATGGTGATGCTCCACAGCTGCGAGATCGGCGACAACACCCTGATCGGCATCGGTTCGGTGGTGCTTGGAAGGGCGAAGATCGGCAAGAATTGTCTGATCGGCGCCAACACCCTGATTACCGAGGGCAAGGTCATCCCTGACGGCTCGCTGGTGATGGGCCAGCCCGGCAAGGTCGTGCGGATGCTCGAGCCGGGCCAGATCGAGGCGCTGAAGGCCTCGGCCGCCCATTATGTGCAGAACTGGAAGCGTTATGCGACGGGCCTCAAGGCCCTTTAGGCGATCCGGCGGCCACCGACGGCCGCGAGGCTGAGCGGCGCACGGGCGGCTTCGCCGACGCCGATCGAGACGCGGGCGGTCAGCAGGCGCGTTTCGTCTGCCGCGAGGCTGAGGGTGGCGGCGGGGGCGTAGAGGCCGAGGATGCGGTCCGGCTCGCCGTCAGGGCCACGCAGCGGGACCAGCACGACCTCGATCGCAGCCTGCGCCGAACCCGCGAAGGCCGAGATGACCACCGGCCGGGCTTCCCGCACCGTCTGGGTCAGGGCCGCCGCAACCAGCGGCCGGGAGGCGCCGCGCCAGAGCGACAGGAAGCTCGCCTCCCTCAGAGGCGCGTCATGCAGGGCCTCAATCCAGCTGCCGCCGAGGCGGATGACGGCGTCGTCGGCCGTCCGTTCCGCCACGAAGACGCGGGGCAGGCGCAGGCCGAGCGCCTCAGGCGCCAGCAGGCCTCGCTCCGGTATTCCCGCGCGCACCGCTGCGCCGCGGGACAGCCCGGTCCAGTGGTCGATCAGGAATTGCGTATCAGGATGAAACATCGGCGAAACCTCCGTTCCCTGCGACGCAAGGCTCGCGCCTGCGGTCAGCGGACGACGGCCTGTCCAAGGCAACGGAAACGAAAGGCTTTCGCGGTCAGATACGATCTGGAGCGGCCTGCCCCTTGCGCGGGCCGCACGGTTCTTATCTGGAGGTCGGCCCATGCGGGTGCGGATCATGACCTGGCTGCCTGCCGCTGTGGGCTTCTTCGCCCTGACGGCCTTCGCCGACGAGGCCGCGGCCCAGTGCGGGCCTGTGTGCGAGCCGCCGCCGCCGCCGTGCTGCGAGCCGCCCCCGCCGCCCCCTCCGCCGCCGCCGCCGCCGCCGTGCTGTGAGCCGCCGCCGCCGCCTCCGCCGGGCGGTGGTGGTGGAAACATCAACGTCAATGTGAACGTCAACGCCAATGCCAACGCCAATGCGAACACCGCCGCTCGGGGCGGTCTGAACGCCCGCGCCGGCGGCTTCGCCATCGCGCGTGGCGGCGGCTCGGCCTATGTCACGGTCGACCAGCCCTATCCCACCACGATCCAGGGCCTGAACGTCGAGGGCGCCCGCGTCCGGCAGGTCATCCGCGTGCCCTATGAGGCCCGTCGGCGGTGGGAAAAGCGGGTTGTGATCCGCGCCTTCTGCATCGACGACCGCAATGTCCCGCACCCCGCGGCCCAAGTGCGTCCCGAACGGGACGTGTACGGCGACTATGAGGGCGAGCTGTACCGGTGCCTCGCCGGCAGCTGGTTGCAGATCACCTGGGCGGAATACAATGGGGCCGTCGACTTCGGTCGCGGCGAAACCATGGATTGCCGCAAGGGCGAGGCGCTATGGCACGGCCGCGGCGGCCAGATCGAATGCAAGCGCCAGCGTCAGGAACGGGACTGCAATGAACGCTCCTTGCTGCGCCGCTACGGCGCAGGCGTGAAGGTGCTGACCTGGGTCCGCGAGGAAACCTACACTGAATATCGCGAAGAAGTCGTCGAACAGGCGGGGATCGCTGTTTCGGGGGCGATGATGACCCTGGACGGCGGCGTGGGCGGCCGGGTTTTCTGACGTCAGAATGAACCCGGGCGTTCAGGCCCGGGTCAGGCGCGACGACCTAGCGTGAAGCCGTCGGCTCCGTCGACATCCTGAGAAGCAAACTGGCCCCGGCTCCGCAAGGAACCGGGGCCTTTCTTTGCCTAGTCCGCGTTGGCCGAGACTACCACGGCCCGCCAGGCGGTGTCGGACCTCAGATACTGGCGCGCCATGGCCTGGATGTCGTCCGGGGTAATGGCCTCCAGGACCGAGATATGGATCAGGGTCTGTTCGACCTCCTCCGGCTTGTCCGCGACGTCGCTCAGCTGGGCCAGCCAGTATTCATTGCCTGCCTGGCTGCGACGGAGCGATTCGATGACCGGCAGGCGGGCCCGGTTCAGCTCGTCCTGAGACGGGGGGGCGTCGCGCAGCGAGGCCGCGATCGTCTCCACCGCGGCGAAGAACTCCGGCATCTTGTCCGCCGCCGTCTCGGCCCGGATGGAGATGGAGCCGTAGCCGGGGAAAACAGTGGAGGCGTTGGAGCCGACGCCCGGGGAATAGGCGAGGGCCTGGCGTTCGCGAATCTCTTCCAGCACCCTGAGCTTGAGGACTTCGGAGAGAATGCTGGCGCGGCGGGCCTCTGTGCGGTCGCCGACCGCGTCAGTGGTCGGCCAGGCGATATAGGCCAAGGCCTGTTCGGCCGGACCGGCGTGCATCAGGCGCACAGGCTCCGACACGCCGGCAGGGAAGCGCCGCTGATCGGATCCGGCCGGCGGGGTGGCGTCCGGCCCGCGGCGGGGCAGGGCGCCGAATGTCGAGGCGATGCTGGCGATGGCGTCATCGACAGAGACATCCCCGACCATGACGACATCGATCGGCCCGGTGGACAGGCCACGGGTCAGAGAGGCACCCATTTCCTCATTGGTCCAGCCGGCGATATCGGCCGCCGTCGGCAGGCCTTCGCGCTTGTCGCCGCTGGCGAGGAGTTCTGACGCCTGCAGCCCGAACGCCCCGCCGGGGGTCGCCATCTGCTGGGCGATGATCTGCGGGAAGAAGGCCTTGATCTGCTCGAACGGGGCGGGCCGCAGACCGGGATCGGTCAGATAGGCCGCCAGCACCTGGGTCTGCAGTTGCAGATCCGCCGGGCGGGTCGCGCCGGAGAGCACATAGCTGTCCCCATCGATCGAGAATCCCGCGGAATAGATGCGGCCGGTCAGAACGCGGCTCATCTCATCGGCGGAAAGCTGTCCCAGTCCGCCGGCGGCGAAGACGAGCGGCGCCAGCGCCTGGGGGTCGATGCGGTCGGCAGGCAGGCCCAGCTCGCCGATCCCGGTGCGCACATTGACGAGAATCTGTTCGTCGCGGAACTCCGTCGGCTTGACCGTCAGGCGGACGCCGTTGGCGAAGGTCACGACCGTCGCGCCGACCGCTTCCAGTTCGGTGCGGCTCTGGACCACGCCGGGCTCGCCGAACTCGGAATAGGGCCATGCCAGATCCGCTTGCGCAGCCGGGGGGGTGACCGGGACGAGGCGTGAGGCCTCAAGCGCGGCCGTGACGGCGGCCTCGCCTCCCTCGATCTCGACGGGGGTGATGAGGAGGGCAAGGGGGCCCTCGCCCTCGAAGATGGACGGAAGCAACGCGTTGATCCGGCTGGCGGTCAGCCCCTCAACGGCGGCGTTGAACAGTTCGAGGCTGGTCTGGGGCGTGTTGAACACCCGCCCCGAGTTTACGGCGCTGACCAGGCCCACGGCCAACTGCGGTGTGCGGCGGGTTGCGGCGGAAGCCACGGCGGTCTCGAGGCTCGCGCGGATTCCGGTGATCTCGCGCTGGAGTTCTGCGTCTGTGACGCCGAACTGAACGATGCGCCTCTGCTCCTGCTCGATCGTTTCAAGCGCGCGTTGCCAGCCTCCGGGATTGAACTGGGCCGAGACTGTGGCCGAGCCGATGCTGTCGAACAGGTCGCCCTCGCTGGCGCTGGCGCCGATGAACGGCGGATTGTCGGCCCTTGCGATCTCGCCGAGGCGCCGGCTCAGCACAGAAAGTCCGAGTCCGCGAAGCAGCGTTTCCCGACGTTTGGCCACCGAATCGGGCGCGCGATCCGGCGCCCGGACGGTGCCGAGCGAGATCGACGACTGAATGTCCGGCTCCAGCAGAATGCGGGTTTCGGGGCCGCGTGGCTGGACTGTACCCAGGTCCGGATCGGGACCGTCAGGGGCCGTCGGCGACCAACTCTCGAAGGCGCCGCGGACCTTGGCCTCCATTTCCGCTACGTCGAAGTCGCCGACCGCGACAAAGGTCGCCCGGGACGGTCGGTAGTAGGCGTCGTAGAATTCCACGAACCGCTCGCGGGGCGCGGTGCGAATGATGTTGAGGTCGCCGATCGGAAGCCGGTTGGCGATGCGCTGGCCGGGGGCCAGAAGCTTGAGCTGTGCCTCGAGGGCGCGCAGTCCGGGCACGTTGCGCAGGCGCTGCTCGCCGACGATGACGTCGCGTTCGGCGTCGATGGCGTCGGGGGCCATCAGCGCCTCCGAAACCTGCTCGCGCATGACACGCAGAGCGTCGTTGACGATCGCCTCGTCCGCGCGCGGCAGTTCCAGCATGTACACCGTCTCGTCGAACGAGGTGTAGGCGTTGGTATCGGCGCCGAAGGCGAGGCCGTGTCGTTCAAGGATGCGCAGCAGTTCGTTCTCGGGAATATTGGTCGTGCCGTTGAAGACCATATGTTCCGCGAAGTGGGCCAGCCCCAGCTGGTCCTCATTCTCCATCAGCGAGCCGGCGCCGATGCGCAGGCGGAACGACGCCTGTCCCGGGGGCGTGGCGTTGCGCATGATGGCGTACTGCATGCCATTCGGCAGGACACCGAACCGGACACTGGGATCCGCGGGGATGTCGCTGGCTGCATGGGCCCAGGGATCGCTGGGCTGAGCCGGCGCCTGAACCTGAGCCTGAGCCTGAGCGTGAGCCTCGGCGAGCGCCGGCGCGGCGGTGGTCAGGACGGTGAAGGAGGCCGCAAGGAGCAGAACCAGACGGGGGGAGCGCATTTCAGGTCTCTTTCCGATAGGCGCGAGAGCTCCTGGATCGGGGCCGCGCCGGACAAAAGGAAGGACCGCAGCATCTCTGCCGCCGACGCCCCCCTGCAACCTTTCGGCGACAGCGGGGGCGGGCTCAAGTTACAGAATGTTAATTTCCCGGCCGCGAGACGTAAAAGCTGGCCGAATTGCCGACCGCATTGGCGCCGGAGACGACCGAGCGGTTCGAACCCGCAATGGTTGTACTGGCGACGGCCGAGACATGACCTGAATTGGTCTGGGCGTTGTTGGCCTGCAGATAGCCTTCGCAGTCCGAGCATGCGTAGCCGGTGACGCTGTTGCCCACGGCGTCGGCCCCGACCGCTACATCATAGCCGTTCGTGCCCGAGAAGGTCGCGGTCACATCGACGCCGCCCGCGTTGAACTGGGTGTTGTCGATCTGGACGAAGATGTCGTTGTTGCCGACCGAGAGTTCATTGCCCGCGCCGCGAGCCGAGGCCTCCGCCCGGCCGTAGTCGAAGGCGGTGGTCAGGGCCGAGGCGCGAACGAAGCTGTCGTTGCTCTGGTCCGACGCGTTCACGACTGAACCGCCCTCATTGTAGAGTACGGCCTGGTTCGCGGCGGCGCGGGCGCGGGCCGCCAGGTCCCAGGCGTTGCCGGCGTTGGCGCTGGCTTCCGCCTCGATAAAGGCCCCGCTCGAACGCTGGACGATGGACAGGTCCTGGCCCGAGGTCTGGCCGCTGTTGACGGCCACGGCGTTGACGGTCGCCTGGCTGATCACACTGGCCTGGTCCGGGATGTACTGGCTCTCGATCCGGCCGAAGCTGCGGACGACAGCCGAGGAGGACTGGTCGATCGTCCCGCTGACAAGCGAACCCTCACCGTACAGGGCGACGGTGTTGGAAACGGCGGAGGCTGCGACTGCGGCCCCGGCATGCAGCCGGGCCGAGCTGTCGCCGATCTCGGTCGACGCGCTGACGAGGTCGCCGGTGTTGGCCTGGCTCGCGTCCAGGGTCAGGGTCGCGTCATAGGCGCTGACCGCCAGATAGTTTGCGCCTGCCTGGGTGGTGGCGTTCACTTCGCCATAGGTATCTCCGCCGAGGGTGATGTCCGTCGTGGCCACGGCGTCGCCGCGCATGTCCTGTGCGGACTGGACGGTGATGGAGCCGTTCTCGACCGCGCCCGAGGCGCTGTTGCCCTGGGCGGAGGCCTGGACCGTCACCTGCTCCTGGGAATCGACCACGTTCAATGTCTGCCCGGCGAGGACATCGCCGAGCTGCAGTTGCTGGTTCAGGACGATCGCGCCGTCCTGGGCCGCAGCCTCAGTACCGGCTGCGGCGCACAGCGCCGTCGCGGCGATCATGCCAGCGAGACGGATCCGCCCGGGTTGCGCCATTGTTCGTGTCCGTATTGGGGTAAGCGGGATAGAAGCCGCCGGTCGGGCCTACGGGCCCGCCCAGCGGGTCGGGACCTGCGGACAGGCAGATCTCGGGACCGGGAGCGCCATAGAGATTCGCCATGAACTCGACGGTCGCCCGCTCGATCAGGGCGCGCACGGCCAGCTGGACAGGCTCCAGCCCGCCCTCGCCCGCCGAAATGTCGAAGACATTGCCGTTCAGGAAGTCGAAGACGCCAGCCGAGATTTCCCGGCCGATGATCTGCTTCTGGTAGGAGACGACATCGACCACCTCCAGCGAGGTCGTCTGGACCAGTCGCAGGTCGATGGCGATGTTCATCACATAGGATTTGCCGGAAAAGGCGCCCGACAGGGGCGTCGCGCTGTCCGCCTGTCCCGCGGCCACGTCGATCCCGCCCGAGCGGATATTGTAGTTCACCTCGGTGATGCCGCCGATGATGTAGAAATCGGTGCCGGGCACCGATCCGGCCAGAATGCGCCGGTACTGGACATCGTCCGCGCCGCCCGGGCCTTCGTCGCCGATCAGACGGTTGTTGGCGTAGCGGAGCTCCATCTCGGAAACCGAGGTGTCATAGCGTTCGGTGATCCGGGCCCCGGACTTGGCGAGGGCGGTCATGGCCATCAGCGAGGCGCCGCCGGTGACCTGGCGGCCGCCGTCGGCGGAGACCGTTCCCGTGTAATCGGCGATCCGGCCCACGGCGATGCGCGGGGAGGGCAGATTATAGCGCCGGGCGTAGTCGGCCATACAGTATAGAGCGGCGGAGTAGGGGGTCGGGTTCGCCGTCACCGGGGCGTTTCCGATCGGCGAGGCGTAGAGGCCCTGTGGCCCTGCGGAGGCCGAAATGCAGCCGCCGAGGAGCGCGGCGACCGCGCTGGCGGCGGCGGCGACCTTGAGGCGCTGACCGGCTTGGCCGCGGATCATGGGAGCCTCAGTGTGCCGTTCAGGCTGGTTCCGGCGTTGACGTCGCCGTTGTTGACCTGACGGGAGTTGACGATGACCGTGTTGTGGTTGCCCTGAACGACCACGTTCAGGCTGTTGCCGATCGCGGTCGATCCGCCGATCGTCGTGCCGCCGCGCCCACCCGCTCCGCTGAAGCTGGACGAGACCCCGCCGCTCGCGCTCGAATAGGCGCTTGCTCCCGCCTGGATGACGCCGTCGACAATCAGGCGGTTGCCGTTGGCGTCACGGGTGGATCCGCTCTGCGGTCTTGCGGTGCTGTATCGCGAGGCGCCGTAGCCGGACTGATAGGTCCCGAGGCTCGACGATCCCGCTGACTGCGCTGACGCTGTTTCCGGAAGGGCCAGCGTCGCCGCGGCCGCGACAAGAAGCGCGGGCAGGACCTTTATCCGGACGGTCATTGGGGGGCGGCTCCACGCAAACTGGTTTCCGGGCCGGTAAGGACCCTGTGTGCCAGTGTGGGTCATGGTTATTAAGAAGCGCTTGCCATGATGATGTTTGACGTCCCAGAGGACCCCTACGCCCTTGACGGAGTCTGACCTGAGCCAGCCGCCCCCCGACCGGATCCTGAACGCGCCGCCCGTCGCGGTCGCCTTGGCCGCCTCCATGCCGGCGCTGTACTGGCTGCAGGAGCGGTTGCCGGACGGGGGACTGTCATTCGCCTTCCGGCCGTCATCCCTGTGGGACGGCCAATGGTGGCCGGGCTTGCTGACGTCGATGCTGGTGCACGCCGGCTGGGCTCATGTGGCCATGAACGCCATCGCGGCCCTGGCGTTCGGTCCGCCCGTAGCGCGGCTGATGGGGGGCGCCGCCGGCGTCATCGGTTTTCTTGCCTTATATATAGTGTGCGGACTGGTCGCCACGGCCGGCTACGGCGTCGTACATCCCGAGAGCTACGACGCCCTGGTCGGAGCGTCGGGTGCAGTCTTCGGCCTGATGGGCGGCGCCATCCGTCTGCTCGGGACCCGCGGCGGCCGGCTCCGGGGTCTGGGCGACCGACGCTTCCTGACCACGGCCGCCGCGATCATGGGCGTCAATGCAGCGGCCGGGCTGGTCGGGCTTGCGCCCGGCATGGACGGCGCATCTATCGCCTGGGAGGCGCACGCTTTCGGCTTTGTTTGCGGAGCCCTGCTGATCGGCCCGTGGGCCAGCGCCTTCCGCCCGCGCCGCGCCGTATTTGATTCGGCGCCGGAAACGCGCGACCCTGACACCTGAAGCGGGCCGTCCGCGGTCGCGCTCTGTCTAAAGAGGGAGGAGCCGCGATGCTGGTCGCCGAAATT
>Ga0207951_100150_pt1:0-15000 | contig 44690 bp, 42 predicted proteins | sample Subbio12Aug_8Bad_FD_184830 | JGI IMG/M metagenome (GOLD analysis project Ga0207951, IMG submission 184830) | Serpentinite rock and fluid subsurface biosphere microbial communities from McLaughlin Reserve, California, USA - CR12Aug_8Bad (SPAdes) | ecosystem: Environmental > Terrestrial >... | reverse complement strand
ACAAGCCAGGGGGTAGCGACTGTTTAGCAAAAACACAGGGCTCTGCGAAGCAGCAATGCGACGTATAGGGTCTGACGCCTGCCCGGTGCCTGAAGGTTAAAGGGAGTTGTGAAAGCGACGAACTGAAGCCCAGGTAAACGGCGGCCGTAACTATAACGGTCCTAAGGTAGCGAAATTCCTTGTCGGGTAAGTTCCGACCTGCACGAATGGCGTAACGACTTCCCCACTGTCTCCAGCACAGGCTCAGTGAAATTGAATTCCCCGTGAAGATGCGGGGTTCCCGCGGTCAGACGGAAAGACCCTATGAACCTTTACTATAGCTTCGCCTTGGCGTTAGCGACCGTATGTGTAGGATAGGTGGGAGACTATGAAACCGGGGCGCCAGCTCTGGCGGAGTCATCCTTGAAATACCACCCTTACTGTCGTTGACGTCTAACCGAGGGCCGTTATCCGGTCCCGGGACATGGCGTGGTGGGTAGTTTGACTGGGGCGGTCGCCTCCTAAAGTGTAACGGAGGCGCGCGATGGTGAGCTCAGACCGGTCGGAAATCGGTCGTCGAGTGCAATGGCATAAGCTCGCCTGACTGCGAGACTGACAAGTCGAGCAGAGACGAAAGTCGGCCATAGTGATCCGGTGGTCCCGCGTGGAAGGGCCATCGCTCAACGGATAAAAGGTACTCTAGGGATAACAGGCTGATTTTGCCCAAGAGTCCATATCGACGGCAAAGTTTGGCACCTCGATGTCGGCTCATCACATCCTGGGGCTGGAGCAGGTCCCAAGGGTATGGCTGTTCGCCATTTAAAGTGGTACGTGAGCTGGGTTCAGAACGTCGTGAGACAGTTTGGTCCCTATCTGCCGTGGGTGTTCGAAGCTTGAGAGGATCTGTCCCTAGTACGAGAGGACCGGGATGGACATACCTCTGGTGGACCTGTCATGACGCCAGTTGTGCAGCAGGGTAGCTATGTATGGAATAGATAACCGCTGAAAGCATCTAAGCGGGAAACTAACCTCAAAACAAGGCTTCGCTGAGGATCGTGGAAGACTACCACGTTGATAGGCCAGGTGTGGAAGTGGGGCGACCCATGAAGCTTACTGGTACTAATAATCCGATCGGCTTGATCGTTTCTCAGCAAAACTCATTCGATTTTCGAATACGACAATGTCTTCTCACAATCGTCTATCCGCCTGGTTGACCCGGTGGTTATGTCGGAGGTTCCCCACCCGATCCCATTCCGAACTCGGTCGTTAAGCCCTCCAGAGCCGATGGTACTTCGTCTTAAGGCGCGGGAGAGTAGGTCGCCGCCGGGTCTACCAGACGGATAGATGATTGTATTATGGGCCGTCGCCCATCTCTCGAACGACTCTTCCCTTACAACGCCGCTCTTGCCGCGGGATGGAGCAGCCCGGTAGCTCGTCAGGCTCATAACCTGAAGGTCGCAGGTTCAAATCCTGCTCCCGCACCCAAGATCTGAAAGCCCCGCCCGGCATCGCCGGCGGGGCTTTTTGCTGTTTGGACCCCGGCGCTGGAATGCAGCATGCTGGTCTGCCATCCGTGGCCACATGACCTCGGACAGCCCCGGACAGATCGTCGGCCTGCGCATCGAACGCATCGACCCGGGTTCTACAGGTCACTCGACGTCCTCGCCGACCAGAACCATCCCGGGCATGCGGACATCGCCGAATGGTACGACGACTATGACCCCGAGAACTTCAACGACCTTCCACTGAGGATCGCCGTCGGTCGCATCGCCTCACGGCGTCGTGCCGGAACGGCCCGCGAGGCCAAGCCGGGGGCGACATAGCCCATAAGCGACCCACTTTCCGGCCGCCGGCGGACCCCGTCAGCCTCGCTGTGCGTCCCACCAGCGGACGGCATCCGCATCACGGGCGCTGAGCTCCGGATAGGCAGGGTCGGAGCCGACGTCCGGCACCCGACGCCAGGAGCGGGCGCATTTCGGATGATCCGCCAGACGAACTTCGACGGTTACCGCCTCACCGCCGACGAGCAGTTCGGCGCCCGAAGTGCGGAACACCTCGGCCGGATCCAGGCCCTCGAACGGGGCAAAGGCGCCGGCGGGCCCGGTCACAACGGGCCAGGCATCAAGGGCCCCGCCGATCGTCTTCTCGCGACGGGCGGCTTCCAGCGCGTCGTTGACCGTCTCGAGCAGGGCCTCGACCTGGGTCCAGCGCGCCGCCTCGGCCTCATTGCGCCATTCCGCCGGCGTCTCCGGGATCACCCGGACGCAGTTGGAGCCGCCGTCCGGGTAACGCGTGCCCCAGGCTTCTTCCATCGTGAAGGGCGTCAACGGCGCCAGCCAGGCGGTCAGGCGCAGGAACACCTCATGCATGACCGTGCGCGCCGCGCGCCGGCGGATGGCATCCGGGCGGTCGCAATAGAGGCTGTCCTTGCGGATGTCGAAATACAGGGCCGACAGGTCGCCCGCGCAGAACTCCAGCACCGGGCGGACGACGTCCTGGAAGCGGTATTCGGCATAAGCCTTGCGGACGTCGCGATCGAGCTCCCACAGGCGGTGCAGGATATATTGCTCCAGCGGCGGCATCTGGTCGAGCGGCAGACGCTCGGCCTCGTCGAAGCCGACCAGGGCGCCCAGCAGATAGCGGACGGTGTTTCTCAGCTTGCGATAGGCGTCGACCGTGGTCTGCAGGATCTGTTTGCCGATCCGCTGGTCCTCGGCATAATCCACCAGCGAAACCCACAGGCGCAGGATGTCGGCGCCGGACTCCTTGATGATGGTCGCGGGGTCGGTCGTGTTCCCCTTCGACTTGGACATCTTCTCCCCGTTCTCGTCCTGGGTGAAGCCGTGCGTCAGGACGGCGTCATAGGGGGCGCGGCCGCGGGTGCCGGAGCCTTCGAGAAGGTTGGACTGGAACCAGCCGCGGTGCTGGTCCGAGCCTTCGAGATAGAGGTCGGCGGGCCAGTGCGACGGACGATCGCCGGCATAGCCATGGGCGGGATCGCGCGCCTCGAGGGTGAAGGCGTGGGTGCAGCCGGAGTCGAACCAGACGTCGAGGATGTCGTCGATCTTCTCGAAGCGGGCGGGATCATGGGCGCCGAGGAAGTCGGCGTCCGGCCGGGTGAACCAGGCGTCAGCGCCCCCCTCGGCCACGGCCGCGACGATGCGGGCGTCGACCTCGGGGTCGTGCAGCGGCTGGCCGGTCTGTTTGTCGACGAACATGGCGAGCGGCGTGCCCCAGGCGCGCTGGCGGCTGATCAGCCAGTCGGGACGGCCCTCGACCATGGAGCGGATGCGGTTGCGGCCCGCCTCGGGGTGGAAGTCGGTCTTGTCGATGGCTTCCAGCGCCCGGTCGCGCAGGGTGGCGCCGTCGCCCTGCAGCGGTGTGTCCATGCGGATGAACCACTGCGGCGTGTTGCGGAAAATGATGGGGGCCTTGGAGCGCCAGCTGTGCGGGTAGGAATGCTCCATCCGCCCGCGGGCCAGCAGGGCGCCGGCCTCGATCAGCTTCTCCATGACCGCGGCGTTGGCGGGCCCGAACTTGCCGGTCTTCTTGCCCTCGGTCTCCAGCACCTTGAGGCCGGCGAACAGGGGGACGTGGTCATAATAGGCGCCGTCGGGGTCGACGGTATCGGGCACTTCGTGATGGCCGTGGGCTTTCCACACTTCGAAATCGTCGGCGCCGTGGCCCGGGGCGGTGTGGACGAAGCCCGTGCCCGCGTCGTCGGTGACGTGGTCGCCGGCCAGCAGGGGCACGGAGAAGCCGTAGCCGGGGGCGAGGGCCGCCAGCGGATGGGCGCATTCGAGGCCCGAGGGGTTTAGATCGTCGACCCGGGTCCAGGTCGCGATCTTCGCCGTCTTGAAGACCTCTTCGGCCAGTTTGTCGGCGACAATCAGACGGTCGCCCGGCCTGGCCCAGGGCTCGAACTCCAGCCCGGTCTCCATGGCCGTGACCTCATAGAGGCCATAGGCGATTTCGGGGCCGTAGCTGATGGCCCGGTTGGCCGGGATGGTCCAGGGCGTGGTGGTCCAGATCACGACCGCGGGCGTGGCGTGGCGGAAGGCCAGCAGGTCGTCGGGATGATCATCGGTCGCGCCGGTGACGGGGAATTTGACCCAGACCGTCGGGCTGACATGGTCGTGGTATTCGATCTCGGCGTCGGCCAGGGCCGTGCGCTCGACCGGCGACCACATGACCGGTTTGGAGCCGCGGTACAGCTGGCCCGAATTCTTGAACTTGTGGAACTCCCGGACGATGGCCGCCTCGGTGGTGAAATCCATGGTGGCGTAGCGGTGGTCCCAGTCTGCGAGGACGCCGAGGCGTTTGAACTGGTCACGCTGCACGTCGATCCAGCCGGCGGCGTATTCGCGGCAGGCCTGGCGGAACTCGGCCTTCGAGATTTCGTCCTTGCGCTTGCCCTGGCTCCGGTAGCGTTCCTCGATCTTCCACTCGATCGGAAGGCCGTGGCAGTCCCAGCCGGGGACGAAGTCGACGTCGTTGCCGAGCAGGAAGCGGCTGCGGACGACGAAATCCTTCAGCGTCTTGTTCAGCGCATGGCCGATGTGGATGTCGCCGTTGGCGTAGGGGGGGCCGTCGTGGAGGACGTACAGCGGCGCGCCCTCTGCCTGACGCTGTTTGCGCAGCGTCGTGTAGAGGTCGCCCCATTGCTCGATGATCGCCGGTTCCTTCTGGGGCAGGCCGCCGCGCATGGGGAAGGGCGTCTCAGGCAGGAAGACCGTTTCGCGGTAGTCGCGTCCGGTGGAGGGCGTGTCGCTGGCGTCGGCCATGAAGTCTCGTTTCGTCGTGTTGATCGTTCGCGTGGAGTTCAATCTGTCCCGACGAGCGCGGGGCCTTGCCCTGCGGCGCTACGCCGGGCGGCTAATCGAAATCGGGCGAAACACGCGGACGGTCATGGTGGAGACGGTCTAGCAGACGGCGAGGGGCGGACGCCAGCCGGGATTGCCAGTTGGCGAGTCCGGCAGGATAGTCCGGCGTCCCAGGGAGGGTCCCATGCGCCGCCAGATCGTGATCGCCGCCGCCGTCGTCCTCGCCGGCCTCGCCGCCTGTTCGCCGTCCGAAGAAGCGGCGACCGAGCCGGCCGAGGCGACCGTCGCCCTCCCGCCCGGCCGGCCCGCCATCTATGAGGCGGCGCGGGTCGGACCGGAGGAATTCGTCCGGGCCCTCTACGCCGCCCACGGACCGGGCGCCGCCGGGATGGGTGAGCCGCCCCCGCCGGGACAGGACCCGATCTACGGCCGGATGCTGAACGCCATGATCGGCGAGGATTTCCGCCGGGCGGGCGGCGAGGCTCCGACGCTGAACCATGACCCGATCTGCGACTGTCAGGACAGCGACGGTCTCACGCTTGATGCGGTCACGGTGACCGGGTCCGGGCCGACGACCGCCGAGGCGGCGGTGGTGTTCACCAATATGGGCGAGACGAAGCGGCAGACGCTGAAGCTGGTCAAGGAAGGGCCGATGTGGAGGGTCGCCGACGTGCTGGTCCCGGGGCGGCCGCCGCTGACCGACCAGTTGATGGCGGCGATCAGCTGAGGGCGATCCGCGCCGCCGCCGCATCGGCCTCGATCTGGACCTTGAGCCCGTCAAGGCCGTCGAAGGCCATCTCGCCCCGCAGGAAGACGACCAGTTCGGTCTCGACCGTCTGGCCGTAAAGGTCCTCCTGGAAGTCGAACAACCAGACCTCGAGCAGGGGCTGTTCCAGTTCGTACATGGGCCGCACGCCGAGGTTGGCGACGCCGTCGATGACCCGGCCGTCGGCAAGGCGGGTGCGGGTCGCATAGACCCCGTAGGCCGGGCGCATATAGTCGCCCATGCGGATATTGGCGGTGGGCACGCCGATGGTGCGGCCGCGCTTCTCGCCATGGACGACCTCACCCTCGATGGCGAAGGGGCGGCCGAGGATGGCCGTGGCCCGGGGCATGTCGCCGGCCTTCAGCGCCTCGCGCACGGCCGAGGAGGAGAGTTTGAGCCCATCGGAGTCGTCGAGGCGGCCGACCACGGTGACGCCGAAGTGCAGCGTCGCGCCCTGACGACGAAGGCCCTCAGCCGAGCCGGTGCGGCCCTTGCCATAGGTGAAGTCGAAGCCGACGGCGGCATGGGCGACTCCAAGGCCGTCGCGCAGGACCTCGCGGGCAAAGGCCTCGTCGGTCAGGGCGGCCATGGCGTCGTTGAAGGGCAGCAGATAGAGGCGATCGACGCCGAGCGGCTGGAGTGCGCGGGCCATCTGGGCCGGAGTCATCAGGCGAAAGGGTGCCGCCTCGGGCTGGAACCAGCGGCGGGGGTGGGGGTCGAAACTGACCACGCCCAGCGGCGCCCCGAAGCGCCTGGCGGCGTCGCGGGCCTCGGCGATCACGGCCTGATGGCCGCGGTGGACGCCGTCGAAGGCGCCGATGGCGACGGCTGCGCCCTTCAATCGGTCGGGCAGGTCGCGCCAGTCAGTGACGATCTCGACCAAGTCAGTCTTTCGCGGGGCGCCGGCGGCGGGGCACGCGGACGAGGGCGACGCCGTCCATGACCCGCTTTCCGTCGACGAAACCCTCGCAGTCCAGCTCGACCCGGGCGCTCTCGGGATCGACCGACTTGACGCTGACCCGCACCAGAACCTCGTCGCCGATGCGGACCGGCAGGTGAAAGCCCAGGGTCTGGGACAGGTAGATGGCGCCGGCCCCGGGCAGGTGGGTGCCGACCACGGCCGAGCCGAAGGAGGCCGAGAGCAGGCCGTGGGCGATGCGTCCGCGATAGGCGGTCTTCGAGGCAAAGGCCTCGTCCATATGCACAGGATTGAAGTCGTCGGACGCCTCGGCGAACTGCTGGATCCGCTGTTCGGTGACGGGAATGACCTTTTCGGCGGTCATGCCGACATGCAGTTCCTCGAGGATGTAGCCGCCGGAGGGGTGTTTCGAGACAAGTTCAACCATGGCCCGGCCTTAGCGTGATTTGGGGGGGAGCGAAATCGGCCTTGGCGGAGTCCGGGTCACCAGCTCAGATCGAGGGCGGCGTAGCGGGCGTATGTCGTCTCTGCCTTGAGCAGGTCGGCGGCGCGGGCCGGGTCGAGGCGGCCGTCGGGGCCGCGCGCGGCGTCGCCGTGGATGCCCCGGGCGATGAACAGGCAATCAAGCGCCTGTTTATTGGCGCCGAGCACATCGGTGACCACGCCGTCGCCGATGCACAGGACGCGCGAGCGATCGACGGAGCGCCCCAGCAGGCGTTCGCCCTCTTTCATCGCCAGGTCATAGATCGGGCCGAACGGTTTGCCGGCCATGGTCACCCGGCCGCCGAGGTCCTCGTACAGGTCGGCGAGGGCGCCGCCGCAGTAGATCAGGGTGTCGCCGCGCTGAACCACGCGGTCGGGGTTGGCGCAGATCAGTTCGAGGTCGCGGGCCGCGCCGGCCGCGAGGCGGTCGCGATAATCCTCGGGCGTCTCGGTCTCGTCGTCGATCATGCCGGTGACCGAGATGAAGGCGGCGTCGGCGGCGCCGTCGGTCACCGTCAGACCGAGGCCGTCATAGAGCGGCCAATCGCGGTCGGGGCCGATGATCCAGGCCGGTCCCGGCGCGCGTCTGGCCAGTTCCACCCGCGTGGCGTCGCCCGAGGTGACGACGGCGCGCCACGCGTCCCGCGGTACGCCGAGCGCGTCCATCTGGTCGACCACCCCCGGAGCAGGACGGGGCGAGTTGGAGATCAGGACGACCTGGCCGCCCTGTTCGTTGAAGCGGGTCAGGGCGGCGCAGGCCTCGGGCCAGCTCTCACGGCCGTTGTGAATAACGCCCCAGACATCGCAGAGCAGGAGATCGTAGTCCGCCGCGATGGCGGACAGACCGGGCAGGGCGTGGGGAAGGGTCATGGGCCGGGGATAGCGGGTTCGGGAGCGGGGGTGAAGGGCGGGGCGTCGTCCTTTGCCTCGTCTTCTTCCCCGGCGATGGCTTCGGCTTCGATCAGCAGTAGCGGCAGAGGGAGGATGAAGTCGGTGAAGGTGACGGCGGTTGGAAGGGCGCTCAGGAGACGCTGTCTCCCCCTCTACCGGAACGGCGTCGGGCCTCTGGTGTTGAACCTGGGAACCTGAAGGAGAGACACCGTGCGATCCATGTTGATCACCAACGCCGTCGCAGCCTGCGCCGCCGTCGTCACCGGCTGCGCGACGACCGACAACTACGCCTCGGCCTGTCAGCGCGATTATGAGCGGAACCGCCAGTACGCCACCGCATCCGGCGCGGCCCTGGGCGCGGCGATCGGGGCGGCGGTCGCCGGCCGCGACAATCGCGAGGAGGGCGCCGCCATCGGCGCCGTGGCCGGCGGTCTGCTGGGCAATCAGTTGTCGGCCCGCGAGGATCCCTGCGGCTACGGCTTCGGCGGCTACAATCGTGACGGTCGCTACGGCTACACACGCGTGCCGCGGCCCGGAGATTACGGCTACTACCGCTAGTCGGTGGCCGGGGCGGCTTGCTCAAACTGCAGGCCGAGCTCGTCGCCTGCCCGCCACGCCACGACGCAGGGGCGGTCGATGGGGGCGATTCGCAGCATCAGAGGACCGTGGACATGGTCGGCGCCTGTCGAGGTCAGGCGGACCTTGGCGCCGCCGTCCGTCAGGTTGCGGATCACCACCTCGGCGCATTCACGATGGATGCCATGAAGGAGCTGGCCGCGCATCGCCACGCGGGGGCGTGGTCGCCGACGCGCCTCAGCGGAGGGGTCGTCCGGAGCTGTCATAACGCAGGCATTGTACGCCTTGGGTCGCCTCGAACCCAAAGCACTAGCCAAACCGACGCCGATGATCCGCACTTCGCAGCGTAGAGCGGATGAAGTCGGCGGGGGGGTCGGTCTCGGCGAGGACGGCTTCCTTGATGGCCCTCGGCTCGCCGAACAGATGGCCCTGGCCCATGCCGATGTCGAGCTCGAGGATGTCGACGATCTGGCGTTCGCTCTCGCATTTCTCGGCGATCAGCTCGATGCCGTAGCGGCGGGTGACGCCGGCGAAATCGGCGGCCGAGATGTCGCGCAGGGCCGGCAGGGCCGAGGCGGCGTCCGTGTCGAGCAGGGTCTCGATCAGCAGGTCGGCCGAGACCTTCATGAACTTTACATCCGATCTTTGCAGGTCGGCGAAGTCGAGGTCGAGGGTCTGGACCTTGTCGATCGAGAAGCGGAAGCCGAGGTCGGCCAGTTTGGCCATATTGCGGGCCTCGACGGCGCCCCGGGCGTCGAAATTGGCCTGCCCCAGTTCGAAGATCAGGGCCTGGTTGAGGTCGCGGTTCTCGCTGAGAAAGTCGAGGAACTGGGGAAAGAAGGTCTCGTCGCCGAGCGAGGACAGGGCGACGTTGCAGAAGACCCCGACCTTGCGGTCCTGCCGGGCGAGACGGCGGACGATCTGGGCGCAGCGGAACAGCAGCAGGTTGTCGATGGCCGGAACCAGCCCCTCGCCCTCGGCGACCGAGAGATATTCGGCAGGCATCATGACGCGGTCGTCGGCGGCGCGCAGGCGGGTGAAGCTTTCGTAGAAGATGGTGCGGCGCTGGGGCAGGGAGACGACCGGCTGGAGGTAGAGATCGACCCGGTTCTCGGCCAGGGCCTCGTGGATGGTCTGCAGCAGGACGTTGGACTGTTCCCGGTGCCGCGCTTCATATGTGTTGGTCGGGGCCGGCTGGGAGACGCGCTGGTCGATCGACTCGCTCATCTGCTGGACCAGGGACTCCAGCATGCGGACCTCCCCTGAGAGGGCCTCGTTGGAGACCACCGCGCCCGATTCGATGGCCTGGGCCAGGTCGGTCAGGGCGCCTTGCGTCGACTCCATGGCGTCGGCGAGCAGGCGGTGGGCCTCGCGGACCTGTTCGATTTCCTTCCTGAGGGCGGCCTTGTCAGCGCGGCCGGTGATGGCGGCGTGGACGGCGATCAGCAGCCCCATGGTGGCGATGGCGCCGGCCGCGCCCGCACCGGCGCCGAGGCCCGCGCGCCACACGAAGGCGCCGACCGTCAGGGCCAGGAACAGATAGCCGAAGAACAGGAGACCCTGGGTGAGTGCGCGCATGGGAAACGGATGGTCCGTGTTCCTGGATGGAATCGGTCAAGTATCAGGGTATCAGGACGGATCGCCTAGCGGCGTCGCACAGATTGTCCCCGTACTTCGAGGTTAACGATGGAATTGTTCGATCTTACCGGCAAGGTCGCCGTCATCACCGGCTCTTCGCGGGGCATTGGCAAGGCCATCGCCGAGCGGATGGCCGAGCATGGCGCGCGGGTGGTGATCAGCTCGCGCAAGGCCGGGCCCTGCGATGAGGTCGCCCAGGCCATCAATGCGAAATACGGCGAAGGCCGCGCCATCGCCGTGCCGGCCAATATCGCCTCGAAGGAAGAGCTGCAGCGGCTGGTCGACGAGACCAACGCCGCCTTCGGCCGGATCGACATCCTGGTCTGCAATGCGGCGACCAACCCCTATGCCGGGCCGATGGCGGGGATCACCGACGAGCAGTTCGGCAAGATCCTGCAGAACAATGTGGTCTCGAACCACTGGCTGATCCAGATGGTCGCGCCGCAGATGCTGGAGCGGAAGGACGGGTCGGTGATCATCGTCTCGTCGATCGGCGGCCTGAGGGGCAACGCCCTGATCGGCGCCTACAACATCTCCAAGGCGGCGGACATGCAGCTGGCGCGCAATCTGGCGGTGGAGTGGGGTCCGTCGAACGTGCGGGTCAACACCATCGCGCCGGGCCTGGTGCAGACCGATTTCGCCAAATATCTGTGGGAGAACCCGGACCTGCTGAAACAGGTCACGGACCCCGCGCCGCTCAAGCGAATTGGTCAGCCCGACGAGATCGCGGGGGCGGCCGTCTATCTGGCGGCCCCGGCCTCGGCCTATATGACCGGCCAGACCCTGGTGGTGGACGGCGGCATCACCATTGCCTGGTAAGGTGCGGGCGAAGCCGATGCGAGGGGGCAAGTCATGCTGATCACCATTCCGGTCGCGGTCGGCGAGTTGTTCGACAAGATCACCATCCTCAGGATCAAGGCCGCGCGCCTCTCCGACGCCGGCCAGTTGGCGAATGTGCGCCGGGAGCTGGTGGAGCTGGAGGCTGTGGCGACCGGAGTTCCGGCCTCGGCTGAGCTGGACGCCCTGGTCGGGCGGCTGCAGGCCATCAATGACGCCCTGTGGGATGTGGAGGACGGCAAGCGCGCGCATGAGCGCGAAGGGCGGTTCGACGCGGCCTTCATCGTTCTGGCCCGGCGGGTCTACAAGGAGAACGACCAGCGGGCCGCCGTGAAGCGCGAGATCAATCTCCTGACCGGCTCGACCCTGGTCGAGGAAAAATCGCATGGCGGATGACGGCCCTGACGGCGGGGTGCTGATCATCACCAGCAGTCTGATCGGCGACGTCATCATGAGCACCGGCGCGATCGCAGAGATCATCCGATGGCACCCGGGGACCCGTATGACCGTGGTCTGTTCGCCCGCCACCGCGACCCTGTTCCGGCATCTGCCGGCGGAAACCGAGATCATCCGTCTGGTCAAGCGCAAGCGCGGAGGGCACTGGCTGGACCTCTACCGGCGGCTGCGAAGGCGAAGGTGGATCCGGATCTATGATTTCCGCAACAGCCTGCCGGGCCGCCTGCTTAACGGCCCGCGTGCGGTCCCGCTCAGGTCCGGTCGGGCAATCGTGCACAAGGTGGCTGAGGCGTCGACCATCCTCGGTGAAGGGGCCGTCTTCTCTCCGACCCTGTGGCTGTCAAAGGCCGACTTCGAGGGCCTGCCGTTCGCGGTGACATCCGCGAAACGGCTGCTGGTGCTGGGCCCCGGTACGGCGCTGGCCGGCAAGGCCTGGCCGGTCGAACGGTTCGCGACCCTTGCCGGGCTGATGACGGCGCGGGGCGGCCTTCTGGACGGCGCTGTCGTCGTTCCAACGGGCGGTGAGATGGATCGGGCGGCGGCCGCGATCATTGGACAGGGCCTCCCCGCCGGACAGTTCGTCGATATGACGGGGGCCGATCTGCCCACGACCGCTGCGCTGATGTCGCGCGCCGATCTGTTTGTGGGTAATGATTCCGGCATGATGCATCTCGCGGCCGCGGCAGGCGCGCCGACGCTGGGGTTGTTCGGGCCGACGGATGAGCGGCTCTACGGTCCCTGGGGTGAGCGCGCGGCGGCGGTACGCGCGCCGGACGTCGCGGTCGTGTTCGGCAAGACGTCGAGGACGGTGAGTCAGACGGAAACCCAGATGGGCGCGCTGGATGTCGAAACGGTGGTCGCGGCAGCAGAGCGCCTCCTCGGCGCGGGTCGATAGCGAATGAGGTCCGATATTCCGCCTTCTCGCCGGGCCCTGGACAGCGTGGTCGGCCGGGGTCCCGGACAGCAGCGCTGGGCGGCGATGGGGCCCGCCGCGCGACTGCGCCAGGACCTGGTCTGGCGGCTGGAGTCGGTCGGCTTCGCCGGCTTCGTCGGCCTGATGCGGCTGCTGGGTGTCGAGCGGGCCTCGGCGCTGGGCGGCTGGCTGTTGCGGACCCTCGGGCCCCGAACGGGAACCCACCGCACCGTCACGCGGAATCTGCGCATCGCCTTTCCCGACATGGACCCCGCCGAGCGCGAGCGGCTGGCCCTCGATCAGTGGGAACAGACCGGGCGGTCGTTCGCGGAAACGGCCTTGATGGACCGGCTGGTGAAGCAGAACCGCATCGAGGTGGTCGGTCTCGAGCGTCTGCACGCCATCCGCGACAGCGGCCGGCCGGTGGTCTTCGCCGGCGGCCATTTCGCCAATATCGAGACCCTGGCGGCGACGATCACGGGCGCGGGCGTGCCGTGCCAGATCACCTATCGCGCGGCCAACAATCCCTACGTCGACGCCCAGATCCTCGCTGCGCGCGCCCGCTACGGCGTCAGGCTGTTCGCCCCCAAGGGCGGGGACGGGGCGCGGGAGCTGTTGGCAGGAATGGCGCGCGGCGAGTCGGTCGCCCTGATGAATGACCAGAAATTCGCCGAGGGCCCCGAGGTGACCTTCTTCGGCCAACCCGTGAACGCCGCGCCGGGGCCCTGCCGGCTGGCCTTGCGCTTCGGCACGGTGCTGCAGCCGATGTCGGTGGTGCGGCTGCCCGGCGTGCGGTTCCGCCTGACCGTCTATGAGCCGATCGAACTGGAGCAGACCGGCGACCGGACGGCTGATATCGCCCGGGGGGTGCAGGCGATCACGAGCTTTATCGAGGCGCGCGTGCGCGAGAGCCCGGTCGACTGGTTCTGGGTCCACAAACGATGGCCGGACCGGGTCTATGCGGCGCTGGAGCCATTGCCGGAGGCCTGATCCGAGGCCCGCCGCAGAGGCCCCTTGTAGTTGGCAGACGTGGTGCGGCGACGGTCAGGTCCGAAATAGCTCTCTGTCTTCACAAAGGCGCGCGGGTGGAAGATCACCGCCTGCATCCGGTCGAGGATGGCCTTGGCCGTGATCGGCTTGACCACGAATTCGGTCACCCCGGCGTCGCGCGCCTCATAGACGCGGCTCTTCTCCGAATGGCCGGTCATCATGATGATCGGCAAATAAGGATTTGTGCTGTCGGGGCTGTTGCGCACCAGGCGGGTGAACTCGACTCCGTCCAGCGGGAACATGTTGAAATCGACGATGGCCAGATCGACGGGGCGTTCGCGCATGATCGCCAGCGCCGCGCCTCCGTCGGAGGCCTCAAGCACCTTGCGCACGCCGGCTGACTGCAGCACCGCGCTGGTGATCGCCCGCATATGCTGGTTGTCGTCGACCAGGAGAACCTGGAGTGACTTCAGGGAGGCCATGGGTCGGACGTCGCACCGGTGTTCGGATGGGGAAGATCGGCAATGTACGGCCGGATTGTCGACCCGTCGATGACCTATCGACGTTCACTCAATCAGATAAGCGCTTATACACGCTCAGGTTTTAACCAGAAGCGTCGGGTTCAGGTTACGGTCGCGCCACCGCATCCGCCAGCACAGATGGGGGCCGGTTGCACGCCCGGTCATGCCCACGCGTCCAATGGTTTCCCCGCGCTGCAGCGCCTGGCCGACGGCGACCTCAATGCGGGATTGGTGCAGATAGGCGGTGATCAGGCCCTGGCCGTGGTCGAGCAGCACCAGTCCGCCCTCGAAATGCAGGTCCTGTTCGGCGAGGACAACCCGGCCGTTGGCGGGAGCGCGGATCACGGTCCCCTGGGGCGCGGCGAGGTCGACGCCGTAATGGGGCCGGGCCGGGGTCCCGTTCAGCACGCGTTGCGCGCCCCAGCGACTGGTGACGCGGAACCGTTCGAGGGGCCAGTCGAAGCCGTCGCGAAAATGATCGGCATCCGTCCGGCTGGCGAATCCTTCCGTCTTGATCACGACCTCGCGCTGAATCCGGGCCAGAAGCGCAGGGTCGGACGGCGCCACCGTGGAAGGCGGCAGGCCATCGACGCGGGTCGAGGGAAAGCGGCCGGGGGCGATGTCGAGGGTGCGACGGGCGCTGCGGTCGCCGGCGCGGGTCTCGATCTGGACGCTGGCGGGGGCGTCGCGGTCGAAGCCGACGATGAAGACGCCGTCGGCCGAGGCGGCCGTCAGGGATTCGCCGTCGACAAAGACCAGGGCCCGCGGCCAGGTGCGCCCGATCGCGTGCCCCCCCTGGACAAGGCGGCCGGTCACAGTCAGCCCTTCCGATGTCCGGCTCCAGGCCGGTCCGGCGACGAACAGGGCGCCGGAGCCGATCAGGAGGCTGCGGCGGTCGGCGATCACGGGACCTGGCCCAGCCGCTGGAAGGCTTCCTTCGGTCCGGCGTAGGCCTCCTGCAGGCTGACCGACCAGTAGCGAAGGGTCTCCAGCGGTATCACCCTGCCGCTCGCGGCGCACGTGACGGCCCTGCCCGGTTTCAGGACGGCGAATTCCCCGTCGCCATAGTGCAGGGTCGCCTGATCGTTCGGAGCCTTGACCATGATCGCAGGCTAACGCGGGCCCGGGTTCAGCGCCACGGCTTTCGCGATCAAAAGAGGTCGCCCTGGCCGGGCGGCGGAGTCCTGGCCCGGGGGGATGGGGCGGGG
>Ga0207951_100149_pt1 | contig 44722 bp, 37 predicted proteins | sample Subbio12Aug_8Bad_FD_184830 | JGI IMG/M metagenome (GOLD analysis project Ga0207951, IMG submission 184830) | Serpentinite rock and fluid subsurface biosphere microbial communities from McLaughlin Reserve, California, USA - CR12Aug_8Bad (SPAdes) | ecosystem: Environmental > Terrestrial > Deep... | reverse complement strand
GATACGCGCCCGGCCGTCCGGGGGCAGTCTGCCGCCGGCCGGATCGGCGGTGTCAGGCACGGTGGTGACTGGTGGTGACGCTGGCGGCCTCACCGTGCCGTCTGATGCAATCCAGACCGTCGAAGGCGCGAGCGTCGTATTCGTTCGCACCGCTGAGGGCTTCAGGGCCGTTCCAGTGCTTGCGGGTCGGCAGGCGGGAGATCGCACTGAAATCCTGAGCGGCCTAACCGGGGCCGAACGCATCGCCGGGGCCAACGCCTTCCTCCTGAAAGCCGAACTCGCCAAGGGCGAGGCCGAGCACGGTCACTAGGGGCGACGATTATGTTCACAGCTATCATCCAAGCGTCGGTCCGGTTCCGCTGGTTCGTCATCATCGCCGTCAGCCTTGTCGCGGCCCTGGGTCTGTTCGAACTGACCAAGTTGCCGATCGACGCGGTCCCCGACATCACCAACCGTCAGGTGCAGATCACCACGGTCGCCCCCGCCCTGGCGCCCGAACAGATCGAGCGTCAGGTCACCTACCCGCTGGAGACCGCCCTGGCCGGCATCCCCGGCCTGACCAGCACGCGGTCGCTGTCCCGCAACGGCTTCAGCCAGATCACCGCGATCTTCACCGATCAGACCGACATCTATTTCGCCCGCCAGCAGGTCGCCGAACGGCTCGCCGCCGCGTCGGAGGGCTTGCCGGAAGGCGTCGAGCCCGGCCTGTCGCCGATCACCACAGGTCTGGGCGAGGTGCTGATGTGGACGGTCGATTATGTGCCGTTCACGACCGAGACCTTATCCCGACCCGGTCAGCCCGGCTGGCAGGCGGGTGGTGTCTATCTGACCCCCGAGGGCGAACGCCTTACCACGCCCCAGCAGCGCGCGACCTATCTGCGCACGGTTCAGGACTGGATCATCGCGCCGCAGATGCGCACCACCAGCGGCCTCGCCGGGGTGGATACCGTCGGCGGCTACGTCAAGGAATACGCCGTCCGGCCCAATGCCTCACAGCTTGCCGCCTATGGCCTCGGCCTTAACGATCTGGTCGAAGCCGTCGAGCGCGCTAATACCCAGGCGGGCGCCGGCTATATCCAGCGCGCGGGAGAGGCCCTGGTCGTCCGCACCGACGCCCTGGCCCTGACGATCGACGATCTGGCCCAGGCCCCGGTCGTCAATCGTGGCGGTCTGGTCGTCCGGGTCGCCGACGTCGCCACGGTCGAGATCGGTCAGGCCCCGCGCCTGGGCGGCGCCAGCCGAGACGGGCACGAAGCGGTTCTCGGCACGGCCCTGATGATCGCGGGCGGCAACAGCCGGACCGTGGCCCAGGCCGCCGCCGAACGGCTGGCGGAGGTGGACGACAGCCTGCCGCCGGGCATCGTCGCCCTGCCGGTGCTGAACCGCAGCGAACTGGTCAACTCGACCATCTCGACCGTGGCCCGAAACCTGACCGAGGGCGCGCTTCTGGTCGTGGTCGTGCTGTTCCTGCTGCTCGGCAACATTCGCGCCGCGACGATCACCGCCCTGATGATACCGCTGTCCTTCCTGTTCGCCGTCATCGGCATGAACCGGTTCGGCATCAGCGGAAACCTGATGAGCCTGGGCGCCCTCGACTTCGGCCTGATGGTCGATGGGGCGGTCGTCGTGATCGAGAACACCCTGTTGATGCTGACCCAACGTCGGGCGGCGGTTGGGCGGATGCTCACCCGGCATGAGCGTCTGGACGTCGCGGTCCAGTCGGCGTGCCAGATGGTCAAGCCCGCCGCTTTCGGCCAGCTAATCATCCTGCTCGTGTTTGCGCCCCTGCTGATGCTGGAAGGCGTCGAGGGCAAGACGTTCCAGCCCATGGGCGCGACCGTCATGCTGGCCCTGGTCGGAGCCTTCATCTTCTCCTTCACCTTCGTGCCTGCCATGACGGCATTGCTCGTGCGCGATCCCAAGACGGTCCACGTCGATGCGGACGGTCAGGCGGTCGAACACGAAACCTGGATTCTGCGCTTTGCCCGCCGGTTCATTCAGCCGGCGATCAAGGCGGCGGTCGCGCGGCCCAAGGTCGTTCTGATCTCGGCCGTCGCAACGCTGGCCATCGGCGCGGTCTCCTTCATGTCCCTGGGTCGCGAGTTCATCCCGACGCTCGACGAAGGCGACATCGCCATGCAGGCGCTGCGCGTTCCCTCGGCGTCTTTGGAACAATCCTTGGCCATGCAGATGGCCTTGGAACGCGCCATCAAGGCCCAGCCCGAGGTCGAGACCATGTTCTCGCGCACCGGCACGGCCGAGGCGGCGGTGGACCCGATGCCGCCCAACATCTCCGACAGCGTGATCGTCCTGAAGGATCGCAAGGACTGGCCTAATCCGAGCCTGGAGAAAGAGGAACTGATCGAACGGCTGGAGGAGGTCGCGGGTCAGCAGATTGGCAACAATTTCGAGTTCAGCCAGCCGATCGAACTGCGCTTCAACGAACTGATCTCGGGCGTCCGCACCGATCTCGCCGTCATGGTCTACGGCGACGACTTCGACACGCTTCAGCGCGTGGCGGATCAGGTGGCGGCCTCTCTGCGCGAGACGACCGGCTCTGCGGACGTGCGGGTGGAACAGGCTTCCGGCCTGCCCACCCTGACCGTCAGCGTCGATCGCACCGCCGCCGCCAGTTATGGTCTGTCCGCCGCTGACGTTAGCGAAGCGGTCTCGGCCGGAATCGGCGGAGCCGAGGCCGGGCGCATCTTCGAGGGCGACCGGCGCTTCGACGTGGTCGTCCGTCTGCCCGACGACGCCCGCAACGATCCGGCAGCGCTGGCGGCTCTTCCGATCGTTTCGGACACCGGGGTGATTGTGCCGCTGTCGTCGGTGGCGCGTATCCAGACCGGCGAAGGTCCGAACCAGATCAGCCGCGAGAACGGCAGCCGTCGCATGGTGGTCCAGGCCAATGTGCGCGGCCGCGATCTGGGCGGCTTCGTCACAGACGCTCAGAGCCAGGTCGCGGAGATCGAACTGCCCGCCGGCGTCTATCTGGACTGGGGCGGCCAGTTCGAGAATCTGAAGCGGGCCGAGCAACGCTTCGGCCTGGTCATCCCGGTCGTCTTCGTCCTGATCGGCGTGTTGCTGTTCCTGGCCCTGGGCTCGTTCGCGGAGGCCGGATTGGTCTTCGCCTGCGTGCCCTTGGCTCTGGTCGGCGGCGCGTTGGCGTTGCTCCTGCGCGGGATGCCCTTCTCGGTCTCTGCGGCGGTCGGCTTCATCGCCGTCTCAGGGGTGGCGACCCTGAACGGCCTAGTGCTGATGCAGGCGATCCGTGAACGGTTGACGGCGGGTCTGACCCCCTACGACGCCGCCATCGAAGGAGCGTCCAGCCGTCTTCGCGCTGTTCTGACCACCGCCCTGGTCGCCATCGTCGGATTCATCCCGATGGCGCTGGCTCATGGCGCGGGAGCGGAGGTGCAGAAGCCTCTAGCCACGGTGGTGATCGGCGGGCTTCTCACGGCGACCATCCTGACCCTGCTGGTCCTGCCGACGTTTGCTGCCAGGGCGGTCAAGCACAGGGCGTCGGAAGGAATGGACGATTGACGGCACTGACCGCTCAAGACCACCAGCAGCGACGGACGCTGCTGGTGGTCCTCATCCTCAACGCGCTGCTCTTCGTGGGGCTGGGCGCGGGCGGCATCCTCGCCGACTCAAGCGCCTTGCTGGCCAATGCGGTCGACAACGGGGCGGACTCGGTCGTCTATCTGATCAGCTTTCTCGCGGTTGGCCGCGCCCTGTCCTGGAAGAAAGGCGCGGCGCGTCTGTCCGGCATTCTGCTGCTGATGTTCGCCGTCGGGGTTCTTATAGACGTCGGCCGAAGATGGTGGTTCGGGGCTGAACCGGTCGGTTTGACGATGATGGGTCTGGCCCTCGTGGCTGCGGTCGTGAACCTGATCTGCCTGATGCTCCTGAAACGGGTCACGTCCGATGATGTGAACATGGACGCCGCTGAGACATTCAGCCTGAACGACTTCGCCGCGAATGGCGGCATTCTCGTCGCGGGTGGGCTCGTGTTGTGGCTCGATCAGGCCTGGCCGGATTTCGTGGTCGGGTTGCTGGTAGCCGCGCTCGCGATCAAGGGCGGCGTCGACATCCTGCGAGGCGCGGCTCGCACCGAAGCCACTGAGGAGGCGAGCCGATGAGTTCGACCGATACCGACCATCAAGCGGTGCACGGCCACGACCATGCGAGCGAGAAGGCGGGCGCTGACCCGCACGCGCATGGCGGGGTGTTTGGATCGAACACCGAGGTGATCTTCGCTGTGTCGAGCGGCGTCGCACTGGCGCTGGGCTTCGGTCTAGAAAGGCTGGCTCCCGGCGCTCCGGCGTGGCTGCCTCTCTGTCTGTATCTTGTCGCCTATGGCTTCGGCGGCTTCTTCACGGTTCGCGAGGCTTTCGAAAACCTCCGCAACAAGCGCTTCGAGATCGACACCCTGATGCTCGTCGCCGCCGCCGGTGCGGCGGCTCTGGGAGCCTGGGCCGAGGGCGCGCTGCTCCTGTTCCTGTTCAGCATCGGCCACGCTCTTGAGAACTACGCCATGGGCCGGGCCAAACGCGCGATCGAGGCCCTGGCCGATCTGGCGCCCCGCACGGCCCATGTGCGTCGCGGCGACCAGGTCGTGGAGGTTCCGGTCGAGGAGGTCGAAATCGGCGACACGGTCGTGGTGCGGCCTAACGAACGGTTGCCGGCGGACGGGTTCGTCGTGGTTGGCGCGACAAGCATCAATCAGGCCCCGGTCACCGGCGAGAGCATGCCGGTCGATAAGCAACCGGTCCCAGACGCCGCTGCGGCCCGGCAGCGGCCCGCCCAGGTCGCTTCTTCCTCCGTTGTCTTCGCCGGCACCATCAACGGAGCGGGCTCGATCGAGATCGAGACGACCCGAAAATCCTCCGACACGACCCTGGCCAAGGTCGTCCGCATGGTCAGCGAGGCCGAGACCCAGAAGTCGCCGACCCAGCGGTTCACCGACCGCTTCGAACGCATCTTCGTCCCCGTCGTCCTCGGCCTCGCCTTCGTCCTGCTCTTCGCCTGGGTCGTGGTCGACGAGCCTTTCCGCGACAGCTTCTACCGGGCCATGGCCGTTCTGGTGGCGGCCAGCCCATGCGCCCTCGCCATCGCCACGCCCAGCGCCGTCCTGTCCGGCGTGGCGCGAGCGGCTCGGGCGGGCGTCCTGATCAAGGGTGGCGCGCCGCTTGAAAACCTCGGCTCCCTCAATGCCATCGCCTTCGACAAGACGGGCACCCTGACGGAGGGGCGGCCCCGCATCACGGACATCGTGCCTGTGGGCGGCGCAAGCGAGACTGATCTGCTGATGACCGCCGTCGCCGTGGAACGGCTGAGCGACCACCCTCTGGCGGAAGCCATCGCCCGCGACGGGTCCGAACGTCTCGGCAGCAAGACGACTGCTCCGGCGTCGGACCTGAAGAGTTTGACCGGGAAGGGCGTCACCGCTCAGCTTGAGGGCGCGACGGTCCTCATCGGCAAGCCAGAGATGTTCGGCGCCGATGGCGTCGCTCCCCTGGGTCAGGAAGCGGAGGCCGCCGTGAAGCGGCTCCGGGAGGATGGACGCACCCTGATGGTCGTGCGCCAGGGCGAGCGCGATCTCGGGGTGATCGGTCTGTTGGACACGCCACGCGCGGCAGCCCGCACCACGCTTGAGGCCCTGCGCGCGCTGGGCGTATCTCGGATGATCATGATCTCGGGGGACCATCAGAAGGCGGCTCAGGCGATCGCGAGCCAGGTCGGCCTTTCCGAAGCTTGGGGCGACCTCATGCCCGAGGACAAGGTGGAGGCTATCAAACGGCTCCGCGCAGAGGGCAAGATCGCCATGGTCGGGGACGGGGTGAACGACGCCCCGGCCATGGCCACTGCGACCGTGGGCATCGCCATGGGCGCGGCCGGTTCCGACGTCGCGCTGGAGACTGCCGACGTCGCCCTGATGTCAGACGATCTCTCGCAACTGCCTTTCGCGGTGGGCCTGAGCCGCAGCACCCGCCGCATCATTCTGCAAAATCTGATCGTCAGCCTCGGCGTTGTCGCCTTCCTCGTGCCAGCGACCATCCTCGGCCTCGGTATCGGGCCGGCCGTGGCGATGCACGAGGGCTCAACGCTCCTGGTAGTTTTCAACGCCCTGCGGCTGCTTGCTTACCGAGACCCCACCACAAAGCCGTCGTCAGCATGACAGCGGCTTGTCCACATAGTCAGGAAGCGAAATCGCCGACGGCCACAGCGGTGAGTCTCGCGCTTGATGCTGCTTACGACCGCATTGTCTCCGCCGACCAACAGATGACCGCTCCCAGACGGCGGGTTTTGGAACTGCTTTTGACGTCGGGCCGACCAGTGAAGGCATATGATCTCGTCGCCGCCTACCACGCTGTCGGGCGGGTCGCGAAGCCCGCCACCATCTACAGGGCCCTTGAGGTCCTGACGGGGCTGGGGCTGGTCCACCGCCTTGCGTCGTCGAAATGCTATGTGGCCTGCACCCTCGGCGTGGCTGCCCACCCGGCGGCTTTCCTAATCTGCGATTGTTGCGGCTCGTGCCGCGAAATCTCCGCGCCTGAGACGACTTCATTGACCGCGTCTGCAAACCGGCTGGGTTATTCGGTTGATCGGATCACTATCGAAGCTGCCGGCAGATGTTCGGCGTGCTGTGTGGACGAACGCGAATAGGATGCCACAGAAGTGGCGCTCCAAAAGAAGGAGATCACGGTCAGGACGGAAGACACGCTTAACGGGGCCTATGTAGAAGAATTGGTCACTCCTTCTTTGGGGTCCCTACCAAGGCTGCAATCAGTTCTGGCGTCATGCGAACCTGCGGAAGCTTGTCGAGCAGTTCGGGAGCCAGTTTGAACTCCCCGGTCAACTGAGGCTTGAAGGGGATAAGGTCGACCCCCAGCACATGCATGAATTGCAGCATGAACGTTGCCGGGAATGTCCCTCGGCTGATCTTGTTGCGGACGCTGACCTCGGTCTCTTCGATGCCTATCGCCTGCATGCGTTCCGCGATGTCGGCGTAAGTGAGGTTCTGGCGACGCTGCTCGACCCGCAGCAGGGTTCGCGCCTTCTCGCGCCAGACGTTTTCGGGATCATCGAGATCAGAGGTCGCGGGGCGTTTAGCCATGACCAGTTAATGCCATCACTTCACCCACCTATCAACCGACGCGACCTATCGCTCGTTTAAGCGATAAAAGTCGCACATACGCGACAATCTTCTTGACAGGCTACGACGCGATTAGTATCGCACATACGCGACAAAAATCCCGTATGTGCGTTGACATCATTGGCTCTCCTTCAAGGCCCGGCACATGCCGCGACGCCTACCGAGATCGCCGAACTCTCGGAAGACGCGGCGCGTGCGCTGTTTCGCCGTTACCGATTCGCAGAGAATGGGGGCGACCCCTGCTGCAACCACTGCGGATCACCTGCCGCGTGGACTTACCAGGACGGCAAACTCTTCAAATGCAAACAGTGCTTGAGGCAGTTCACCCTGACTACCAACACGCCGTTCGCCTACCGCAAGCTGCCGTTCAAGACGATCCTGCTGATCCTGGCGCAGTTCAACGTCGCCTATCAGGGACGCAGTGCTCTCGAAATCAAGCGGGACCTGCGGGCCAAGGTGAAGAACTACAAGACGATCTTCGTCTGGCTCCACAAAATCAGATGCGCGATGCAGGCCTTCGAGCGGCGCACGATCCTGCGCGAAGAGATCGAGATCGATGGCAAGGAGCTGAAGGGCTACATCCGCCCCAAGAACGTGCGAAATGAAAAGGATCACTGGCGTTTTCCATATGGTGCGCCAGACCGAACGTTGCGGGTGACGCTGGCTCGCCAGCGGGGCGGTCCCGCCCGCGCGTGGGTCGCAAAGCAGGAGCATCACCCCATCCCGCCGTTCATCGACGTGGTCGATCCGAACGCTGTCGTGTTCGCTGACGGCGGTCACTGGGGCCAGATTCGCGAGCATTGCGCGCTGAAGCGGGTCATCCACGATCACCACTTCTACACGCCGGAGGCCTGCACCAACTGGGCCGAGAGCGGCTTCCGCGTCCTTGAGGGCATGCGGATGATCTATCGTCGCATCCTCGGCAACTACCTCGACCTCTATACGGCTCAGCTTACGTGGCGGTTGAGCCACACGGCCACCGGTCCGGACGACAGCTTCGCTGCGCTCCTGGGAACGATGATGACCCCAGGCCGCTCGCCGATGGCTGGCTATTTCCTCAAGAAGAAGGCGGGCGGTTCCAAGCGTCGGTGCGAAATCATCAACCAAGACGGCGCGCCGATCGAGTGGAGCCCGCCGAGTTCAGAGGAGCGGCGGCTGGCGCGCAAGGAGGCCAAGCGCGCCGCCGGAGAAGTGGAGACCCCCCGCGTCGCCGACGCTCGATCCGCGAAGCGGTGGCGTGACGGCTTCGAGTTCATGTCGGCCGGCGAGTTCATGGACGATCCCAAGCGAATGCCTCTGAGCCCTGGCGTCTACGGCTTGTTCCTTCGGAGCGGCGAACGGCTCTTCAACCTTGCTGGCTATTTCCCTGATCCGCAGTTGCCGGCCTGGGACCACGGGGTTTCGCGCAACGGATACGTAGGCGAAGGCTACTCCCTGCGCGAGAGGGTCACCGGGCACCTTCTCGGAAGCATCGCGGACTCGCCGTTCCGTCAATCGGTCTTCGCTATCCACTGGGTCGCGGGGACCGGCGAACTCGGTGACCTCAAGGGTCGTCAGGCGAGCGAAACGGCCTTGAGCGAGTGGCTGCGCAGCGAAGTCGTGATCGGATACAAGGTCTGCGGCTATCACAAGACGGTGGAGAAGGAGATGCTGAAGCGCACCGCCGCGCCGTTGAACATCCGGGATCGCGATCCATCGCCGTTCAGTCGCCTGCTTTCGAGCCTGCGCCAACGTTTCCGCGAGGCCGTGGTCGCCGCGTGGGAGCCGCCGCCGCCTAGCAGTCGTCCTCGCCAGCGGCGCTAGACGGCTCGTTCCCGCTCTGTCGCGATTTCAGCGCCCATCGCGGCGGCTGTGCACCATCGTTTACCAAGCCCCGCTGAGCGCGCTGCAACGCCGCGTTGATGGCTCCGTATGCCAGAACGTAGGCGGGACCGTCATCGACGCTGAGGTCGTGGCGTTCCACGATCCGATCCAGCATCTCGCGCACCGTCAGCCATTCACCGTCCTCTCGCAACACATCGAAGGCGGCGTCCGCCCAACCGTGGGGCGGTCGGTTGAGCCCCCGGCGGAGCGGCCTGATCAGTTTCTCCTGCTCGGGGTTCCAGTCGGGCTCGAACATCTGGATCACGTAAACGATATGGGGGATCGCCGTTCTGATGTCCTCGGCCCTGGCCTGGCGCTCACCAGCCTCGGCAGCGAACGCCTCACCGCCTCTCCAGTTTTTCTGTCGTAGCTTGGGCGGGTTCTCGATCCAGTGCAGTTCGCCACCCATGCGGCCGTAGAGGCGCTTGAGGTGGGCGGTTAGCTGCTTCCCGGTGCTTTTTCGCCCTGATGCCACGTAAATCCCTCGAAGTGCTGATCACGAGGGCATATTCGAGCGCAGGTGTGTTTGCTACCCATAGCCGCGCAGCGATGCTCGAAGCCGAAAGGGTGAGGGGTTACGGTGCTGAGCAGCCACCACCGGACGCCCTCACCCGATCGCGCAAGAACGATCGCTGCGCGCTCGTGCGCGATCTCCCTCTCCCCTCGGGAGAGGGAGCGATCCCTCACCCCTTGGCCACATACCCCTTGCCGCCGTTGGATGGGCGGCGGCTGCGGGGGCGGCGCTTGATTTCGCCGGCGGGCTTGGTCTCGGCCGGCGCCGAGGTGTGGCGCGGGTCGTTGTTGCTGTTGCGGGGCCGCTCGCGCGCCATCGGGTCGAAGGCGCGTTCCGGGGTCGGGCGGGAGTCGCGGCCGGGGCCGGGCTTGCGGACGCGGTGCGGTTGCCCGCCGCCTTCCAGCTTGACGCCGTCGCGGCGCGGGTTGCGGGGGCCGCGCTGCTGCTGGCGATCGCCGCGGCCGTCGTCGGGCATCGACGCCTTGGACTTGACGCCCGAGGCCATGATCGACTGGTCCAGCAGGGCCAGGGACTTGTCGTTGCGGCGGTCGGTCGAGGGGATCTTCTGGCGCGTGACCTTTTCGATGTCGCGCAGCAGTTTCATCTCGTCGCCGGCGACGAAGCTGATGGCTGTGCCGTCGGCGCCGGCGCGGGCCGTCCGGCCGATGCGGTGGACATAGGCTTCCGGCACGAAGGGCAGCTCAAAGTTCAGCACGTGCGAGACGCCGTCGACGTCGATGCCGCGGGCGGCGATGTCGGTGGCGACCAGGACGCGCAGCTTGCCGGCCTTGAAGGCCGCCAGGGTGCGTTCACGCTGCGGCTGGCTCTTGTTGCCGTGGATGGCGCCGGCTTCAACGCCGCCGGCTTCCAGATAGGCCGCGACCTTGTCGGCGCCGTGTTTGGTCTTGGTGAAGACCAGGCAGCGCGTGTAGTGCGGATCGGCGAACATCTCGGTCAGCAGGGCGCGCTTGCGGCCCTGTTCGATGTGGATGATCGACTGGCTGATGCGCTGGACCGTGGTGGCCTGGGGCGTCACCGAGACCTTGACCGGGTCCTTGAGCAGTTCGCCGGCCAGTTTGCCGATCTCGGTCGGCATGGTGGCCGAGAAGAACAGGTTCTGGCGCTTGGCCGGGATGCGGCTGACGATCTGGCGGATCGGCTTGACGAAGCCGAGGTCCAGCATCTGGTCGGCCTCGTCGAGGACGAAGATCTCGGTCTGGCTGAGGTCCAGGGTCTTCTGCTGCATGTGATCGAGCAGGCGGCCGGGGGTGGCGACCAGCACGTCGAGACCCTGTTGCAGGGCGCGTTCCTGCGGCCCGTACTTCACGCCGCCGAAGATGACGGCGACGCGGAAGCCGAGGTGTTTGCCGTAGCTCTTGAAGCTTTCGGCGATCTGGCTGGCCAGTTCGCGGGTCGGCGACAGGATCAGCACCCGCGTTGTGCGGGGCACGGGCGGAATGCGGTTGGCGGCCAGGCGGTGCAGGATCGGCAGGGCGAAGGCCGCGGTCTTGCCTGTGCCGGTCTGGGCGATGCCCAGCAGGTCCTTGCCGGCCATGACGTCAGGGATGGCCTGGGCCTGGATCGGGGTCGGGGTGGTGTAGCCTTCGGAGGCCAAGGCCTGCAGCAGGGCCGGGTTCAGGCCGAAGGTGTCGAATGTCTTGCTCATGGAGCGGATGTCTTTCGCGTATGCGGCGACGCGCATCGACCGGGCTGACAAGCCATGGGCCGCGCACCGCCAGTCCCGATTTGGCGCCTGAGAGGGAGCCGCGACGGGGTGGATCGGGCGCCGCCCCGCGTGTCCGGGCAGCGAATGAATCTTGAGGGCCGGCCGCTGCTACAGTCAGGTCTTCGATTTCTGAAGACCCACACGCGCTGGAGCGCACCGGGCATCGCAGTTTTTGCGACGGCAGTGAAATGGGGGTTCAATACGGCCAAGTCAAGGCGCGACCGGCGCGGTCGGGGCACGTCGATCGTTGGTGTCACCGGGGCGCACGATCAGCCGGAACTTCGAGAGCAGCGAAAAGGGGGAAGAAAAATGCGGACATTCATGATTCTTGCGGCGACGGCGGCCATGTCGACAGCCTTGCCGGCCGCCGCACAGGAGGGTCAGGTCATCCAGCTGGGGGACGCCAGCCTGACCTGTCCCCAGATCGTCGAAGGCGCCGCGCGGCTGGCGGAGACCCTCGGCGGGGCTCCGGGGGGCGGGGTCTTCGGCAGCGAACAGGCGATAGGCGCCGCCACCGGCCTGGCGATGCAGGGCGCCCTGATGTCGGGCGCCGGGCGCGCGATTCCCGGAATGGGGATGTTGGGCAATGCGATGGGCGCCGTAGCGCGCCGTGATCGTGAACGGCGTGAGGCCGAGCGTCTGGTCGCCCAGCAGCGATGGTATTATCTGAACGGCCTCTACACCGGTCGCGACTGTGACCGGCAACTGGCCGAGGCGGCGACGTCCTCAACCGCGCCGGAAGCAGCGGCGACGCCGTCCGGCCAATAGGACCCTCGACTTCCCCGGGGGCGCCGGGCCAATGTTGCCCTGCAACAGCCGGAGCCCTTCGCCCATGACCGATACCGTTTCCCGATCGACGCTGAAGGTTTCCGCTGCGCTGGCGGCCTTTGTCGAAGACGAGGCCTTGCCGGGAACGGGTCTCGAGGCCGACGCCTTCTGGACGGGCGCGGCGGCGATCTTCGACCGGTTCGCCCCGGAGAACCGGCGGCTGCTGACCGTGCGCGACGACCTGCAGGCCCGGATCGACGCCCGGCATCGCGCGCGGCGGGGCGCGGCGCATGACGGGGCGGCGTCGGAGGCCTTCCTGCGCGAGATCGGCTATCTGGTCGACGAACCGGCCCCCTTCGCCATCGGCACGCGTCATGTGGATGCCGAGGTCGCGACGCTCGCGGGACCGCAGCTGGTGGTGCCCAGTCTGAACGCCCGGTTCGTGCTCAATGCCGCCAACGCCCGCTGGGGCAGTCTGTATGACGCGCTGTACGGGACCGATGCGCTCGGCGATGCGCCGTCGCCGGGACCCTATGACGTCGCGCGCGGCGCGCGGGTCGTGGCGCGGGCCAAGGCCTTCCTCGACGAGGCCGTGCCCCTGGCCGAGGGCCGCTGGGCCGATCTGACCGACGCGGACGGCGGCATCGCGATCCGCGATCCGGGTCAGTATGTCGGCCGGACCGAACGCTCGCGCCTGTTCCGTCACCATGGCCTGCACATCGAGGTGGTGTTCGACCGGGATCATCCGATCGGTCGCGATGATCCGTCGGGGATCGCTGATGTGGTGCTGGAATCGGCCCTGTCGACCATCGTCGATCTGGAGGATTCCGTCGCCGCGGTCGATGCGGCCGACAAGGTCGCGGCCTACCGCAACTGGCTGGGCCTGATGCGCGGCGATCTGGTCGAGACCTTCGACAAGGGCGGGCGGTCGATGACGCGCGCCCTGGCCGCGGACCGGGATTTCATCGCTCCGGACGGATCGACCGTGACCCTGCCGGGCCGGTCGCTGCTCTTCGTGCGCAACGTCGGCCATCTGATGACCAATCCGGCGGTCCGGCTGGCCGACGGGTCCGACGCGCCCGAGGGGGTCCTCGACGCCATCGTCACCAGCCTGATCGGCATGCATGACCTCAAGGGTCTCGGGCGGCTCCGCAACAGCCGGGCCGGCTCGATCTATATCGTCAAACCCAAGATGCACGGACCGGAGGAGTGCGCCTTCACCGACGCCTTGTTCGACGCCGTCGAGGACCTGCTGGGACTGGACCGGCATACGATCAAGGTCGGGGTCATGGACGAGGAGCGCCGCACCTCGGCCAATCTGGCGGCCTGTATCCATGCGGTGAAGGACCGGATCGTCTTCATCAACACCGGCTTCCTCGACCGCACCGGCGACGAGATCCACACGGCGATGCAGGCGGGTCCGGTGGTGCGCAAGGGCGACAACAAGGCGTCCGCCTGGATCGCCGCCTATGAGGCGCGCAATGTCGCCATCGGCCTGCAGTGCGGCCTGTCGGGCCGGGCCCAGATTGGCAAGGGGATGTGGGCCGCGCCCGACCGGATGGCGGAGATGATGGAGCAGAAGGCCGGCCATCCGAAGACCGGGGCCAATACCGCCTGGGTGCCCAGCCCGACGGCGGCGACCCTGCATGCACTGCACTATCACCAGACCGACGTCTTCGCCCTGCGGGACGGGATCGCCGCGCGGCCGGTTCCCGGTCTGGAAGACCTGCTGACCCCGCCGCTCGCCGCCGGCCAGAACTGGTCGGAAGCCGAGGTCGCCGAGGAGCTCGACAACAATGCCCAGGGCCTGCTCGGCTATGTCGTGCGCTGGATCGACCAGGGCGTCGGCTGTTCCAAGGTGCCCGACATCCATGACGTCGGTCTGATGGAGGACCGGGCCACGCTGCGGATCTCGTCCCAGCATATGGCCAACTGGCTGCTGCACGGCGTCTGCACCGCCGAACAGGTCGACGCGGCCCTGCTGCGGATGGCCGCAAAGGTCGACGCCCAGAACGCCGCCGATCCCCTCTATCGGCCGATGGCCCCTGACCCGGCCAACAGCCTGGCCTTCCAGGCCGCACGGGCCCTGGTGTTCGACGGGGTCAACCAGCCGAACGGCTATACGGAGCCGCTGCTGCATGCCTTCCGGCTGAGGGCGAAGGCCTCCGGCTGATCGCGCCGCGCGACCTACCTTTCATAACCGTAACTTGCGGACGACGGCGCCTCCTGACAAGGTTCCTTTACTTCACGGAGGGGCCGCCATGCTGACGATCGAAAACCTGACCCATGTCTACGGCAATGGAACACGGGCGCTGGACGATGTCAGCCTGACCATTCCCAAGGGGATGTTCGGCCTGCTGGGCCCCAACGGGGCGGGCAAGTCGACGCTGATGCGGTCGATCGCCACCCTGCAGACGCCGACCTCGGGCGCCATCCGGTTCGGCGACATCGATGTGGTCAAAAACCCGGAGCAGCTGCGCCGGGTGCTGGGCTATCTGCCGCAGGATTTCGGCGTCTATCCGCGCGTTTCGGCCTACGACATGCTGGATCACATGGCGGTGCTGAAGGGCATCGCCAACGGCAAGGATCGCAAGGCGACGGTCGAGGCCCTGCTGCACCAGGTCAATCTGTGGCCCGTCCGCGGCAAGGCCCTGGCGGGCTTCTCGGGCGGCATGCGCCAGCGCTTCGGCATCGCCCAGGCCCTGATCGGCAATCCCGAACTGATCATCGTCGACGAGCCGACCGCCGGGCTCGACCCGGAGGAGCGCAACCGCTTTCTCAACCTGCTGGCCGAGGTCGGCGAGAACGTCGTTGTGATCCTGTCGACCCATATCGTCGAGGACGTCACCGACCTGTGCCCGCGTATGGCGGTGCTGGCGGGCGGCAAGATCCAGCTGGAGGGATCGCCGATCGAACTGATGCACACGCTCGAGGGCCGGGTCTGGACGAAGACGATCGACAAGGCCGAACTGGCCGGGTTCAGCAAGCAGCACAATGTCATCTCGACCCGGCTGTTCGCGGGCCGGACCGTGGTACACGTGCTGTCGGACACCAGCCCCGGGGCCGGATTCGAGCGCGCGCCGGGCGGGCTTGAGGACGTCTATCTGGCGACCGTCAACGCCGCGCGCCGCGCGGCCTGAGGGACGGATCATGTTCGCCAAGATCGCCAGTTTCGAATTCCGCTACCAGCTGCGCCAGCCGGCCTTCTGGGTCATCGCCATCGTTTTCGGCCTGCTCGCCTTCGGCGCCGTCGCCAGCGACAACGTCTCGCTGGGGTCGGGCGGCAATGTGAACCGGAACGCGCCCTTCGCCCTGGCCGGCGCCCACATCATCTTCAACGTCTTCTTCATGCTGGCGACGACCGCGATCGTGGCCAATGTGGTGGCGCGGGATACCCAGACCGGCTTCGGGCCCATGATCCTGTCGACCCGGATCACCAAGGGCGCCTATCTTTACGGCCGCTTCTTCGGCGCCTTCGCGGCCGTGGCGCTCTGCTATCTCAGCATCGCCATCGGCACCCTGGCCGGGACCTTCATGCCCTGGGTCGATCCCGAGACGCTGGGGCCGTTGCGCCTGGGCGACTACGCCTATGCCTATGGCGTGTTCGGCCTGACCGGCCTGTTCCTGACCTCGGCCCTGTTCTTCATGCTGGCCACGATCACGCGCTCGATGATGGCGACCTATATCGGCGTGGTCGCGGTGCTGATCGCCTATCTGGCCTCGACCGGGGTGCTGGGGTCGCGGCCGGAGTTCGAGACGGCCATGGCCTGGGCCGAGCCGTTCGGTTCGGGCGCCTACAGCCAGGTCACCAAATACTGGACCGCCGCCGAGCGGAACACGCTGAACGCCCCGCTGGAAGGCGTGCTGCTGTGGAACCGGGTGATCTGGACCGCGGTCGGCGCGGTCTTTCTTGCGGCCGCCTATCTGCTCTACCGGCCGTCCCCGCGCGGGGCCAAGGTGAAGAAGCAGGAGCGGCTGAAGGCGCTGGTCGAGACCGATGTCGCCGTCGCGCCCGTCGGCGCCCTGCCGCAGCCGAGCTACGGCTTCACCAGCGGCCTGACCCAACTGTGGTCGCGGGCGGTGTTTGAGACGGTTCTGGTGTTCAAGAGCCCGGCCTATGTCGTGCTGATCCTGCTGGCCATGGCCTTCGCTGTGGCGACCCTGTTCTTCATCGGCGAGATCTACGGCGCCCCCGTCCTGCTGGTCACCCGCGTGGTGATCGAAGGCCTGACCGGCGCCTTCGGCCTGATCTCCATCGTCATCGCCATCTACTATGCCGGCGAACTGGTCTGGCGGGATCGCGACCGCAAGGTGCACGAGATCGTCGACGCCTCGTCCACGCCGGACTGGACCTTCCTCGTTCCCAAGATCCTGGCGCTTGCGCTGGTCCTGATCTCGACCCTGCTGTTCGGCGTCCTGGCGGGAATGGCGACCCAGACGATCAAGGGCTACACCGACTACGAACTGGACAAATACCTGCTCTGGTATGTGCTTCCGCAGTCGCTCAGCTTCCTGCAGCTGGCGGTGCTGTCGATCTTCATCCAGTCGCTGTCGCCGAACAAATTCGTCGGCTGGGCGATCATGGTCGTCTATCTGATCTCGACCATCGTGCTCTCGAACCTGGGCTTCGACCACATCCTGTACCGCTATGGCGCAGGCATCGGCGTGCCGTTGTCGGATATGAACGGCCGGGGTGATTTCGCCGTCTTCGCCGCCTGGCTGGACGCATACTGGAGCGCCTTCGCCATCGTCCTGATGGTGCTGGCCTATGGCCTGTGGCGGCGCGGGGCCGAGACCCGGCTGTGGCCGCGGCTGAAGCGGTTGCCGCACCGGCTTGCCGGCCCCGCCGGTCTGATCGGCGGCGCGGCCCTGGCGGCCTTCATCGGCCTGGGCGTCTTCATCTACATCAACACCAATGTCTGGAACGAGTACCGGACCCAGTCCGCGATCGAGGCCGAACAGGCCGCCTATGAGAAGGCCCTGCTGCAATATGAGACCACGCCCCAGCCTTCGGTGGCGGATGTGCGACTGGTCATGGACCTGCGGCCGCATCAGCCGAAGCTGACGACGCGGGGGACCTATGTGCTGGTCAACCGCACCGAAGCGCCCCTGCCGGAAGTTCACCTGCGCTGGCAGGGCGATCTGGAGATGGTCGACCTGTCCGTCGAGGGCGCCAGCGTCGCCCGCGAGTGGGAGGCGTTCCAGTACCGCATCTATCGCTTCGCCACGCCGATGCAGCCCGGCGAGCGGCGGACGATGACCTTCGAGACCGTGCTGGAGCAACGCGGGTTCAAGACCGGCGGCAACACCACCCGGCTGGTCGACAATGGCACCTTCGTCAACAACGGCGAATTCGCGCCGTCGATCGGGATGGACCGGCAGGGCCTGCTGAGCGACCGCACCAAACGCCGCAAGGCGGGTCTGCCGGCCGAGTTGCGTCCCGCGAAGCTGGAGGACGAATCCGCCCGCGGCCGCAACTATATCGGGGCCGACTGGGTCACGGCCGACATCACCGTCTCGACCGAGGCCGACCAGATCGTGGTGGCCCCCGGCCAGATGGTCTCGGACGTCGTGGACGGCGATCGCCGCACCAGCCGGTTCGTGACCGAGTCGCCGGTGCTGAACTTCTTCTCGGTGCAGTCGGCGCGCTATGAGCGGGCCCGGCGCCTGCACGACGGCGTCGAACTGGTGGTCTTCCATGACGCCCAGCACGACCGCAATGTGCCGCGCATGCTGGACTCCCTGGCGGCCTCGCTGGACTATTTCCAGGCCAATTTCAGCCCCTACCAGTTCCGGCAGGCGCGCATCGTCGCGTTCCCCTACGGGAGCTATGCCCAGTCCTATCCGAACACCTTCGCCTGGGCGGAAGGGCTCGGCTTCATCGCCGACCTCAGCGATCCGGAAAAGGTCGACTACGTCACCTACATCGGGGCGCATGAGTTCGCGCACCAGTGGTGGGCGCACCAGGTCGTGGGCGCGGACCAGCAGGGCGCCACCGTCCTGTCCGAGACCCTGGCCCAGTATTCGGCCCTGATGGTGATGGAGAAGATGTACGGCGAAAGCCAGATCCGCCGCTTCCTGAAGCAGGAGCTGGACCGCTACCTGCGCGCGCGCGGCACGGAACGGCTCGAGGAACTGCCGCTGATGCGGGTCGAGAACCAGCCCTATATCCACTATCAGAAGGGCGGGCTGGTCATGTATCTGCTGCGCGACCAGATCGGCGAGGATGCGGTCAACCGCGCCCTGCGCCGGGTGCTGGCGCAGTATGCCTTCCAGGGCGCGCCCTATCCGCGCTCTCTGGACCTGATCGCGGCGATCAGGGCCGAGGCGCCGGCCGACAGACAGGCGTTGATCACCGACCTGTTCGAGAAGATCACCCTGTATGACGTCAAGACCACCGGGGTGACCTCGACCCGCCGCGCCGACGGCCGCTGGGACGTGGCGGTCACCGTCGACGCGCGGAAACTCTATGCGGACGGCGAGGGGGTCGAGACCGAGGCTCCGCTGAACGAGATGTTCGACGTCGGCGTCTTCACCGCCGAACCCGGCAAGAGCGGCTTCGACCAGGAGGACGTCATCCTGCTGGAGCGTCGTCCGATCCGCTCGGGGGTGCAGACCCTGCGCTTCATCACCACGCGGGAGCCGGAATTCGCCGGGGTCGATCCCTACAACAAATGGATCGACCGGGACTCCAACGACAATGTGCGGGCGGTCAGCGCCGGATGATCTGGGCCGAGAACCGCTCCATCTCGTCGTACTGCGGGCTCATCTGCAGCAGCAGGAGGTCGAGGCCGGCGGCCTCATAGGCCTCGACCCGTTCGGCGATCTGTTCGGGCGTGCCGACCAGCTGGGGACGCAGGCCGCGGTTGGAGACGGAATACTCCTGGATCTTGAGCTCGCGCTCCAGCTGGGTGCCCGACAGCCACTGGTCGAAATTGGCGAAGCCCGGGGGCGGGGCGCCCGCCTCGAGTCCGGGGATGGTGGTGATCCGGGCCCGTTCGCGCAGGGCCTCGGCCTCGCTGTCGCGAACGATGGCGTAGGCGGCCATGCCGTACTGCATTGGCGGCAGGCCTTCGCGCTCGCGCCGTTCGCGCATGTCGGCGATCTTCGCCCCGATATGTTCGGGTGTGTCGCCGTGCATGACATAGGCGTCGCACTGACGCGCGATCATGGTCTTGGCGGCCTCGCTCTCGCCGCCGGCGTAGATCACCGGGCGCCGGACCGGCTTGGGCTCCACCACGGCCTGGTCGAGGTTGTAGTAGCGGCCCGAGAAGCTGAACTGCGGCTCGCGCCACAGGCCGTCGACGACCTGGAGCCATTCCGAGGTGCGGGCGTAGCGGTCGTCGTGCTCGTCGAACTGCAGGCCGTAGCTGGTCGCCTCCTTGGCCCACCAGGACGAGACGACGTTGAGGGCCAGCCGGCCGCCGGCGATATTGTCGATATTGGCGGCCGCCTTGGCGAACAGGGCCGGCTGATGGAAATTCGGGCGGACGGCCACCATCAGTTCGATCGACTGCGTCACCGCCGCCAGCGCCGCCGCGGTCGACCAGGCGTCCAGCGCCGGAGCCTGGATGCCCTTGATGTCGTTCAGGTTCAGCTCGGCGATCAGGGTGAGATCATAGCCGATCTCCTCGGAGCGCCGCACCAGCCGCGACATCGACTCCCACGAGGCCGCGCCGTCCTCTTCCGGCAGGTTGCGCAGCCAGCCGCCGAAGACGGGCGCCCAGTATCCATATCTCATGCCGCGGCCTTTCCGGGGGTGATCCGGTCGACCAGATAGTCGATCAGTGCGTCGTGGGGATCGAAGCCGAGCACCCGCATCGGGTCCGCGACGAAATTCGACAGGGCGTTGATGTCGTAGAATTTCACCGAACCGTCCCGGTCGTCGATCAGATATTCGACACCGCCGACATCGATATGCGAGGCGCGGGCGAGAGCTTCGGTGGCGGCGATGACCTCGGCGGGGGGCGTGATCGCCTCGATCTGCAGCGAGGCCTTGCCCGGCGCGACCATACAGACGTCGGCGAGGCAGAGGTCGAAGCCGCCGGTCTCGACGCTGCAGGCATAGAGGAAGCGGCCGTTCAGCGTCTCGACGCGGACGATGCGGCCGTCGCGCGGCGGGACATGCTCCTGCACCAGGGCGCAGCTGTTGATGCCCATCGATACCGAGCCGGCGGCGACGGCGCCGGCCAGTTCCTCCGGCGTGTCGAACCGCTGGATGCCCGCGCCCGAGCCGCCGATGTCGGGCTTGACCAGGACGGGGAAGCGCAGGCCCGCCGCGGCCTTGGGCAGGTCGGCCGCGCGGTGGACCATCCGCGTCTCGGGGGCGCCGTAACCGAGGCGGCGGATCAGGGAGATCTGGCGACCCTTGGAGGTGTCGACGTCCAGCGCCGCGCCGTTGACGATGCGGGCGCCCTGGCCCTCCCAGTGGTCGAACAGGCTGCGGGCGTAGAAGATCGGGTGCTCGGTCTCGCGCAGGAAGGCGGACATGCCGATCCGGTTGAAGATCAGCGGCGCGGGCGGGGCGCCGGGGCCGGCGTCGAAGATGTGGTCGCCGGCCTGGATCGCGGTCCAGTCGACCCCGCGCCGGTCGAGGGCCGCGAACAGCGGCTGGAACCAGGACGGGTGCTCGTAGAAGATCGCCAGGTCCGTCATCAATGCCTCACGCTGCGATCGAGGATACGCGGGGCGATCTCGACGAGCCTTCGATCTGGGGGGCGGCGTTCGCTCCGTCAAGGCCGGCGCCCGAAGCTGAACGAGTCGCGCGCGCCTGCGTTCAGGCCCTGAAACACGGAGTCTGAACCATGGCCGCCCGACCCACCTGGCAGGGACATCTGAAGCTGTCGCTGGTGACCTGCCCGGTCGCCCTCTACACGGCGACGTCGAGCGCGAACCACGTCAGCTTCCACCTGATCAACCCGGAGACCAACAACCGCATCCGCATGGTCACGACCGATCCCGAGACGGGGCCGGTCGAGCGCTCGACGCTGGTCAAGGGATACGAGGTGTCGAAGGACGAATACGTCCTGTTCGACGACGCCGATTTCGACAAGGTCAAGCTGGAGTCGACCCGCACCATCGACATCGGCCAGTTCGTCGACGAGGCCGAGATCGATCGCCTGTACTGGGACGACCCCTTCTATGTGGTCCCCGGGACGGGCGTCGGGGCCGAGGCCTTCGCCGTCATCCGCGACGCCATGAAGGCCGCCGGCAAGATCGCCATCGGCTGTCTGGTGCTGCGGGGCCGCGAGCGCCAGATCGCGCTGGAGGTGCGGGGCAAGGGACTGGTGGCTTACAGCCTGCGGCCGCACGACGAGGTGCGGGCTTCGGCTGACTATTTCGACGACATCCCGGAGGTGAAGGCGGACAAGGACATGGTCGAGATCGCCACGCGGATCATCGGCCAGAAGGAGGCGGCGTTCGATCCGACCGAGTTCAAGGACCGCTATGACGAGGCCCTGAAGGAGATGATCCGGGCCAGGCAGAAGGGCGGCAAGGGGCTGGTCGAGGCGGCCGAGCCGGACGACACCAATGTCATCGACCTGATGGAGGCCCTGCGGGCCAGTCTGAAGGGCTCTCCGGCCGGCAAGGCGTCGACGAAGACGGCCGCCGCGAAGAAGGCCCCCGCCAAAAAACCGGCGGCGAAGAAGAAGGCGGCATAGCGCGCCTTGTCATCCAGGCCGAAGTGAAGCGGAGATTGGGGATGACAAGGGTAAGGTTTCTCGGGCGGGCAGGATTGCTCGGGGTCCCCCAGCCCTGCGGCGATGCTTCAACTTGACCATCAGCCCGCCGAAGCGCTGATCGGCCCATGACCCAGACTGACGAACAGGCCGCCGTGGTGATCGGCGCGACGGGCGGCCTCGGCGCCGCCCTGGTCCGGGCGCTTGAGGCGTCCGGCCGCTACGCCGTGGTCCACGCGCTGTCGCGCGCGGGCACGGGGTTCGATCTGGAGGATGAGGCGTCCATCGCCGCGGCGGCCGCGACGGTCGCCGGGGGGCCGGCGCCGTCGCTGGTGTTCGTCGCCACCGGGGTGCTGCACCACGGGTTCGAACCCGAACGCAGCTGGCGCGCGCTCGACGCGGAACACATGCTGCGCGACTACCGGATCAATGCGGTGGGGCCGGCGCTGGTCGCCAAACATTTCCTGCCGTTGCTGCCGCGCGACCGCCGGGCCGTGTTCGCGGCCCTGTCGGCGCGGGTCGGGTCGATCGGCGACAACCGGCTGGGCGGCTGGCACAGCTATCGGGCGTCGAAGGCGGCGCTCAACATGCTGTTGCGAAACCTGGCGGTCGAGGCCGGGCGGACCCATCGGCAGGCGGTGATCGCCGGGCTGCATCCGGGAACGGTGGACACCGGTCTCAGCGCGCCGTTCCAGAAGGGGGTGCAGCCGGAGAAGCTGTTCACGGCGGAGTATTCCGTCGAACAACTGCTGGCGGTGCTGGACAGGCTGGCGCCGGCCGACAGCGGCGGCGTCTTCGCATGGGACGGGCAGCGCGTTCCGGAGTGAGCGCTCAGCCGGACGTGTCGTCCGCCGCCTCGGCGTCGCTGGCCGGATTGAGCAGTTCCTCGGCGGCGTCGTTGGTGCTTTGGCCCGGGGCGGGGCGGGCCACCGGCGTCTCGGCCTTTGCTCCGGTCCGCTTCAGCAGCCCCAGCGCCTGCAACGCCTCGTCGCCCTCGCGGCCGAAGATACTGCGCAGGCGCAGATCGGTCTGGGGGAAGGGGACCTCGATCCCGGCCTCGTCGAGCGCGTCGGCGATCAGCCAAGTATAGGCCGCATGCATGCCCGCCGGGCGCTTGACCGCCGCCTGGGTCGGCCAGACCAGCAGTTCGAAATCCAGCCCGCTCTCACCGAAGCCGACCAGCCAGACCTGGCTCTTGCGGGTCTCGGTCTCGGGCAGGGTGAAGGGGTTGGCGCGGGCCGCGGCGAGGACGGCGTCCCGCACCTGGCCCCGGTCGGCGCCGTAGGCCACCGAAAAGGGCACATGGATGCGGCGGGTGTCGCCCCTCAGGGTCCAGTTGGTGACCGTGTCCTCGATCAGCCTTGAGTTGGGGACGATGATGTTGACGTTGTCATTGGTGCGGATGCGGCTGGCGCGCGGGCCGATCTCGACGATGGCGCCGCGGACGCCGTCGTCCAGCTCGATCAGGTCGCCGACCGAAATCATCCGGTCGAAGATCAGGAACAGGCCCGAGACGAACTCCTTGACCACCCCCTGCAGGCCCAGGCCGATGCCGATGCCGATGGCCCCGGCGAACAGCGCCAGGGAGGACAGGTTCAGACCCGCCACCGACAGGCCGGCGATGACCCCGACGATGACAAGCCCATAGGTGACCAGTTTTTCCAGCAGATAGAGGGCGCCGGTGGTCCGCTGCGACGCCTTTTCGCGCACCCGCCGCAGGCCGCGGCTGACCAGTCGGGCCATGGCCACGGCAACGAGGAAGACCACAAGGCCGGCGACCACGCCGCCGAGGGTGACGGAGATGTTGCCGAAGCTGAGCAGCTGGACGTCGGCGATACTGTCAAGGTTGGTCATGGGGCCATAGCGCCCGGCGCGGGTCTGGGTTCCGGTTGACATCCTCATACAGTATGCGGCATACACTGTGTGTCACACACTATGTGAGATGCAGGGAAGCGGCATGAGCCTCGATCCGGACCTTTATGAAAGCATGCGGCTGGAGCTGCGGCGCGGCTCGCTGGTGCTGGCGGTGCTCGCCTGCCTCAGGACCGAACGCTACGGCTACACCCTGCGTCAGGCCCTGGCCGCCGACGGGCTGGAGATGGAGGAATCGACCCTCTATCCGCTGCTGCGCCGGCTGGAGAGCCAGGGCCTGCTGAACAGCGAGTGGCGCGAGGAGGAGAAGCGGAAGAAGCGCTTCTACGTCCTGTCGCCGGGCGGCGTCTCGATGCTGGCCGCCCTGACCGACGAATGGCGGGGGATCAACGCCTCGCTCGACAAGATTCTCTGAGATCAGGCTGAAGGGGAAAAGCCATGGACATGATCGATCGCTATCTGAACGCCGTCGCCGCCCAGTTGCCGCAGGACGAACGGGCCGACATCGTCGCCGAACTGCGCGACCTGATCCTGAGCCGGTTCGAGGCGAAGGAAGAGGACCTGGGCCGGCCCCTGAACGAGGACGAGCAGGAGGCGATCCTGCGCGAGATCGGCCATCCGCTGGTCGTGGCCGCGCGCTATCGCAAGGGGCCGGACTCGCTGGTTGGACCGGAGCTGTTTCCCTACTGGCTGTTCGGGGTCAAGGCGGGCTTGCTGGTGCTGGGAGCGGTCTATGCCCTCACCCTGTTGATCCGGCTGATCAGCGGGCCGGACGCCGCCGGACAGGCGATCGCCCAGGCCTTCCACGGCTTCTTCGGGGCCGGTCTGACGCTGATCGGGGCGGCGACCCTGGCGGCGGCGATCTTCGAACACTACGGCATCCGGCCCGCCTTCCTGACCAGATGGCGGGCGAAGGATCTGGGCGCCTTCGGTCTGGCCGACCCGGCGGCCTGGGGGGCGTCGATGGCGGGTACGGAGACGGCCAAGGCGACGTGGATGCCCCGGCGCAAGCCCAAGGCCTGGCCGGGCGGTGAGTATCTGTTCTCCTTCCTCGCCACCGGCATGTTCGTTCTGTGGTGGGTCGGGGTGCTGCATTTCCCCGGTCTGAGGTCGTTCGAACTGCTCGGCGACGATGTGACGATAACGGGCTCGCTTGTCTGGTACGCGCTGTTCGGACCCATCCTGCTCTACGCCGTCGCCCAGATGGCGGTGGATCTGGCGAGCCTGCTCCGGCCGCACGCGGTGCGGATGCGAGCGGCGGCACAGATCGTCATCGCCGGGGGAGGTCTCTGGCTGACCTGGCTGATCTTCCAAGCAGGCCAGTGGTTCCGCCTGACGCGCGGCGAAGAGACCGCGTGGATAGAGGGCGACTGGACGATGCTCAACTTTGACACCCTCAGGACCCTCGGCGACGGCGCACGGGACCTCGCCGGTGTCGCCGGGACACTGTCGGTGGTGATGGTCTGGGCGCTGGCCGTCTCGGCCCTGAGCATGGCGTTCAGCGTCCTCGCCAACCTCAGGCGGCTGGCGCGGGGCTAGGTCCACGCCCGGTGACGTGTTTCGCTGCCCTTGTCATCCCGGCCGCAGCGAAGCGGAGAGCCGGGATGACAAGGCTCCGGTTCCCGGAGGCCGGCGGACGCGGTTGCCCCCCACCACCCTTCGGGCTGTCCAACTCCCCTGTCGGCTGAGGACCGCAATGTCCGAAAACCGCGAGACATCCATCGCCGCAGCGATCATTCTGCGGCCATGGAACACGCCGGCGAACTGGATCAGGAGGCCTGCTACCGCGCCGTGCTGACGCGCGACCCGCGGTTCGACGGGCGGTTCTTCGGCTGTGTGAAGACCACGGGCATCTATTGCCGGCCGGTCTGTCCGGCGCGGACGCCGAAGCGGGAGAACATGTTTTTCGTGGTCACGGCGGCGGCGGCCGAGGAAGCGGGCTTTCGCGCCTGTCTGCGCTGCCGGCCCGAGACGGCGCCGGACATGGGGGCGTGGCGCGGCACCTCCAACACCGTCAGCCGGGCCCTGGCCCTGATCGAGGCGGGGGCGCTGGATGCGGGCGATGTCGACGGACTGGCCGGGCGGCTGGGGGTCGGCGAGCGGCACCTGCGGCGGCTGTTCCGCCAGCATCTGGGCGCGGCCCCGGTCAGCGTGGCCCAGACACGACGGGTGCTGCTGGCCAAGGCCCTGATCCACCAGACGGATCTCAGTATGGCGCAGGTGGCTCTGGCCTCCGGCTTCGGCAGCGTGCGGCGGTTCAACGAGACGTTTCAGGCCCTGTATGCCCGGCCGCCCTCGGCCCTGCGTCGGCGCGGCGAGCGGGCGTATGACGGCGGGGTGCGGCTGAGCCTGTCGTATCGGCCGCCCTATGACTGGGCGGCGATGATGGCGGCCCTGACAGCGCGCGGCGACGCGGTCGAGGGGCGGCGCTGGTCGCGGGTGTTGTGCAAGGCTTTGGACGGTGCGGACGGCTTGGTCACGGTTGAACCGGCCGAGGTGGGGCGGGTCTCGGTCTGCGTCGAGGCGGATGATCTGAAGGCCCTGCCGGGCGTGCTGGCCCGGGTGCGGCGGGTGTTCGACCTGTCAGCCGATCCGGAGGCCATCGCGCGCGATCTGTCGGCGGATCCGGTGCTGGAGCCGCTGGTCGCGGCGCGGTCGGGCTTGCGGCTGCCCGGCGACTGGATCGACGACGGGCCTCCGGATCCCGTCCGGGACGCGCCCAATGACCGGCTGAACGATGAAGCCCTGACCGCCCGGGCCGAAGCATGGCGACCGTGGCGAGCTTATGGGGCGCTGCATCTGGCGCTGGCCGGGCTCTGCGCCGCCGACCTGATGGAGAGAGACCATGCCAGACGCGCAGCCTGAGACCCTGACCCTCGACCGGATCGCCACGCCGGTGGGCGAGGTGCTGCTGGTCACCGACGCGGAGGGCGCCGTGCGGGCGCTGGACTTCGCGGACTATGAGGCCCGGATGACGCGGCTGCTGGCCCGGCACGCGCCGGGTGCAACGCTCGTCGGGGGACGGGCGCCTGAGACGGTGCGCCGCGCGGTCGAGGCCTGGTTCGGCGGCGATCTGACCGCCCTCGACGGACTGACGGTGAAGACGGGCGGCACGGCATTTCAGCGGACGGTGTGGGCGGCGCTCAGGGCCATTCCGGCGGGCGAGACGCGCAGCTATGGACAGTTGGCGGCGGCGATCGGATCGCCCCGGGCGGTGCGCGCCGCGGGCCTGGCCAATGGCCAGAACCCGGTCGCGGTGATCGTGCCCTGCCATCGCGTCATCGGCGCCAACGGGACCCTGACCGGCTATGCCGGCGGCCTGGAACGCAAGCGTTGGCTGCTGAAACACGAGGGCGTAGCGGTGCCGTGACCTCTTGACCGAAGACCGTCTCCGGGCGTCATCTGGCCTCGGGATGGCAGGGAGCACGACTATGAAAACGGCCATAGTGGCTTCGCTGTGCGCCTTGATGTGCGTCACCGGCCCTGCGGCGGCCGCTCAGGATGATGACTGGGAGTTCGCCGAGGATACGGCGCAGCAACTGACGGTAGCCGCGGCGCGGTACGACGGCGGCCAGATGATCGTGGCCCAGTGTCGGCGCGGCGGCCTGACGCTCGTTATCACGGGCCTGCCCGAAGGTGAGGGGATGCTCCGGCTGGCGGCGACCCGCGCGGACGGTCGGTCCGCTTCCCAGATCTGGACTACGGCCGGAGCGCCGGGGGCGTACCGCAGCGTTTCCCCGGGACGCGAGGCGCGCTTCATGCGCGGCGGCGGCGCCTATGTCGTGAGCGCGGCCGCTGATGCGCCGACCGCTCTGCGCGCGACCTTCGACTTGCCGGCAAACTCTGCCAATCTGGACCGGGTTCTGACCGCTTGCGGTTGGGCGCTCGAGGACGACCGTGACCTGTTGGCCGAGGCCGAGGTCCTGCTCGACCGTCCGCGTCGTGGACGCGAGCCCCCACCCTACAGGCCTCCGGCCGTGCCCGAACGGGAGGTCAGCTGCATAGTCAGGGAGATGCGGCTGCAAGACTGCCGTCCGGACCATCCGCCGTACGCCGGCGCGTCGAACCTCCGATCGGTTTTGCGCGCTGTTCAGGGGCAGGAGGTTTATGTTCCGATCGGCGCGGACCCGGCCGCGGCCGAAGGCAAGGTTTTCCGCGTAATCGCCAGCAATCAACTGCTGGTCGTCGTCAACCGGTAACCGGAAACCCGCACCACCTCTTGCATTCCCCGGGCATCGGACTAGATTATCGCCAGTTATGCTGAAAGTGAGCATAAGTCGGCGACAGCCTTCGGGCGGGTCGCCGTTCTTCGGGTCACTGTTTTGCTCAACTAGAGCAAAAGGGGAATGAAATGGCTGACGGCGCGTTCGGAATGTCTGAGGCACTGGCGCGGGAAACCGCGCCTGTCTGGGCCAAGGTCAAGGACCATGTCACGCCCATGGAGTGGCCGGCGCAGGCGGCGCTGATCAGCGAGATCAATGCGCTGAAGAAGACGCGCGACGCCGTCATCCTGGCCCACAACTATATGACGCCCGAAATCTTTCACGGGGTCGGCGACTATGTCGGCGACAGCCTGGGTTTGGCCAAGGAGGCGGCGCGGTCGCCTGCCAAGGTGATCGTCCAGGCCGGCGTGCATTTCATGGCCGAGACCTCGAAGATCCTGAGCCCCGAGAAGACGGTGCTGATCCCCGACCTGAAGGCCGGCTGTTCGCTGGCGGCCTCGATCACCGGGGCCGATGTGCGGCTGATCAAGCAGCGCTATCCGGGCCTGCCGGTGGTGACCTATGTCAACACCACGGCCGATGTGAAGGCCGAGACCGACATCTGCTGCACCAGCGCCAACGCTGTGCAGGTGGTCGAGTGGGCGGCGAAGGAATGGGGTGTCGACCGCGTCATCCTGATCCCCGACGAATTCCTCGCCCGCAACGTGGCCGCCCAGACCCAGGTCGGCATCATCGCCTGGAAGGGCCGTTGCGAGGTGCATGAGCGCTTCACCGCCGCCGACATCGCCGAGATGCGGGCCGCTTATCCGGGTGCGGAAATCCTGGCCCACCCGGAATGCCCCGAGGACGTTCTGGCCGCCTCCGACTTCGCCGGCTCGACCGCGGCCATGATCGACCATGTGACCGCGCGCCGGCCCAAACAGGTGGTGATGATCACCGAATGCTCCATGGCTTCGAACGTCGCCGGCGACCTGCCCGATGTGCAGTTCATCGGCCCGTGCAACCTGTGCCCCTATATGCAGCGGATCACGCTGGAGAACATCCGCGACTGCCTGCTCCACATGCAGTTCGAGGTGACGGTGCCCGAGGACATCGCCGCGCGCGCGCGGCTGGCGGTGCAGCGGATGGTCGACCTGCCGCCGCCGGCGGTCCCCGCCCGCTACGACATGGTCAAGGCCCGGCATCATGTGGCGGTGGAGCTGATCTGATGCACTATGTCCCGCCGGTCCGCGTCACGGCCACGGTCGATCCGAAATCCCTGCGGCTTCTCGCCCTGCTGGCCTTGTGGCTACGGTCGGAAACGGCCACGTCGTCGAAATGACAGACAGCAAATCGCCCCGCCCGCCCGGTCCCTGGGATCCCCGACCCGACCAGACGCCGTCCGCCCCGTCCGCGCCGGTCGAGACCCGCCAGGCCGCCGCGGCCGAACCGCCGCTGGACAAGGGACAGCATCCGGTCTGGGCCATCGTCTCGACCTTGCTGCTGGGCGGCTTCATCTGGTGGATCAGCGGCAGCTGGGTGATCGCGGTCGCCGCCATCTGGGGCCTGTTCGTGCACGAATACGGCCATGTGCTGGCGATGAACCGGCTCGGTATGGGGCCGGCCAAGATCTACATCATCCCCTTCCTCGGCGGGGTGGCCAAGGGCCAGCGGATGCCGAAGAGCGAATGGGACGGGGTGCTGGTGTCACTGGCCGGGCCGGGGTTCGGCCTGCTGGCCGCCATTCCCCTGTTCGCCGGCTTCATCGCCACGGGTCAGGCGGAATGGCTGTTGGGCGCGGCGGTCATCGCCCTGATCAACCTGGTCAATCTGGCCCCGGCGCCGCCACTGGACGGCTCCAAGGCCCTCGGGCCCGTGCTGGCGCGGATCCATCCCAATGTCGAACGCGGCGCCATGGTGCTGATCGGGGCGCTGGTGGTGTTCTGGGGCCTGACCACGGGCCGGTTCATCCTGGCCGCCTTCCTCGCCATCGCCCTGATCGGCCACCTGCGTCGGGGGGCATGGAGGCCTGAGGGCCGGCCCCTGACCGGACGCGAAGCCGGCCAGAGCGTCGGCCTGTTCGTGGCCGCAGCCATCGCCTGCGCCGGCGTCGGGATCGCGGCGCTGATGCCGCTGGCCGGCGGCACCCTGCCGGGCGCCCTGACGATGGCCGGCGGCTTTCTGGGCATCGGCGTTTGAGCCGGACCGTCCATCATGACGGCCCGCTGATCATCGGCGGGGGGTTGGCCGGACTTTCGGCTGCGCTCGAGGCGGGCCCGCGCAAGGTGCTGGTCGTGACACCGGCGCCCTTGCTGGAGGCCTGTTCCTCGGCCTGGGCCCAGGGCGGGGTGGCGGCGGCCCTGTCCGCAGGTGATGCGCCAGCCCTCCACGCGGCGGATACGACGGCGGCCGGGGGCGGGCTGGTCGAGGCCGGGGCGACCGATATTCTGACCGGGGACGGCCGGGCGACGGTGGAGTGGCTGGCGGCGCTGGGAGCGCCGTTCGACCGTGACGCCGAGGGTGGTTTCGCGGTCAGTCTCGAAGCGGCGCATTCGCAGGCGCGGGTGGCCCGCGTCGGCGGCGACGGGGCCGGTCGGGCCATCCTGTCGGCGCTGGTCGCCGCCGTGCGGGCGGCGCCCCACGTCGAGGTCCAGGAGGACGGACGGCTGCGCGGCCTGATCCAGGACGAGACAGGCCGGGTGCGCGGAGCCGTGATCGAACGCCGAGGCGTCCTGGTCGAGGTACTGGCCCCGGCCGTGGTGTTGGCCACGGGCGGGGCCGGCGGACTGTTCGCCCGGACCACCACGCCCGTCGCCCTGCTGGGCGAAGGCCTGGCCGTGGCCTGGCAGGCCGGCGCCGAAATCCTCGACCCCGAGTTCGTGCAGTTTCACCCGACCGCCATCGACGTCGGGCTCGACCCCATGCCGCTGGCCACCGAGGCCCTGCGCGGCGAGGGGGCCCGGCTGATCGATCGTCACGGGCGCTTCCTGCTCGGCGAGGCGGCCGACGCCGACCTGCAGGCGCGCGACGTGGTGGCGCGGGCGGTGTTTGCGGCGCAGGCCGACGGGCGCGGCGCGTTTCTAGACTGCCGGGCCCTCGCGGCGCACTTCGCCGAAGCGTTTCCGGCCGTGTTCGCCGCCGCCATGCGCGCCGGCTTCGATCCGCGCGAGACGCCGATCCCGGTCGCGGCGGCGGCCCACTATCACATGGGCGGGATCGCCGCCGGGACGGACGGGCGGACCAGCCTGCCGGGCCTGTTCGCGGTCGGCGAATGCGCCGCGACCGGAGTGCACGGCGCCAACCGGCTTGCGTCGAACTCCCTGCTGGAAGCCGCGGCCTTCGGGCGGCGGACGGGACGGGCGGCCGCGGCGGAGAGTTCGGGGGTCGGCGCGACTCATTCGGCCCCGGTCGCGCCGGACCTGTCGCCCGGGGCGCTGCAGACCCTGCGCGAGACGATGAGCCGCGACGTCGGCGTGGTGCGGGACGCTGCGGGACTGGCGGCGGCGCTGGCGGTGATTGCGCGGCTGGAGACGGACGCGCCCGGCGCCCTGCCGCTGGTCGCCGCCCGGCTGATCGCCGAGGCCGCGCTGGCCCGGCGCGAGAGCCGGGGCGGGCACTATCGCTCGGACTATCCCGAGGCTGCCTCCGTGGCGCGGCATACGAGGTTGGGCGCGCAACCAAAGGCTGTAAAGTCTTTCGCCGCAGCGGAAAGGGCGGCATAGTGGCGGTCGGGAGCCCAGCCATGACCACGACCCCGACCGGCATGAAGGAAGGTCCAGCCGACTTCCGGTTCGACTTCGACCGGTTCGAGCGGATGTTCGAGCTGGGGATTCTCAACGATCTCGGGCCGCGCGTCGAACTGCTGGAGGGAAGGATTTTCGAAATGTCCCCCGCTTCAGACCAGCACGGAAAAACCAGCGCGGATTTGATCTATGTCCTCGCCGCCGGACTAAGGGCGGCTGGGCTGAACGCAGAATTCGGCGTCCGTACCGACGGCACATTGCGCATCGGCGACTACAGCGCGCCCGAGCCGGATGTGTTCGTGGTGCGCATCTTTTCAGGTCGCAAATACGCCGAGGCGTCCGACGCCGTCCTGCTGGTCGAGGTCTCGATCTCCACGCGGGCCGACGATCTGAAAATCAAGATGCCGCTGTATGCCCGCGCCGGCGTCCCCGAGGTCTGGATGGTCGAGCCGGAGGCCCGGCTGATCCGCGTCTTCCGCGACCCGCGTCCCGACGGAAGCTGGGGTGATGAGACGGTGACGACCGAAGGCGTGGTCACGCCGCTGTTCTCGGAGCAAGTGCGCGTCGAACTGGCGGACCTGTTCTGACCCCTATGCTCCCTGACATTCTGATCGAACCCGTTGTGCGCGCCGCCCTGGCCGAGGACCTTGGCCGGGCGGGCGATGTCACGGCCCGCGCCTGTATCCCCGAAGGCGCGCGCATGCGGGCGGTGTTCGCGGCGCGCAAGGCCGGGGTGCTGGCGGGGATCGACTGCGTCCGGCTGGCCGTGCTGGCCATGGACCCGAAGGCGTCGATCACCCTGAAACTGCGCGACGGCGACGCCTTCGAGGCGGGCGCGGTGCTGGCCGAGGTCGAGGCCGATGCGCGCGCCTTCCTCGTGGCCGAACGCACGGCGCTGAACCTGCTGGGCCGGCTGTGCGGCGTCGCCACCCTGACCCGCGCCTATGTCGAGGCGGTCGCCGGGACGCGCGCCCGTATCGCCGACACCCGCAAGACCACGCCGGGCCTGCGGGCGCTGGAGAAGCACGCCGTGCTGTGCGGCGGCGGGGTCAACCACCGCTTCGGCCTGGATGACGCCATCCTGATCAAGGACAACCATGTCGCCGTCTGCGGCGGGGTGGGGGAGGCGGTTCGACGGGCGCGGGCGGCCGTCGGCCATCTGATGAAGGTCGAGGTCGAGGTCGACGGGCTGGACCAGCTGGACGAGGCCCTGGCGGCCGGTCCCGACGTCATCATGCTGGACAATTTCACCCTGCCGATGCTGCGGGAGGCGGTGACGCGCACCGCCGGACGGGTGACGCTCGAAGCCTCGGGCGGGGTCAGTCTGGAGACGGTTCGGGCGATCGCCGAGACCGGCGTGGACGTTATCTCCGTCGGGGCCCTGACCCATTCCGCCCCGACGCTCGATGTCGGGCTGGACATGGCTCCCGGCTGAGCGCCGAACGCCGTTCCGGAACAGGGGCGGCGGCTCGCGGGTTTATCGGCTCCATAAGGAGACTTCGATGACCCAGGCCCCCCGAACGGCCGACCGACGGCCCGGTCTCGCGGAAGAGGCGGCGGGCGCCGACGATCTCGCCACCGCCATTGAGCCTTTGAGCGGGGCCGTAGCCGGCACGCCCGGCGACGCTGAAGGCGATCCCGAGCGCGAGAACGGCTTCGGGGATCTGAAACAGAACCTGACCATTCACTGGACCGTGCAGGATCGCTGAACCTGTTCGGCGGCAGGCGTGGCCAGCCGAAAAGTCGTGATGAAATCAGGCGGTCGGGGCGGCCTGGGCTTCGACCTTGGCCGAAGCCGGCTGCGAGGGGGCCGGAGCCGGAACCGCAGCCTGAGCCGGCGCCGCGACGGGCGCCGACGGCTCGGCAGCTTTCTCGCCGCGCTCCTGGGCCACCAGCATATTATAGGCGACGGCCCCGGCTTCCCGGACCGGTCCGGTCGGGTCGAGGCTGGCCTGGATCAGGCGGGGCATATCGGCCTCGCCTGACGGCCTGGCCGCATAGGTGAAGGCGCTGCTGGAGCCCGAACGGCCGCCGAAGCGGTAGAAGATGTGATCGCCGACCTGGTTGACCTGCACCAGGGCGTGGCGCCAGCGCGGGGAAACACCGGTGGTGTGGAAATGGGTGGCGGTGCCGACGCCGGCGTAGACGCTGCCGGACAGGGCGGCGGAAGCGACTTCGCGGGCCCGGTCCCAGGCCGCGCGATTGACCCGGCCGCGCATCGAGCCGTCGCAGGTGAAGCTGAACTGGCAACCGGTGCGCCGTCCGGCGCCCTGGTACACAACACCGCATACGCTGTTCGGAAAGGCGCTGTGCCGGACGCGATTGAGCACGACCTGGGTCACGGCCCGCATGCCGTCGCGACCTTCGCCGCGGGCTTCGTAATAGGCGGCCTGGGTCAGGCAATCGAGATCGCGCGAGGCGTCCAGCGCGCCGCCGAGGCGGAAGGGCTGGGCCGCAACCGGGCCCGTCAGGCTGGCCCGACGAAGGCCCGTGTCTGTCGATTGGCCGCGCAGTTGTTCAAGGCGGGCGGTCAGGAGTTCCGCCTGACGGTCGCGCCGGGCCCCGCCGGCGACAGTATAGCGATCGTGACGCCGGGCGATGGCGAGGGCGCTTTCGTCGAGCCCGCCGGCGGCGGCGGCCAGGGCCTCCTCGGTGAAGCCTGCCGCAGTGGCGCCCTCGATCCGTTCGGCCTGGGCGCGCACGGTCGTGGCTTTCGCCGCCGTGCCGCCCAGATAGGCGCAGCCGATCGCCAGTCCCACCAGCGCGCCGAACGCCGCCGCTGCTGATCCGGGCCGAATCCGGGCCACGCGATCGACAGAAGGGTTCGCACGCGTCTGCGGGGCTTTCGACAAAGGCTCAGTCCTGTTCAGCAGGGCGCCATGCCGCCCCCGGGTAGTCTCGCAACCGGGCGACCAGCCCAGCCTCGGGGGCCGGTGTCGCGTTCCGTCTGCCGTAGATCGATGGTCGGCGAACGGGGCCAGCCATCGAGGACGCGCCTTAAGCCAGCCATTTGTGGCGCCAATGTGGTTGATTCGCAAGATTTGGGTGCGCCGCAACATAGTGTGAACGCCCCGCCAGATCGTTCAGTTAACGGCGCGCTAACGGACTGTATTTGAGGTCAGTCTATCGATCCAATGCTGTATTGGGCGACACAAAATAAACATGGACGTCGTGTCCGGGTGCAGGGCCGTGATTGAAGGCGGCTAAAACTGTTGTCTTCGCGGGCTCCCGGATCCGGGTCTCGACTTGATCGGGCAACCCGGAACCCGCACGCCCCAGCCGGCGTTCAGGCTTTGCCATTAGGAGGCCCCTTTATGAAACGCACCGCCGTCATGCTCGTCATCGCCCTGTCGGGCCTCGCCGCCGCCGCCTGCGGGCAGACCATGCAACAGAGGGCCGCAACGGGAGCGGTCGCCGGCGCCGTCGTGGCGGGTCCCGTTGGCGCGGCCGTCGGCGGCGCCGCGGGCGCTGCCGTCAGCAAGGCCAGAAGCGAGCCCAACTGACGCATTTTGGCATCGGGGATGACGGGGCGGCGGCCGTCGCCGCCTCGCAACCTTGATTTCCACGCCTATATGGGGTTAGCGACGCGCCCGGGTGGACCAAACACGCCCTGTGGCCGTTCCGCATTTTCCGACAAACGATCAAGGACATCGACGCCCTCCGCATGAGAGACCTGAAACAGACCGGCTTCACCGACCGCCTCACCACCCAGCAGGAAGCCAAGAAGGCCCTGTTGGCCCGGTTCAAGCCCAAGCCCGCCGCGCCCGATCCCGAATTCGAGAAGCTCGCCGAAAAGCGGGCCTCCGAGAAGGAAGCGCTGCGTCAACAGCATGAACTGGCCAAGGCCGAGGCCCGTCGCGAAAAGGCGGAAAAAGAGGCTGCGAGGCTGGATCAGGAGCGTGAGGCGGTCGACGCCGTCGAGGCCGAACGGCGCGCCGCCCGCAAGGAGCGCAAACAGCTGACCAAGGAAGAGCAGAAAGCCGCGCGCGACGCGCGCTATGCGGCCCGCAAGGCGCGCCGCTAGGAGCCATGGCCCGGGCGAGGTCGCCGCAACGCGGCGGCCGGCCCCACGGCGTCACCCGGTGGGCAAGGCCCCGGCGCCCGAACCCGGCGCGACCAGATCGCCCAGTACGCGCGCCAGCTGTTCGCCCGAATAGGGTTTGCGCAGGAACGGCCATGGCGCATCGGCCAGCGCCGCATCCACGTCCTCGCCGGCGTAGCCTGACGTCAGCACCACCCGCATGGCCGGATACTGGTGTTCGCACATCCGGGCCAATTCGATGCCGGTCATGCCGCCGGGCATGACGACGTCGCTCAACATGATGTCGAACCGCTCGCGCTTCAGCAGCTCGGTCGCCTCGGGGCCGGTTTCGACCGCCCTGACCTCGAGCCCCAGACCTTCGAGCAGTTCAAGCGCCACGACGGCGACGCTGAGGTCGTCCTCGACCAGCAGCAATCGTCGTCCGGCGACGATGGGCGAAGCCGGCGCCGTGACGGTTGGCCTGGCCTCGGCCTCGTCCACCAGCGGCGGCAGATAGAGTCGTATTTCGGTTCCGCGACCCGGCGTCGATGTGATGTGAGCGCCGCCGCCGCTCTGGCGCGTGAAGCCATAGACCTGGCTCAGGCCGAGACCTGTCCCCTTGCCGACTTCCTTGGTGGTGAAGAAGGGTTCGAACACCCGGGCGATGATCTCGGGCGACATGCCGGCGCCGTCGTCCGCCACGGTCACGCAGACGTAGTCGCCCGCGGCCAGATCAGCCACCTCCCCGGCCTCGACCGTGCAGGACAGGGTCTGCACCGTGATGCGGCCGCTGTCCGATACGGCGTCGCGGGCGTTGACGACGAGATTGAGCAGGGCGGCTTCGAACTGGGACGGATCGACGCTGACCCGGGCGCCGCCTCGCCGCAGCTTGAGCCTGAACTCCACGGCCTCCCCGACGGCGCGGCGCAGCAAGGGTTCGCTTTCCCGGATCAGGCCATTGAGGTCGACCGGTTGCGGCCGCAGCGCCTGGCGGCGGGAGAAGGCCAGCAGCTGGTGGGTGAGGCCTTCGCCGCGTCGCGCCGCCGCAAGGGCGGCCTCACCCAGTTTCTTGCGCTTGGCGGCGTCGTCGGGCGACCGCAGAATGATGTCCAGCGCCCCGATCACCACGGTCAGCAGATTGTTGAAATCGTGGGCCACGCCGCCGGTCAGCCGCCCCACCGCCTCCATCCGCTGGGCGTGCATCAGGTCGGCCTCGGCCTTGGCTTTTTCCGCCAAGGCTTCGCCGACCCGTTCCTCGAGCAGTTCGTTGAGGCATTTGAGCGAGGTCTCCGCCTGAACCCGCGCAGTCTCGTCGCGGAGCGTCAGGACGGCGCCGATGGCCGTCCCGTCAGAGGCGGTGACAGGCCGCGCATTGCCGACGGCGATGACCTCGGCGCCGTCTGGGCGGCGGATACGCCACCGGGCTTCAGTGACGGTCTCGCCGTGCAGCACCGCCCGGGACAGGGGCAGTTCCTCCGCCGGATACGGGTGACCGTCCTCGGTGAACAGATGGTAGGTCTCGCTGTAGGCGTCCGGGGTGACGTCCAGCCGGGCGACACCGTGCAGGCGGCTGGCGGCGTCATTGACGAAGGTGATGTTCCCGTTCGGATCCGTGACGATCACGCCCTCAGCGAGCTGGCCCAGAATGGCGTCGCGCTCGGCGGCGGCAGCGGCGAGACGGGCGTTGGTGTCGCGGATATCGGTCACATCGAAAGCTACGCCGACGAAACCGATCACCTGATCCTCCGCGCCCAGCCGGGGCCGGGAGAAGGACTTGAGCCAGCGGTATTCGCCATCATGGCGCAGATAGCGGGCCTCAAGTGAGAAGGGTTGGCCGGAGGCCTCGCCGGTCAGGGACTCGGCGAGGATGCGGTCCTGATCGTCCGGATGGATCACCGTGCGCCAATCCGCCAGGCGAGCCTCTTCGTAGGATCCGCCGGCGTAGGCGACATAGGCCTGGTTGACGAAGGCTCGGGTACGATCCTGGTGGGTCACCCAGATCAGCACAGGCGCGGTGTCGGCGATGGCCCGGAAGCGCTCCTCGCTTTCCCGCACCTCGCCCTCGGCCCGCGTGCGCTCGACCTCGACCCAGGTTCGCGACGCGACCTCCTGCAGCAGTTCGGCTTCGGCCGCGGTCCACTCCCGGACGGTCGAATGGTGCGCGTAAAGAAAGGCCCGCAGGCGACCGCCGCGGATCACGGGCGCGCGCATCAGCGCGCGGATCTCCAGTCTCCGGAACACTTCAAGCGCATCGTGGGTGCGGAGATCGCCCTGCACATCGGCGATGCGGATCAGGCGGCCCTCGGCGAGGTCGGCGATAAGATCGGCGCCCAGGTCCGCCAGACGGAACTCGCCCTCGGCGCTTGGCACGCCATGGGTCCAGTCGCGACGCATGGACACAAGACCGCGGTCTTCGTCGACCTCGCCGTAGCCCACGCGGTCCGCGCCGAGCTCGGAGCCGAGCGCCCGCTCCACCTCGCTCATGACTGCTTCGGGGGTCGTCAGGTCCCGCACCCGGTCAGACAGGTTCAACAGGAAGGACTGCCGGCGTTCCTGCTGTTCGAGGGCGTCCAGCGCATCGCGCATCTCGGTGACGTCAAACGACATGCCGACATAGCCGAGAAAGCGACCGTCGCTGTCGACGCGTGGCTTGACCGAGATCCGCATCCAGCGCCACGCGCCGTCGCCGCGCTTGAAGCGCGCCTCGAACCCGTAAGGCGCCCGGTCGGCGCGGCCGGCCGCCATGGCCGCCTCCACCAGCGACTGGTCGTCCGGGTGGATCGCCAGCTTCCAGGCGTGGCCCAGAAGCCTGTCTGCCGGCTGGCCGTAGAAGTCGACGAGGGCGGCGTTGACGAACTCCACCTGCGCCTCGGCATTGGTCATCCAGACCGGCGAGGGCGCGGTGTCCGCCATCAGGCGGAAGCGGGTCTCGCTCTCGCGCAGGGCGGCCTCGGCCGCCCTCGCCTCCGTGACGTCGATGTTGACGCCGATCATGCCGCCATAGCGGCCGTCGGGATTGATCCGGGGATGGGCGTCGGTGTGCAGGATACGCCAGACGCCGTCGTGACGACGGAACCGGCCTTCGGTCTCGAAGGCGACCTGCCGCTCCCCCGCCTCGACCGTCGCCGCAATCACGGCCCCGACGTCCTCCGGGTGAATCATGGCGGCGAAGTCAAAGTCTTCCAGCGAATTCGGGGCCGCCCAGAACGCCCGCTGGGCGGCGTTCAGATGCACGCATTGTCCGCTCGCGTCGCTCATCCACAGCATGACGGGGGCGTGTTCGCTGATCAGTCTGAGCTGGTGCTCGCTGTCGTCGATCCGGGCCTCCGAGCTCTGCAGGGCTTCCAGCGAGGCGTCGAGCGCCCTGACGATCTCGCGCAGCGCGGCGCCCACGACGGTGATGAACAGGCCGACGATGATGAAATTGACCGTGGCGATGGTGCCCAGTCGATCGACCATGCCGGCCCCGACGGTATCGAGCCCCACCACCAGCCAGCCGCCGAACAGGCAGGCGAGGGTGGCGACCAGGCCCGCGATCCGCCCGGCCATCAGGGAGGCCACGATCACCGCCGGCAGCAGGATCATGAAGCCGGTGATATTGCCGTAGACGTCGTTGAGCGCGCCGCGGATCAGCAATCCGCCGACGGCGCAGCCGAGCCCGATCAAGGCCGACATCCACCACGGGCGCGCGCCGAACCGCGCCAACCGGGTTACGATCGCGCCGATGTTGAGGAGCCTGAACAAGTCCCGCAATGCGCCTTCTTCCCCCGCCTCGCGCCAACGCGACGTCTGCGAACGTATTGGTTTCGAATGCGTTCCCGCAGGGCAGTCGATTCCCGGACGCCCTTGCGCGGGGGCGTATGGCGCCTAACTGCAACCTCACGGCCTTCCGCAGAATTCAGGAGTGAACATGCCAGCGACCATCGACACCGGACTCACCAAGGGCGAGCGCACGGACGTCGCGCAGGAACTGACCAAGGTCCTGGCCGACAGCTTCGCGGTCTATCTCAAGACCCACGGCTATCACTGGAACGTGCGGGGCCCAGAGTTCTTCGGCTTCCACAATCTGCTGGAGCAGCAGTACCGCGACATCTGGGCGGCGCTGGACGAGATCGCCGAGCGTATCCGCGCTGTGGGCGTGCTGGCGCCGCAGAGCTATTCGGCCTTTGGCAACCTCACGTCGATCAAGGACGGCGATCCCGAGAAGGAGGCCCTGCCGATGCTCAAGGAGCTGATGCAGGACCACGAGACCCTGATCGCCACGGCGCGCAAGGCCTTCGAGACCGCCTCGGCGGCCGGTGACGAGGCCTCCGCGGACCTGCTGACGCAGCGGCTCGCGGCGCACGAGAAATTCGCCTGGATGCTGCGGTCCACCCTTGGCGGACGCTGACGCTTGACCGATCCGCGCTTTTCGCCTGAAAAGCGCCCCGCTTGACGCATAGGCGATACCATCGCCGGCCACCTTGGTCGGCACAGGAGCCGGTTTTTGGCCAGGGTCGACTGGACATCAGCGATGAGACGGGGACGGCGGCTGGCAGCCGGCGTGCCCGTCGTGCTGGCTGCCTTCGGCGTGGCCATGGCCGCCACCTCGGCGCCGCGTCCGGAGATCGACCGCCGCGCCGACGCCGTCCGCACCCTGACCCGCGGAGAAACCGGCGAGAGCGGCCTGGCCGCCATCACGAGCCGGATGGACCCGTCGCAACTGGCCATCGCCCGACGCCATGACGCCAGCGGCCGGCCCGCCGCCCTCTACGGTCTGACGCCGGGCTGGGACAGCCTCACGCTCGCGGGCCGACCCGGCCTGGACTTCGGCGCCAGCGGCCTGGATGCGATGAAGCTGAACGCGGCCACGCCGGCCATCTCGGGCTATCTCCGCGTCGCCCGGCCGTTCGTTTTCAAGCCGGCGACGGCCGAGGACCGGCGGCGCGCCCTGCGCTGCCTGACCCAGGGCATCTATTACGAGGCCGCGCTGGAGCCGACCGACGGCCAGGAAGCCGTGGCCCAGGTGATCCTGAACCGGGTGCGCGATCTCAACTACCCCGGCAGCATCTGTGGCGTGGTCTATGAGGGGGCGGAGCGCACGACCGGCTGCCAGTTCAGCTTCACCTGCGACGGGGCCCTGTCCCTCGCGCCGGTCCCGTGGGCCTGGGACCGCGCCAGGGTGGTGGCCGAGCGGGCCCTGGCCGGCCATGTCGCCGCCAGCGTCGGCACGGCGACCCACTATCACGCCGACTATGTGCATCCCTGGTGGGCCCCCAGCCTGAACAAGCTGACCCAGATCGGGGCCCACATCTTCTATCGCTGGAAGGGCGTCTACGGCGAGCCGGCGGCATTCCGGCAGGCCTATTCAGGCCGGGAGCCGCTGATCGACGAGGCCCGCTTTGCGCGTCCGCGGATCAAGCCCGAGACGGGAATCGACGAAGCCTTGCTCGCCGAGGCGGGGGCGGAGTCCCAGCGAACGGTCGAGATCGACGGCCAGACCCGGATCGTCGGCGTGGCCTCCCTCGGCGGACGTCGTCAGCCTTCCACGGCCGATATCGCCGCGATCAACGAGCGTCTGGCGGCGTTCGAGGCTCCGGCCCGGCCGGCGGTTGCCGAACCCGGCCGCTCCGCTCCGCCCGGGGCCACCCCGATGGACGTCGAGGAAGTCGGCAGACCCGCCTCCTGACCTCCGGCCGGGCCTGACCTGCTGCAACGCCCCGCGCCGTTCTGCATTACGCTAGGCTGTCGGCGCTCCAATCGGAGCGCAACCAATATGGACTCCCGATGACGACCTGGACCGAGGATGATCGGCTTGCCGCCCTTCGGGGCTACGAGATCCTCGACACCGATCGCGAGGCCGATTTCGACGCGGTGACGGCGCTGATCGCCCGGCTCTGCGACACGCCGATCGCGGTGATCAATCTGATCGACTCGGACCGTCAGTGGTTCAAGGCCGAGGTGGGGCTGGGCGTCCGCGAGACCCCGCTGGAGACCTCCTTCTGCCGCCACGCCCTGCTGGAGGCGGACCGGATGGTCGTCCCCGACGCGAGCGTGGACGACCGGTTCGCCTGTAATCCCCTCGTGACCGACGAGAACGGCCTGCGCTTCTACGCCGGGGTCCTGCTCAAGACCGAGGCGGGATTGCCGCTCGGCACCCTCTGCGTGCTCGACACCCGGCCCCGGCCCGAAGGCCTGACCGAGTTGCAGTCGCAGGCGATGGAGGTGCTGGCGCGGCAGGTTATGGGCATGCTCAACCTGCGCCGCGCCCTGGCGGCGGGACAGCGCAGCGGCGTTGATCTGAGGCTCGCTGTGGACGCGCTTGCCGAGAGCGAGGCCCGGTTCCGGGCCATCGCCGACTCCATGCCGCAAATGGTCTGGTCGACCCTGCCGGACGGCTTCCACGACTATTACAACGCGCGCTGGTACGAGTTCACCGGCGTCCCCGCCGGCTCGACCGACGGCGAGGGCTGGAACGGCGTCTTCCATCCGGAAGATCAGGCCCGCGCCCTGTCGCGCTGGCGGCAGTCGCTGGAGTCCGGGGACCTGTACGAGATCGAATACCGGCTGCGCCGGGCCGACGGCGTCTATCGCTGGATCCTCGGCCGGGCCTCGCCGATCCGCAACGAGGCCGGCGAGATCACCCGCTGGTTCGGCACCTGCACCGACATCGAGGATCTCAAGCGCGCCGAACAGGCCAAGGACCTGCTGAGCCAGGAACTGAGCCATCGCATCAAGAACATCTTCGCCGTGGTTTCGGCCCTTATCGCGCTGTCGGCGCGGCAGTTTCCGGAGGCGAAGGAATTCGCCGCCGCGGTCCGGACCCGCATCAACGCCCTGGCCCGGGCTCACGAGTTCGTTCGGCCGCACAGCGCCCGGTCGCTTCCCCTGCTCGGGTCGCAGACGCTGCATGGATTCCTCGAAGACCTGTTCCGACCCTATGCCGCCCCGGACGGCCAGCCGCGGGTGGTGCTCACGGGCGACGACGCGGAATTCGACGATCAGGCGGCCACCTCGGTCGCCCTGCTGTTCCATGAACTCGCCACCAACGCGGCCAAATACGGGGCGTTGTCGACTCCGGAGGGCGCCGTGGCCCTCGACACCCGGCGTCAGGACGATCGCTTCGTCCTGACGTGGCAGGAGCGGGGCGGACCTCCCGTCGCTGGTGCGCCGGAGCGGAGCGGCTTCGGCTCATCGCTGGCCGCCCTTTCCGTCGAGGGGCAGCTGGGCGGACGGCTGGAGCGGGTCTGGGACACGGCCGGGCTGAGGGTCGTCGCGGACCTTCCCGCGTCTGCCCTGTCCCGGAGGAAGGCCGCGCAAAAGGTCGCATAGGTCGTTTTTCGCAACCGACCTGTCTGGTCGGCGTTCAGCCTGCCTCAGCTAAGAAATCCCAGCGTATTCCAGCCCCGTCAGTCCGTTATGTCCGCACGTATACTGATCATTGAAGACGAGGCCATCGTGGCCATGGAGCTTCGCTTCGTGCTCGAGGACCTCGGGCACGAGGTCATGGGGAGCGCCGCCGACGCCCGCACCGCTCGCCGGATCACGCTGGAGACTGACGTCGACCTGGCACTGGTTGACATTCACCTCTCCGATGGCCCGACCGGAATCGAACTCGGCCGGGAACTGGCCCAGCAGCATGGCGTGACCGTGGTGTTCATGACCGCCAACCCGGGCATGGTCCGGGAAGGCGTGGCGGGGACGATCGGCGTCCTGTCCAAGCCGACTGACGAGCGCGCCGTCCAGAGGGCCGTCGACTACGCCCTGCAGCGCCGGGCCGGGCGTCCGATCGACTACGCCCCGCCCGAACTCCGGCTGTTTGCCTAGAGCCTGATCACCAGACGCCGATCTTCTCCGCCTCCTTGTGGGAGATCGGATCGCCGGCCCTTGCGTGGTCCTGCTCGGCCAGGAAACGCACCGCCTCCAGCGCCGCCATACAGCCCATGCCGGCGGCGGTGACGGCCTGCCGGTAGATGTCGTCGGTGACGTCGCCCGCGGCCCAGACGCCTTCGATCTCGGTGGCCGCCGTGCCCGGCTTCACCACCAGATAGCCGCCCTGTTTGGTCTCCAACTGGCCGGCGAACAGGTCTGAAGAAGGGGCGTGGCCGATGGCGATGAAGACGCCGTCCGCCGCAACCTCCTGCATCTCGCCCGACTGGACGTTCTTCAGCCGCGCGCCGGTGACATTGACGCCGCCCATGGCGTTGGTCTCGCCCAGGATCTCGTCCACGGCGTGGTTCCACACCACCTCGACCTTGGGGTTGGCGAACAGCCGGTCCTGCAGGATCCGTTCGGCGCGGAATTCGTCGCGGCGGTGCACCACGGTGACCTTCGACGCGAATTTGGTCAGGAACAGCGCCTCCTCGACCGCCGTGTTGCCGCCGCCCACGACCAGGACTTGCTTGTCGCGATAGAAGAAGCCGTCGCAGGTGGCGCAGGCCGAGACGCCGAAGCCCTGGTATTTATACTCGCTCTCCAGACCCAGCCATTTGGCCTGGGCGCCGGTCGAGATGATGACCGTCTCGGCGAGGATCTCCGTTCCCGAATCCAGCGTCAGCCGGAACGGGCGTTGGGACAGGTCCGCCTTGACCACGATGTCCTCGATCACCTCGGTGCCGACATGCTCCGCCTGGGCGCGCATCTGCTCCATCAGCCAGGGACCCTGGATGACGTCGGCGTAGCCGGGATAGTTTTCGACATCGGTGGTGATGGTCAGCTGACCGCCGGGCTGCAGGCCGGCGATGACGACGGGGTTCAGCAGGGCGCGCGCGGCATAGATGGCGGCGGTCCAGCCGGCGGGGCCGGAGCCGATGATGGCGATGCGGACGGTTCTGGGAGTGCTCATGGCGTCTATTTAGGCGTTGATTCCCTCCGAAGCGATGCCACCCTGCGCTTGATTCACAGGTCCGTCGGGGAGAGGGCGATGCAGCGAAGGAGCTTTGTCGGGTTTGGCCTGGCGATCGGCGTCGCCATCGGAGCCGGCCTCGGCGTCGCCCTCGACAATCTGGCCGTCGGCATCGGCGTGGGCGTGGCGGTCGGGGCGGGGCTGGGCGTCGCCATCGACGGCCGTCGGCGCAAGGTCCGCGACGGCGCGGCGAAGTCGTCGGACGGCGGTTCCACCCATGTTGCGGCCTCCGACAGCGGCGGCCGCGACAAGACCCCGAAGGGCGAGTCCGATAGCGGCTCGGACAGCGG
>Ga0207951_100148_pt1 | contig 44864 bp, 50 predicted proteins | sample Subbio12Aug_8Bad_FD_184830 | JGI IMG/M metagenome (GOLD analysis project Ga0207951, IMG submission 184830) | Serpentinite rock and fluid subsurface biosphere microbial communities from McLaughlin Reserve, California, USA - CR12Aug_8Bad (SPAdes) | ecosystem: Environmental > Terrestrial > Deep... | reverse complement strand
TGTGCAGAGCTTCGTCAGGTACTACCGGAGTTGTCTTCGCAAAAATCGCTCTGATTGTTAACGGCTCTGACACAACGGCACTTGTTGTGGTGGAGTTTCCCGCCACAGACCCGTCCCATCGTTCAAATCTGTACCCTAGCGTTGGCTGAACTGTGAAGTTAACCTTGGTGCCTTTGATATATTCGGTCTCTATGGGATCCACGGTGACAGTTCCCCTGCCCTCGACCTCGAGCTTCACGGTAAATTTGGGCGCAGGATTATTACACCCCAGGAGCCCTAAAGTTACTGCTGCCAACATCAACAAGGTCACAGCTATCTTATTAGAAAACGCTACGTGGATTATATATACTCCTCCTGCCTCTTTGCTCATATAATGCATACAGTATCCATAGCTACAGTAATTTCAGGAAGTAAGTAAGAATGGCGGGATGCGCCATTCTTACTTACTTCCTTGGATACTAACTATGGCTTTCGGTGATAAGTTATATAAATATATACTAATGCGTTTTCGTTCATGTACAAGCTGGCCAGATGTTTGTGAAGCTGATTTTCGTTATGAGCACTGATGTAAAGGTCTGTCCAAGTACGAACGCCTACAGGGGCATTGTCGACTATTTTGGTAATTATCATCGCGTGACCCCTCGTCGCAAAATCTGTGGTCTCTGTGACCAAATCTCCAACTAATAGAGCTCCCGTTGAATTGTTGGGCGTGCGATAACCACAGACTCCGTGTTTCACATTGTAGTAATTGTCTTCAATTGTTCTGTTGAAAGTGGATGTGCTGACCCAAGGTGTTGATGCACCAGTACTAGTGGCAAACCAGTCCGTCGCGCCAGTCACATTCCTCACCATTGGTTGCCCTGTACTCACGGGGTTAGTATCAATGCCGCCAAAGCCGTACCATAGTGCTTGGCTAACGAAGTTCTGACAATCAGCATTTGCCCCATTGTATGTAGCATATAAGAAGTTCTTGTTGTACTTGGCATTGCTGAAACCACCCGACTCGGTATACTTGTTGCAATATTCAACAACCTTCTGCCTGTTTAGCATAGTAAGTGTGTAGGATTCACTGGCGGTCTCATATTTCCCTGCTTGGACTGTGGGTCTTTCAGGGACTGCCTCAAAGATAATGTTACGATGTCTTTCCCATTGCTCCTTCTGCTCTGCAAATAGCTGAGGGAATTTCTCAACAGGCAACCTCCCGTAGGTCCTAACAAACAAATCAACATAATCATCTGATTCCACATACCAATTACCAGATTTGCCTTTACGAAGAATAATGTCATGTGGCTCATTGTTATTGAACAATTCCAGTTGTTCGCTGTCGTTGAACTGGACTAGACCGGAGTAAGAACCACGGACGTGTACAGTACTGCGTTGCTCATTAACAACCCACGCATCAATGTCTGGCGAGTACCATGATATTCCTCGGCGAGCTTCCGCAAAATGCACGATCACAGCCTGCAAGCGCAGTGTCTCAAAAGTGTGTGTTTTATGTGATATAGGGCTCTCAGAGTCAAAGAATGGAGCAATTAACTCAGGTTTCTCATGTAGGAGAGCCTCCATCTGGGCGGTCATATAAGATACCACAAACTCGACTGGATCTTTAATCTGGGCATCAACAACAGGTGCCTTCCCGAAAGCAACGGTCAAAGGTACAAGCAGAAGTAATACTGTGAGAGTAAGTATAGTGACTTTTCTCAACATTAACACCTCCTATATAATTTCCAGCCAAATCAAACCATATACAATCGGAAGTTGTCTAGGTATTTTTGGGAACAGGCAACTGCCGTCTGGGCCTTTACGCAAGTATATTTCGTGAGGCTCGTGGTTATTATACAATTCTGGTTCTTCCTTGCTACCTTTCCATTGCACTAGCCCCGAGTAAAGCCCGCGCACTTGTACTGCCTTTCTGTCCTCATGTATAAGCGTAACCTCAATACCGGGCGAGTACCAAGTACCCCCAGCCTCTGAGGTAAAATGCACGATCAGATACTCTACCCTTGCGTTAAATTAACACTAGGTTAGCTAATGGTAGCGCAATCTGCTCTCCATCATCAAGCTCTAGCAGAGCTACCTTGTACATCAGCTCACTAGGCGCAAGATGTAGATCGTCAGGGAGCGCTACAATGCGGCCTGCCTTCCCAAAGTGCGGATTTCTTATAATACGAACGTTCGCTCCAACCTGTAACGCCGTTGTTCCTGCCTGGCTTTCGTCTGGCGTATCAAGGTCGCTAGGAACGATGATCTCCGGGTGGATTACTCCAGAGCGAATATGAGTGGTGCCGTTAATAGAGGCGGTGTTGCCCTGCAGCGAGCTTAGGAGTGAGAATGTTTTGTCGGACATGGCAATCTGACCTATGCCTTCAGTGATAATTACGCTCAGGCTAATATTCTCCTGCCCAGTTATAGCTAAGCCAATATCGAACCCCAGGAAATCTCCCAGTTCTATATCATTAATTCCACCAGTTATGATCCCGACTACTCCGAGGCGCTGAGCTTTCTGTAAGGCACCCAGAGTCACTAAGGAGCCGCCTACGATGATTTTGCCTGCCATATCAGCGGTGATCCTATCGCTGTCTAATACCTCTGCTGGGGAGCCCACAGCAACGTGCAACAGGCCATGGCGTTCACCACCTACACCCATGATACCTTGCACGAAGGCTGCGGTGGTTTCTATGACAGCCCCTTCATGAGGAATTAGTTCAGCTACCCGCCCATGGATATGGGCGTAGGTCCAAAATGGGGCCGGATGGCTACGCAAAACGACTACACCGGTGTGGGGGGAGAGAGATTCAATAGTGCCGTCAATAGGCGAAGGCACAATCTGTTGCCCTAGGCCAAAAAAGGTTTTAATTGAGGCTAGTGCTTCACCTTTTTTAACTGTGTCCCCTACTCGTTTGATAATGACCGGTTCGACTTGGTGGGCCTCCAAAGCTAATTTGTTGGCAATATTCACAGGAACAGAATACCCAGGGACCTCGCCGTAAGCAATTTGTGTCTCAGGAGAGACAGTGTCACCCACTTTAACAAGTACGTCACCAGGCAGGGGCAATCTTCGTACCTTCCGGACAAGACAGTTAGGTGTGATACTTAAGCCTAACATATTGGTATTGTTCATTGTCTGTCGCTCTCTTTGGAGAGTGGGTAGGCATTTAGCGCCTCATACCAAGTATGAACGTCGTTATGGTTTAGGTTCCCACGGGTGTCGACTACTATGCCACACAGGCCGCTGACCAGTTCTGTGGTTAAACTTCGACCGGGGCCTTTGCCGACATTAAAGTGTTTGCTAGGTTTGATTGTGGCTCGGTAAATCCCCTGAGGTATGTCAAGACGAGTAAGGGAACCCACCGAGATGGCAAACTGCTCAGTATCTTTCTCCGTGTGTAGTGCTATTTCTACACATGGTTCGCCGCTCTCGCCATCTCCAACCGGTGCAATGGCGCTGCCTAGGTAAGCCAGGCACTCGTTGTAGAATACTTCGCCGGCTGCCTCCCTGTTAAGCGTTGATAACATGCCTAGGTGGGAAGCGGTAGAGTACTGATCAATGGCCAGAGTTGTCACGCCTTCGGGCCTGATGGCATCGAGTAGTATTAGCAGGGCCTGGTCATAACGTGGCGCCTGCGCAAATATAGCACCTAACCCGATGAGCAAGTCTAAATCCATAAGACTAGCTAGCGAGTCGCTAGATAGAGACTGATCGAATATATGACCAACATCCCTAGCTCTTCGCACACCACGCAAGCCCACGACAGAACCTTTATGCTGTTCAAATGCTAGGCGTACAACCTCTTTGGCTACTGCGTGTTCGAGCAGCAGTTCATTAAGCTCATACGCCACTGTGGTTTGGCGAAGCATCTTGTTGCGCAGTCTGTTGCGCATCTCCCCCTCTTCCATAGAAAAAGGCAACCACCTTGCTATTTTCTTATATCCTGCTTCTTTCAAGGAGTTGCTGATTGATGTTCCCAAGCCGAGATCCCCGCTTACTGTGCGAATAAGCTTACTCTTAAAGACCGAGTAAACATCGGTCGTAGCATCTCCTATGTTAATACCTAACACTGTCTGTTTAAACCGTTCGGCGATGTCTTCAATTATATATCCGATAGCACCCTGTGTTGGCAGTATGGGTGCGGAGGTTAAGGCGGCAAGTTTTTCATAGCCCGGCGCATGGGCCACTACATGCTCCAAAAAACGCCTGTGGATTTCGCGCCCAGCAGGCTCCAACACCTCTACTTCTAGCACAGGTCGTACATTGTCCACGAAGAAAAGGCAAGCCCTATTTTCAAGAATCTTACTAACCTGTTCTCTGGCTGCGATATTACCGGCGAAAATCACCGGAAGCTCAGGACGTAGCTTTGCAGATGCTATCTGTTCGGTGAGTTCTAGTACATTGTCTATATTGCCGTCGTCGATGCCACCCGAAAGCAGTACTGCGTCGGGGCGTAGCTCTCGCATGCGTTGCACCTTTTGTGGGGCAATACGCCCGTCGTCGATAGCGATTACATCCATAACCATGGCGCCAGCTCCTAGCGCGGCGCGTTCGGCACTCTCAGCAGTCATAATGCGGACTAACCCGGCAACCATCATTTGCAGACCACCGCCGACTGAGCTCGTGCACAGAAACGCATCTACTCCCTGAAGTCCACCCTGCTTATCTATAAAGGTTTTACCGGTAGACTCTTCGATGTGCCGGATGGCGTTAAATAAGCCAACAGTAACGTCTTCGTAGGGAGGCTCGGTAGTGGTCGGCGCTTCTCCACGTCCCATAAGGCTATAGGTATCGGCATGCTCTTCGATAAGAATTACGCTGGTACCAGTGGTACCGCAGTCCGCAATTAAAAACGACTGGTATAGGTTGGAACTTTGCATCTCCTACTCCCCCTCTAAGCATTTATTTCCATGCCTACAATAAGGATTCCTTCTAGTGTGGGAATAAGTACCCTAAATCGGGATTAAGGGATTAAAATTAGATAAAGAGCAGCGTGCTAAGCAGTACGGAGGCTAGGTTGCCTACGCCATGCGCGATAATGCAGGGTGCCAGTGAGCCAGTTTTTTCGTAGAGTAGAGCAAAACCTACGCCAGCTAATGTTGCGAAAACTGTTAGGAATCCAAAGCCGTGCAGGATTCCAAAGAAAAGGCTTGAATAGATAATTGCGGGCTTCGCTCCGTAGCGTTTGCGCAATAAGGCATGTATGAGGCCACGGTAGATAATCTCTTCAACAATAGGTGCGATAATCCCGATTTGCAAAGCGACAATGGCCCACTCTAGGTTGATGTGACCTATATCTGGTAAGGGATTGTTACCAGATATATCTTCGAGGGGCATAAACATAGTGATGATAATCGTAACAACGATAGTTAAAACTGTGGGCAAAACTTTTATCGCTACTCCCCACACTACTCCAGTTTTAAAGTGGGCCTTAAAATCGCTCCATCTAAGTCCAAAGTACTCATAGCTAGGCCAGAAACAGAAGTGCCGATATGCCAACAGCACAATCAACATGGCCCCCCAGTCGGCTATCCTTAAACGTATGGGACTGTTCATTTTGTGGGGTACCGGCAGAAGGAGGAATACCAAAATATACAGGCCAAATAGCTTCAGAATATCTCTCAAGCCCCAATGGACCTCTCGTTGGTCTAGAGGGGAGCTACCCGTTAGGGAGAAATGCTGTAAAATGGCAGGCTTGATCATTCTCCAATCCTTCTCCTAATCTTCTCTAAATATCCAGTCTAGGAGCGCAAGTTTGCTCGATATGAGCTCAGAATTGTTGAAATAGAGTCGTATTTCTTTCTCCGCAGCCTCAACAGAGTCGCTGGCGTGGACAATATTGCGCCCCTTAGTCAACCCTAAGTCCCCTCTGATGGTACCTGGCGCAGCCTCTGCAGGGTCGGTCTTGCCAAGAATACTCCGTAGTACTGTCACAGAGCGGTGCCCTTGCACACATAAGGCCACAATGGGTCCACTAGTTATGTACTCGACTAGTTTTGAGTAGAAGGGTTTGCTAACATGTTCGGCGTAATGCTGTGCAGCTAGCTCCGGGGATAATACAAGCATTTTTAGGCCCACAATTTGCAGGCCTTTGCGTTCTATACGGTTTATCACTTCACCAATGAGATATCGTTGCACACCATCAGGCTTAATTAAGCATAGGGTTCTTTCCATGGGGCGACCTCCTTTTAGAGTAATCACTAACGCAAAGAGCGGTCACGAGGAACAAGGAACTAAGAACTAGCAACGCACACGATGTGCTATGAGCAATGTGCGCGAAGAGAAGCCCTCTGCACAGTAGCAGAAGGCTTCTCTTGGCGTTAGTCGTTGTTTAGCTCACGCACTGTCTTTTCGTCGAGGCGCTTGATGAGTTCAAGGACGAGCTTAACAGCATTATCATAATCATCGCGGTGAATGATGCCCGCGTGGCTATGGATATAGCGAGTGGGCACAGCAATACACAGGCTCGGCACACCGCGACCATGGACATGAATGCGGCCCGCGTCGGTGCCGCCTCCAGCCATATGGTCAAACTGCAAGGGTATACCTGCATCTTTGGCGGTATCTACTACAAAGTCTCTCAACTTAACGTGAGGAATCATCGACGCATCATAAAGGAGTACGACTGGGCCCTTGCCAAGCTTTTCGTTGGCCTTCTCGGCACCTGGTGTATCACCAGCGATCCCAACCTCGAGTGCAAACCCGATATCGGGGTCTACGACATGAGAGCTAGTTGTAGCGCCACGCAGGCCGACTTCTTCCTGTACGGTACCTACGCCATATACGGTGTTGGGATGATCAACGCCTTGTAGAGCTTTAATGACTTCAATAAATAGGGCACAACCAAGACGATCGTCCCAAGCCTTGGCCATGAGGAACTTCTCATTCTTCAGGACTGTGAAGGGACTATCGGGGATTATCGGGTCTCCCGGGCGAATACCGAATACATCGGTAGCCTCAGTTTCATCAGCGGCACCAACGTCGATGAACATGGTGTCTTTTTCCACGACCTTGTTGCGTTCCTCGGGGGTGAGAATATGGGGTGGTTTACTGCCGATGATGCCGGTTACGTCACCCTTAGTGGTCTTAATAATCACGCGTTGGGCTAACATGACCTGACTCCACCAGCCACCTAGAGTTTGGAATTTAATAAAACCCTCTTTGGTTACCTTAGTGACCATAAAGCCAATCTCGTCCATATGGCCGGCGATCATAATGCGGGGCCTGTCAGATGTGCCAGACTTTTTGCAAATGATGCTACCGATGCGATCGGTGGTCATTTCTGCGTAGCCTTCCATGTAAGAACGGATTACCTTGCGCACCTCGCTCTCGTAACCCGAGACCCCGGGTGCATCGGTTATCTCTTTGAGCAGTTTTGATGTTGCATCCATACGTTGACCTCCTTAGTTGGGAAATTTTTTAGACAGTCGCTGAGGAGAAGAGGTGTGTCCCCTTTCCTTTATATTATTCCTTTACAGCCTATCTCCTGCCTAAGTTTATCTAAAACTACTCAGACGAAGAAAAAACCTTCCGGTTTAAGGAAGGCTTCGTAGAGGAGCTTGTCAGCCCCTCACAAATATTTAGTATACGCTAGACTCACAAATCTTCTTAATGTCGGCCAGCATGCCTTCGCAGTTTTCGCGGAGTTTTTTTCTCAGGAGTGGGTTTAACAGCGGCGCAATCATCGGGATACCGAACTCAAATTCCGCCGTGAGCAGAATATGTACTCCGTCTGGTGTCTCGCTCAGCTGCCATTTGCCCTCAAACTTTTTAAGATCACCGCTCAATTGAGTATACTCGATGCGATATTGTTCAGGATAGAAAACATCGCGTTCACGCCAGGCGATCACCCGGCCATCAATATTAGTGACCCACTTGCTTATGGTAGTATTCTCGTGAAGCTCCTCTATCTCCACGCTGGTCAGATTTGGCATGAATTTTGGGTAGCTGGCCATGTCTGATACTATGTCCCAAATCCTCTTGATATCGCTCTTAACCAGTGTTGTTGCTTCAACGTGTGGCATTATATCTACCTCCTCTATAGATCTGTTTTGAGTTCTTGGGCAGCATTGAAGATCTTCTCAAAAGCCGCTAGGGCTCTACTTACTTCTTCCTCTGTGATGACAAGCGGTGGTTCAATGCGGATTACCTTGGGATTATTAAGCGTATAAGCGGCGAGAATCTTGTTGTTCACCATTTCGGAAATGGTAAAACCTGCATATCCGTCGTCTGTGAATTCAATGCCAATGATTAAGCCCATGCCTCTAACTTCGGCAATGAAGTCTGGGTACTGTGCCTGCCACTTGTGTAAGGCCTTGAGAAATTGGTCGCCGCGCTCTACTGCCTTTTGTGGTAAGTTCTCTTCAAGCATGACTTTGATAGCGGCTATTGCAGCAGCGCAAGCGAGAGGATTTCCTCCAAATGTGGAAGTATGTAAGAATGGTGCGTCAGCGAAGCCTTCCCACAAATGCTGGCGGGCTACAATTGCGCCTATGGGCATGATACCGCCACCCAGAGCTTTAGCTAAACACATAATGTCAGGTACAACTCCCTCATGATCGACACCAAAAACCTTACCTGTTCTACCCATGCCGGTCTGCACTTCATCTACAATGAGCAGAATATCCTTGCGGTCGCAAATCTCGCGCAAAGCTTTAAGATAGCCCTTAGGTGGTACGATAACTCCGCCCTCACCCTGGATAGGCTCTACAATGACTGCAGCTGTATCCTCATTGATAGCGCGTTCGATAGCTTCCGCATCGCCGTAAGGAACATGAGTAAAACCTGGAATAAGTGGTAAAAACGGTGTGCGAAAAATCTCCCGCCCGGTAGCGCTAAGCGCACCTAGGGACTTCCCATGAAAAGCACCCATGGTAGAAATGATGCCAGTTTTCTTCTGGGAGAGCCGGGCCAACTTAAGAGCCGCTTCGACTGCTTCGGTGCCGCTGTTGCATAGGAACGAATACTGTAGGTCGCCGGGGGTTATTTGGGCCAATAGCTCAGATAAATCGGCCATGGGCTTATTCAGTAGGAGTTTCGTTGGCATTGCCATGCGGTCTAACTGTTCCTTTACCGCGGCAATAATTTTTGGGTGAGAATGGCCTGCGCCGTACATGCCATACCCACCGAGAAGATCAAGGTACTGGTCCCCCTTGAGGTCGGTTACAATGGAACCTTTGGACTCCCACTCTATGGTGGATAATCCCATGTAGCGGAAGAGCCTCGCCATACCCGGGTTCACGTACTTTTCGTACTTCTCCATAGTTTGTTCAACGATTAGTTGAACGTCTTGCTCTAGCATACTTTCCCCTCCCTATGTAGTCTATACAGGTAAAATTGTACACCAAAAGGTGCACAAAGAAAAGCAGAGCAGCATAGTGGAGTCTGCTAAGGAGAACGGGCCTCCCCTACGCATACCTATAGTGTGTCCGAAGTGGGAATATGATGTAATAAAACAAAAAACCAACTTTACAAGTTGGTTTTCGTTAGAGTCTGAGAAATGGTCGGGCTGACAGGACTTGAACCTGCGGCCTCCTGCACCCCAAGCAGGCGCGCTAGCCAAACTGCGCTACAGCCCGTCGCTTGACTATTATAGCGTAGAATGAAGGCTTAATGCAAGCTTAAATGCTCGAATCTGAGAGACACGCCAGAATTGCCACGTCTACAAGAGCTGGCGATGTGACTTCTGCGGGTCGTTCCAACGCTCCTCCCCACAACCAGAAATGCAGCCGTGCGGCTGCATTTCTTTTTGACCAAGCTGCTATAGGATGATGGCGATGAGGCCACCGCTCCCCTCGTTTACGATGCGCTGCAGGCACTCACGCAGTTTTTCTTGCGCGTTGTCCGGCATGGTCATGAGTTTATTCTGAATGCCTTCCTGTACCAAGTGGTGCAGCGACTTGCCAAAGATATTGGCTTTCCAGAGCTTTTCGGGACTGGCCTCGAACTCATCAACTAAGTACTTAATGAGCTCTTCGCTTTGTTTTTCCGTACCGACAATGGGTGCAACTTCAGATTCCACATCTACACGAATGATATGGTACGATGGGGCGCTAGCCCGCAGGCGCACGCCAAAGCGATTCCCTTGGCGAATGATCTCAGGCTGGTCGAGCAACATCTCCTCGATGCTAGGTGGAGCAATACCGTAGCCCGAACTGCGAGAGTCCTTAAAGGCGTCGCGAATACGGTCGTATTCACGTTTGGCCTGAGCAAATACCCTCATGAGCTTAAGTACGGTTTCTTGCCCGCGTACCTCTTCACCAGCCGCTTCTGATAGAGCATCATAGAATAAATGCTCAGGGGCTGTAACTTCAACCCGAGCTACTCCATTGGCTAGGTCCATGTTTTGCAGGATGACCTCTTGCACGGCATCGCACAGGCTGAGTTCTTCGATGAGATGGTCGATGTCTCGCAGTCGAGTTACCAGCTTGACCCCATCTGACACAGCCTCTTCGAATTTAACCCGCAACCAATGTTTCTTGTCGAGCACCTCAACCCAAGCCGGAAGAACTACATTGACCTCTTTTACAGGGAACTCATAGAGAGACTCTTTTAGTATAGTGCCAATGTCATCTTCGGTCAGCTTCGCGCAGTTGAGAGGTAGAACCGCAACGCCATACTTGCGCTCCAATTCATCACGCAGTTCTAGGGTCTCTGCATCAGCCGGACGCGATGAGTTGAGAACTATTAGGAATGGCTTGCCAATTTCCTTGAGCTCATTGACGACTCGTTCCTCGGCAGGCAAATAATCTTCACGGGTCAGGTCAGAAAATGAACCATCTGTAGTAATGACGATGCCGATGGTTGAATGATCTGCAATGACCTTTTGCGTGCCGATCTCGGCTGCCTCCTCAAACGTAATGGGCTCATCATTCCAAGGGGTCTGGACCATACGGGGGCCATTTTCATCCATGTAACCCCTAGCACCCCTTACTGTGTAACCCACGCAATCAACAAGGCGTATTCTGGCCGCTAGCCCCGGGGAGAGGCTGAGCTCAACTGCCTCGTCAGGGATGAACTTAGGCTCCACTGTCATTATGGTGCGACCAGCGCCACTCTGAGGCAGTTCATCGCGGGTTCGTTCCCTAACATTGTCGTCATCTATGTTAGGTAGCACCACAAGCTCCATGAAGCGTTTGATAAAGGTGGACTTACCGCTACGTACTGGACCGACAATGCCGAGATATATATCCCCACCTGTTCTCTCGGCAAGGTCCTTGAGTAAATCAAACCGTTCCATGAGCAACCACTTCCCTCCTTTTCTCCAAACTTTGCAAGGCGAGTGAAATGCAAGGCTTGGTCAGTAAAGTATATTCGAAGGCTTGGGTGTTATAACTTCAAACAACAAAAAACGTGGGTTGTCCCCACGTTAATTATCGCCAAATGGCCATTGTTCTTCAGTTTCGTGTTTGCGCATTCTCGTCATCAAATGCATAACCGCCTCTCTCGGATTGCGATCTCTGAACAAGACTTCGTAGAGAGCTTCGGTAATCGGCATTTCTACATTGTGTGCCTTCGCTAAATTATATGCTGCCTTGGTCGCATTTACGCCTTCTACAACCATACTGGTAGAGCCAAGTATCTCACTTAGTTTCTTCCCTTGCCCTAGAGCAAGGCCCGCTCTCCTATTACGACTGTGGGGGCTAGTACAAGTAACTATAAGATCTCCCATGCCTGAGAGCCCAGCAAAGGTCGAGGTGTGAGCACCTAATGCTCTCCCTAGGCGAACGATCTCAGTCATGCCTCTGGTCATAAGGGCGGCTTTTGTATTGTCACCATAACTTAATCCGTCTATAGCACCAGTAGCTAAGGCGATGATGTTCTTAAGAGCCCCACCTAATTCCACCCCGATAACGTCGTTATTAGTATAGATGCGAAACATGTTAGTCATCATAGCATCTTGCACCATCTCCGCTACGGCATGATTCTCGGCGGCGGCCACTGTAGCCGAGGGTAACCCCCTGCCTACTTCTTCGGCATGATTTGGGCCGGAGAGTACGGCAACGGGATTATTAGGCCCCAAAACTGCGGACAAAGTAACAGACAGTCGGTTACCGGTAGCTATATCAAAGCCTTTAGCTGCATTGGCGACAGGCGTTCCTAGAGTTAGATGAGGTCTCAACATTTCCGCAGTGGCTCTAACGAATGATGAGGGAACAACCATTAACACTACGTTGCACTTCTTGAAGGCCTCAAAACTACCTACAGGTTCAATATTGCTGGCCAATTCAACTCCTGGCAGGAAGATGGAATTAGTGCGCTTCTCTTTTATCTCTTGTCGCACCTCATCCTCACGAACCCATAGGGTTACTTTCTCTGCATTTTGCGCAGCAACTGTGGCTAGAGCTGTGCCCCATCCACCTGCGCCGACTATACCAATATTCATAAGTGTTCCTCCGTTTCCCTAAGCGCTTTCCGCCTTCTAGTACCCGACAGCGTTACAAAGTAATGCGATAGGGCGCTCGCCGCGTACACATGAATCGTGAATCACAAACTAGGCGAATCATTAATAATCACTCACTAATCACTAGGGGCAGGGAGTAGGTGTAAGCAAAAATCCAATGGAAACTGGGATCGGCACCACATCTGTGCCATGTGCTATTCTACTCCTTCTGTCTCACCACAAGTTTCAGCGGTGTTCCCGTAAAAGTGTAGACTTGGCGAATGCGGTTTTCAAGAAAGCGCAAATAGCTAAAATGCATCAACTCGGGATCATTGACGAAGAAGATAAGGGTAGGAGGCTTAACATCGGCTTGTGTCACATATCGTATCTTAAGTTTCTTTCCCCTGCTTTGCGGGGGGGGTGTTACTAGGGTAGCCTCATTGATCAATTCCATCAGGGCCGAGGTAGCTATGCGTTTGTTCTGCTCCTTGCTAACCAAGTTAACCAGCTCAAATATTTTCTGCACCCGCTGCCCTGTTTTAGCCGATACAAAAATTACCGGGGCATAATCTGCAAACAGCATTTCTTGGAGCAGTGTTTTCTTGAAAAGGTCTGCCGTTTTATCGTCCTTCTTCTCGATGAGGTCCCACTTGTTGACAACGTATATCAAGCCTTTGCCGCGCTCATGCGCATAGCCGATTATCTTTTTGTCTTGTTCGAGGATGCCTTCTGTGGCATCGATGACCATCAGGCAGATATCAGACCTGTCCACAGCTCTTAGGCTACGCACGACGCTAAAGCGTTCAATGTCTTCGGTTATTTTTGATTTCTTACGGAGCCCAGCGGTATCGATAATGACATAACGATGTCCGTCTTTCTCGAAAAGAGAGTCGATAGCGTCCCGCGTTGTTCCGGGGATGTCACTCACGATCACACGGTTTTCCCCTAGAATGGTGTTCACCAGTGACGACTTACCGACATTAGGTCTCCCCATTACCGCGATCTTAATCACGTCTTCGGCGTAAGGCTCTTCTTGCTCCTTTGGCAGGGCCTCTACTATGAGGTCTAGCAAGTCGCCTAAGTTAATCCTGTTACCACCGGACATAGGTATCGGTTCGCCTAAGCCGAGCTTATAGAACTCGGCGGCATGCGGAAATAATGCCGGAACATCAAGTTTATTTACCCCGAGAATAATAGGCTTCTTGGTATTACGTAGAATTCGGGCTACCTCTTGGTCGGCACTGGTCACACCACTGCGACCATCAACTAGGAAGAGGACAAGGTCGGCCTCTTCAATGGCAATTTCTGCTTGATGGCGCATCTGCTTAAGGAGCACGTCTTCTGACACCGTGTCAATACCGCCGGTGTCCACCATAGTGAATGTATGGCCAGTCCATTCTACATCCGCATAGATGCGGTCACGCGTTACCCCCGGTGTGTCTTCAACAATAGAAATGCGTTGGCCGACAAGATAGTTAAACAAAGTAGACTTACCTACGTTAGGCCGTCCAACAATTGCTACATAGGGCATTGATGCTCATTCCTCTCCGCGAGCGTTTTACGTACGAGGTCTGCTCCTGTTGTGGGGCAGACATCAATGTGAAGATCTGCGAATTGGTCACGAATTTGATCGACCGAAATGTTATCTAGAAACAAGTTATCACGTAGTGTTATATCTGGGATTAGCACTCGCGTACGGGGACTTATCCTAGCATTTCCAATAGCTGAGATAATTTCAGCTCCACCTAGGAGACCAGTCACTGTTACTTTTCCGCCAAATAGAGCGTTCTTAACTACTAAGACGTCCACCCATGTTCTGGCGTGCATGTTTAGCTCATGCTGCAATCGGCGCAACAGAAAGGCTGACGATTCTCCCGTCACCCATATAACTGGGCCCGCTAGTGCGGGCTTTCTATGTAAAGTTAACTCTTTCCTAAAACCATCAATAAACAGTCGGCTGATGCCGATGCCGTTTTCCAGTTGAGGGTAGTCGTCATAGTAACTCCCCCGAGGGAAACCTGCCTCCGCTAAGATATAGAACTCATCTGCTGCGTAAACCACAGAGACTCCATGTTTGCGTTTTAGTCGGGTGCTAAAGCGGGTGGTTATGTTCAGCACCTCTCGCGCAGTCTCCTTGCTGAAGCCACAGATATCAGCTTGATTCTCTCTAAAACCCGTGAGCCCTACGGGTACCAAGGCCACTGATTCCACCCCTGGGTAAAGTGAAGTCAGGGTAGTGAGACTTCTCAGCAGTTCGTCACCATCATTGACACCTGGAACCAGCACCAATTGCGCATGTACACTAACACCAGCCGCAATTAGCCTGTGGAGTTGATCCATGATCTTAGCAGCTGCAGGGTTGCGCATAATTGTAGCACGTAGTCTAGGGTTTGTTGTATGTACGGACACATAAATAGGCGAAATTTTCTCTTGCTCTATGCGCAAGAAATCCTCCTCGATTAGATTAGTGAGGGTAACAAAACTTCCGTATACCAGTGAGAGGCGGAAGTCGTCGTCCTTAATATAGAGGCTTTCTCGCTGATGTGGTGGCATCTGTTTTACAAAGCAAAAAAGACAGTTATTCTTGCATATTTTGAGCTTGTCCAACGTGGGGGACACGAAACTAATCCCAATATCTTCACCAGAATCATGTCGCACCCGGGACAATAGCTGTTGTTCTCCGTCTAGAGCATCGATGCGCATCACTGGATTCACCAGAGCATATTTCCAGTCAATGATATCACGTATCTCTCTGCCGTTGACTCTTAGTACGGTCATTCCCGCGCGGAGTCCTGCTCTATAAGCTTCAGACCTAGGGTGTACGTCTGCAATTACACTCACTTTACATCCTCCGTGTTGGTTCTTCACACCACATTATCCCCCACATCAATGAACATCGTCAAGGATTGTTGTGGCAAGCCCGTCTAGCCTCTGCAACCAGCCTCTCGAAACATCTAAAGTGACGGATTATACCTTTTGCGCACATGGGCCTACCGATGCTCACTAGTCCTAATCGCCGCGACAGAAATCCACCTATTCTAACTTCTAAGCTGATGCAAGACAGCGCATTTACGATGAGGGCGTTTTGCATACTCACGCTACTTTCTTGAAGCATCAGTTTTAGGGCCGCGAGGGTCGCCTGTCGTCTCGGGCCTAGGGAAGCGACGTAAACATTGGTGCCTAGTTCATCTACACCGAACTTAAAAACGCGTCCCACTTGACCTTGTAAAGTAGCATCGAAGTAAGGCAAGGCGAGTATATCCGACATAGTCGGATTGCGCTTAGAGGCAAGCAAACCAACATGCAATGCAGCAGCGGTAATCGAGGTGTGCGCTCCAGCATAACAGCAATATATTACATCCACTCACCTACATCCTTCCCCCACCTTAATTCAGGGGCAATCAGCCACGTATAGGCTGGCGCGGCGCAGAAGAGCCTCGCTCTAGCCTGAGAGAGAACTCCCTCAGGAACATATCGAGAGGTTATATGTCGACCATTCCAGAGAGCTGCAGAAGTCAGCACAAGCTGCTCAACGTACTTGCCTGCTGTTCCACTGTTAAAACAGATCACTCTGCGATTCACACACTCAAAGGCAAGGAACTGCCCCGGCTCCTTGAGTTGACTCCACAGCCGGGGCAGAGAATCCTTTCTTTCGCTAAAGCTGCCGTCGCTCAAACTGAGTCCAGCAATAAGCGCCGACAACCCGGTTCTGCTATGATAGAGGATCGTGGGTTTCTTGATCATCGTCGACCTGAGACTTCACCTCTTGCTCGCTATTTCCGCGCTTTTTGCTAGGCACTTCTGTCGAATCCGTAGATTTCTCGTCGTCTGCACCAATAGAACTAGAGAACTCGGCGCTGACAAACTGTCGCAGCTTCTTTCCCATTTCTTCTATGCTACCGGTGCTGAGGAAGAGATAGCCTAATCCACCTATGACTAGGAGTGCCAGCAAAAAGAAGAGGCTGCTACGAGCTGCAGTACCTTCACGTGCAAAGCCCGCAGCACTATTAGGAGCAGATGCACCTAGGTAAGCGGCGACAACCTTAGCAAACTCCTTAGCCCCGTCTTTGGCCTCTGCTCGTGTGTTTTTGTGTGTACCTACCTCTAGTAAGAGGGCACGGGGGCTTAAATCTTGGTTGTAGCTCCCTCTCCCGTAGAAGATGCCCTTAAGCAGCCCAGGTTGGGCTTTGTCGGCAGCGGCCTTAAGTTCTTGGGCAAACTGCTTATTGGTGCGCATGTTGGGGTTTTGGCGACCTACAACCAACTGAATTTGGGCAATATCTTTTCCATCGATTTGAGTGGTGTAGAAGCGTCTTTCCAAAGCATCACGGTGGATGTCCAAGATTGCGTTAGGATTCTGCTGCCGTAGCTGTTGTTGCGCAGTTCTCCGCGAGCGTGCATAGGCTTTCTTGTCATGAGGGTCATGGCTTTTCTTGCTCTGCTCGATTTGAACTCCATTGTTTTGCAATGCTTCAGCAAAGGATTCGCCCACCCGATAGATACCACCGTTATCTCTGATACTTGAGGCACCATCTGTCGGCAGGTATGATTCGTCACTATGGGTGTGATACAGAGAGATTTTTACGTCGTTAGCTCCTTGCGCCTGGGCGTGAGGGAAGAGAGGCATGAACCCAGCGCTTCCCCAGGCTTCTAGAAAAGCGGGGAACCAAGCTGACGGCTCCTCAATGTCTTCTATCCCTAGGAAATTGGCCTTACCGGTAAATCCGTCTATGGAAATCACTTCATACATGCGATTATCCATCGTCTGATACATGTCACCTACATGGACCAAGCGAGCGGTATGGAAGACTTCCTCCCCACTCTCTTCATCGACAACAGTAAAATACTCACCCTCGGGACAATCTTCGTCAAATTCATCGAAAACAGCGTCATCGATAATAGAGGTTCTAGACCATAAAGGCTCTGCTGCTAGGGCGAGTATGACTCCAACTAGCACCAGACAGTAGATTTTGAAGCCTCTATTTCTCATCTTCTTCATTCCTTTCGGGTGGTTTTAACTCTTGCGGTCGATCCTTAGTTATTTTGGCAGGGCCCCCTTGAAGCTTCTCACGGGTCTCACCCACCAGTTCAGCAAGCAGTACGGCAATCAATCCCGCGAGTACGACAGTGTCAAAGATACCTGCGCCACCAATGGTGGTCTGACCCTCAAAACCAGCCCGCAGTAACTGAATACCATAAATCAGGTCATTAAACACTACGCCCAGTACGCCGGCAATGAACGAGCCCCGACGAGACCTGCCAAATAGATAGGCAGTAATACCGGCAATCAGCGCAAAGGTGTACACTGGATCAAGAGCCATGTTTTCGGGCTCTGTAGGTAAGTATGCCGCAACGAAATAGACTACTCCTGTAGTAATCACAGTGGCGAAGAGGGTACGCCAACGTTCCTTGCTAGTGCCGGCTGACAGCAGCAGATAAATGCTGATGCCAATCGGAATTAACCCGCCCCCCACGTTGATGGCTAATGAACGAGTCATGGGTAGATCAGGCAGGAGACCTCCAACTAACATACCTAGTACTAAAATTAGGGCGGTGCGATCGTTCATTTTCATTCGGTCGAGCACTCGTTGTGCAATGCCCGATAAAATCAGAATTGTTACAATAACCAGAGCTATCAGGCCAACTGGTAATCCTAGCATAAACCCATCAGGCCAACTGGTAGTCCTAGCATGAATCTGCTCCTTCCCTTGCTTAAAGTGCGTGTGGAAAGACCAATTCTTGATGCTTTCCTATGGTTATCTTGCCCGATTTAGCTGGCAAAAAACAAAAACACGCGCGAGGCGTGTTGGTTCCATTGGCTTTTTGATTTTTATGTACTACTCCCCCGCCCCTAGTGATTAAAGAGGTTAACCCGTAGGTCAACCTCTTTAAGCGATAATTCCGGTATGCACCGATGTATTAGCTGAAAATCACCAAAAGGCGATACAGAAGGTTTCTGAGACAGAGCAGCATTTACATGGTCTCTTTTTCTCTGCTCAGAACTACTCATGCTTATTTTTTGTCCTTTAGGAGATCGCCAAACTTGTCGCCGAGGGTAACCTTGCTTTCCTCGCGATAGCTATGGTTGCGGTCATCGCGTTGACGGCGATCACCTCTGTCTCCCCTGTCACGCTCTCCTCTTTCAGGCCGGTCTGTACGCTCACGTTGAGGAGGCCTTTCGCTGGCATCCTTAATGGAAAGGCTGACACGGTGATCTTCCGGAACGATGGACAGAATCTTGACGGTTACTTCTTCCCCAGGATTAACGGCATCCTCGGTTTTTTCTACGCGATCGTAAGAGAGCTGAGAAATATGCACGAGGCCTTCAATACCTGGGGCAATCTCGACAAAAGCGCCGAAGCTGGCGGTACGAACTACCTTACCGGGTACTACTTGACCAGGTACGAACATGTTCCCAACCTTAGACCAAGGATCACCTTCGCCCTGCTTAATACTGAGCGAAACGCGACCTTTTTCACGGTCAACTCCAAGTATTTTAACTTTTACGTTTTGCCCTTCAGTTAGAGCCTCGGAAGGATGGGCTACACGCTGCCAAGAGATCTCCGAGACATGAACCAAACCGTCAACCCCACCGAGGTCAACAAAGGCACCAAAGTCCGTCAGACGTTGGACTACGCCATCGCGCAATTCACCTGGAACAAGGCCATCCCATGTCTGTTGCTTAATCTCTTCGCTCTTTCTTTCGATTGCTTCCTTGCGGGAAACAACCACGCGGCGGCGTGCCTCTTCGATTTCCTTGACTATCACTGAAACAGTTTGACCTACGAACGCGGTTAAGTCTGGCACATAACGGAGATCAACGTGTGAAGCAGGCATAAATGCTTTAACCCCTAGTACGTCAACCATGACGCCACCCTTTACAGCCTCGACAATCTTACCTTGCAGAATCCTGCCTTCATCGCGGGCAACAGCAAGGTTCTTCATTCCCTCTTCCTCTTGAGCACGACGTTTTGAGAGGAATATCTTTTCCTCTTTATTGTCAATGCGCAAGACAACGGCGTTGAGCACATCGCCTACCTGGCAGATTTCGGCCGGGGCAACGCTAGGGTCGTTGGTGAGTTCAGCCTTGGAGATGTAGCCTTCAGACTTCTGTCCGATGTCTACATTAACACCCTCAGCGTCTATGCTCACTACTTTACCTTCTACCACCTGTCCGCGCTTTAAGTTCGTGAAGTGGGTGGATTCGGTTGCAGCTGTCGTTTCTTCAACTGCAGTGATTGTTTTTTCAACTGCGGCTAGAGTTTCTTCACCTTCAGTTGTCTTTTCTTCAACTGGAGCTGTAGTATTCTCAACAGCAGCATCCTGTTCCTTGGGTACTTTGTTTTCCATGTTCTCCATAGCGACGACGACCTCCTTAATGATCCATTCAGGGGTGGAAGCACCTGCTACAACTCCGGCAACCTGCACATTGGTGAACCATGCTGGTGCCAGTTCGTCAGGTGTTTCGACCTGGTACGTGGGAGTGCCTAAACTTTCGCTTACTGCGGTCAGGTTTCTGGTGTTAGCACTATTATTCCCACCCACAATTACCATTATATCTACTTGTTTGGCTAATTCATAGGTTACAGACTGTCTTTCCTGCGTAGCCGTGCAAATAGTTTCGATGGGGGTGACTTCCTTACCCTGTGTCTGTAGATATTCTACCACTGTTTGCCACGCAGGGCGAGGGGTAGTTGTTTGTGCCAACACCACTATTTGATCTTTGAGTACAATCTCATACAATTCTCCCGGCTGTTTGACGACAATGGCTTGACCCTCAGTGTGTCTGACAACTGCATCAATCTCGGGATGGGACCTACTACCTACTATTACAACTTGCTTTCCTTCGGCTACTGCTTCCACTGCCGCACGTTGCAGTCTCAATACGTGTGGGCATGTAGCGTCTATAATGGCGCAGTCTTTCTGCTGTAGCTCTTTATATACCTCAGGTCCGGCACCATGAGAGCGGATGAGTACAGAGCTCTGAGGTGGGACATCACTGAGCGCCGCTTGCTTTAAGCCAGTATGGGCTAAGCGCGCTACGACTTGGGGGTTATGTACAACCGGTCCCAGCGAGTATCCCTTGCATCCAGCCACCATTTCAGCCATATCTAGTGCTCTCTTTACACCGGCACACATTCCTGTGGGCTCTGCGACTATCACCCTCATGCTACAGATTCCTTAAGTGCTTGGATAATTTGCATCAGGTTAATAGTGGCGAGAGTCCGATCAAATTTCTCCCCAGGGCAGAGATCTTTAAGTGCAACTGTAGACCCAAATACTATGGTCACCCGCCGACGAAATTTATACTCCCCCACTATAGCCGCAGGTAAAATGACTGCCCCAGTTCTCTCTGCCAGCATAACCACACCTTGGTTTAGCTCTTTCATCTCTCCTGTCTTGCTGCGTGTGCCTTCCGGGAAAATGCCCAATACTTCATCAGCTTTTAATATCTGGATTGCCTGCTTAATAGCCTGGATGTCCGCACCCCCCCGTTTAACTGGAAAAGCACGACCCTGTTTGGCAAGATAACCGAGCACCGGCCAGGAAAACATCTCTGCTTTGGCCATAAATCTTATTTCTCGTTTTACCCCCATGGCTACAACCACTGGATCAAAGTTATGAATATGGTTGGAACAGATAATAAGAGGACCGGTCTCGGGAATAGGACCAGTATGCTTAATATCTATTCTATATAATGTGCGCAATAGCGCCGAACCTAAAGCCTTTATAGTCTTATAGTTTAGCATTGTGCGCATCATCCACCTTACTCCGTACTATCTCTAAGATTTTATCTATTACTTCATGGGGTAATAGCTCAGTTGTATCTATGATGACGGCGTCATCTGCCGGGCGCAACGGAGAGGTAGCACGCGTGCTATCTAAGTAATCGCGTTGTTGCATTTGCTGAGTAAGGTCTGCTAACTCCGTCATGTGGCCTAGTGCCCGCAGTTCTAACTGGCGACGCTTGGCTCGCTCGTCGAGGTCTGCGATCAGGAAGATTTTAACCGGTGCGTCTATCATGACCGTGGTTCCGATATCGCGTCCGTCCATAACTATCCCCCCTGCTAGGGCAATGGTTCTTTGTTTAGCTACGATCACGTGACGCACAAGCGGGTAGCTTGAGACCAAAGATACGAACTGGCTCACCCTGGGCGTGCGAACTTCTTCGCTAATAGCCTGTCCGCCTAGGGTTAAACGCGAAGCTTCATCTAGGCCGAACTCTAGCGTCTCCGCTAATACGGTCAGCGCTGCTTCATTTTCTAAGTCAATCTGCAGTTCGAGGGCTAGACTGGTTAATGCTCGATACATGGCCCCAGTGTCAAGGTAGCGAAGGTTTAGCTGTTGAGCTAGTTGCTTAGCTACGGTACTCTTGCCAGCTCCAGCGGGACCGTCAATAGCAACATTAATCCTGTTCAAAGCGAGCTTCCTTCTGCACTAGGTCTGGACGCAAGACCCTAGTGCCGTTCAGATATACATGGCGGACCTCACTCCGCTCTTTGGATTGCGTAGTGTGAAGCATAACGCGAATACACAGTTTTGGCGCTCCCTCCACTGCTAATTCTTGCGCCCCCATAAGCGGGATATCGGTTAACCCTATCATGCGGGCAGCTTGAGCCGGAAATGCTGCAGTGATATCAGGCGTAGCAGTAAAGAGCATGCTGACGATCTCGGTATTTTCTACCTCGTTTAGCGTAATTATGGCACGAAGTAGCTCCGTGGTAGCTTCTAAGATGCTCCCTTTACTATTGGCACTACAGGTAGTTGCCCCTCTAATAGCTATTATCACAATCACCCATTTCGTCTTCTAATTACGACTCGTCCTAACGTCTCTACAGTATTCTGGACTTGTATATAGTCTCCTGCTTGCGGCAGGATAATTTCTGACGCCGATTCGCGTACTATAACGCAAATCCTATGAGACAAATCGGAATCAATTTCTATCTTATCTTGGTTCCTTACCAGCAACGTAATGGAACCTGAGGCAAACGTGGCCACGGCTTTGCCGTTCACGACGACGCTTACTTTACCACCTTCTGCCCCCACCCCTTCGGCATCTAGCACTAGCCTCAGATTCAGGGTAAAAGTAACGGGTACAGCTGATGTAGTCATACTTAGGGGCCAGAGAGAAATAAATCCTTCGCGTGCTAGGGAGACACCTAACATGAGAACAGCGACAAGGAACAGAATAGCAGAGTGTCTTTTCACGGTTATCCCTCCCTCTACAAACATATGGATGAACCCGTGAATATAAGACAATTATGTAGTTGAAGCTGATTGTCCCGCTAAAGCTCCCGTACTCCAGGCGATCTGTAGGTTAAACCCACCTGTGTACCCGTTTACGTCTATTACTTCTCCGGCAAAGAACAAGCCACTCCGCAATTTGGAGGCCATTGTCTTCGGATTGATTTCCTTAGTGTTAACTCCACCCGCTGTCACAATGGCTTCATCAATGGAGCGTGCTTTAGTCACCGTAAGCGGTAGTCCCTTGAGTAGGCTGACCAAAGTCTCACGCTCAGTCTTGGTTATTTGGTTCACAGGTTTATCCGTTGGGATACCGGTGAGCATAACCACGACTGGCACCAAAGACGCTGGTAGTAACCCACCTAAGCTATTTACAAAGTGCTTGCGCGACAGATCAGCGAAATCACGCAATATCCTAGCGTCTAGCTGTTCGAAGCTAAGGGCTGGTTTTAGATTAATTGAGAGCGGGACGGGGCCTTTGCTGAGAGCAGGTACTATGTGGCTGCTCAGCGAAAGTATAATGGGGCCAGTAATGCCAAAATGCGTAAATAGCATTTCTCCAAACTCCCTGCCCTGGGGGGAAATAACTTCGACATTTTTGAGTTGAAGGCCCTGTAGGTCCCGCACCCATGGTTCCTCCGTCTCTAGGGGAACCAACGCGGGCTCAGGGGCGATGATCGTGTGACCAAGCTCGCGTGCCAGGCTGTAACCATCGCCGGTTGACCCGGTCTGGGGGTACGACACTCCGCCTGTGGCAATAACAACCCGCGATGCTTCAAACACACGACCATCGGTGCATAAAACTCCTGTTACAGATGCCGCACTTAAGAGCAGCTTAGCTACCCGGGCGTTGTACTCCACTTTCACATTTGCATCCCGCAGAGCTGACCTAAGGACATGAATCACGTCCTTGGCATAATCACTAATAGGAAAAACTCTATTGCCGCGCTCCACTTTTACCTCTAGACCCAGACGAGCAAAGAGGTTAATAGTGGCTTGGCTATCAAAAGAGCTAAAGGCACTGTGCAAAAATCTCCCGTTACCGGGGACATGCTCAATTAGTTCTCGCACAGTACAGTCATTGGTTATGTTACAGCGGCCTTTGCCCGTAATTGCGAGTTTAAGGCCTAAGCGCTCATTCCGCTCTAGTAAGGTTACCTCGGCTCCGTTCCAAGCGGCATAGAGGGCACTCATCATCCCGGCGGACCCTCCACCGACAACTATAACAGCACTAATAACTCTCACTCCTCCGTTGCATTGTACAATAACTTTACTTCTTGACTAGTTAAGTGGCGGTAAGAACCAAGCTTCACACCAGCTACAGACAGGGGCCCTAAGGTAAGTCGCTTGAGATACATAACATGCCGGCCTAAATAACCGCACATCCTCCTTATCTGCCTCTTGCGCCCCTCGTGAATTGTGAGCAAAAAACGGGTGGAGTTCTGTTCAAACTCAACGTTTTTTACCTCGGCCGGTGATGTACGACCATCTAGGAGGTCAACACCAGTCTGAATCGCTGTAATGTTATCTGTAGTTAAGCGACCCTCAACTTCGACTAGGTAGGTTTTTGGAACATGACGAGAGGGGTGAAGTAATTTATGTGTCAAAGTGCCATCATTAGTAAAAAGTAGTAAGCCCTCAGTTTCCTTGTCTAACCTGCCCACAGGAAATAGCCTGATACCCAGAGGAGGTAACAGATCCATTACTGTTTCGCGTGCACGGGGGTCCTTAGCTGTAGTAATGAAGCCACTAGGTTTATTCAGCATGAGGTACGTGAGTTTTTCTGCGGCAATAGTTTGACCATCAACTAAGATTTGGTCCGTCGCATCTACAGACTCACCAAGCTGAGCTACCTGACCGTTCACCGTTACTCTGCCCTCCTGGATCATTTTCTCAGCTGCCCTCCGCGACGCTAAACCCGCCTGGGACAGCACTTTCTGCAATCTATCCCTCATAGAGCGTCTAAAACATCAAACATTGTGTAAAGTCCCGGGGTTTGCCGGCATATAAATCGAATAGCTAGTAGTGCACCTTGCGCAAATGTCTCACGGCTTTCCGCCTGATGTGTCAGCGTAATCCGCTCTCCATTACCAGCGAAGTGTACTTGGTGTTCCCCCACTATCCCACCCATACGCAAGCTATGACAGGGCACTTCTTCCCCCAGCATCTCTATAATGCGTTTGGCTGTGCCGCTAGGGGCGTCCTTTTTGTGTCGATGGTGTAGTTCGATAACTTCAATATCGTATCCGTCTAGGCGCTTAGCTAAGTCATGTACAGTGCGAAAGAACATGTTCACACCTATAGACATATTCGGAGAAAGCAGCACAGGGATGTCCTGAGCAATTCTGTAGATTTCCGACATTTGATCAGGTGAGAACCCTGTAGTACCAACCACGGCAGCGCATTTCTTGAGTTGTGCCTGCTGCAAGACGCTCATGGTGCAATTCGGCACGGTAAAATCTACTACAGCATCAACTGTGCCTAAATCCATCGCTAGCCCGTCTACCACAGTAGGGTTTCCGGGTAAGTCAAGAACCTTTCCTACTAAAGGCTGCCCTGCTTGTTCTGTGGCAACTTCGACCCTAAGGTCAGTAGTTTGTCCTACAAGTTTTGCTACCAGCGACCCCATCCGGCCGCCTACTCCTATGACTGCAACCCTAATCACTAGTGCACCAGCCTTTCTATATGGACATATGGATAAAGTGAGCGAGGTGTTTATGTTTTTTTTAGAAATTAGAGCCCTTATACATCAGTGTGTCCGGTTAGGAACGTTTTTCTACCTTGAGGCCGAAGAAGCAAACGGATTAGTCAGCACAGGTAGAGATGAATATCATTTGTCAGTTGAGTTTGAACCGGGAGAGCGAATGGCAGCTTTAGGTAGGGTCTGCATAATTCAATTTGATGCAGCTTGTTTAGGTCGGACCGACCATGGCGTGTTACCACCTGTAGCTATACTAGGTCTACTTAAGTCCCTGCGACTGCGCACTAATCATGTGCAGACGCCGCATGATATAGCAAGGAGTGCGTACCTGTGGGTACATGACAACGTCAAGGGGAGGGTTATTCGATTAGACGATAAACATGTGAATCTCTTACCCCTTGAATCAGGTCAGTTTCTCATTGAACTAGAACAAAAATAAGCCCCCAGTGGGGGGCTTGTTTTACTCTACCTCAACTATCATCTCTACTTCTACAGCTGCGTTTAGAGGAAGCCCCGACATCCCAATAGCTGCTCTGGCATGAATGCCCCTGTCACCAAAAATGCTTTGCAGTAGTTCGGATGCTCCGTTTACTACTTTAGGCTGATCACCTGATTCTGGCACACTGTTAACAAATCCAGTAACCTTGACAATCCGCTTGATGCGGTTTAAGTCTGGCTCAATAGTCTTAATGGCTGCTAGACAGTTAATAGCACAAATGCGTGCCGCTTCGTAGCCTTCTGCTACATCAACGTCGCGACCCAAAATACCTTTGAACTTTAGCTCTCCGGCGACCATAGGCAACTGACCCGAAACAAAGATGAGATTTCCAGTACGAACCGCCGGAACGTAAGCTGCGACGGGTTTTGTAGCTTGCGGAATCGTAATCCCTAACTCTAGTAGACGTGCTTCAATAGACATATACGACCTCCCAAAACAATCTTATCTAAGGCTAATCTTGCCACAGTAGGGCGAGAAAATCAATGTTAGCTCATCGTATCTTACGTAAAGAGCTTGGTACACACAAAAACAGCTGCTACGACGCCGGCTAGGTCTGCAATCAAACCAGTCATTAGACTGTGGCGTATTTTTTTTATACCTATGGCGCCGAAATAAACGGTAATGATATAGAACGTGGTATCTGTGCTGCCTTGTATGGTTGATGCCACCAAGCCGATAAAAGAATCCGGCCCTTGTTGCTCCAGAATCTTGGCCGTGACTGCTAGCGAACCGCTACCAGTAAGGGGCCTCAAAAGGACCAAGGGTAAGACCTCTTTGGGAAATCCGAAATGCTCTAGTCCCCCGCCCACTCGGTCCATCAGCACATTCAGTAACCCCGAACCTTGCAAGGTATTAATGGCTAGAATCATAGCGAGGATAAAAGGAAATAGTCGTATTGTAGTCATCGCCCCATGCTTAGCGCCTTCTACGAACTCATCAAAAACAGGCACCTTGCGAATTACTCCTACAACGACGATTAACATGCAAATCAAAAGTACAATCATGGGCGCCACCTCCTGCGTAACACCCTGTCTACTACCAGCCCAGTGATGGTTGCTATAATGCTCGCGAGAAGTGTGCTAGCCACTATGGCGGTGGGATTAGCGCTCTTTGCTGCTATCCGCAGACCAATCACGGTTGCTGGGAATATGGTAAGACCCGTAGTGTTGAGTGCCAGTAGTGTACACATGGCGTCAGTAGCCGTATCGGGCTGTGGGTTCCTGCTCTGCATCTGGCGCATGGCCTCTAGCCCTAAGGGGGTAGCGGCGTTTCCCAAGCCAAGCAGGGTGGCACATACATTCATTACAACCGCAGAAAGCGCAGCATCATGTTCTTTTAAAGAGGGAAACATAAACTGGAACAGAGGGCGAAGCAAATGACCTAATGAGCGAACAAGACCTGCCTTTTCCGCAATGCGGTTTAAACCAGACCAAAAGGCTACAATGCCCACTAGGCCCATGGTCAGAGCTATAGCCTGCTCCCCACTCTTAGTAAGGGTGTTGCCTAAGGCAGTTGCCTCCTGTCCATTTAGTAGACCGTAGCCAACACCAATGATCATCAGCACAGCCCAGACAATGTTCATCATACGAGTGTTTGTAGGGAGCCGTGGACAAATCTAATATAATTTATGCCCCCTCGCAGTAGTTTGCGCAACCAAGACTTATCAGTGGAGGCTTGATCCGTCATTAAGGGGATTCTTGCTACCTCCTTACCCCCGATGCGAACGGTCAGTTGCCCAACAAACTGGCCTTTAGATACAGGTAGTCCTAGTTCTAACGGCATAAAAAGCTCAAAACCAACGTCGAGATTTTCGTCGTTCTTAGCCACCCATTTTAACTCTCCCGCTGTCACTGCGCCGACGCTGGACGGCTTGCCGTCCTTTACAGGGACATACCCTTGGAATACCCCGGAAGTTACAAGGTCGACTCGGTGGAAGTTTTTAAATCCCCATTCTAAGAGCGCACGGTTTTCTCCATAGTGATCTGGCGAGTCAAGTACTATGCCCAAGAGTTGCCAGCCCCCCTTGGTAGCAGAGGAAGCTAAGCAGTGTCCAGCTGCTTGAGTCCAGCCGGTTTTTACACCGTCAGCTGCCGACATTAGCTGCAAGAGCCGATTCTTGTTGTGCCACACTCGGGGTTGATTATGCCCTTCCCAGGGCGATTCATAACGTTTGACGGCCACTACCTGGTGCACAAAGGGGTTGAGCAGAGCAGCGCGGGTAATTAGCGCCAGATCGTATGCCGTACTAAAGTGGTTCTGGTTAGACAAGCCATGGGGGTTGCGGAACTTGGTGTTGTGGGCCCCTAGCTCTACAGCTTTAGCGTTCATCATTTCGGAAAAGCTATCTACGCTTTCCGCTAGGTAATAGGCTATGGCTAAGGCCGCATCGTTTCCGGAACGGAGCATCAGACCATAGACTAGGTCGCTCAAAGAGATTTTTTCCCCTGGTACAAACCAAATAGCAGAAGGTTCAACTTTAGTGGCGCCAGGGTGGACTGTAACAATATCATCTAGCTTGCCACTCTCGGCAGCTAAAAGTGCTGTCATAATTTTGGTTAGACTAGCGATGGGCAGGCGTTGGTGTATGTTCTTGCCGTATAGTACCTCTCCGCTGTTTACGTCCATGAGAATTCCTGCTTTCGCACTTAACCCGATGGCGGAACAAGGCACAGCGAAGAGGCTGAGGCACAGGAGAATAAGCAATAGCTTCGATAGAGCACGCAATGGGTGGCACCTCCCCTCTATTATCTTTAGAGTATATGGTGAGGGCTCAGCATTTAGCACCGTAGAGGGGAAAACCAATGGGACGAAGAGGGCACAGTACGTCGTAAACATAAAAGTCTGGCCCCGTTGTAGAGCCAGACTTTATATTTAGCTGTTATATTGCATTGTACCATGAGTCATATTTCAGTTGGTTAGCGTAGCAGCATTGCCGTTGGTCGATCGAACCATGTTTTGTATCTGGTTCAGTAACGTTGGTGCCACGTCCATAAGTCTGTCGACTATCGTGTTGGTGTCAACAGGCAGTAACCGGATATTGCCGCCTCCCACTACAAGGAAGCCGACTGGCTGAATACTTACGCCAGCGCCGGATCCACCGCCAAAGGGGAATCCCTCATCACCGTGAGCCTTATTGGGTTCAAACTCACTGCCGCCGGCAGCAAAACCAAAACTAACGCGGGAGATGGGCATTATAACGCTGCCATCTGGCGTTTCAACAGGGTCACCCACAATGGTGTTGACGTCCACCATGTCCTTGATGCTTTCCATTGCTGTTTTCATTAAGCCCTGAATCGGATGATTTTCCATCCTGTGTCACCCCTTTCTTGTGCCTCCGCTTTTCCCGTAACATTATGAGTTGCGCAACTATAATGTGTACTACGCGCAAGGAAAATATGCACTGAAGAAAAGTCTGGAATCGCTTTTCTCTAAAACTCGGAAACACAGCAATAACAACGCTCTTGTCTGTCACATGTGTACGTGATTGGATGTAACTAAGCAGAATGCCTTTGGTACCCCACAGACTCCCGCATAGTAGTGCGGTTGCTGCTGCATCGCCTACCCCTAATGTCGTTTGCCACGCTAGGGAACGTACTTGTACGTGGTCCAGGATGAAATTTATCATAGGTTCAAAAGTATTCTTGAGGCGCCTAAGTTTGTTAATAAACCTGTGCGTTTTTTGAACCTCATGAACATAAAATTCGCTTCGCGCCAAAGCCTGCGGTTTTAATCCTACTTCTTCCTTAGAGAGGGTCTCAAGCTCAAACCGCCAGCCATCCTTCGCCTCATCAAATTCCATCACAGGGACTTCGGTCCGTTGATATACCACGCCAAAGGGACCGATAATGCGAATCGTTATCCTGTCGTCGGTACCTTTACGCTCATATTTAACTTCTATCTCAGCTTGGGCGTAGAGAATGGCGACCACTATTAAGGCAATTAGGAAGAGGATCGCAAATATGACCATACACGCTCGTCCTTTCCCGAAACTCTCCCTAGCTTACCCCAAAAAAAGAGGAGCTATCAGCGCATCTAGTGTGGTAACTCCCCCGGGGGTGGTAAATCCTTAAGCGAGCGCAGGTTAAAGTGTTCGAGAAAGGCTTCGGTGGTGCCGTATAGTATGGGGCGCCCTACTGTTTCTTTGCGGCCTACTTCGCGCAGCAGATTCTTATCCAGCAAGGTCAGAATGGCCCGTTCGCACTTTACCCCCCTTATCTCTTCCACTTCGGCTCGGGTAATGGGTTGCTTATACGCTACAATCGCTAGTACCTCTAGAGTCGGTTTAGATAGCTTGTATTGCCTGCTGGCCCTAAGCTGGACTACGAGCTGTGCTGCGGCGGGTTTCGTCACTAGCTGAAAACCTTCAGCCACTTCTCGCAACCTCACCCCTCGCGCGGGGTCTTCGAGCAGCTGCTGATACTGTGATACAAGCTGATCAATATCCTGTCCACTGACCGAGAGAACCTCCATTAGACGGGTCCTCTTTACGGGTTCGGTAGCGGCGAATAATAGTGCCTCAAATAAGCCTAATTTGCTAAGCAACTTGTCCATCCTCTCTGGCGTGGATGAAAATCTGTCCTGCTTCGTCAATCAAAAGTACTTCGCCTAAACGAATTAGCTCTAACAATCCCAAGAACAAAACAATAATCTCTAGACGCGAAGAACCACGCGGGAAGATACCCAGTATATGCAGGCGTCTTTTTTGCGATAACGTGGCATGTAAATGGGATATGGCCTGCGACAGGGTGTACTCCTCGGTGGGTACCTCCATAGACGGTGTTACACGAGTTTTTAAAGCCTCATCTAGGGCTGCGACTAGCGACATCAGAGAGACGTGTTCGAGAGGGGGAGCGGCTTGAAAGCTCTCGGTGGATGCCATCCCCCTAGAATAGAGCAGTGCTCCTTCTTCAGCTAGCTGGCCGAGTATCTCTGCAACGCCACGGTAATGTTGGTACTCCAGCAAATGTTCCATAGCCAGAGCTTCCTCATCGATGATCTCTTCCTGTGCAGGGTCCGCTGACGGCTGGCGGTCTTCTGGTAATAGTCTGCGGGACTTAAGCCTTAGCAAACCAGCACAGAGCACTAAGTAAGCCCCTGCATCGTCGGCGTCTAGTGGAGAGTCGGGGCTGAGTATCGCCTCGACGACCTGTCTGGCGATCTGAGTTAAACGCACCGAAAAGACGTCAATTTCTCTCTGCATAAGCAGCTTAAAGAGAAGAGTTAAGGGGCCCGTGAAATTGTCGATGTCTACGGTAACCTGACTCATATAAAGAGGCCAACCACATTTGTGACGATAAACCAGATAGTACTACTGAGGGCATTTGCCAGCGGTAGGAGTATTATGCTGGAAAGTGGCGTCGCTATAAACACCAGTAGTAGAAACATCCCCCATTGGCCAAATGTGACTTGGTACTTGTATGATAGTCGTCCAGGTAATAGACCGGCTAATATCTTGGAGCCGTCTAGAGGTGGTATGGGGATAAGGTTAAAGACAGCAAGAAAGATGTTAAACGAAAACGCCGTGGCCAGCAATTGACTAAGAAAGCTATTACGTAAAGTGTAGAAGGCTAGAACCTGTAGCCACGCTATAACAAACGCAGTAATCATATTGGATAACGGCCCAGCGAAAGAGACAAGAATAGTCCCTTTTCTGCGGTCGCGATAGTAGGATGGGTCAATTTCAACAGGGCGCCCCCAGCCAAAACGGAACAGCCACAGCATAATGAGCCCAATGGGATCAATGTGAGCCAAAGGGTTAAGCGTTAACCTCCCCTGTCGTTTAGGAGTCGGGTCACCTAGCCTATGAGAGACGAAGGCATGGGCAAATTCGTGTATAGTTAGAGCTAGGAGCAATGCTGGAATACGAAAGATCATGTCCGGGGACATAAGATTGGGAAAGCTCATGTTAGACTCCTCCTTTGAGGCCTTGTGCCATTAATGTGTTAAGTAATTCAAGTTCTTCCTCGCGCGTGGAGATGGTTCCGTCCAAACGGGCCTTTTTTAACTGTCTTAAGATGCGGCCCATCACTGGACCAGGGCGCACGCCGTTGGCAATGAGGTCAGTTCCGCTTAAGGATGGTGCTACAGAGCCTAAGTTCAAAAGATTAGTGAGCTTAGTAAGTCCTTCCTCTCCCACTAACGCGGCGATGAGGAATCTAGTCTCAGGGTAGAGAGGCTCTAGCATGAGCCATAAGTCTGAGGGCGTAGTAAATTCATCATGCATGCCGCGCATAATGTCTTCAGCGTGCTCCATAAATTCTTGAGAAATCTCTTTAGATTTCTTGGGGAGGCGCAGCATCTCGATTAGTTCAGGCCATGCCAAGAATGGCTGGTAAAGCAGCAAAATTACCACATAGAGTGAGAAGGTGTCTAAGCCCTCTAAATCCTGTTGTGCCACATCTCTAAGGAGATTAATCTGTCTATCCGATAGAACAAAGGCGGGCAAAAAATGCTGCCAAACCTTAAGCTCGTCCATACGCAAGATGGACTTGGGAGCCGCATCTTCACTGAGCAAGAGGCGCAGTTCATCACGCAGTTTCTCACGGGAGACTTTTTCTAAAACCCCGTTATCTAGGGCATTGCGCAGAAAACGCTCGGTTTGTTCCTCTAGCTTAAACCCATAGCGCTGTTCGAAGCGTACAGCCCTAATAATCCTAGTGGGGTCTTCGACAAAACTGAGGTTATAAAGCACCCGTACTAGTCCTTGCTTAAGGTCTTCCCTAGCCCCAAAGAAGTCCAAGAGATTGCCGAAAGAGCTGGGGTTTAGCACTACAGCTAATGTATTAATGGTGAAGTCCCGACGATAGAGGTCCTTCTTAATAGTAGCGTTCTCCACTTCCGGCATAGCCGCCGGCATGGCGTAAAACTCCGTACGCGCAGTCACGAAGTCGATGTGTTCGCCACTAGGCAAGCTCAGAGTTGCTGTACCAAATTTAGGGTACTCTACACACTCAGCATGCAGCAGTTTGGCGACGCCTCGTGCAATAGGCGCGGCTTCTGGTTCAATCACTATGTCGATATCAACGTTGTTGTACCCCATGAGGATATCGCGCACCATACCGCCTACTAGATAAGCCCGAGAGCCTTGTCGCTCGGCCTCTTGGGCGATTAGAAGTAAAATACCTATCCGTTTTGAGCCGAGGTGGCTCTCGAGTAGCTCGGTGATGTTTTCTGCGGCAATGTTATCTGGGGTAGGTTCGGCCCGATAGGTTACCTGGTACCAATGAGGATAACTCTTGCCGTGCAGCGTGCGGAGGACATCGGTTCTAGTTACTATACCCACGAGGGCCCCGTCCTGATCCATAACTGGGAGGCGTCCAATATCTTTTTGGATTAGTAAGCGCTGAATTTCATCTACAGAGGCATTGCTTTGCACACCGACTACTGCGGTAGACATGAAACCCTTGACCGGCGCATTTTGCAATCCGTGGTGGTTGGCTTTGTCAAGGTCGCGCCTAGAAATAATCCCTAGCAGTCTACCATCCAGCACGACGGGTAACCCACTATGCCCGCTGCGGAGCATAATGCGGCCTGCGTCTGCCATTGTTGTATCGGGGTCAACGCTCCTAACTGGCTGGCTCATAATATCTGATGCACGTAGGGGCGGCTCGACAATATTCGGCAGTGCCTGCTGCACTTTGGTTATTACACTTTCCATAGTCTCCCCTTTGACGGTCGCTGAGGCTGCTTGGCGATGCCCGTTCCCCCCAAAGGGTTGCATGAGCTTCTTCATGTTGATGCGGTCCTGCTTGCTTCGTCCTACAATATGAATGCGATCATCCATATTGACTATAGCCACACAGGCGTCGCAGTCATCTATTTCGGTTAGCCGCGATGTTAGCTGCGCTAGTCCATCTACGTATTCCGCAATTTCACACGTTGTTATCCGAATCTTGGCCTCGTTGACCACGATTTCTTGCGAAGCAGCCAGCAAGTCTTCGAAGAGTGTGCGTTGCCCATCAGAAAGTGGGCTCCGGGTGTAATTAGCCACTACTTCAAGATTAGCACCCTGGTCTAACAAGAATGCTACAGCCTTAACGTCGCGGCTAGTAGTATATTTTGCAGTTAGGCAACCAGTATCAGAGTAGATAGCTGTAGCTAGGATAGTGGCTATGCTCGCAGATAGTGCTAGGCCGCGTTCCATGATTTCTTCTACTAAGAGAGTCGTAGCAGCACCTATTTCGTGCACAACTACTTCCGCCCACTCAGGCAGAGACTCTTGCCGAGGGTGATGGTCAATTATAGTTAGTTTCACCCGTGGGTTAAAGAATACTTCTTTGAATTTGCCAATACGCTGGCTGTTCTGCGTATCTACCACTATGAGGTGTTCGACTTGCTGCACATTTATGTGTTCTAAAGGAGTGAGGTTGACACTGTCTTTGTATAACGAATAAAGTTCTCGAACTTTCTTGTTGATGTGCCCCGAGAAACACGCCACGGCTTTTGGGCGTAAGACCTTAGCGGCCGTAAGGCATCCGAGAGCATCGAAATCGGCGTTAGTATGACACACGATAACCTCCAAGTCATCACCTCCTTGACCTTAAACTACCTTATTATAGCACAAAGCAAAGTCCAAGAGGCTGACTCTGAGTCAGTCTCTTGGACGTGCTTGGCGTTTTTTTCACGTTTAGTTAATGTCCCCGATCTCCAAAGGACGTGAGGCACTACCTTTCGCCTTATTGGATCTTATACAAGCGCCACACCCTATTTTGAAACACTTCTAGCCCCTGCTTAACCCAACGATAATGCTCTACGTTCTCTATGATCTGTGACTCCTTAGTGTCTAAATCATAAACCCCTACGCTGCCTTCCTTCCTAAATGTTGCTATATACTTCCCGTCTAGACTGCGTCGTGGGCTGTTATACAGCAGGCCAATGTCAGTAAAGGTATGATATTCAGAAACAGTGCCATCCACCTAACCAACTTCAATTCTAACTGGGGGCTTAACCCGACTTCGATAAACAGGATCATATCATCCATCCACCCTAGGTTTACTACGTGCTGTTGGTCATTCAGTACCCACGTAAGCTTCTTGTGCCTCGAGCTTCACCTGTTATTCAAACTAACGTAAACCATGCACGTTTGGGGGAGGGGGGAGCTATCTCCAACGGTCAGCTTTTTACTGCCAATAGCACTTCTCTCGGCCTCGTGATAGAGTTAAGAACTAATCGAAAATTCTGGGGTCCTTACTCAAGGCTTAACTCTTACTATTAGATGGAAAGTAAGCCTTTTCATGCAAAACTTCTAATTGAATCCTTTTAGAACTAGGAACTGGGAACTAAAATATCAGCCTTTCGGATTAAAAATCAGGGCGGTGAAGAAACCAAAAATAATGGCGGCGGTGATGCCAGAGCTAGTGAGGTCGAAGATCCCTCCCAGCACCCCTACAATGCCGTTTGTTTCTAGCTCCCTAAGTGAGCCTTGCACGAGCTGGTGGCCGAAGCTAGTAATGGGCACGGATGCTCCGGCCCCGGACCATTTTACTAAAGGTTCGTACAAACCTATCCCAGACAGTACCCCGCCGCATACGACAAGCACTGTCAGTACGTGAGCAGGGGTTAAAGGGGTAAGGTCAATGAGTAGCTGCCCAATCGCACATATAATACCACCTACTAAGAACGCCTTAAGAAAAATCATAGTGTTCCTCCTCCTAAAGCACGGTCGTCGCATAACTCGATGGAGATCGCATGTGCAACACACGGAATAGTCTCGCCTTGTTGATAGGACGTGGGGCTTAGCAAAGCTCCTGTGCCGGCGAACAAAATGCGCTTGAGTTTGCCTTGTTTAAATGTCTCCATAATGTGGCCGCACATGACGCTAGCGCTGCAGCCGCATCCAGATCCTCCTGCGAAAACCTGTTGGCGTTCACGGTCAAAGATCATCAGGCCGCAGTCCCTTAGTCTGTTGCCAAGCTCTAGTCCCGACTGGTGCAGAAGCTCGCTAAGAATGCTGCTCCCCACGTATGCCAGATCACCGGTAAGCACCAAATCGTAATGGTCTGACTGCAGGCCCAAGTCGGAGAAGTGCCTGAGAATGGTATCCGCCGCACTTGGCGCCATGGCCGAACCCATATCAAAGGGGTCCTTAATGCCAAGATCTACGATCTTACCCACAGTAAAATGCGTAATGCGCGGCGCTAGGCCTGGAATGTTTTGCCCGTTGGTCAGCAACATGGCACCAGCACCTGTTACAGTGTATTGGCAATAGGGTGGTTTTTGTCCGCCATATTCAGTGGGGAAACGGTATTGCCGCTCAGAAGAGGCATAATGGCTCGAGACTGCGGCTACAGTGTACTGGGCAAAACCGCCATCTATAAGCGCGGAACCGAGACCAACAGACTCTGCCATGGTCGAGCAAGCCCCGTATAGGCCAAGCATGGGGATCCCAAGGTCTCTTGCTGCAAAGTTGGCCGAGATGCACTGATTGAGTAGATCCCCTGCTAGGAGAAAGTCGACGCTTTGTGCCGAGTGCTTACCCTTGCCAAGTGCGGTTTGAACGGCATCCTTGAACATGCCAACTTCAGCCTTTTCCCAACTACCAGCACCATTAAGCATGTCGGGATATACGACGTCAAAACTTCCCCTCAGTGGACCTTCTCCCTCCAAGGGCCCAACGCAAGAGGCTGAACTGACAATTGCTACAGGCCTGGAAAATGCTACAGTCTGTAAACCTAATTTTTTTGTTGCTTTCATTGTTACCTCAACACGGCGTGAATTAGGCCTACTACAAATGCTGTTACCGCCCCATAAACGATTACAGGCCCCGCAAGTGAAAACATGTGGCCTCCTATGCCGAGTATTAAGCCCTCTCTCTTAAACTCTAGGGCAGACGAGACTATGGAGTTGGCAAACCCTGTTACTGGTACCCCAGCACCAGCGCCAGCAAATTGACCAAACACATCCCATACCCCTAAACCTGTGAGTAGAGCTGCAATCAGAATTAACGCTGCCACGGTAGGGTTCCCGGCCTGCTCTTGGGCGAACCCGAGACGCATGAACAGTGTCATTAATAACTGTCCAAAGACACATATCAGTCCCCCTATCACGAACGCTACTACGACATTGCGGAAGACCGGAATCTTTAACTGCTTTTGTTTAGCAAGCTGTTGGTAGTCCTTATACTGCATCTGCTGTCTAGATTTGGCCTTGGCGCTCTTCCCCATGTTTCCCACCTCCAGTACTTAGTTTTGTCCAGTGTTCCCTCCTTCATGCACAAAGGCATGTTCTCCTTGCGGAAAAAATGCCCTTGTAATTTATCTCCTGTGGTCTACTGCAAAAGCTACCTTTACGTTGGCTTTGTACTCTACAATGTGGCCATTTTCGACGTTACCAGTTAAGTTGTAGATTTCTACTCCCGTAATGTTATCGACAGTTCGTGATGCCTCTTGCACTGCACTCTCCACAGCATCTTGCCAGCTATTAGCTGACTCTCCGACTAGCTCCAAAACTTTGACAACTTGAGACATGGTCTACCTCCTCAACTCCATAGATTAACTGCACGATGGTTGCGCCGTTGGGTTGTTTCTCTTGGGAGCGAAGGGTAAGGAACAGCCAAGACCCTGCAGACACAAACAATACTAGGACCAAAGCCATAATTACCACTTGACGACGGGTTAGGCGAACCACATATACCACCTCGCTAAGCAGATTTCAACCGCGTGTGGTCGCTTATGAGTAGTATCACCTGCCCGGTTTTTTTAATGCAATCAGAGAAGCATTTGCCTTAGGCGGGTGAGAATGGCTTTTTCGAGCCTTGATATCTGAACCTGACTTACGCTTAGTTCTTCTGCTACCTGAGTTTGGGTCTTGTTTTCAAAGTAGCGTGCCGTAATGATGCGCTGTTCCCGCGGAGTGAGAGCTTTCATAATCTGGCGGAGTGCCAGGCCTTCGACTAGCCCCTCTTCACCCGAGTCTTCTTGTTTGACTCTATCGACTAAGTAGACAGGATTTCCATCATCCTGGAATACCTTTTCCTCGAGCGACGATGGTGCCCGCAAGGCTTCTATTGCTTCAATTACATCTTCTTCGCAGAGCTCCAGAAATTCTGCTATCTCGCTAATCCTGGGCTCACGGTCTAGTTTTTTTCTAAGTTCATCGTTTGCTCGACGCACTTTAACTGCAGTCTCCTTAACAGAGCGTGAAACCTTGATAGGCCCATCATCTCGTAGGAACCGACGGATTTCTCCGATTATTAAGGGCACAGCATATGTCGAAAATCGGACGTTATAGGATAAGTCGAATTTTTTAATGGCTTTAAGTAGACCTATGGAGCCGATTTGAAAAAGATCTTCTGGGTCGTGGCCTGAGTTAAGGAAACGTGCAACAATTGAATATACTAGCCGCAGATGGCCGGCCAGCAATAGGTCTTGTACCTCGATTTCTCCGGCCCTCAAACGCCGGATGAGGGCCTGCGTATCTTCTTCATTGAGCACCGGACCAGATGCTAGCTTTTTAGCACTTATGGCGTCCATTATTGCGGGGTAGGCGAAACGAAATATTTTACCATCTTAATTACAGTGCCTTTCCCCGGCGCAGAGGAAACGGTGAGCTCGTCCATAAAGCTCTCCATCACTGTAAAGCCTAGCCCGCTACGCTCCTGTTCGGGTTTAGTAGTGAAGAGCGGTTCGCGGGCTTGTTCAACATTTTCTATCCCTTGCCCGTGATCTTGAATGACTATTTCGAATCTGCCTTCGGACACTTGTCCACGGAGAGTAATCTCGCCTGTAGTTTGCTCGTAGCCATGGATTATTACATTCGTTACTGCCTCTGAGACGGCAGTTTTTATTTCGTTAATATCTGCTAAGGACCAATCCCCTACTTGGAGTGCGAACAATGCTGCTACAGTGCGAGCAAATTTCTCGTTTACAGACAGCGCAGGCAAGCGCATTTCAAACCAGTTTTCCATCTTCTACACTCCTACTCTCGTCTTAGCTCAGTCAGAGCTGCATCTTCTGTCGCATACACTGGGATAATCTTTGGGAGCCCTGAGAGTTCATAAAGACGCTCGATATGAGGGTGCAAGCTACACGCCGCCATACGTCCGCCTTGTGCGCTGAGGCGGCGATAGCGTCCTAAGATTACTCCCAGTCCCGAGCTATCCATAAACTTCAGACCTGAAAGGTTGAGCAACACATGCTGTGCAATATCCTTATCTAGTTCTTTCTCCACTGTCTGGCGTAACCCGTCCGCGGTATGATGGTCGAGCTCCCCCTTGAGAGTAACTACTAAAACATTACTGCGGTAGCGCATGGTAATCTCCATAATTTTCATCCTCCTTTTCCCTTGACTTAGTTCTAGTTCTATATGTGAAAATCCTGCCAAGAGAAAAGTTAAAGCCCCATCAGGGGCTTAGAACTTAGCGGAGTAATCTTTCCCACAGCCGGGCGAAGTGAAGCCACAACGGCGCTCGCTCCACGTTTTCGGCTGCGAGTAGGTCGACGCAGCCAATATCATTGCCGTCACGCAATACGGTGAGAGTTCCTACCTTTTGGCCCACATGGAGCGGCGCAGTCAAAGGCAACCAGTCGGTCTTTTGTTCGAGCTTACCCTTAGTGCCCTTAGGCGTAAGAATGTCTAAGTCATCTTTTACTATGGCCTTTACTTTAGGGTGTTTACCCTTAGAAACCTCAGTTGTGCCAATTTCCTGACCTTCCGTAAAGATACGTCTTCCTTCGAAGTTGGCAAACCCATAATCGAGTAAACGGACGATATCGCTCCTGCGGTCAGTAGTCGTGGCAGCCCCCAGCACCACGGCGATCAGGCGGAGATCCCCGCGTTTAGCTGTAGACGATAGGCACCACATGGACTTAGTTGTTTTACCCGTCTTGAGTCCGTCGTAGCCACTGTAGCTAGCTAGCAACTCCCGATTGGGGCTAGTGAGATTTGAAGTAAGTTTGGCCCGTTCAAGGGCTGTTACCCGTATGGTAGAAAAGTCAAAAATCTTCTCGTGCCTGATGAGCTCGCGTGACATCAGGACTACGTCATAAGCGCTGGAGTAAGGATCATCTATATCTAGCCCACAGGCGTTAGTAAACTTGGTGTTCTGCATACCGAGCTGTCCAGCCCGTTCGTTCATCATGGCGACAAAGCCTTCTTCACTACCCGCAACAAATTCTGCTAAGGCTACGGCGCAATCATTTGCGGATACGACTGCTACGGCCAAGAACAACTCTTCGACAGTAAGGGTTTCACCCTCTTCGAGCCAGATTTGTGACCCGCCATAGCTGCGCGCGTGGCTACTGGTGCGGACTTTATCATCCCAACTAATTTTCTCATCGGCAATGGCTTCAAGGACTAAGAGCATCGTCATTACCTTGGTTATGCTGGCAATCGCGCGAGGTTCGTGCTCATTTTTCTCTAGCAGAATCGTTCCGGTACCAGCATCCATAAGGATGACAGAGGGAGATTTAAGCGATTCTTCTAGTGCCAAAGCTGGCAGGCTAGGTTGTGAGCAATAGGCGAATGTCGATGTTGTTAGCACAAAGCATAGGGCTAAAGCTACGGCCCGAAGTATAGTCTTTGGCATGCGACAGTCCTCCTTGGCAAGTTTTTTGTAGCTTTCCCTGCCAGTGGGCTTTAATTCAAAAGGTGTCGACTCACAATGAGTCGACACCTAGAAAGGTCGAAGGAACGGGATAACGGGCAAAACCGTAGTCACTGACCAAGGACTGATTTACACTGAAACGAGGATGGGCCGGATGTGAGGGCTACCGGATAATTTTTAGGACGTTGGGGGGTAATTCTGGTTTTGTGAGGCTAAAGGCATATGCGTTGTGCAAAGCTTTGTGTAGAGTTTGATCAATTGGTGCATTGGAGTAAGCCGTAATTAAGGGAGCTCCTGTTTCAACATAGTCCCCTACCCGGGCCAGTAGTTTAAGACCTGCGGCATAGTCTAGCTTGTCTTCTTTGCGCACGCGACCGGCCCCTAAGGTAATGGCAATAGTGCCGAGAGCGAGAGCATCAATATAACTTATGTAGCCAGATGTCTCGGATGTAACAACTAATGAGTGCTTGGCTTGCGGCAATTCCCTATCTAGGTTGCCACCCTGAGCCGCTACTACTTCTTTTAGCTTAGCGTAGGCTGCCCCCGAGTTTAGTGCTTCTTCTACGCGACAGATGGCTTCGCTGTCTGCTAAATCCATATAATGCATTTTTAGCATCTGTGCTGCGACCGCCAAACAGACTTCGCGTAAGTCAGCTGAGCCACCCTTACCCGTGAGTATCTGAATTGCCTCTGTAACTTCTAATGAGTTTCCTATGGCATTGCCTAGCGGTTGGTCCATGCTGGTGAGTAAAGCAACCGTGGGGCGTCCCACTCTGCGTCCGATTTCAACCATAGCTTGTGCTAGTTCCTCAGCACGCTCCACTGACGACATAAAGGCGCCTATTCCGAACTTAACATCTAAGACAATATGCGTAGCACCAGACGCAATCTTTTTGCTCATAATCGAGCTAGCAATTAGAGGAATGCTGTCGACGGTAGCTGTTACGTCGCGCAGAGCATAGAGAATCTTATCGGCAGGAGCAATTTCTGTGGTGGCTGACATCAATGCCAGCCCAATTGTATTGACCTGATTAATAAACTGTTCCATCGACAGCTCTGTAGAAAGGCCGGGGATGCTTTCTAGCTTATCTACAGTGCCACCGGTATGCCCGAGCCCTCTGCCTGTCATTTTGGCAACCGGAATACCACATGCTGCAACAATAGGAGCCACAACAAGGGTAGTGGTATCCCCCACCCCCCCGGTGGAGTGCTTGTCAATAGCTTTAGGCAGGTTGAGGTCAATGCGCGTCCCAGAGTTAGCAATGGCAAGAGTAAGTTCAGCGGTTTCACGCTCGTTCATACCGCAAATAAATATGGCCATGAGCAATGCTGATAGCTGATAATCCGGAATTTCTCCTTTAGTACAGGCCGTAATTACAAACTCAATTTGCTCGGTGCTAAGTTCACCGCCGTCACGCTTAGCCTTAATGATGTCATAGACTCTCATTATGTTCAGTCTCCAAGATTTGCTTAAATGAAGTGCCGGATAGGAGGCTCGGCTGCAGGCCGAATATATCAATTATGGTTGAGCCGATATCAGACAGTGTGGTCCTATCCCCAAGGGCGGCCCCGCCTAAGTATTGAGGGGAATATGCGAGAATCGGCACGTACTCTCTGGTGTGGTCGGTACCTGGATAAGCGGGGTCGCAACCGTGGTCCGCTACAATAATTAGATAGTCCTTTGGCCTCATCGACCCCAAGAATAGCGGTAACCACTCGTCAAACTCTTTCAGGGCGTGGCCGTAGCCAACCGAGTCATTCCGATGTCCGTAAAGCATATCGTAGTCAACCAGATTGGCAAAGACCAGTCCGCCCTGTGAACCCATATACGTGTTCATTATTTGTACCATGCCATCGGCGTTGTGCTTGGTCTTAAGGCAATGTGTAGCTCCACGTCCAGAATATATATCGCATACTTTACCGATACCCGTAACGGTAAAACCTTCATCCGACAAGATGTCGAGCATAGTCTTGCTAGGCGGAAGTACAGCGTAGTCCTTGCGATTAGGCGTCCGTGTATAAGGCCACTCCCCCGTGAAGGGTCGAGCAATAATACGGGCAACATTTACATCCCCTTGCATCAGGTCCCGAGCGACCTGACAGACCGCATAGAACTCCGGCAACGGAAGAATATCCTCGTGGGCGGCTATTTGCATTACACTGTCAGCGGAAGTATAGACAATTAGGGCACCAGAACTCACGTGTTGGGGCCCTAAGTCGCGAATTATATCTGTACCGGAGGCAACTATATTGCCTATAAACTTTTTACCTGTACGCCGCGAGAGTTCAGCGATCACTTCTGGGGGGAAACCTGCTGGAAAGGTCTTAAATGGCGTGTTTAACATGATACCAGCCATTTCCCAGTGGCCTGTGATGGTATCCTTGCCGGGAGACCGGGTCATGCCACGCCCAAACGCGCCTATAACCCCATCAGAAGAAGAGAGCCTGGGATGAGGGGCTATTTGCCCTAACCCAAGCCTCGTTAGGTTTGGTAACATGAGTTTCGCGTTAGCCTCAAGGACGTGCAACAGCGTATTGCTACCTGTATCACCGTATTCGGCCGCATCAGGCAGTTCGCCTATACCGACGCTGTCTAGAACGATAAGAACAACAGTTGTATTCACACAGTACCTCCTATGCTCGCGGGTGAGCTTTATCATAGACCTCTCTTAAGCGAGATTTAGTCACGTGAGTATAGATTTGTGTGGTGCTAATATCTGCATGACCCAACATTTCCTGAACAGCACGTAAATCTGCACCGTTCTCTAAGAGATGTGTGGCAAAGGAGTGCCTTAGAGTATGCGGAGTAATGTTGGCATCGATACCTGACTCACGCGCATATTTCTTTAGTAGTTTCCAAAACCCTTGGCGAGTCAGTTGGCGCCCATGGTGGTTAACAAATAAAGAGCGCATTTCGCGCGACCGAACTAACTTTGGCCGGCCAGAGTTAAAGTATGCAACTACAGCCTTAATAGCCACAGAACCTAGGGGTACAATCCGTTCTTTATTACCTTTCCCTAAGCAACGTATGAAACCGGCATCAAGATTAACATCGGCCAGATTCAATGTGACAAGCTCTGTTACCCTAATGCCTGTCGCGTAAAGAACTTCAAACATGGCGCGGTCTCTAAGCCCCCCAGGGGATACAGCATCTGGGCGGTACAAGAGAGATTCAACCTGTTGCAGGCTGAGCACACTAGGCAGCTTCTTTTCGACCTTGGGAGAGTCTAGCTCTGAAGCGGGGTCTAACTCTAGCTTTCCTTCATGGTGAAGAAACCTGAAAAAAGAGCGAATGGAAGCTAAGCTACGTGAGACTGTAGCTGTGGATTTTCCCTGCTTCTTGAGACCATCCAAGTAGTTCAGTATGTGATTGCGGTCGAGCTCTGCCCAGCTAGTTACACGACGGAGTTTTATGTACACAGCAAACTGCCTTAGATCTCGGCCATAAGACTCTAAAGTGTTAGCAGCTAGCCCTCTTTCCACCCCCAGGTAATCGAGATATCCCTCAATGAGCAGATCCATAGCAACAATCCCTTTCAGAAATCCTCTACGCCTATTATTATTCCACGAAAGGCGGGCAATTCCTTTTACCAAAGGTTGATGACTTTGCACCAAATTCCGACAGGCCGATAAAAAAATAGCCCCTACGTGTAAGGGCTAGAAGCCATCCTTATACCAATTTCGCAAGTGCGTAATAATTCGTTGAAAGATGCTTTGATGTGTCGCCTGCTCCCCAATGATAGTGGTGCCACTTGTAGGCTGCTCCGGCACTTGGGGTGGCTCTAGAATGGCGTCGAGTACTTGCCATGCTAGCGCGGCAAGTAAGGCTAGTAGTGCGATTAACCCAACTAGCCGGGCTGTCCTCATACGCTTACCCCGGAAGGGTCCTACAGTTAATACCCACATCTTGTTACTTCCCCTCCTTAGACAAACATCTTCATTAACATTTATGCGTGAACGGGAGGAGTTAGAACATGTGGAGGCAGCAGATAGCACGAGGCGCATAGGGGTGCCCTGTTCGAAGTTGCCAGTTGATGTATGCGTATACAGCAGGAGTCAGAGGTATTTTGGTAGTCTCTAATCTTCACCTTTATATAAAACCATTCTACCCGTTATTGCCTTACGGTTCTTTTTGTCGTGCGGTTGTTCCGCTTCGACTAATCACTTGCCCTTCAGGGCCTCGTACACTCTATGATGGGTTGTCTCCGAGTGCTCTGCGGCCTTCCTCAACGAGAGGCCTACGCATTCTACTAGTTCTCTGCATATCTCCGGAATGAGATCGGGGCGACGCTTAATCTCTCTGACGTATGCCATTTCATTTCTGTGGCAGAAGTTCTCAATACAAAACTCCCCCCTAGCTAGCAATCAGTTGCTCACGATATTTGTGCAAAGGATAGTGTTGCCTCTCAGCTAATTTGACGGGCCTTTAGCCACCGCCATTGTCGTGAATGCTGAAGCGTCACTCCGTCAGATCGGTGGTAATCATAACGCCATTAATACGAGGTG
>Ga0207951_100147_pt1 | contig 45292 bp, 38 predicted proteins | sample Subbio12Aug_8Bad_FD_184830 | JGI IMG/M metagenome (GOLD analysis project Ga0207951, IMG submission 184830) | Serpentinite rock and fluid subsurface biosphere microbial communities from McLaughlin Reserve, California, USA - CR12Aug_8Bad (SPAdes) | ecosystem: Environmental > Terrestrial > Deep... | reverse complement strand
GATTATACAGCCGACAACTATGTGACTGCGTTTCAGGGCTTGCGTGCCATGATTACACTAGCTGGAAAGTAACGACTTCATTAGTTAAGGAATGGGCGGACAACGGCCTCTCGCCTGAGCAAATGTTGGCTGAGGCTCTCGCTAAGTATGCGCCGCCAGAGCGCTGGCACACTATGATCGCAAAGGCCATTGAGTTGGCTAAAACGCTCCCATAATCATACGATAACCAAAATATCCAAGCAGGAATTCTTATTTCCTTGCCTAATACATATAAGGTACTCGACAAAAGGAGGTCAACAAAGTTGATTCTAATTCAGAATGGAAAAATTTACACTATGATCGGACCTGTGCTTGAGAACGGGTGTGTGCTGATTAATGGCGGCAAGATCGCCGAAGTCGCTAAGCACATCGATGCACCTACTGGTGCAGAAGTAATCGACGCTGGTGGTCGCAGCGTATACCCGGGTTTTGTAGAAGCACATTGTCACGTAGGTATGTGGGAAAGCTCCATTGGCTTTGAGGGCGACGACACTAACGAGATGACTGCTCCCGTAACTGCACATCTCCGTGCAATTGACGCCATAAACCCCATGGATATAGCTTTTAGAGAAGCCCGCGATGCTGGTGTGACTAGCTGTGCTACTGGACCTGGAAGCGCGAATGTCATTGGTGGCACTTTTGTGGCTATGAAGACCCATGGCGTTTGTGTTGACGAAATGATTATTAAAGACCCTATCGCTATGAAATGCGCTTTCGGTGAGAACCCCAAGCGCGTATATCACGCACAAAAGAAAATGCCCTCTACCCGTATGGGTACGGCTGCTATCATACGAGAAGCATTGATGAAAGCAAAACGCTACATGGAGGCTATAGAGCGTGCCAGTGATGACGCATCTAAGCTCCCCGCCTTCGACATGCAATCTGAGGCGCTGATTCCTGTTCTGCGCAAAGAGATCCCTCTAAAAGCTCATGCTCACCGGACGGACGACATCTTTACCTCTATCCGCATCGCTAAGGAGTTCAACGTAAGGATAACCCTAGAACATTGCACCGAGGGGCACCTTATAGCTGACTATATTAAGAAGGAAAATCTCCCCGCCGTAGTTGGCCCTAGCTTCGGTCACCGTTCCAAATTTGAACTAGCGAATAAAACCTTTGACACTCCTGGTGTGCTGGATAGAGCCGGTGTTCTTGTAGCTATTACCACTGACTCTGCGGTTGTCCCCCTCTCCTCCTTGCCACTCATGGCTGGCATGGCTGTAGCAGCAGGTATGGATGAAATGGCTGCCCTCCGCGCCATTACTATCAATCCTGCTAAGATTCTCGGATTTGATGACCGCGTTGGTAGCCTAGAAGCAGGCAAGGATGCCGACGTTGTAATCTTCGATGGTAGCCCGCTTGAAATTAGCGGCAAGGCTTGGAAAGTACTAATTGATGGCAACGTAGTTTTTGAAAGATAGGATGTTTCTGCTTGGTCATTCCTCGTTCTTGGTTCCTTGGTTCTTCGTTGCAAGGAACTAGGAACGCACTCTACGAAGAACAACCGCACACGCAACAGGGGAGGCAAGATGCCTCCCCTGTTGCGTGCCCCTCTGTCTAGTGCTTATGCCCGCAGCCACAGCCACAGCTGTGAAGCTTCTTCGGAACTTTCTGCAAGCCCATGGCCTTCGCGTGCCCTTCATATTGGGTGCGAAAAGCCTTAATGTATTCGTTTCGCAAAGCACTCTGCTCATCTATCTCCTGCTGACTAAGTACACCATCCCTTTTCTTGCGTGCCAACAAGTTAATGCGCTCTAGCTTCTCTTTACTAAGCATAAAACCTCCTACAACACTGTATTGGCTATCATCCCTGTCGCTTTAGGACAGAGGCCGCCGCCCTTCACCATTGATTCTATTATTTCCAATGCTTTCCGTGGTGATTCACCCTGGCGATAGGGCCGCTCCTCTGTTAGCGCCTGGTATACATCACAAATCGCCATAAGCCTGTCCTCCACCCCTAGAGCACTAGCGGGCAGCCTATCAGCATACCCCCTGCCATCTAGACGTTCGTGATGATTACCCGCCCAATTGGCTAGTTCACTCAGCCCCCTAACCTGACTAAGAATGGCCTTCGTATAATAAACATGGGACTTAACGATGTAATATTCTTCGGGAGTTAGTCCGCTTGGTTTCTCCAATATCTCGTTGGGGACAGCCAGCTTACCTAGATCGTGCAGCAACCCCACACTGAAGAGTAGCTTACCTGTGCGCTCAGATAACGAGTTGGCCTGAGCTACTTTTCTCACCAAAACTGCTAGTCCTACCGAATGAGTTCTAGTAAAACGGCTCTTGCTATCAATAATATCGGCAAAGACCAGAGCGATTGACTCAAGCTCATCACAGTCCACTTTCGACGTGCTATCCATTTGCAACATCTGCAAGGCCGAATAAAGATTTCTTCCTTGCAGGTCAAACCAAAACCGGTCCTGCTTTATGGTAGATAGAAAAGCATCGCAGGCGTCGGGATCAAAGGAGCTCCCACGCCCACCTTGCACCATAGCTGCTACAGATTCCTTCAGCACCAAGCTTAGCTCCTGCCCTGCGACACAGGCGTCTACGGCATCGGCCAAGTTCAAGAGGCGAGCTCCAATGGGAATGTTGTCTCCGCGCAAGCCATTTACTCCGCTACCATCATAGGACTCATGGTGATGCTTAACTAAAAGAGGCACCTCCGGCAGCGGCAGCTTTGCCACCAGCAAAGCACCAATGGTACCATGTGACTTAAGAAATAGTTCATCCTCAAGGCGCCTAACCCCGCCGGCCCCTGTTACACCGATATCATGTAACAATCCACCGTAGTATAACGCTCTAAGCCCTGTCTCGTTAAGGCCCAAGGTCTGGCCTACCCTCACAGCGATGTAGGCCACGCGCTGCCCATGATGCACAAATGTATTGTACTCTGCTAAGTCTAGCGCTTGAGATAAAGCCCGGACCAGCTCTGAAAGATTGATCTCTAAGTCTAGCATTATGCATTCTACTCCTATCTAACTGATATTACCTCCACATAATCGCCTCGGACAGCGCACTCCGTCCCAAGACGCGTTGACCGATCGGCAATCACCTGGAGTATGCGTGTTGCCTGCTCCCCCTCAAGCAGCCTCACTGTGCCCTGCTCCATAAATATAGGGTATAGTTTTGTTTGCACTTCGCCTAGTAGGTCTATCTCCAAATGAGCCACGAAACTCTCGCGCGCAGCAGGATCGTAGGGGTGGAATAAATAGTTACCCAGACTATAAATTATAGGTTTGCCCGCATATAACTCTACGCCAAAAGGCAAGTGTGGGTGATGCCCTAAAATCGCGGTAGCGCCAGCATCAATAATCGCTTGAGCCAACTCCTGTTGCCAAACTTGGGGAGCCAATGTGCCCTCATACCCCCAATGTAAGGAGACTAATACAACATCAGCTTGGGCCTCTGCCTCAGCCACTGCCGTGAGGATATCCCTGCGCCCCTTTTCACCATCCAGAAAGATGACTCCAGGTTTGTTTTCCTGCGCTTCCCACAGGTCATAGCTCCAAGCGGGTAAAAAGGATTTCTGAGTAAAGGCCAAAAACGCTACCTCCACCCCGTTTACCTCTAGGACATGTGGGCTAAGAGCTTCGTGTCTATTTTTCCCCGCCCCAACATAGGCGATTCCGCGTTCACGCAAGTGCTCCAAGGTGTCTAGGAAAGCATCTATACCAAAATCAAGGCAGTGGTTATTAGTGAATGATACCACATCAATCGAAGCAGCCACCAGCGCATCTAAAGCCTCAGGAGTACTACGAAACGTAAAATTCTTGGGTGTTATTTTCTCTCCGTGTCGACTAGCAGGACTCTCTAAATTAGCAAACGCAATATCCGCATTCTTAAGCAAATCGCCCATCCCGGCAAAGACATAGTCAGGCCCGTATAGGGCTACGTTTTCCCCCGGAAGTTTATCTAATAAAACGTCTCCCCCGGCAACAATAGTAAATGTAGGTAGGGGTTCAGTAGTAAAGCTAAGCTCAAATCCTGTGCCGCGCAGAGTGTAGCTGGTGTTATAGGAGAGCCCTTCCTTAGGTATAATTGTAGCTGTTTTGCCGTCAGCACTCCAGGAAACAGTAATTTCCACTTGTGGTTCAAACCATATCAGCTGCTCCTCCGGTTTTGTCGCTCGATTAAACTCGAGCTCAAGTGGCTCCTGCACCGAGAGCAGCTTGGACTCCTGAACAGTTACGAGAGCTAGATCTACCTCTAGAAGTGATTTTACCTGATATGCCACAGTCCCTAGAGCTAACGCCACAACTAACACAACTATTACTTTACGCAACGTTGCACCCCCTTGGCCTCTTTTTCCATTTTACCATTTTATGAAGCGGCAAAACAGTCCCTATACTATAAAAGAAGAGGCAAGAATAACGGAAGCAACCTCCTCTGTATCAGGGATAGATAGTCCCTCAGCTGCATCAGGCTTACCGTACCCAGGGTATGCACATTCTAAAGGGAGTGCTCTTATTTTGAGAGACACCCCCTTCTTGACCTAGCTCTTCAGTTGATAACCCTTACATGACTTACCGGAGCAACTCGATCTACTCATAGCACCTGTGCGCACTTGGTTAACAAGCTGATTGTTACTGCACTGATCATCTGAGGCGCACCACTTACAATCCTTGGTAGAGCATTTGACGGCCAATCCCCACACCTCCTTTTCCCACTATCTGCTACAGTATGCCCCCTAGGGAAAATGGTAAACATGCTTAGGGGATTTAGGCATTAGGCTTGAGGCATTAGGCTGTAGAAGTCTTCAGACGACAGAAACCAGTCTTCAGGAGCCTGTTCTTCTGGAGACTGAAGCTTGATGATCTACCTGCGGGTGCACAAGGTACGAAGTACGAGGTACGCCCTTCTGGGCACTCTCCTGTGTACCGTGTACGCTCTACGAGGAACCAGGAACGCACTCTACAAGGAACGCCCTTTTTACAAATACCTCTCAAACCAATCCTGTATAAACAACAAGCGGTCGACACGGTTACGGGGTTTACCGCTACGGGAGAGCTCATGATTTTCACCGGAAAAACGGACAAATTCTGTAGTTACACCGAGGCGCTTGAGGGCGATAAACCATTGTTCTGCTTGCTCCATGGGACACCTCAGGTCCTGGTCACTATGGATAATGAGTATTGGGGTACGGACGTTCCGGGCGTGACGCATAGGAGAACGGGCCATGATGAATTCTTCATCATCCCAAAGATCTGCCCCGCCCATGCCGGCTTTATTACCGTAGAAACCAATATCGCTAGTGCCATACTTGGTATACATGTTACTGATACTGCGCAAGGTAACTGCAGCCTTAAAGCGATTAGTCTGAGTAACCATCCAGTTAACCATGTATCCACCGTAACTACCCCCGGTTACTCCTAAGCGCAGTGGATCAACCCAACCTTGTTCGATGCAATAATCCACTGCTTCCATTAGGTCCACATAGTCGTTGCCACCCCAGTCTCCTACTACGCCCCGCGTAAATTCGGAGCCATAGCCCCTGCTACCACGCGGGTTAGTGTAGACTACGCCGTAGCCTTGCGCCGCTAGAAGTTGGTACTCGTGGAAGAAGGCATTACCAGAAGTAGCGTGTGGACCACCGTGAATATGCAACACTAATGGATACAACTCACCAGTCTTAGAATCTACGGGCTTAATGACCCAACCCTCGATCTGCCAGCTGAGAGCACTCTTAAAGACGATTCGCTCAGGCTCAACCAGTTCCAATTCGTTAAGCACAGCCTCATTTACATGGCTGAGGCGAGTAGGCGCAGACCCCAAGAGGTCTGATACGTAAATGTCCCCTGGGTTGAGGACATGGTTAGCAGTATAAGCAATCTTGTTGCCTGTAAGACTAAACGAAGTAATTGACTGGTCTCCAGAGGTGATTTGCCGTACTTCTCCCTGCATGTTGACGGCATACAGGTTGGAATTGCCACCATCAGTAGCACCAAATACTAGCTCAGAGCTATCTCCGGTCCAAGCAGGCTCCACGCCACCCCTGTCTGCACGGGTATCTGACCCGACGCTATTACCTACGCTTCTCGGGAAATCTGCCAAGAGGTTGCGAGGGGCATCTTCCCCACTAACGCCAACTACAAAAATATGAGTGTCGAGATATCCTACTTCTCCCTTGTCGTGTCCAGTGTAAGCGACGTACTTACCGCAAGGAGAGAAGGCCGGACTTGCGCAGGGTCCTAAACCTTGAGTGAGCTTTCGTAACCCTTTACCGTCAAGGCCCACAGTAAATACATCCGGAATGTAGCTAAGATCCGCATCTGAATTGGTGCAGGTTGTTAACGCGAATTGAGTACCACAGGGAGACCAACTGGGTTGACTCACATCAAAGTCCCCACTTGTAACCTGCCTTAGTTCGCCGCTCATAACATCTACAACCCACACATGGCGGTTTCGCTCATCCAGAAACCCAATTCCATTCATCTTGTGCCGCAAACGGCGTATTATCCGCACATCAGGATTACCGGGTTCTTCGCCCTTCCCTTTGGGGAGCTTCATGGTAAAGGCTATTTTTGTACCATCTGGTGACCACATAGGGTTCCCAATGCCGTCTTCTGTACGCGTCAATTGACGAGCTTCACCACCACTGACGCCAATAACAAATAATTGCTCCTTACCGTTGCGGTTAGACAAAAAGAATAACTTATCCCCCTGTGGAGACCAACGTGCGGTATGCTCCCTCACTGTATCATTGCTACGAGTGCCAGTTGTAAATAAATCCGGCGCACCACCATTAGCGTTATGCAGGAAAATGGCTGAGTCATAGCCATTGCGTTCTACGTTAGTAGCTGTAATGGTATAGGCAACCGTCTGGGCATCTGGAGATAGCTGTGGGTCACCTACGAACTTAAACGCCCAAATATCCTCAGCAGTCACTTTTCGCTTCGTTCTTACCATATTTTACACTCCTTTAAAAACATTCACTCCTATCATTCTTTATTTTTGACCCCTTTTCCTGCAACATTTCGGTAGGCAAAATAAGGACTTGGCGAAATATAAAGCAGCAGGGATTCTACCCTGCTACTTTTTTAACAACATGCAAGCGCCGGCTGCCAGCAACACCAAGCCTAGTCCCTTAAGCCATGTGAAGGGGGCACTCTGCAGGCCAAAGGCCCCCATTTCGTCTATCGCTAAAGCAGTGCCAACCTGCCCTACAATAATTAAGGTGGTAGCCGCTGCTACGCCTAAGCGGGGAATGCTCACGGCTACCAAGTAAATGATTCCGACGCCAATCACTCCGCCTAGGTATAAGTACCAAGGAACATCCCGCAACGTTCGCTGCTGCGGCTCACGCAGAAAGGGTAGCACCAGTAAAATTACAACAACGATTGTGCCTATAAGATGGACAAAGAGAGTTGCGCGCAAGACACCGATCAATTTCCCTAAGGAGGCGTTAAGTGATCCTTGAATGGCCATAAGCGCTCCCGCAATAGCCGCAAGGACTGCACTGAGCAAACTCAAAAGCTTCACCTCGCTATAGTAATAAAGGCTACCACTATAGCGTTCCGCCTATGTCTCTTAACCATACCGAAAATAGAACCATAATTGCCGAAGCTGGGGCTCTAAGTGCACCGGTACTACTGAGCAACCTGACTACACTGAGCAGAACATTGAACTATCCGATTAGTCTTTTAAGGGCTTGGGGGTCAACCTTCCATACCCCCTCAACGAATCTTAGTTCCATCGTTGTGCTTAACTTTGCTTTTCTACCGCCTCGATAAATCACTTCTCCGCCAATCTGTACTTCACAGGTGTCATTGGCAGGACCCACTAAAACCGTTTCATCTATTTCTATTGCCTCTACATTCGCCATCATGTGTTCTAGTTCGGCCGTCGAGAATGGCAATAGGAATAGCTGTGTTAGCCACCAATCTTTCTGGTTAAGAGCTGCGGCCATGTTTTTCACTTGTGCTTCTGGGGTAGCTCCGCGAATAACTCCCCAAATCTCGCCTGCCGCCTTACTTATCATTAAATGATGCCCTAAGTCCTTGGCACGGGACGCATGTGTGATAGAGCCCCAAAAATGTATGCAGAAATGACCGGGGAAATTATTGGCCAATGCCCCCTGCCCATGCGGCATTCCGTTCATAGATGCGGCGAGTGTCTTCCCTTCTATTTTTACTATGACCGCCCTGCGGTCCCAGCTCCATACCCCACCGTAAATTTCTTTCATAATAGCGGTATCCGCCCCCGTCACAGGTTGTACATCTGCATGGTTTGTTCCGCCTCGCCGCTGTACCATGAAACTCTTACCTGTTTCCATGTCCAAGACCTCCGCCCTGTCCATCCGCTCCAGTATCCTTTGAGCTTCAACCCACGCTAATGGCACTGCACACGCGGTAGCCTTAAGCTCAGACCACATATCAGCTAACAAGTCTTTTGCTTGTTGCGACACAACTACCCACTTTTTGGTCGTAGGGTTGTATACGTTTAACAGATCGTCGCACACATATTCCCGTCTCCCAACCCTCAAACGAAAAACTTCAAATATTGGGCTCGCCCCAACTAACTCCATAACAGCATGCCATCTTCTAACTTCCACTTTTCTAGAAACAATTTGTCCCTCGAGATGTATGAACTCTAGCGATACATCCATGGGCGGAGTAGGGGCGGCTTTGCAGGATGTCAGTAACACTACTAAGCAGAGAAACACTAGTAAGCCTCTCATGAAATAAAATCACCCCGTACTGTTTTCTACAACATTACGGGGGAGATTGCTTTTTATGATGTTTTTTTCTTCCCACACAAGGTTAAGGATTAGAACCTGAGGTACTTTTTGGACTCCGTGTAGAAAGGTAGTAATTATATGTTAAGGCAGCAATTAGCGCAGCTACAACCAGCGGACAGTCTGAGACTACAAGGTTGACGTCGTGCCCCATGAACTGTCCCCCCATCCGCCCACGGAGTTCTCCGCCATTAGGGTTGTATTTGAGCCTACAACTAAATCCTATAGCATCCCCACCTACTCTACCACCGACCTCGTAGCCTGAAACTTTTAGAGCGACATCCTTACCTACGATATTTCCTCCCACCCGGCCGCCAATCTCTTCCTCGGTAAACCTTAGGCGCACGTCCTGTCCAACGATTCCACCACCCATGCGCCCGGTAATAAGGCCATGCTGATTGATTACAAAATTAACATCTGCACCTAGGAATAATCCGCCAATACGCCCTTCAATGCTCCGCGATGATACATTACAGTCAACATCAAAACCTCCGATGATCCCGCCCACTCTACCCGTAACTTTACCCATGCTTCTCACCCTCCATCTGTTCAATTCCGGCACTTCTCACCATAGACTTTTTCTCGCTACTTTCTTCACCCAGTATAGCAGACAGGCTTTCATATTTGTATCGCAGACCTCCTCCCCATGATATACTCTATAAGGAGGTGACATACATGGGAGCAAAGTGTAAAAAGATTCTTAGTATCGGTACGCCTTTTGAAAAGAAGGTCAAAAGCGCATTAAATACATCCAAAAAGAAGGCTGACTAGTGTCAGCCTTCTTTTTTACCTTTTAGTTACCAGCCATTCGTGTATGCCCTCGAAGTGCGCCTGCACTGCATGGTTTATGAATGTCTCCTGAGCCAAAAGGGCGGCATCATCAGGATTGCTGAGGAATCCTGTCTCGGTAAGAATCGCTGGGATTTTGGTCCGTACCAAAACTCCAAAGTTAGCGTTTAGTAATCCTTTGTCCTCCATTCCTAAACCCACCAGCCGACGATGCACTTGGTGCCCCAAATTAAAGCTACCTAGAGTCACGCCATAGAAGGTCTGAGTGCCGGAGACCGCGGAACTAGGATGCGCATTATTATGGATGCTTACAAAAAGATCGGCACCAGCGTTATGGGCAATTCCAATACGCTCATCTATAGATAGAGTATAATCACCCACGCGAGTCATGACAACTTCAGCTCCGGCAGCTACGAGTAGGGCTCGAAGCTTCAATGCCATGGTGAAGTTTATATTCTTCTCACGCAAGCCATTGACTCCAATAGCGCCGGGATCTGGCCCGCCATGTCCTGCATCTACTGCGACTACAAACCCTTGAATCCCTATAGCTGGGGGCAGTGTAAAGTCGATAGGGGCCGTGGTAAATGCAAACGACAGTAGATTTCCTAAGATATATCCTGTGCCGGATGTAGACGAAACCTTTACCCAGCTGCCGTCCCAACCACTAAACGCCAGCGTCTTCCCGGCAGGATGAGTCGCTAGGATTGAAAACGTAGTATCGGGGCCACTGCGCTCATTAACCATGTTAGCACTAATTCTAGCTAGGGCTTGTCCGCCCACATTTTCAACATACTCTGACAGAACGTATCCAATAACGCCATTCTCTAACATTATTTTAGACCAAGTTCCCTCTTCCAAAACCGCCACTAACATGCCTAAATTCAGTTTTGTTACTACGGGGAATTCAGTCCCCTTACCACCACGCATATTCAGTACGCTGACCAGTACCCTAGCAAGTGGAACGCTGACAGATCCCTGTACTGGGTTTTCCTCAGTAACGGGAGTCACCCATTCCTGATGGATAAAACCAGTTTTTCCGCTTACTCTGACCTGAAACCACTCGCCAATTTTTCCGGTGACCTGTGTTAACTGATCTTGAACTAATGTAGTGACCACAGGGTATGTTGTTCCGGGACCTTGACGGACGTTTAAACGGCTAGCTCTCACTACTACGTTATGGTTTCCAGCCTGAAAAGATTGGTCAGCAACTATGTACTGTCCAAAAACCCAGCCTATTAGGCCACTCGACGTCATGACCTGTTTCCATTCACCTGACTCAGACATAATTACTAGTGGTGTGCTCCGCGACATAGTACTAATAATCTTATACCCATGTCCGGGACCACTGCGCAAATTAAGAGCATTAACATCCACAACTCCGGGAGTGGCTGCCCATACTGCAGACACAGAAATCGTCAACATCATGAACACCAGCCACAAAGCTACGCGTCTTAGCATTGGCCACCTCCGTTCTAGATAATTCACAACTCATTGTAACACTAGCTCTTACGGCCGCTCTAGTGGTAATTATTGTTAAGGAATTAGATGGGCTAGTTTGACTAGGAAGTTATTGAAACGTCGGTACAAGTCATTAAACTCCTTATGAATTTGGTAACGATTGTCGAATGAGCCAATTTCGACAATGAAGGCTGGTTTGTCGTAGGTACCAATAAAATGGTCCTTAAGGTGTGCGCCTATTGCCTGTTGCAGGTTGTGGGATATCCCATAGCCGAAGACCTTGCCCACCGCATAAGCTAATTGACGATTAGGAACGAGGGTTTGTTCCTGATTGTAGTGCCAAAAAACAATATTGCCTGAAGAGTGGAGATCAACTAACATATCTGGCTTATATGTCTCTAGGGCTATCAATACAGCTTGCGTCTCTTTTTCACTGGCTGGCGCAGTGCCAGGATAAAAGCTTGGGCCGGGAGTTGTCGGCAAGAAATTAGCCATCTTATAGTAGCCGTGTGGAAAATTACGATTAATATCTACACCCCAAGCGTTGGCTTTCCAACCCCGCAACTGTTCTGCGGTATAATTACCCACCAGTGGGTGGCGTTCCCCCTGAGCAATCCTCACCCCATCAGGATTAATAAGTGGTAGCACTACAATGCGGTACTCGTCCAAGGCGAGGGATGCCGATGGAACTCCCTGAGCGTGACTTTGCAGTAACTCTGCCACTTCCCTCATACTCAAGTAACTACCTACCGATTCCCAACCATGCATACCAGCCGTAACCATCAACGTCTTGTCGCCTTGCCCCATAACCAATGCGTACAGTGGGTCACCCCAATAAGATTTCCCCACCTGTTCGACCTTTAGCTCAGGGTACTGCGCTGTTAACTTCCGCAAGTCTTGATAGAGTAAGTCGACAGTGTAGAACTTATCTGCCCCTATTCTAATCTCCTTCGCCGTAATGAAAGGATCCCCTACTGCGGCTGAAACTGCACTCGGGGCATAGCCGATAGAGCTACGAATGGGGAGCAAGACCACTAAGACTGTCATACATATGATGAAAAGCGCTCTCACTATGTCTGCCTCCTCGGACTATTGTACTTTCATAATTACCATCGGACAGAGTGTTTTCCTGCTTAAGTAACAAAAAAGTAAAGCTGCCGAAAAATACTGACAGCTTCACAAGAATCCTTACCTATTTTCTGAGTGAGTTAACGTTGACTACTCCCTCTTCGTTAGTTTTATACTCCCGTTTGAGGTTTGAATGTCGAGGTCTAGGCTGCCGTCACCTAATTGGGCAGTGACATTCTTGTTGGTTAGCTGCCCCCCTACGAAAGACCACTGACCATAACCTAGGTCGATAGAGCCGTTGCTAGTAGTGGCTTTAAAACTTACGCCTAGATCCTCGGGAAGACTTACTGTGACAGTGCCATTAGATGTACGCAAGTTGTATGTTCCACCAGTTGGGGCAGCAGCAACATTGATTTTGCCGTTAGAAGTGTAGACCAGGAGTTCCTCTGGACCAACCTGAGATACGACGTCGATAGTGCCGTTACTGGTATACAGGTCTACCTTGCCGACAATTTCCTCTACGTTGATTCTGCCGTTGCTTGTTCTTATCTTTAGGTTCAGACTTTTTGGTATGGCAATTTCATAACGGATAGACTGATTATTAATCGTTGTTGAAGGATATATGCCTTCTACACTCATTGTGGTACCAGTGGTAGAAACTTCAGTTCGGAGCGCCTTCAATCTATCATTGGCATTGGCTACGGAATTGCCTTGGGCGGTGTAGAATACATTGATCACAATATCTGCACCCTCTGTGGCTACGACTGTGACCGAACCATTCCTTGTATCTACACTGATGTTAGTAATATCGGAGGCCACGCGGGTGATGGTTTCTGTACCCTCTGCGCGTTCATTTATCTGCAGCAGGCGAGGCACAAAAGATTGGAAATGACCCCACGCGAAGTATCCGGCACCTACGACTAATACCCATAGTAATGCTACTACTAAGAAAGCTTTGAGCAATTTTGACATGTATGGACCTCCTATGCGGCAGCTACGCGGCCAAATTTAGTCCAGAGTGTAGCCCCGAAGCCGAGTAAACTATAGAACAGTGATACTAATCCGCCTACTACTGGGATTATGGTAACTAAACCTAACACCAGCAAGCCCATGGCTACTACCAAGGAATCTGTCATCTCGCGGTTAAGCTTTTGAGCCAAGTATCTGCCGGCCAACAGTCCAAGCGCCACCTGCCCCATAAAACGACCTACCAGAAGGGCTAACCAGAAAAAGGGAATTAAGGGTATGCCGACAAGTGTGATTAACAACATTATGCTTACTGGTATAACTGCTAGATAGCCAAGCAGTCCGAATAACACGGCCTTGAGAGGTTCTCCTTGAGCTGCCCCAGCAATCTTTAGAATTGGGGCAGGAATCAACCAGAATATGACCCAACCGAGGAACACTATGGATAGAACCTTCCACAAGGAAGCAATAGGAGAAAAGAACCCATATGACATATTGAAACGTGGTAGGTGACCGATGTTTATGTCGCCGAGTCCTAGGCTCACTTGCTCGCCACCTACTTGTGCGCCCTCTTTGCGATCGAGTGACCCGCCTACCGACACTACGCTACCATCCACAATAGCATTTGACTCCAGACGAATATTGCCAAATATAACGACAACGCTATCCCGCACATGGCCTTCAATTACGGCATCGGCCCCAATGACTACTACACTGCCGGAAAGCACATTTCCTGCGGCAACATGTGCGTCCTGACCCATCATCACGATATCGTCCTGAGACGCCGCCCCAGCAAACGATGGAAACACCATTATTATCAATGCCAACAGAATTATTATTTTTTTCATTTTGCAAAGTCCCCCTTACTTATAAAACCAATTCCCAGGAAAATTACAGTAGCCGAACCAAAGATAAAGACTAGGCCTATTGTGCTAATATTGTAGTGTCCCACGGCTTCTGCAATTACGCGAAGCACATGTGCCATTGAGCGCATTAAACTTACCATATGACTAGCCAGTTCCATTACCCAGGTAAAATGTCTGCACACTATAATCGATGCAACCGCTAACGCCCACAGCGACATATAGCCTAACCCCATAACTACCAACCAAAGCCAGGATACCCTCTTTTCGCTCCCAACTTGTTGCATGACTTTATCCGTAAAACCAGCAGATGGCGAGGTTAAATGCCATGAGGAGTATAAAAGATTGTCTAGTTCCTGATCCTCGACTAATAATAGCTGCGAACAATGTGAGCAACTAGCCAGATGACCCTCTATGTGACTAGCAGTGCTCTGTACTAACCGGCCAGACAGATAATCCTCAAGCAGACCATTTACATCGTTGCACTTCAACCTTTAACACCCCCTTCTATTTGCAGATAAATCTCACGCAGAATATTTTTGCCGCGGAAGATGCGGTTCTTTACGATTGACATAGGCTGGTCAATAATCTGTGCTATGGCTTCGTAGCTATGACCCGCAACATAGTGCATAACAAGAATTTCTCTATACATGTCTGGCAATCTCTCTACGGCTTCTTGCAACAATTGCTGCGCTAGACTGCGCATCATGCTAGTCTCAGGGGTGCTATGTTCGGTCAAGTCCTCTTCCTTAATAGCTGCCAGATGGCGCGCCGCCGTTTTTTGTCTCCTGAGACGATCAAGACACAAGTTCGTCACTGTGGTTCGGATGTACGGCAGGAAATCCACGTCGGCCGTAGAAATTATTCGTGAATACACCTTCACAAAGGCCTCTTGTGCTGCATCCTCAGCCTCTTCCCGGCTGCGCAACAATTGATAGGCGATGCTGAATACTAAGCGTTGGTACCGCTCCACGAGAATCCCATATTCTGCAGTCTTCCCTCGGTGACAAAGCGCCACCAACTCACGGTCTTGCATTAAGCACCCACTCTCTCGGCCGGTTCCCATATACTCTAACGCTTGAAGTAGCGTGATGTCTGAGACTATATTGCCTTTTTTTAGCATGGAAGAGTTAGCGTTGCCGATGGCGATGGGAAGATAATTCTATTTAAAAGAAAAATATTGCCGGAGCTAGTACCAAGAGTTACCCTTTTCCGTGCGAGCACGTAATGTGTTAACGGAAGGGGGGATTTACAATGACACGTGCAGAATATTGCCGCCTCGTCCGTAGAGGGATCATCAATCAAAGGAGTGCCATGCTTGGCTTCCGGGCCCTAGCCCGTCAAGCTCCCAACGCTGATGTTCGCGACACCATGTTGCTCCTAGCCCATTACGCTCACCACAATCACAGATACCTTATGCGTCAATTAGATCGCTACTGCTTGCTGCTAAATGGCACAACCGTTCTCTAACACGAAAAATCTTTACGTTACATTTTTGGAGGGGCTAAGGCCCCTCCTCGCCTTTGCTATCGAAAGTTTAGCATGACGAAAGTACCCCAGTGATGATATATTCATCTTGAGGTGAGCGCAATGACAAGCAGGCAAATTGACATGGCCAAGTTCTACCTACCCTTAGCTGCAACATCTATTTTGATGATGGCCTCACATTCCATTGTAAATTCTGGTTTAGCTCGGACGCCTGATGCTGCAGCAGCTCTAGCGGCTTTTGCAGTCGCTCAAAGTTTAGCTGTCATGTTTGAATCGCCATGCTATACAATACAGCGCATGTGCGTCGCACTTTTTAAGGATAAGGGCTCCTATTATGCCGTAAAACAGGCCTCTCTTATCGTATGGGCGTGCCTAACTACATTAATGCTAGCCCTTGCGTTTACGCCTTTAAGCAGAATAGCATTTCTTGATATTCTGAGGGTGCCCCCCGAACTCTACCCCGATACTGTGCGCAGCTTCCGTGTGTTCATGGTCTTACCCGCTTTTTCTGCCTCTAGATCCTTCTACCAGGGGCTACTGATAGTTCATAAACGCACCGCTCAACTAACCACGAATATGTTGTTAGACTAGGAGTAATGCTTGTACTTGCTACCGTGTTGCAGCACCTTAACCTCACCGGTGGAGCTGTGGGGGCACTCATCCTAGGCGCTGGCATTGGCACGGAAGGCCTGATGGCCTATATTACGGGGCGCAATATTGGCAAGGAATTGCCTGAGTCCGATGGAGAAGCAATAACTACGACCCAGGCCATGGTTTTTTTTCTACCCCTTGCTCTCGCTTCCGTTACTAATACCTTTATCCGTCCAGTTATTAATGCAGGACTTGCTCGTACCGCAGACCCCTCCTTAGCGCTAGCCTCGTACCAGATAGCATGGAGCTTTAGTTACATTTTTGTGGCGGTTGCTTTTAACGTCCATCAATTAGTAATTGTTTTTGCTCGCGAGGCTGAACACCGTATTTCAGTTCTAAAGTTTTCGCTGTTAATGGGGTCCCTCGGTACCGTTATTCTCTTTATAGTATCCGTAACCCCCTTGGGTACAATGGCGCTAACACGCATGATAGGTGTACCCCCGGAGCTTGCCGTTCAGGCACTACGCGCTATCGCTCTCCTCTCACTAATGCCTATTCTCACTTGCATATCAGAGTACTGCGCTGGATTGCTAATAATTGCTGGTCAAACAAAGTACCTTACCGCAGGGAAGGCTGTAAATGTTGTGACGATATTGATCACGTCTTTACTTATAGCTCGATTCGCCCCGCACGTAGGCGGACTATTAGCAGGAATATGTATGGTGAGCGGCATAGCCATGGAGTCTATTTTTTTAGCTATTCAAACTCAAAATATAAGTCCTGTATGGCCTACTATAACGGTCGGCAATTAAACGTCGGATGCAATGAAATCCGTGCGCAGAAAAGTGAGTGGTTCACATTTCGGTGACCCACCCACTTTGTGTTACTTCTTCTCTCCGTACGCAGCGCGGCGCAGATTAGCCATCAGTTCTGCTCGCCGTTTGAAAAGCCGCGAATGCTGACGAGGCTGAACTATGCTGAGCGCATACGATGCCATGAGCGGCATCGCAATAGTGGTGTCGGAATAAACCACCACTGTGTCCGACAATTGTGTGGGATCGATTTTCCCCCAGCTGACAGCCTCTGCAGGCGTCGCACCCGACAACCCACCTGTATCGGGACGAGCATCCGTCACCTGAATGAAGTAATCATGCCCCTCCTCCTCTAAGCCCAATACTTCTTGAATCTGTGGCTCCGTTTGAAGCATAAAGTTCTTGGGGCTACCACCGCCAAAAATAAGCACAGCGCTCCTGCCGCCCTTCCGTTTGGTGTCAAAGACTATGGCAGCAGTTTCATTTACATCGGCTGAAACATCAAACTGCAGCTTATTCCCTAACATGGCCTTCGCTGCGACATTCATACCAATGGAGCTATCTCCTGGGGAAGAAGTATAGACTGGCACATCGGCCTGATAGGCAGCGGAGAGTATAGAACGCGTACCGATTCCTAGCACACGTTCTCGCTCTGCAATGTACTTGCCGCAGAGGTGATGGAACTCCGCCGTGCTCATGGTACGTTGAAACTCTGGTAGAGAAATGATTTCACGGAAGAAAGTATCTGTGGATAACAAAACATCGTACTCAAAAACAACATCATAAATCCGCACTAAACCTTCATCGTGCAAGGCGACGTCATCATAAAAGGGCGACCCTTGGTGGAGCGGTAAACCTATGCCGAAATGAGCGTCATGGTAAAGATTGGCCCCGGTAGAAACAATCCAGTCCACAAAGCCCGCCTTTATGAGAGGAATAATGGCACTAATCCCGAGTCCCGCCGGCGTTAAGGCTCCAGCTAGACTCATGCCTACTGTTACATCTTCTATGAGAATCTTACAGGCCAGCAGGTGACATGCTTCTCTTATTCTGCCAGCGTTGTAGGCAAGGAAGGTGTTTTCAATCAGGTCTACCACCGTGGGATTAGGTTGAATTTCGTTAGGATTTATCCGCCCACCGAGATACTTTCTGCCTTGGGGTTGGCGGGGTGTGCTACATGGAAAATGAGTTTCACTACTAATCACATACAGGCCTCCCTTGAATATAATACGCACCCTGTCAATTGATACTAATTATACTGTACAGGGAAACTCTCGTATACATTAGGTGTTCTCTGGAGTCTTGTCAAATAACAAGGAATTCCGACGATGACGGCGAATTTATACATGGGAAATACGGTTAATGGAGATGTAGCGACATGCGAAAGATTCCCGTAGCGGCTCTTAAACCTGGAATGAAAGTAGCACGGCCAATCTATGGTAGCTCCGGGTACGTTCTCATCCAACAAAACGTAGTCCTTAGCAGACGCTATATTGAACAGTTGCGACAGCTAGGGGTACCATCACTATACATCGATGATGGTCTACTAGATGGCTATCAGATTGATGATGTTGTCACCGATGTAACACGTATGAATGCGATTTCTCGAGTGCGGGACCTTGTTACGGATCTTGAACAACCCAATCCGGCAAGCCGTATCATGCTTCGTACTAAAGAGGTTGCCCGAAATGTAGACCAGATTGTTTCTGAATTAATGTCCCAGCCCGACCTTATGGTCAATCTCATCGATATACGCCTTGAGGACGATTACCTCTTTGGACATTCTGTAAACGTGTGTGTATTATCTTTGATTACTGGCATTTCCGCTGGCTTAAACAACAAACAGTTAGTGCATTTGGGCGTAGGGGCCATCCTACACGACGTCGGCAAGGGTGTGTTGCCACGCAACATACTGTATAAGCCAGGTCCGCTAACAAACACCGAATTCTCCGTTGTCAAGACACATACATCTGAAGGGTATAACATCCTGAGAGACATGACGCACGCTAGAGATGTAGCCCACGAGCATCACGAACGCTATGATGGTTCAGGCTATCCCAATGGTAAAAAGGGTGACGCTATCTCCTACAATGCACAGATCGCCTCGGTGTGTGATGTATTTGATGCTGTTACATCTGATCGCGTGTATCGTGCCGCTTATCCAATTCATGAAGCGGTCGAATTAATTGCGGGCTCAGGCAATCAAGCTTTCTCTCTAACCCTAATTCAGAAATTTCTTGAGAACATTGCAGCATATCCTACAGGATCGATTATTGAGCTGTCCGATGGAAGGATTGGTATTGTAATTGATACGCCACGTGGTTTTTGTCAGTATCCGCGGGTCAAGCTTCTTTACGACCAAGATACACAGCCTGTAACAACCCCCATCGAAGTGCACACCCTCGATGATCCCTCGTTAATAGTTAAACGTGTCCTTCCCGAACAGGAAATAGCCAAGCTACGTGCCTCGAGGGCTCGTTAAATGCGTAGGGTTGAAATAGATCACTTAACTCCTGGGATGGTCGTAGGCCGTAGCATTTACAGTAGTCAAGGTCATGTACTTCTCAAGGAGCAGTGTGTGCTCACTCCCCACTACATAGAGCGACTAAAGAGCCTGAGTATACCGTGCTTATACGTACAAGAAGATAAGCTCCGTCTTCCCCCCTTGCGAGACGTTATCTCCGAGGATATTCGGATTAACACCATGGTACGGGTGCGTAGCCTGCTAGACGAGGCGGGAAGCGCGGGTGTCGTACTTAAAACAAACAAATTATTCCAATTAGTTACTGGTTTAGTAGAAGAATTACTCCAAAACCGTAATACTGTCGTGAACTTCGCGGATATCCGGCTTGAGGACGACTACCTCTTCTCACACTCTGTCAACGTATGCTTACTAGCCCTACTCACAGGTATTAGCCTGTCTTATTCTAAAGGCCGCCTGTGCAATCTCGGATTAGGTGCGATGCTGCACGATGTCGGTAAGACACAACTACCTAGACGCATCCTTGATAAGCCAGATTCATTAACACCTGAAGAATATGAGTTGGTTAAAGCGCACTCGGCCCATGGGTATAAGATGCTCATCAATTTCCCCTTTGCCCGCGACATGGCTTACCAGCACCATGAGCGCTTGGATGGCAGCGGCTATCCAAGAAGTCTAAAAGGCAAGGAAGTAAGTGAGGAAAGTCAAATAACAGCCATAGCCGATGTCTTTGATGCTTTGATCTCTAACCGTCAGTACCGTGCAGGCTTCCCGCCCCATGAAGCATATGAATTTTTAGCAGCTATCGGCAATGTTCACTTTGATATTGCACTGGTACGTGCATTCTTGAGCAATGTAGCGGCCTATCCAACAGGGGTCATGGTGGAGTTAAGCGATGGTCGCATTGCACTTGCCCTCGAAACACCACATGGGCAGCCCCTATTGCCACGGGTTCGGTGTCTATTCGATCAAGAACTTCGCTATATAGCGGTACCCCTGGAGCTTTGCCTCGGGGAGACCGCTTTGCATGTACGGAAAGTGATCCCACCCGATGTCGCAAATCGGTTACTGTCACAAGTGTAGAGCCCCTCAGGACCCCTCAGGGTGCCAAAAGGCAAAGGGCTAGCTCACGTTATTTGTGAGCTAGCCCTCTTTCGTTGCACATTCGCTGAATCTGTCGCGTCCGTAAGGGTTTATCGCGTCTACACCGTTCAGCACAGACAATCGCTATAGCCTCAGCACAAGCATCGTCCATTTTCTCATTTACTATTACATAATCATAGTATTCGGCATAGTTCATTTGTTCGAAGGCATTGTTTACCCTGTTGTTAAGGTTCGACTCATTGCTGCGGTGGATAATACGCTCCACCATTTCACAAAAAGAAGGTGGCGCAATAAATATACTAACTAACCGTTTGGTTATTTTTTTGTACTTAAACATACCTTTATAATCGAGCTCCATCAAGCGGTCAGAGCCCTGATCAGGGTTGAAGCTAGGCGAACCGTAGTAGTGGTCCTTGTAGACCTGCTCATGCTCGGAGATCTCTCCACTGGCAACTTTTCCGAGAAAATCATCAACTGACACGTACTGATAATCAAAGCCGTGTTCCTCATTAGGGCGGGGCTGCCTTGTAGTAAACGTCGCTATCTTTACAATGTCAGGATAGCGCTCAACAATAGCACGCATTATTGTTCCTTTGCCTGACCCTGAGGGCCCAGTTATCACAAATAGAATTGAATCTCGCAATCCCCACATCTCCCTCAAATCAGTTGTAGGCATTATACCATAGCAATCTAAGGCTTGCCAACGAGAACTACACTTTGTGTCGTCGGACAGTGATATTGCGCCAATTGACAAAGTAAATGCAACCGATTATCTGTTACGTCGTTGCATTTAGGCTTGCGCGAGTTCAGATGCATTTAGTCTTTCGTGTTGGGTAATGCTATTTTTCCTTTCTCCTGTGAAGATAGTTATCGTGGTGCCAGGGGCTAGTAAAGCGGGACTATTAGAAGGCCTCTCGCGAGGCCTTTTGTTACTCTTTGCGTATTGCGTCCAGAGCACCGAGAACAACGTGCGCCAGTCCAAAGCCTACAGCGCCATCACGGACGCGCCCCTTCTTCATGAGCAGCGCGGCCCCTGCAACAGTTGCGCCTAGTCCGGCGACAATGAGACCTGTTGTTGTATGCTTCAATTCCTCACCTCCCGTATTTAGTGTACCCACCTTTCGTTGCTGTAAGTGATGGGCTATGATACAATTCAGGCAAATGTTCCGGGAGTGATCATATGGTAAACGTAATAGATGTACTTGCAGAACGAGGCTTTATAAAACAGACTACACATGATGAACCACTCCGCAAGCTCCTGAGTGACCAAAGTGTGACGGTGTATACCGGGTTTGATCCTACAGCAGACAGCCTGCATGTAGGTCACATCGTTGCAATTATGGCTCTGGCTCATATGCAACGTCACGGTCATCGTCCTATAGCTATCCTCGGCGGCGGTACAGCTTTGATTGGAGATCCAAGCGGCAAAACAGAGCTGCGGCAAATGCTCACTCGTGAGCAGATTGCCCAAAACGTTAAGGGCATTAGTGCGCAAATCGGACGTTACCTTGATTTTGGTAATGGAAAGGCCTTAACTCTCAACAACGCCGATTGGTTAAGTAACATAAACTACATCGACTTCCTGCGTGACACCGGGGTGCATTTCTCAGTCAATCGCATGCTGTCCGCTGAATGCTATAAGGGCCGCATGGAAAAAGGACTCTCTTTCATTGAATTCAACTACATGCTGCTTCAATCCTATGATTATCTGTATCTCCAGCACCAATTCGACTGTAGACTGCAGATGGGTGGAGATGACCAGTGGTCAAACATACTTGCAGGCGCAGACCTCATTCGCCGCGTTGGACACATAGAAACTTATGGAATCACCTTTCCGTTATTAACAACCAGTGGCGGCAAAAAAATGGGTAAAACAGAAGAAGGTGCAGTATGGCTCGCTACTGATCGTACTAGCCCCTACGACTTCTACCAATACTGGCGCAATACCCACGATCTCGATGTTGAACGCTTCCTAGCAATTTTCACCTTCTTGCCCATGGAAGAAGTGCGAAGGCTAGGAGCATTAAAGGACCGGGAGATCAATGAGGCCAAAAAGATACTAGCCATGGAGGCGACAAAACTTGCCCATGGAGAGGCTGAGGCTCTGAAGGCCAAGCAAGCTGCCGAAGCTCTATTTAGTGGGGCGGGAGAGGCCGCTGGTATCCCTACAGTTGAAGTTGAGGCACGCTTGCTGGTCGCAGGAGTGAATATCGCTGAGCTCCTTGTTGTTACCGGTATTACGGTCAGTAAGGGCGAGGGCCGGCGACTAATTCAGGGCGGGGGTATCTATATCAACGAAAAGAGAATCGACTCCCCCGATGCACTCATTACCGATTCCCACCTCCAGGACGGGAAAATAGCCATACGCAAAGGCAAGAAACAGTTCACATACCTCAGACCCGTGTAATGAAGTAACATACCTTCACATCTTATTTTAGTCTTGCCCAGACAGAAAGAATCCACCTATGAATATTCTTCGTTTACTGGGTGATACTAACAAAAAATAAGGAGTGTGAACTTAGTGGATACAGCTGCTCTCATCTTGGTCATAATTGGAGCACTTAATTGGGGGCTTATAGGTCTATTTGGTTTCGATCTTGTGGCTACTATTTTTGGTGGGCAGGACGCCCTACTCAGTCGCATAGTCTACTCCCTGGTGGGCTTGGCAGGTCTGTACTCAGTCTCTTTTCTTGCTCGCGACCGATCTCACAATACCAACAGACAATAGTATTTAGATAGTATTAGCCGAGTAGGAGGGATGATTAACGTACCGTTCGGTATACGGCGGTTCAGAAACACCCCGGGACTTATCATATAAACTAACCAAGCTCAAGAGTCCTTGGCTGGCCCCAGAAGGCTGAGCCAAGGACTTTCTTCACTTACAACTCCGTTACGCGTTATTTGGACACTTATGTGTTAATCTATCTGTCTCTAGCAGGAAGATGTCGAGATTTGTCGAAAGCTAGACAAGGATTCTACATCGGAGGAGTTGTGTATATTGCGCAGTTCAGTGTCTTTAACCATTGCTGCTATACTTATCTTTAGCGTCGCAGTCACAGGCGTGGCTCTCACTTACGTAGCCATTACTGGAGTTCAGAACAGGTTAAGCGACGAGTACAAACTAAACAATGCGTCCAATGTCGAAATCTTACGAATCCTCCTTAATGAGCGCTATCCCGGTGACTGGTCATTGCAGGAGGGCCTACTCAGAAAAGGGAGTGTCCTAATAAACGAAAACTACGACGTAGTTGATACGTTAGGCAAAGCGACCGGGGCCCTTTTTACTCTCTTCGCTCAGAATATTCGAGTATCTACCAATGTCACAGATAATGGGGTACGAGCTATAGGGACCCCCGTTTCTGATGCTGTTGCGAAGCAGGTCCTCCAGGAAGGCCAAAATTATGTCGGGCAGGCAGAAATACTCGGTCAGCCGCATCAGACACTATATGTCCCCATAAGTAACTCCCAAGGGCAGACGATCGGTATGCTTTTCTCAGGGGTTCCTACAGCAAACATCCACCGCGCCGTAGCGACTTCAACTAAAAATATGACTATATATGGGGCTATCATTGCTCTCGTAATCACAGCCTTGGCCTTTATGTATTCTCGTCAAGCCATAATATTTCCTATTTTACATATTTCCTCTGTAGTTGAAAAAATTGCTCAGGGCGACTTGCGAGCGCGGATTAATATCTCTGCCAACAACGAGTTGGGACTATTAGCAAACAGCACTAACCAAATGGCGGCAAGCCTTAGCCAGCTCATCCTTAGTATAACGCAGGTAGCTACAGACCTTAGCGCTCACAGTGAGGAACTGGCCTCAGCGAGCGAAGAAGTCGCCGCTTCAGCTCAAGAGATGGCCTCGACCAGTGCTAGTGTAGCGGCCTCAGTTTCTCAGGGCAGCGCCTCCGCAGTCGAAGTTGCTTCGACTGCAAAGACCATGGCCGCAGACGCAATAAAAGGAGAAAGTGCCGCTAAAAACGCCATAGGGATGATGGGTACAGTAACTAACTTAGCTAGCGCAACTACTGTATCCATGCGATCGCTAGCTGTACAGACTAACGAAATAGCAGTAATTACCAATGAGATTCGCAACATTGCAGAACAGACTAATCTATTGGCCCTTAATGCAGCCATTGAGGCTGCCCGTGCTGGTGAGCATGGTCGTGGATTTGCGGTAGTAGCTGATGCAGTACGTCAACTGGCCCAACAGTCAAGTACGGCTACAAAGGAGATTGCAAAAATCATTAATGGCATTGTATCAGGTGCAAACTCAGCCAACGAAGCAGTGAACGAAGTGTCAACCGCTATTCAAAAGGCAGAGAAGACAGTCGCCTCTGCAAGCTCAACATTAGGGGAGATTAGTCATATGGTCAGTGAACTAAGTTTGTCCATTAAGGAAGTCGCTGCTGGCTCCGACCAAGCCAGTCAAGGGGCGGAGCAACTAGCTGCTGCCATACAAGAGGTCAGCTCTACATCGCAAGAGATGGCCGCATCGGCCCAAGGATTAGCACAAATGGCTGAGCAAATGCAGCACAAGATATCCCGATTCATAATATAGCATAAAAGTAGGATGGCCAATGGCCATCCTACTTTCTGAAGAACTCTAGAAAATTGAGGTCTTCGCCGAAGATATTTAATATGAGATCACGGCGTTGTTCAAAGTCGTTCTTTCGATAAAACTCCACAGCGCTATTATCGTCTCGCTCAACTAGAGCCCACCACGAACTGGATGGGTACTCGGCAGCAACGTGGTTTAGCAATAACTGGCCAATACCTTGACGCTGGTAATGGGGTAATACGTAAAGGCGACTCAACTCAAGTCCACTACGATCTAGCATCGGGACGACCTGTATAAAACCCACTACTCTCCCCTGCTGTTCTGCTACCCATATGCCACCCGGTTGGATATTTAAAGCTTTAGATAAGGCATTATAATTGTAAAATTCATCCAGAAAATGGCTTCGCGTAGCAGGCTTCATTATTTTTTTATAGGTATGCTCCCAAGCAACCCTAGCCACCGCCTGGACCTCAGGGATATCCGCAGCCTGTGCCTTTCGAATCACGTATTAATCCCCTTTCAGGCATTTGTTCCGTAATACAGTATTCACTACTCTCACAAAAATCCCTGCTGTAAACTCAAAAATTGTTTACGCCCTGCTGACTTTGGAAACTCTCCGGACCATAATATTAGTGTACTAACACATTGATACACAACATTTTTCCCATATAGCAGGACACGAAACTAGTAGCTTGCTCATGCGTAATACCGGTAACGAGGAGGAATGTACTATGTTAAAAATTCAGGGCTTGTCTAAGGCCTATCAGAAGGGCAAGGTCAAGGCCGTAGACGACCTCAATCTAGAAGTCAAACCTGGTGAAATCTTTGGGTTCCTAGGGCCAAATGGTGCAGGGAAAACCACATCTATTAAAATGATTGTGGGGCTCCTTAAACAAGATCAGGGATCTATTACCGTCAATGGATACGATACTCTCAAGCAGACGCTAGCAGCTAAGAGCAGCTTAGGGTTCGTACCTGATAATCCAGACCTCTATGATAAACTTACAGGCATTGAGTACGTCAATTTTATCGCTGATGTACATCGAGTGGACAGCACTACTCGTCAAAAACGCCTTGGAAAACTCATAGAGATGTTTGAAATCAGCAAGGCTATGGGAGACCTAGTAGGAAGTTTTTCCCATGGAATGAAGCAGAAGCTAGCTCTCACAGCCGCATTAATCCATGAGCCTCCCCTGCTAATTCTTGACGAACCAATGGTAGGATTAGATCCGCGTTCGGCTCACCTCTTTAAGGAGCTCATGAATGAACACTGCCGCCAAGGAATGACTGTATTTTTTTCTACACACATCCTTGACGTAGCTGAACGTCTCTGCCATCGCGTAGGTATCATCAAAAAGGGGCAACTTATCTCCTGCGGCACAATGGAAGATTTGAGAACTTCCGCTGCTGAGAAGGCGTCCCTTGAGAGCATCTTCCTGGAGCTGACCGAAAAATGAAGAGCTTTTTTGCGCTCCTAAGGCTATCAATCGCTAATTACTTTGGCCTGACTTCCATGCGGATTAAGTATGTGCGCAATAGACAAAAACTATGGGAACCAATCGTGATTGGGTTCGCAGCTATGACCCTCGTCACCAGCTTAAGCAGTGGCGCCTTTTTCCTTGCTAGAGGCTTAATTGCGAGTGCCCCTCCGGGCCAAGCAGATATGGGCCTGACCCTACCTATACTTGGCACTCAAGTTCTTGCGCTCTTCATGGGGCTCTTTACCCTTATTTCTCTCTTCTACTTCTCTAATGACTTAGAGACATTAGTCCCGTTACCACTTAAAGAAAAAGCTATTCTGGCCTCCAAGTTCTTAATTGCCAATATCACCGAGTATCTCCCTGCTCTATTTATTGTCATCCCCGCTATGATTGCCTACAATCAGTACGTGCCGCTAGGTACGGCAGGCTGGATTTCAGCAGTGGTGGTATTCTTGTTATTGCCTGTGGTTCCTCTCTCAATTGCGGGAATTATCGTCGTTACACTCATGCGCGGCCTCAACCGGCGTCACAGGGACATCATGATTGTGCTCTCGAGCTTGATACTTCTGGCCGTAATAATGTACGTGCAATTCTTATTTCAGTCTGCTGTCATTAATGATGTTGACATTGAGGCCATATTACAGAACCGTGTAGATTTGGTCCGACTGTTAGGTAGCGCTTTTCCACCTAGTGTGTGGGCCACTAGAGCCATTTCGCGTGCTGGCCAAGCCGAAGGCTTCGTTAGTCTTACTTACCTAGTATTCTCCTCTGTCCTAGGTGTCTGGGCGTTTCTGTCCGTGGGGCAACGTGTATTTTACGGCGGTTTAATCGGAGGGGCGGAGCACGAAAGAAAGAATATCGCCTTTACTCAGCAGGTTCTATCTAAGCGAGCTACCTCAACTCCTGCTCTGAAGGCCTTATTTCTGAGAGAATGGAGACTGTTCTTACGTGTGCCCATCTGGGTGCTTAATGGCTTTATTGCCGTCATCCTTGTCCCTCTGATGGCCTTCGTCCCTGCATTTACCGGCGGACAAGGCCTGCAGGAGCTAGCGAAATGGGCCAAAAGTGCTCCTAATGGCTTAGTTGCCTCTACTCTCATCTTTGCGGGCATGATCGCCGCACTGAGCAGTCTAAATACCTTAGCTAGCACATCTATTAGTCGCGAGGGTAAACATCTGTGGATCTCTAAGGTTCTCCCTATACAGCCCCGGCTGCAGGTTATTGCCAAACTAATACATGCAGGTTTGGCATCACTAATAATCGCTGTTCTGATCAGCGGCCTGTACTATTATATGTTTGCGCCACACATTATGTATGTTCTTGGCGCAGGGCTGCTGGGTATAACGGTAGGTGCCATGCCTCAGTTGCTCGGGATGTTATTCGATATCTGGCACCCCTTCCTGACTTGGACTAACCCTCAGCACGCTGTCAAGAATAACCTCAACGCCGTAACCCCACTTATTCTCATGGTGCCATCAGGTGTAATTACCTATTTCTCTTTCCGAGCCTTGTCAGGTGTGCTAGAGGGTTCAGGCATATTGTTAGTACTAACCGCCGCCCACCTAGCCATAGCGGCTGTGAGCTTCATAGTGTTGCTACGCATGGCCGACATATTTTACCAACAACTTGAAATAACAGGCTAACAATGTTCTCTTCTTATGTCTGCTCAGGGACTCCTAGAGTGATTTGTGTTTAGTGCTTAGCGACTACAACATCGCGGGGAGCCTCCTTTTGCTGTACAATGGTTTTGAGGTGATGTTGTGCCGATACAACATATATTAACCCATCAGGTATTAGAACAGTGGCACGGCCGCACGGTCCGTGATGTTCTTACTCAGGAACTCGGTATGGCCCGCCAGGTGCTTACTCGCCTAAAGCGGAGTGGTTCTGTCTTAAAGAACGGTCTGCCTTGTTATGTTCGTGACACTGTAGCGCAAGGAGATCTATTAACAATTGTGTTAAGAGAGGAACTAGAACAGGAAATTGGGCCCGAGGATATCCCTATTGCTGTAGTATACGAAGACGAGCATCTTCTAGTGGTTAACAAGCCAGCTGGCTTAGTCGTTCACCCTACAAAAGGATACATGTCAGGGACATTGGCGAACGCGATCATTAACCACTGGTCCAGACAAGGAAACCCCTATGTTTTTCGTCCTGTACACCGCCTAGACCGAGATACGTCAGGTCTCGTGGTAGTAGCGAAGAACCCCTATATCCAAGAGACATTGACGGCACAGCATCACACTAGAGAGTGGACCAAGAAGTACCTGTGCCTGGTCACAGGTAGAGTCACTGGCTCACACGGACGCATTGAAGCGCCTATTGCCCGGGTCGGAAACGGTAGCCGAGCCCGCATTATAACCACTGAAGGCAAGACTGCGCTTACATTCTGGGAACTACTGGAGCCATTTAACGACGCCTCGTTAGTTCGTGCTGAGCTCGTAACCGGGCGCACTCATCAGATCCGGGTTCACTTGGCCCATATCGGTCATCCTCTGATTGGCGACGATGTTTATGGTAAACCCTCCCCACTCATCACCCGCCAGGCCCTACATGCCGCGGAAATCTGCTTTACCCATCCCATTATCAAATCTACCATTCATTTGAGCTGCCCCCTACCAGAGGATATGCTGGCCCTACAGCAACACTTACGCCTTCTACCCTAGTTTAAGTAGCTATGGTATACTTGTGATAGGATGTTATACTCTGATGCAGAGCTAAACAAATAGGGGGACAGAGTCATGGTCCCAATTGTATAGAAGGGAGGTCCTAGCAAATGGTAAAAGAAAAAGAAACTAAAAAAGAAACTAAAAAGCCTAAACAAGATAAGCCCAAGAAAGAAAAAAAGGTCTACTAACTAGCGATGACCAGGGACTTAGCCTGGTCATTTTTCATAGAAGAAAAAGGGGATAATTCATGTGAGGAGTGCTATCAGTGGGACAAATCGAGAGACGTTTGCAGGAACTCGGCATCCAATTGCCGCCTATACCCAACTCCCTTGGTAACTACTTACCAACGCGCCGAGCTGGAAACCTTGTATATACCTCAGGCCAAGGGTCTCGGGCAATTATCGGCTATGTCGGCGGCGACCTTACCATAGAGCAAGGTTACGCAGCCGCTAGAGAAGCATGCTTACACTGCCTGGCCTGCCTCCAAGCGGAATTAGGTACATTAGATAACATTGACCATGTTTTTAAGGTGTTAGGCTTTATTCGCAGTGCGCCTGGGTTCACACTGCAGCCTGCCGCCATGAACGGCGCCTCAGACCTGCTAGTAGCAGTATTCGGCGACGCTGGTCGCCATGCACGCTCAGCCATTGGTGTCAATGAACTGCCGGAGGGAATTGCTGCAGAAGTTGAGATGATTGTAGTAGTTAGAGAGTAACATTAAGTAACCTCCTCTGGCAAAAGAGATAGGATGTGAAACGATTGCTAAACTCCAGACCTTTTCGCTTTGCAATCTGGGTATTACTAATATTCGTTATAATACTGGTAGGTAGCCAAGTCTCTTTTATATTCCAACCTGCGTTATTGATTATTAGGGCCTTATTCTTTCCTGTTTTTTTATCGGGGCTGCTTTATTACTGGTTCTATCCCGTAGTAGACTGGCTACACCAACAAAAAGTGCCACGCGCGCTGGCTATAGTTTTACTTTACTGCACTATAATCAGCATTTTTGTACTACTCATCAGTGTTGCAGGCCCTGTTTTTCAACGTCAATTTGCGAGCCTTGTAGGCGATGCACCGCGTATTGTGGATGAGCTTCGCGCCCGCCTGTTAGAGCTACAGGAAACCGAATGGGTAGAGAGGCTGCTAGGCGGAGGATCTGTCGCGCTAGATGACCTTATTAACCACTTTACGAATTTAGTAAGCAACATACTAAACACCCTGGCAGCGAATATTACCCCCATCATCGGCATAACCACTAGCGTAATTACCACTCTTTTAATCATCCCATTTATCCTCTTTTACATGTTGCTTGACGGTCACAAACTACCCGACACGCTCGTGGAATACCTCCCAGCACGCCACCGTAAAGAAGCCAGAAGCGTACTCAGAGACATGGATAATGCTATAAGCTCCTACATTCAAGGCCAAGCCCTCGTGAGTCTGTGCGTGGGCATATTGGCCCTCATAGGCTACCTAGTTATCGGGCTTGACTACGCCTTAATCCTCGCCCTCGTGGCCACGATAACTAATGTGGTGCCGCTAGTGGGCCCCATCATCGGTACTGCCCCTGCAATCATAGTAGGTCTTATCAGTTCGCCAGGCATGGCCCTACGCGCCTTAGTCGTTATGATTGTAGTGCAGCAGCTAGAGAGTATGCTCATATCGCCCCGCATCATGGGGAAAAAACTCTCTAGCCATCCTGTGACAATCATCCTAGTTATCCTTGCGGCTGGCAAAATTGGCGGGTTCCTCGGCATTTTACTCGCCATACCAACCTTTGCCGTGCTACGCGTTATCGCCAGCCATATTTATTCGCTGGTGGTATTGTATCGCGAACCAGTCACCAAGACCCCGAAATAGGAACCACACCACTGGTAGTGGTACGGAAAAGTGCGAAAGGGCTAGATCAAATGATCTGGCCCTTTCGTCATGGTATGTCCTAGACTCTAGCTGGGGTTACATCAACACGCACGGGAACTCCGGCTGCAAAGAGATATAAGTAGGCCTCGTGCACCTCGCGTTTCAGCAGCTCCCTAATAGCTCGAGTGTATAACTCTAACTGAATTCTATAGCTATCGGCAGCGGCTTGGAGCCCGCTAGCAGATACCTTATCGTTCTTGAAATCTACTAATACTACCCTATCCCCTTCTTCAAACAGGCAATCGATTACACCCTGAATGAAAATGTGTTCTCCTTCTACGCCGGGGTATATTTCATTGGCCGGAATACGCAGACTGAATGGCAGCTCGCGCCAAACTTTGGGCGAGCGTAACATGCGCTGACCAAGAGCTGAAGTAAAAAATTGGTTGATGAGGCTTAAGTCTATAGCCTCTGCCTCTGCCACCGTAAGCAAATTGCACGTTAACATATCGGCTCTAAGGCCTGTAAGATAGTCATATGTAATTGTCTCTTTTAAGTCTACGTGCTGCATGAGCATATGCATCGCTGTGCCAATTTCCGAGGCTGTCAGCCCCTGCTGGCCACGAATAAACGACGGGCGCTGCCGCGCTAACGATTGATAGGGCACTGCATCCATTTCTACAGCTAATTTACGCTTCAACTCGGAGACAGACATTTTGGCTGGCACCGTAGTAGCTGCCTGCGCCGCATAAACCCAATTGAAACGCTGCCGAAGTACATCGCCATAACCATGATCCGGCAACGGTAGTAGGGAGGCAACAGTCTGAAACTCTGCCATTGTTTCTAGAGCCACTTGGCCCGCGCCGCCTGATTCTGCTTGTACATGTAAGGTACAGAAACGAGCGCCGTCTATGTCGGCATACGGTGACTGTGGATTCAGATCACTGTGCCGGTAGTAAGCTGGCCCTATCCAGTCAAGGTAACACTTTGCACTACTCGTCATACTCGCAGGAAGTAAAGTATCATCAAGTTCCTGAACCGCTTCCTGCCAAGTGTTAATAGCCTCATCTCGCTTATTAATAGAACCTACTAGGTAGAGTTTTTCTCTAGCCCGGGTCATAGCCACGTAGAGAACTCTAAGCTCCTCGGACAAGCTTTCGCCCCGCAGGCGTCGCCTAATAGCAAGCCTAGGCAAGGTTGGATAGAGACATCGCGCCGCTAAATCTACGACTTGTGGTCCTAAGCCAAGTTCCTTGTGTATAAGCACAGGCTGATTTAAATCTTTGAGGTTAAATTTATTTCCCAAACCAGCCACAAATACGATGGGGAACTCTAACCCTTTACTCTTGTGGATGCTCATAACACGCACTACATCTTCGTTCTCGCCCAAGGTTTTAGCTGTACCGAGATCGCCGCTTTGTTCCTGCAGGCGCTCTATGAAACGCAAGAAGCGAAATAATCCTCGGAAGGATGTTGACTCGTACTGGCAGGCACGATCGTACAGCGCACGGAGGTTGGCTTGTCGAGCTAGCCCACCTGGCAAGGCTCCCACGTAGAGGTAATAACCCGTATCTTCATAGATCTGCCACACTAGTTCAGGCAATCCACCCCGACGTGCTAACTTACGCCAGCTGTTTAATTGAGTCAGAAAAGCAATAAGCTTATATCCAATGTCGTTTTCGAGCTGACTGGCTGCAAGCACCGCATCCCAGTACCCTAAGCGAGGTTCTGCCATGCGTACCTCGGCCAGTTCTTCTCCGCTTAGGCTCACGAATGGCGAACGCAACACGCCCGTCAAGGGAATATCCTGACGCGGGTTATCTATAACTCTTAGTAGATTCAGCATATTCATAATCTCAATGGCTTCAAAGTACCCCGAATTTGTATCTGCGTATGCCGGCACACTCAACTGCGTGAATACGTCGATGAATGTGTCGGCTCGGTTACTCGTTGCTCTTAGCAATACCACTATGTCCCTATACTGGGCTGGGCGGTAGCATTTAAGAACCTTATCCCAAACATTTAGCGCCCCGCCTTGCACAAGTTCCAACACTTTTTTGGCCACGACGCGCGCTTCGCGGGCCGTAACATCTAAGTCTGCTTCCTCTTCGTTATCTACCACGCGGCGGTCAAGCAAAGCTAACTCAACGTGGGGAGATGCTGTAGCCTGATGTTCTGGATACACTGCCCCAGGACAAAGCTCTGCCTTCTCACCATAGTCTACCGCTCCAACTCCTCTACCCGACATCAACTGGCGAAATAGATAATTAACGGCGCACAGTACCGCCGGGCGACTGCGGAAATTCTCAGACAAGTGAATACACTCGCCAATCTCCGGCTTCTCTAAAAAAGCCTCTTCTTTAGCCCTAAACACACCCGGTTCGGCCAGACGAAAGCCATAGATGCTCTGCTTAATATCTCCCACCATAAACCGATTATTTCCACGAGATATCAGGCCTAGAATACACTCTTGCACGCCGTTAATGTCCTGGTACTCGTCGACTAACACCTCGGCATATTTCTCCCGCAATTCTAGCGCGACTGCAGACGGTTCTCCCTCATCATCAAGGATAGCGAGAGCCATATGCTCAAGATCAGCAAAGTCCACTAAGCCTTTGGCCAGCTTGGCTTTGGCGTAGAGGTCAAAGTACTCCTCGACTAAATCGCATAGTTTTTGCACCTGTGGAGCAGCAGCAACAAGTCCAGCTAATACCTGTTCTTCGCTCTGACCAGCATAGGTCTCCTGTAAGCTCTTAACTGCCTTCTTTGCTTTGTCGCGGTATAGCTTTGCGACATCACGCAAGGCTGTGTCTCCACCCTTCTTTGTAGGTAGCCGCACGAAATCTATGCCTAGTACAGCCTCGCGCAGGTCATCCCACCCATCCGTGCTCACTAAAGCAATGCGGTCGATGCTCAGCAATTCTCCCGCTAGCACCGGCCCATAGTGCCCGGGCCCCGCCGGTAGCAGGGCGACGCTCTGCGCTTTCTGTAAATAAGACCGGGCATCTTCTGCAGCTTGGGTAATTTCTGCTAGCACCTCGTCATACCACGGTAACTGACATACAGAGTGCTTATCGGTTAAGTCAAACTTCTGTCTTACTTCCAGCAACCAGGCGCGGGGCCTTGGCTGACTCAAAGCATAAGCAGCTATAGTAAGGATCAGTTGCTGTACGCCCCGATCATCGTTGCGCCCTCCAAAGCCCTCGATTAGAGCACAAAATGCCTCATCTAATACAAAATAATGCTTCTCTAATAAACTCTCTAAGACATCGGCGCGGATGAGGTCTGACTCGATTTCATCCGACACCCGAAAACTTGGGTCTAGGCTCAAGTGGTAAAAATGTTGGCGCATTAGTTCTAGGCAAAACGAATGCAAGGTGGTAATACTGGCCTTACCCAAGAGGGCTATTTGACGGAGCAAATAACTATTAGCAGGGTCTTCTTTGAGCCTAGCTACTAAGGTAGCACCAATCCTCTCGCGCATTTCTGCCGCTGCAGCGTTGGTAAACGTTACGACTAATAAGCGATCCACGCCTACGGGATTCTCCGAGTCAAGAACTAGACCGATGATTCTTTCAACAAGCACGGCGGTTTTCCCCGCTCCTGCCCCTGCAGAGACAAGCAAGTTGCTGCCTCTCGCGCTAATCGCTCTCAATTGAGATGTGGTCCACTGGCTCACTCTTCATCACCCCTCTCTGCGTCGAGGATTGACCAAACCTCTTCTGAGGCCATTTTGGCTAGCTCACGATACGATCCGTCTGGAAGTTGACAGTCAAACTGACAGATTGGTAAATACTCACAATATTGACAAGCTGTAGAGAAAGACAATCGATAAGGCGCAATATCAATAGTCCCCCTAACTATGGACTCGCCTGCAGCTTTGTTTAAGTTCCGCACGTGTGCCAACATAAGCTTGAGCTTATCCATATCCCATGCCCCATCGCCGGCATAAGTTCCATCGGCCTTAGCCATGACTGGGAGCACTTGGGACCAGCCCTGTAGACCTTGTTCCATTAACTCAATCGCCTCGCTATCAGCTACTACTAAGCCGCTATTTTTAAACTCCTTTAGGGACATCTCTTCACTTGCTGAAAAATCTAAGGGCCCATCAGTTACTAGCAGCGGATCCTGTAGCCTAAAATAGAGTGCTCCCGCTGGGATAGCCTCTCGGCCTAGCAGTGTCAGAGCATTGACCAGCGCGACTTCGAGGTATGTTAGTAACTGTATTTTAAGCCCGTAATACACCTCAAGGGGAGTCAGCCTGCTGTGCCCAGATTTGTAATCAATAATCCGCAAGTAAAGCCTTCCCTCAGCCTCGGCCGTATCTATGCGGTCAATGCGCCCAACTATCTCAAGGGTGGTCCCATCTGCAAGCTCTATTTTGAGCGCCGGCAGCGCGTCGCCATGCCCCCCAAAGCCGACCTCTACACCAATGGGTCGAAAACTCCCGCGCTCAGCATGATGACCTAAGACTCTAGCTGAACGTTCTACAACTCGTTGTAACCGCTGCGTCAAATGCCGGTAACGAGCGGTACTGAGAAGTACATCGCTGTCTAACTCTGGTATTATAGCATCAACTACTTCCTGAGTTATGCTCTTATACTGGTCACGGCTAAGAGCCGCCCAATCTAGTTTTTGACTGCACAACGCATCTACAAAGCGGTCAAGAGCAGCATGAAAGAAATTTCCTAAGTCGACAGCCGCCAAGCGATAGATTGGCCTCTCCCTCAGCTTAAGGCCATAGGCTGCAAAATAGGAGAAGGGGCACGCGCGAAAACGCTCCAGTCTAGAAACGCTGCCGCGTATCGTCTTTCCATATAGCTGACTGACAAGGTGGGCAGACAAGGGATCAAGCCTCACTTGATGATATAAGCCACGCACTGCTGTAGCCACTGAGGTTCTACCCGTAGGGTGCTCAAGCAGGCTAGTAAAAACATCCCACCACAGATCTGATACCTCGTTTCCGCTTTTTGCTCTGCGCAGTTCTGTTGCCAGAAAGCCTACTGCGCTACGGTGATGTTGCAGATATGATAGAGCGACTGCGGGGATACTCGGCGGCTCCCCTCCAATAGACGATATCGATAAATTAGGAAAAATTTCTCTGATGCGCTTGATCACAAGTGATGGCGATAAAGGTGCGCCATCCACATCGGACACTGCATAACTGATGCGTAGGAATTCTCGCGGCCTAGTTAATCCGGTGTAAACAAGGTAGTCCTCATCAAATAGCTGACGGCGAGATGTGGGACCTAGTGCCACATTGAAACTGCTCAGGCATTCCCTTTCTTCATCAGACAATAAGCCCTCGACCTGTGACTTAGCGGGCATAATACCTTCGTTTACGCCCAGCACAAACGCTCCCCGTACTAGCGGGCTACGCGACCTTCCTAGCTCAGCCACTATAACCTGATCTAGACCAGGGGGGATGAGCCCTAGGCTTATGCCTTCCAAACCTGTTTCTAGGATTCGAGCAAACTCCGGTAACATAATGTACTCATCGCCTAGCGTCGTCTCTACTTCTTGCAGGAGCTGACTGACAGAGTCAAACACCTGCAGATGTAAGCCAACAGTATCTAGATCGCCTTCTCGTGCTGCTTCTTCGGCCCAAGCTCCTAACGTAGCAGGGACATCTAAGCCCTCAAGAAAAGTGTAGATGGCCTGACTATACTCCTGCACGTCAGTAGCTGCCCTAAGCCCCCTAGCTAGGGCGCGAAAGTGCGCAGATACCTTTTTCCTAGCAGAGTTAATGAGGGCAGACAAGCCCTCATTATTTTCCTGTCCTAGGCTCAGGCTCTTAGGTATGCGCCAATCCGAGTCGTCTAGCCAACGATTCCCACGTATACCTGTGGCAAGGACAAAGTTATCAAGAAAATCCACTTCGTCGCCAGCGAGCGAAAAGAGACCTGACTTCAGGCAACGCATCACCGGCTCATAAGGAAAATCCTGCAATACAGCCTCTAATGAGGCACGAATTAAGTCCAGCAATGGGTGATGGCGAACCTTTCGTTTTTTATCAATAAACACGGGGATATCGTGAGTGGTAAACACTGTTCTTACAAAGGAATCGTATAGAGCTACGTCGCGTACTATGAGGCAAAGGTCACGATATCTGTAGCCTTCTTCGCGGCACAAGCGAACTATCTCTCTCGCTACAACCTCAACTTCAGCGCGACGGGTAGCAACAGCATTCAGTTCGATTCCTAATACCGAACCCGTAAAAGGTACACTGTCGCGCTCGAAATATGCTTGCTCCAAGTAGCTTAAGTCCGTCACCTTTTCTGATGAATAATCTGGACCTAGCGCCACTACTGTTATTGGTACCCCGGCGTGTGTTGCCAAGGAGCGCACTTGAACAATGGTTTCCCAGGGACCATAAAATGGGTGACCCTCTACAAGTTGCTCCTCAATGCAATTAGGCTCCACAGTAACGCACATGTGCACGTCAGACATCCTCAGCAATCGTTCGATAGTGCCGTACTCTTGGGGAGAAAAGCCAGTAAAACCATCCACCCAGACTTGCGTATGACTAAGGGGAGTAAAGGCAGATACATGCTCAGCCAGCCATTCTAGGCAATCCTCAGTGTCAAAGGCAACCCCTACATACTTTGCCGCCAAATGGCTATAGATAATGCTCAGGTCGTGCAATTTGCTCCTGAGCGTAGGGGGCAAAGCTATAGCCGCCTCGCATGTTAATAGTTCGTTGAGCTGCTGTGGTTTAACCCGATAACGCTTTAGCTCAGAAATAAGCTCTACCACCTTGTCAGCGAAGCCAGGATAGCTAGCCGCTCGCGCAAAGAGCTTAAGGTCGCGCTTGTGCTCCTCGATTATCTTACGTACGAGCATGCGTCGACCCAGGTCGCTGATAGGTGTGAGGGCTGCCCCCGCTACGTGGTTCATGACATTGTAAGCTAACCGTTTGAAGCTAACTACGCGTACGCGCATTATGCCACCAAGTCGTTCTGCTAAGGCCTGCTCCACCTGAAAAGTCGCCTGTTCAGGAACTAGTAACCAAAGAGGCGGGCCGTCCGGTTCAGACTGCACCTGCCTAGTAATTTCATCATATATAAGAGTACTCTTGCCAGAATTGGCTCGTCCGAGAATAAAACGTAGGGACATGGGGGGACCTCCTCTTAAATTGCACATTGCGCATGGCGAAGTAGATCTCAGATCTCAGATCTCGGTTCCATTGTGTTCCATGGCTGGCGGCCGGTGGCTGACGGTGCGGATAGTGGACAGCGGTTCGCCTACACTTTGAATTGTTTTTTGCTTTTTGTTTGTGCATATATACTTTCCCTTCCATCCCCGCTTTTTCCTCTGGGACAAGTGTCCAAATGCTGACATTAGGCATATGCTATATCAGTCAATTTTGGGGGTGATAGCTTTGTATATTTACACTGTGGAGCGAGGAGACACGCTTTTCCTCATAGCTCGGCGGTTCCGTACCACAGTCGATTTGATTGTCGCTGCAAACCGATTACCCGATCCCAACAGGCTTTTGGTGGGAGAAAAGTTGCTTATTCCAGTACTCGGCCCCATTCGGGTTAAGGTTCAGCCTAGCGACAGCCTATGGGCTATCTCACAAAGATTCGATGTCTCAATCGAGGTGCTTGCAACTGCAAACATCATTCGACCGCCGTACACCATTTTTCCAAATCAAGTGCTTGTAATACCTATCGTTTTACCTCAAGGTATGGGGTGCATAGCGTGGGTGTCTAATCGCACAGGCCGACCCGATATCTACGTTCGTACCCCACAGGACCAACGGGCGCGCCGGATTACCTTTAACCTAGCGCTAGAGTCTTCCGTGCCCGCTTGGTCGCCTAATGGAAACCTCATTGCCTTCATTGGTAGAGGTAACGCGCTGTGGATAGTTGACCCTCGGACTTTAAATGCAGTTCGTCTCATAGAAAACCTCCAGATATTTACTGACTTTGATTGGTCTCCCAACAGCACTGCCATTGCGTTTAGCAGGCGCGAAATCGTGCCCGCGATTATAACCATCGAGATCACCACAGGGCAGACGCAGTTTATCACCGAAGGGACCGAGGTAAACTACTTACCCGACGGCCGCCGTATCCTCTTTGAGTCATCTCGCACAGGGTTAAGCCAGTTATACATAATAAACGCAGATGGAACCGGACTCAGGCAGGTTACGCGCAACACCGAAGGCGGAGTGATCCAAAGCGTCGTACTATCTCCGGATGGTAGTAGGGCAGCCTACACCTTCCCAGGAGTCAGTATCTCTATGGTGAAAATAGTAGACCTCGCAACCCGAGAGGAGTTTGAAACACCAGCAGGGCCTTTGGGTCGCGACTTCAACCCCGTATGGTCACTGAATGGTCTGTATCTCGCATACAATGCCTCTACCGAGGAAGGACCGGCAGGCTTGCGAGGTATAATCCGTGTGGTAGATGCTAATGGTACCTTTGTTCAAGATTTGACCGATACAGCTTGCTTCGGTGATCAACTGACCTGGGGCCCGAATAGCACTCGCGTTCTATACAGCAACTGCCTCATGGTTCACCCTCAGCTGTCGGTTGTAGGTTTTACTGGTCTACCCATACAGATTACATCCCTAGGCGGGAATGAAAATCCTGACTGGACCTCCGTCAACTGCCCTCCTGTTTAAAATTCGAGAGAGGGAAACGCAGATTCACACAAATTATTATGCATTTTTCTCGGCATCTCGTGTCCCATTGCCCATCTCCCCTAGCGCCCAAGGAGCTGGCTCAGTTCACATTGAGTCAGCTCCTGCGATGTGATATTTCTTAGTGAGATTGCGGGTTTTAATAGCACTCATTCAGCCCCTCAACTTCTTTCTCTAATTGTAATGCATGTACCTGTCAACATCTTAGGCCTAAGAAAAATACTAGAAAAAACATTCGCTCAAATGTGCTACACTATTTAGCTCAATGTGTTGACTTATTCGCTGCAAAATGTAGTATTATGTAGTAGATAACTTCAATCACTATGTGTTTCCCACGCAAATAAAGTACACTATGTATACGCAAAGGAGCGACATTAGATGAGCATAGAAATTTTAGGCTCTCTCGGCATAAACACTGCACAGTGTATCCATCGCAATCTAGCTGTGCCGTTGCTCGTGGAAAAATCAGTGTTAAACGGCGAAGGCACCTTTTCTGCCACAGGCGCGCTTAACGTTATAACCGGGAAGTATACTGGTAGATCTCCTAACGATCGCTTCATTGTTGATGAGCCGACTGTACACGACGACATCGATTGGGGCAAGGTGAATTTACCGTTTTCGCCCCTCAAGTTTGACAAACTTTTTAAAAAAATCACAGCGTACTTTAACGACCGCGAAATCTATGTGTTTGACGGTTACGTAGGCGCGGATGAAGAATACCGTTTAAACATCCGGGTCGTCAACGAGTTAGCTTCACATAATCTTTTTGCGACCCAGATTTTCCGTAGGCCCCAGCCTGAAGAACTTGTCAATTTCGAGCCTAGCTTTACCGTAATATCAGCCCCAGGGCTTAAAGCTGACCCAGCTGTCGATGGCACAAATTCTGAAGCTTTTGTCATAATAAGTTTTGAGCGCCGTCTAGTTATCATCGGGGGCACCGGCTATGCTGGAGAAATGAAAAAGTCCGTATTCTCCGTGCTTAACTATTTGCTCCCCAAGCGAGGGGTCCTACCGATGCATTGCTCCGCCAATATCGGCATATACGATGATGTTGCGCTGTTTTTTGGTCTCTCTGGCACGGGTAAGACTACCCTCTCAGCTGACCCGGATCGCATGCTCATCGGAGATGACGAGCATGGCTGGGCGGATAACGGGGTATTCAACTTTGAGGGTGGTTGCTATGCCAAGTGCATCCACCTCTCACAAGAACAAGAACCCCAAATCTGGAACGCGCTACGTTTTGGCTCCCTGTTAGAAAATGTTGTGATTGATTCTCAAAACTGTGTTCCTGATTACAACGATGAGAGCCTTACAGAGAATACTCGCGCCTGTTACCCAGTGGAGTATATCCCTAATGCTTCACGGTCCGGCTTAGGAGGCATCCCCCGTACTATTGTGTTCCTGACCGCTGACGCCTTTGGTGTTCTGCCTCCTGTAGCCAAACTCAGCAAGGAGCAGGCCATGTATCATTTTATGTCTGGTTACACCAGCAAGTTGGCAGGCACTGAGCGGGGCATTACCGAGCCACAAGCAACATTCTCGACATGCTTCGGAGCTCCATTTATGCCTATGCATGCTAGTATTTATGCTAAGCTGCTCGGTGAAAAGATTGAGCAGAGCGGTGCTCGGGTATTTCTTGTGAACACCGGCTGGACCGGTGGAGGGTATGGTGTTGGCAAGCGCATCTCCATCGCCTATACGCGAGCGATTATTACATCGATCTTAAACGGCGAGCTTGACCGCTGCGAATACCGCCGTGATCCTATATTTCAAGTCTTAGTACCCGACTTTGTTGCCGGAGTTCCACAGGAACTGCTAACTCCGCGCAAGAATTGGCAGGATAAGAATTTTTACGACCGCACTGCCAACTCTCTGGCTAGACGTTTCTGCGAAAACTTTGCCCAATTCGCGACTGTCGCCCAGGAAATTGCCGCAGTAGGGCCCGCCGAAGCGTAAGGAATTAAACAAACGGCTTACCGCGCTCGGTAAGCCGTTGTCTTTGAGGTGATTAAACTGGTGGTACGTACCCGTGAGGAAATACTGCAGAGTTATAGCTCTGACCACGACCGTTTGTTAGCGGCCAAAACTCTCGACAAACTACACCTCGTCGAAAGGACCTGGGACTTAGTCCGTGGGGATTTCTACGACCCAGCCCAGATACACTTAATTAAAGAACTACTAATCCCGGCCGCTTTAGAGCCACAGTTTCTTTTATTTGAAACCAACTATTCGCCCCCTATGCGCTATGTGCCATAAGCCATGTGCAAATACTAGAGGCTGGCATCGCACCCTCTTAGCGCTTAGTTAGTCTTATCTAGCATACGGGAGAGAATTACAGCTACTTGTGCACGAGTTGCCTCTTGTTTAGGCAAGAACTGGCCATTGCCACCACTGCCCATTAACCCCAGAGCATGCACGATGGACACAGAGCCCTGGCGCTCAGTGCTGACTAAAGCAAAGTCTGAGTAAGGAGCAGTCCAGATACCCTTGAGACTAGCAGCCTCGCTGTACCCTTGCATCCTAGCAAGGTAGAACGCCAAGACTTCGCGAGTAACTAGAGTCTCTGGGTCTATATCCTTATCCTTCTCCCTAATGATACCCCGTGCTACTCCGTACCACAGTGCATCAGCATAGTTACTAGTATTATGCTTTTTAAGCCACAATGGTAGGATGGGTTCACTGTTCTGATCACCAGAGGCATCTGACAGCATCATAAGCAAGTCTCCAAGCTTAATCGCCTCGTCTGGCCTGAACTCAGAACCTTCTAAACGTAACAGGCCCAAGTCTACTAAGCGGACAATAGCGGCCTGTGCCCAGTGGCCAGCGATATCGTTATACTCTGGCTTTGTGACAGGTACGATGTCTTTGCCGTAGTAGTCCATGCTCTTCCCAGTAACGGGGTTAAAGCTGTAGGAGTTAAGCTCATTGGCCTTATAGACGAGCTTTATAGTCGGCTGAGCATACCTCGCACTAGAATATACATTAAACTCCGAGCTAGAAGCAGAATCGAAATGGTGAACATACTCGATCTTAAGGCCCACATTCTGTAGGAAGATGTCGTTCATCTCCTCGACAGTAAGCGCACCCTCAGCAGAGGGGAATTCACCGTTGTACCAGTTGGAGTAGAAGCTAGTGACACGCTTATCGTATTGTACATTCACGTTCATACTGTCGCCAACTACAGGCAGGCCATTGATTCTCCGCTCAAAGGTGAAGCTATAGGTGTGAGGCAAGCGTTGTCCATCTTGATGTTTGTACCTTGAAGTGAGCTCTGTATCTTCGTACTTTGCAGGTACCCACTTTTGCAAGAACTCGCTGGCTACTGCAAGAGCTTCCTCGTACGTAAGTTTAGGTTCGCCCTCTTGGGGGGAAGTCTTCTCCCAGAAGTGAAAATTCTGAATCTCCCCGTCAGCGGCGTTAAGCCGTGCGCTAGCGCCCACATAATAGTCTTCAATCATGTACTCCCACTCTAGATTCCAGAAACGTAAATTTTCTGATTTGTCCTCCATCAGCCTAGAACTGCGCAGTTGTGCCTTCTCCGACAGACTGATTATCTCACGGGCAATAGCTTCACCTTGTTCTACAGTGAGCAGCCCTGCAACCGTATCAATTTCCTCTAGTTCCCATGGAGTAAACGCCTGCTCGCGAGAGAGTCCCATTACCGCCGGCATATCCTTCGTCAAGGAGGTATTATAAACACGGTAACCGCCATAGGTAATTTCACCGGTAACGGCGTCGATCTGCATGGCGCTACCATTTTCGAGTGTATAGGCCAAATATGGTTTATTGGTCTGCTCGCGCCAGCTGTATCGACGGGAATACACTAATTTAAGACCTTTAGTTTTAAAAACCTCTTGAGCATCCGCGAGGGTAAGTGTACCCTCGGTGCTCGGAAATTCATAATCTTCCCAGGTGAGGTAGTAATCTTGAATTTCACCGGTGTCAGCATTCACGCTTACATGCATATTATTAGGCTGAAATGCGATTCCGTTAATATAGTGCACATAACGGAAGATATATGACAGAGGCCCGGAGCGCTTTTCAATGCGAATCTGGGGTTTATCCACCTTTTCTAGCTTCATTTGGGCAAAATGCTCAGGTGCGAGTTTAGCCGCGAAGGCCTCTGCCACTGTCAGGCACTCATTTTCCCCCATCTTCGGAAGGGGTGGGTAGGCCTGTTCTTGGTAGGCTGGTTGATAATTGTAGCCTGTAATCAGTAGTCGCTGCGCATCTACCCGCACAGTCAAGTGAGCTGGCGACTTATCTACGCCATTTTCTTCGCTCCAGTAAAGCTGGTAAGTTGTGCGACCATTGTAGGTTTCCTGGTGAGACCAGAATTGCGTAAAGCTATCTGTTGAGAATAGGCTCTTGGCAAGCTTAATTGCCTCCGGCAGGCTGGCGTTCTCCTGCGCTGCGACTGGCAGTACCGATGAAACCACCATCACAGCCACAAGAATAGCCGTTAAGAGTTTTTTCAAGATATCTCCCCCTTAAAGAAATTGGATACACTTGTTAGACGCAATGCAAGGAAAGTTGTTCCATGGTGGAACAACTAAATTGGTATAATACTTCTTAAAAGAGGGGTTAAAATGGAGCTATTTAGGGATGCTGACTCCCCTGCCCCGGTCCAGAACATACTTCTAGCTGCTACTGGATTAGGTCTTGGTAGCGTGTGGCTCGGAGTAACAAAAGGGACGATTCTAAAAGGGTTCAATCGGAAGTTTTGCGTTAAAAAGGCTCAACTTCCGTCATCTAGCATAAGCTAAGCCTTACACAGAACATGCAAAATTTTCGATTGCCCAGAAGAATGAACGCGGGGTGGCAATGGGGTTTCAATCCCGTGGCTCCCCGTTTTTTTGTTCCCCACCGTTCCTAGCCGGGCTTAATTAGGGCATTCTTGATGGTCTTGACGTTAACATGATCTGCGGGATTTTGGCCAGTAAACAACCAATCATCCGGCGTATACTTGCATCCGGGGAATCTTTTTCTTGTCCCACTCCTTACCTAGCACGTGTATGAAGAAAAACCTGATTGAAGAAATGTAGGTGTTAATAGTCCCGGCGGATAAACTTTTCTCCATCTTTAGGTACAGGTGACAGCTTCATCCGGGCTTTTATCTTTAGCCTGTAAGAACTTCACGAAGGCGGCCACCTGTCGGGCATACGACTCTCGCGATGACTCCGGGGTTACTTTTGTATTAGATTAAGGCACCGCCGTCAATGCTGACGATGCTGCCGTTCATAAAGGCGGCTTCAGCGCAGCAAGCAAACAAAACAGCATGGGCTATTTCTTCTTCTTTGCCAAGACGCCCCATGGGTTGCCTGCTAATGAATTCGGCTCGCATCGCTTCTGGGTCTTTGTGTGCCTGTATCCTCTCCTCTAAGGACGGTGTATAAGTGGTGCCGGGGCAAACGCAGTTAACGCGGATGTTCTCTTTTAGATAATCGGCGGCCATCGCCCTAGTGAGAGAGACGAGAGCGCCTTTGGAGGCACAATATGCACTTCTGTCCTGTATGCCTTTGAGGGCAGCGACAGAAGCGATATTTACAATAGCCCCTCCACCACGCTTTTTCATCTCCAAAACGGCATATTTGGCTACCAAGAAGGCGCCTTTAACATTTACCCGCATAGTTCTATCAAAGTCGTTTTCCGACATATTGTCTACGCGACC
>Ga0207951_100146_pt1 | contig 45304 bp, 45 predicted proteins | sample Subbio12Aug_8Bad_FD_184830 | JGI IMG/M metagenome (GOLD analysis project Ga0207951, IMG submission 184830) | Serpentinite rock and fluid subsurface biosphere microbial communities from McLaughlin Reserve, California, USA - CR12Aug_8Bad (SPAdes) | ecosystem: Environmental > Terrestrial > Deep... | reverse complement strand
CGGGTGCAAGGATGGAGGCGGTTCGAGCAGTGAGTGATAAAGCAAAAGCAGACACAACTAAGTGTCTGCAATTAATACGAATGGTGGGCGATGACGGGCTCGAACCGCCGACATCCTGCTTGTAAGGCAGGCGCTCTCCCAGCTGAGCTAATCGCCCTTATTTATTGGGGACTCAATCATATTAACATCCTCTTGTCTAAACGTCAAGACTTCTAATTCTATCTTCCAACAGCTAACCTCTAAATCAATGGTGGGCCCACTAGGACTCGAACCTAGGACCAATCGGTTATGAGCCGACCGCTCTGACCAACTGAGCTATGGGCCCGACATGGCGCCTCAGGCAGGGCTCGAACCTACAACCTACCGGTTAACAGCCGGTTGCTCTACCATTGAGCTACTGAGGCACGTATACCGTTCTTAGTTGCTGGTTCTAACGAAGAACGCTAATCGTCGTTTGCGCGACATAGATAATTATACTCAAATAGCTACTGAGCGTCAATGACAAACTAAATGGTAGTTATTATTCTAAGAAATCCTTAAGCCATTTGCTACGACTGGGATGACGAAGTTTGCGCAAAGCTTTAGCTTCAATTTGCCGAATACGCTCGCGAGTAACACCAAATTCTTGGCCAACTTCTTCTAGTGTACGCGAACGGCCATCCTCTAAGCCAAAACGCAACCGCAAGACCTTTTGCTCGCGCGCCGTTAAAGTGGATAGTACTTCATCAAGCTGTTCGCGCAATAGCACGTATGCTGCTGCGTCTGCAGGAGCTGGAGCATCCTCGTCAGGAATGAAATCTCCCAAGTGAGAATCCTCTTCTTCGCCAATTGGTGTCTCTAGTGATACAGGCTCTTGGGCAATCTTATGGATTTCGTGAACACGCTCAACAGGCATCCCCATCTCAGCTGCCACTTCTTCGGGGGTTGGTTCACGCCCTAACTCCTGAAGTAACTGGCGAGTCACACGGATGAGTTTATTGATAGTTTCTACCATGTGGACAGGAATACGAATAGTGCGCGCTTGGTCCGCTATAGCGCGAGTAATTGCTTGTCTAATCCACCATGTGGCGTAAGTAGAGAACTTGTAGCCCTTGCGGTAATCAAATTTCTCTACGGCCTTCATCAGGCCAAGGTTACCCTCTTGAATGAGGTCAAGAAACAGCATCCCACGCCCAACGTACCGCTTAGCAATCGACACGACTAAACGCAAATTAGCTTCGACTAAGCGGCGCTTAGCCTCCTCACTGCCGTCTTCCATCCGCTTCGCGAGCTCTACTTCTTCCTTCGAATTGAGCAATGGTACTCGCCCAATTTCCTTGAGGTACATGCGAACAGGATCATCTAGGCGAACACCATCAGGAATACCTATTTCGCCCTGTTCTACCTCTTCCTCGTTCTCGCCGCGCAGTGCATCAACATCTGGCTCAACCACGAGTGCCTCGCTGGTACCCGGTATAAGGTCGACGCCTAGCGTCGCTAACGTCTCATAGAAATCGTCGATCTGTTCAGGCTCAAGCTCGTATTCGCTGAGGTGCTTCCCAATCTCTTTATAAGTAAGGACCCCTCGTTTTTTACCGCGCTCGATTAACTCCTTGACAGCTTCTATTTGCATCTCTTTCTTACTCAAGGCTAATACCCCCTCGACTTGGAACCTTTCTCTCTCTGAGTCTTTTCTTTCTAATCCCCAGATCTCGACGCTTGAGGAGGAGCTGATTGCGTTCTTCTGAACTGTTGGCAGACTCAACGTCCTTCATAACGCCCTCCACTTCTTGGTCAATGTGATGTTCCTCTATCTTTACAAAACACTCATTCGCCATTTCTATAGCATTTTCCTCTATAATCTGTTCATTATACGCTCCAACAAGTTCGGATTTTAAGTCAGACGGTAATTCATGAGCCAAACTAATAGGATCGTCCGTCTCCGCAACATCATGTAAGAGCCATGTTGCTAGTTGCTGATACTTGCCTTCAGGAAAACCTATTTCTGACCAAAACTGAAACAGTTTTTCACGATGTCTCGGAAACCTCACCATAAGGTGAATTAAGAGACGGGAAGCTTTCACCCAACCGCTTTGCGTAGCAATTAGTCCTCTATCAGAAGTATTATGCCGTCTTATGGTAAGTTTATCCGTATACGCCAATTTTCCGAGGACCTTTGCGAGTTCTTGCATAAAAGCTCCCTCAGGCAAGCGGTAGCTCTGTAATGCTTTCTTAATGTAGCCGTCTCGCTCTACAGCGTTCTCTACTTCGGCTACCGTTTTTGCAACTTGTGCGGCAAAAGCTCCAAGACCATTTGGAATCGAAAGGTCGTGCTCCTTGCTAAGCTGCAGTATGCGGTACTCAACCAGTGGCAAGGCGGACTCTGTCACAAGTGACAAAAATCGTTCTTTGCCGAACTTGCGCAGATAATCGTCCGGATCTTTGCCTTGCTCTAGCTGAGTCACTTTAACGGAAATCCCAGCCTTGCGAAGTATATCCATACCTCGTAGGGCCGCGTTTTGTCCGGCTATATCAGCATCGAAACATAGATTCACTTCATTAGTGTATCGCTTAAGTATATGTGCGTGATCCTGCGATAGCGCAGTACCAAGAGAAGCGACAACGTTGTCTACCCCATATTGCCAGGGCGTAATGGCGTCCATATATCCTTCAACTACTATTGCAAAGCCAGCCGTTCCTATGGCTCGAGCAGCACGGTCTAAACCGAAGAGCTCACGCCCCTTATGAAAAATAGGAGTCTCTGGGGAGTTGAGATACTTTGGTTGGGAGTCATCAAGCACACGCCCCCCGAAGGCTATGATTTGCCCACGGCGGTCACAAATAGGAAACATTACTCTATGACGAAATCGATCGTACGCTGTGCTGTCTCCTTGTACTGCCAGACCCACGCGTATGAGTTCATCAGTACTGATACCAGCCTTCTGTCCGCGTTCGATCAGAGTACCCCAGGCGGGCAGGCTGTAGCCGATCTTAAGTGAGTTCATCAGGTCTGCTGAAAGACCACGTTTCGCTAAATAATCGCGGGCAACCTTACCTAATTGCTCGTTGATAAGCTGCTTTACAAAAACTTCAGCGGCCCAACTCATTATTTTCAGATCTCGTTCGCGTTGCTGTTTGCGCAGCATGGCTTCTTGGTCGTCAACCTGCTGTGGCAGCTCAATACCAGCACGCTCTGCCAAGTTTTCAAGCGCCTCAAAAAAGGGCATCTTGCTGTACTCCATGAGAAAGCTGTAGGCGTTACCTCCTGCTTGACAACCAAAACAGTAATACAACTGTTTCTCCGGGTCAACATGAAAAGAAGGGCTCTTCTCTGAGTGGAAAGGGCATAAGCCCCAGAAGGCCCTTCCTTTCCGTTCAAGTCGGACGTGCTCTCCAATTACTTGCACAATGTCTACGTGACTACGGACGCGCTCCACAATCTCCTGAGGAAATTCAGGCAAGAAGTTCACCTTTTCTTAAATAGGTTAGCTTTTTCTTATTCGAGAATGTTTATACCATTCCTCTTTTCGTGCAATCTAAAGACGAAATTTTTTTCATAACTTTTTTATACTGTAAAAAAGACGTAATTACCACAAAAATCTGTGGGAATTACGTTACTTTTACAAGGGGGTATTTCCGTGGCCTCGGCTAGCCCCCTCCCTTTAGTCATCGCCTATTTTATCGCGACGGTTATAATATTCAACTATTTTGGCCGCAGTTTCCTCTACAGCTTTCTTGGTTACGTCGACTATACGGCAGCCTGCTTTACGCATTATTCCTTCACCGTAGTCAAGCTCTTCGCGAATCCGCTCGTAGCTCGCGTAGCTTGCATTACCTGCCAGACCTAACGCCTTAAGACGTTCTTGGCGAATAGACTGGAGTTCGTCGGGTTTAATGGTAAGACCAAAGATGCGTTCCGGTGGCACGAGGTATATTTCATCGGGAGGGCTCACCTCTGGCACCAAAGGCACATTGGCAACGCGGAACCCCCTATGAGCGAGGTACATGCTCAGGGGTGTCTTAGAGGTACGCGATACTCCGAGTAGTACGATATCAGCCTTAAGCAAACCTCGTGGATCCTTGCCATCGTCATACTTAACTGCGAACTCTACTGCTTCGACCTCGCGAAAGTATTCTTCATCCAACTGATAAATAAGACCAGGTTGGAGCTTGGGGTTAGAGGCTAGTATGGACGAAAGGCCATCCATCATCGGCCCCATAATATCGACAGCTTCAATATTAGCTGCATGGCATTTTTGGTTGATATAGGCCCTAAACTCAGGGAGCACCAAGGTATGCACTACCAGTGAACGAGCTCCGCGGGCCTCTTCTATGACCTCATCCAAAGCTTCGAGGCTGGACACATAGGAAATGCGGCGAAACTCAATATTGTTATCGAATTGGCTAACGGCTGCTCTGACTACCCGATGTGCAGTCTCGCCTAGGGAATCTGATACAACGAATATGAGAGATTTCTTATCCATAACTACCCTCCTAGTGAGATTAAGCTAAGTCGGCCAACAAGCCACTAATTATGCCTAGTGATATAACCCCGGTTACCTCCACCTTAGTTGTTGTTTCTATGATTAGCTCTCTCGTCACCGGAAGAACAGTAAGGCCATGTAACCTTAGCTTGCGTGCGGCAGAGAACACACTGTCATCGGGGCTTAAGGTTATTAGGTTTGAAACTCTAGTCATAATGACTCCAACCGGAACCTTATTAAGATCCATCTGCCCGATAGCACTACGCAGTAGGTCACTTCTGGATACCGCTCCAGTGAGATGGCCCCGCGCATCGACCACAAAGAGCGTTCCTCTGTCCTCGAGAAAAGTTGTAACTATTGCATCATACAATGGTTTGTCCTCTTTGATTACAACAGGAACCGACTGAACGTCCTTAACTTTGAGACTGCGCAGGTGGTTAAGCCGATCCGTGGTCTGCTCTTTACCCAAGTAGGAATACCCTACCCTAGGACGCGCCTCAAGGTACCCCGACATGGCCAGAATTGAAAGGTCAGAACGAATAGCAGCGCGGGATAGATGCAACTGTGCAGCCAACTCCTCTGCGGCAATCGGTCCTGTGCGCTTCACTATCTCGACAATATGCAATTGGCGTGGCGTTAGTTGCATTGCCATCACCTCGCTGTACTTCTTATCTGAGACAAGAAAACGTAGCTTTCCAGTCTCTTCTCAAGTTTAATATAGATAATTCTATCTAAGACTGCTGCTACCTCTTTTTCGCCGGGAATACCTGTTGGCAGAGCCTCGAGGCGTCGCCAGTCGCCGCCACAGAGAGTCTTTAGCAAGCTATATGCCGCCAAACTTATTGTTAGGAGGGGTTTTTCCCCCGCACCACCTGGTATGCAGGCAGAGCAAGGAAAACCTAGGTTTTGTATGCTAAATTTGGCCCCCATTTTCCCACCACATACAGGGCAGCTCTCTAGAGAAAGGCCCCACCCTAGTCTGCTCAACAACCGTAATTCATAGAAGGCCAAGAGCAGCTCTAGGTGATCAGTATGGGACAAAATGTGTAAACAGGCAATCAGCAGGCTGAGTATATCATCGTGGCTTTGCCCTTCCTCGAGGGTTGCGTCAATCATCTCTAACATATATATCCCATACGCCATTCTGCCCAGATCTTCACGCAAAGGTCTGAACCCTTCAATGAGCTCTACTTGACTGAATGTGTGGACACTCTTTCCCTGATACACTGTAAACCGAATATTGCAGAAAAGTTGCGTGAGAGAGGCATAGCGGCTTTGGATCTTGCGAGCGCCTTTTGCCACTATCTTCAGCCTACCCTGCCCTTGTGTGAAAACCGTAAGTAGTTTGTCCCACTCACCAAGATTCATGGAGCGCAGGACAATCCCTTCACCCTTAAACTGACCCATGCCGTGATTTGCTCTCTTCGACAATAGCCACTCCCGAACTGGTACCAATACGGCTAGCTCCAGCTTCGATCATAGCCAAGGTGGCTTCCAGTGTTCTGACGCCGCCCGAAGCCTTAACCCCTATTTCGGGCCCCACTGTCTGTCTCATCAACGCCACATCGGCTATTGTGGCTCCACCGGGACCAAAGCCAGTAGAAGTCTTAACATAGGCTGCGCCTGCCGTCTTAGCCAGCTGACACACCGTTACTTTATCGGCATCAGAAAGTAATGCTGCTTCAATGATAACTTTGACCGGAACGTCATCCGCTGCTATTACAACAGCCCTAATGTCGGCCTCTACTTGTGAGTGTAGTCCGGCTTTCAGCCAACCCACATTGATGACCATATCAATCTCCGTGGCGCCATCCTTAACAGCAAATGAAGTCTCCGCCGACTTCGCCGCAGTAGATGTAGCCCCTAATGGAAAGCCAACTACACTAGCTACATGAATACCATTCGCTACCAAACTCTTGGCTAACGAAACATAACAGGCGTTTACGCACACTGCAGCAAAACCATATTCATTGGCTTCGTGACACAACTTTATGATCTCCTTAGGAGCGGCCTCAGCCTTGAGAACGGTGTGATCTATGTACTTGGCAAGTACGTTTGGTTCCATTGATATTCCTCCTATTTCTCTCTCTCATAACCTAGCATTTTGAGATCATTGTCTTTATTGCGCCAGTCCTTGCGCACCTTGACCCATAACTCTAGATGGACGCGGCTACCTAGCAACGCTTCGATGTCAATACGTGCTGCTGTACCAACGGCCTGCAGCATGGAGCCCTGTTTGCCGATAATAATCCCCTTCTGGGAGTCCCGCTCCACATAGATGTTAGCTGCCACATGAACGATATGACCCTTATCCTGCATGCTCTCCACGAGGACTGCACAAGAGTGGGGTATCTCGTCTCGAGTAAGCTCGAGTATTTTCTCTCGAATAATCTCACCTGCCACAAATCGCTCTGGCTGGTCAATAATCATGTCTTCGGGATAATACTGTGGACCAGGTGGCAGATGCTCACGCATGTACACGAGCAGTGCCTCTACACCATCACCGCTAACAGCAGAGAGGGCAAAGGCAGCACTAAATGGGTAGGCGCTCTTAAAAGCTGACAAGGCGGTCTCAACCACTTCTGGCGCGACTGTATCCACCTTATTGACGATAAGGACCACGTTTCCCCTAGTAGGGAAACGTTCAATTATGAACCGGTCCCCTTTACCTACTACCGTATCGGGTTCTACCACATACCAGAGTTGATCCACCTCGCCGAAAGTGTGGACGGCCTTCTCTACTAATTGCTCGCCTAACTTATGATGAGGTTTATGTATACCAGGGGTGTCAAGGAATATGGCTTGCATATTATCCTCAGTATAGATACAGCGAATTTTGTTACGGGTAGTCTGTGGTTTGTCGCTGACTATGAGTATTTTTTCACCCAAGACGCGGTTAAGTAAGGTAGATTTGCCGACGTTGGGCCGCCCCACTACTGAGATAAAGCCTGAACGGTAGGTCAATGGTTATCCTCCTTGGCTAAAAATTCTGGCCCAAAGGAACCTGGAAGCAGCAGCTTAATCGTGGTTTCTCGCACGGCGCCGTCTCCGGCTACTAAGTATACCGGGAAATCAGTCCCGAATTCGCGCAGTACTTGCCGACACGCCCCGCAAGGCGAAGGAGCACCTATTTCTACTGCAATTGCTACGCCTTGGATTTGCCGAGCACCGCTAGAAATGGCCGCCGCCACCGCACTTCTTTCCGCGCAAATGGTTAAGCCGTAAGAAGCGTTTTCAATGTTGACGCCTTTAAAAACATCTTGCCCCGCCAACACTGCAGCCCCGACTCGGTAGCCCGAATAAGGGGCGTAGGCCTGTTGTAGGGCTTCTTGCGCTGCCTTAACTAACTCTTGTTTCATGGGCACCACCTATCTATATTGTACCGTAGTCAGTATGGGTACTACATGTATTATTGTCTTTCCGGATGTAAGCTGCCATTCCTCTCCTTTAGAATCGAGAAACTTTGTAGCCCCAGAGGGAGAGTCTTTGACCCAGATACCCGAGTGTGCTTGCCCTTTCGTAAAGAAATACGCCGGGCCACTCGCTAAAAGCTCAACTGAAACCTCAGCTCCATCCCGCACCGTGGTCTGCTGGATCAGAATGTTCTCTACCACATACTCTTCCTTGGTACCCTCGGTTGTTCGCTCGTATAATCCACTATTTATATATCTGTACTCTACACTGTAGCCTCCAGGATAGCGCAAGTTGATCTGTGTCACAGTACCGGGATGCCGTGTGGTAAAAACCCACCTTCTTCCGGCATAATCGTCATTAACACTCTGACCTACATAATCCCTAGCCTGAGCAATGTTCGAATAGAGGTTATGGGGGGCAACTCTTCCGCCATCTCGCCAGATCGGCTGCGAATTAATGCTAGTTAGGTCAACATGGGTACCCCCCATGGCCTCAACTGCCCCCGAAAAAGAAAGAGATTCGCCATGGTGCATTATGATAGCGTCATATTCTGCCGCTATCAACGTGAAAAAGCCCCTCGCACTCCTAATAGGACCTATGATACTGGAACTAGTGCCATTAGTCAAAAGCAGAAACCTTGTCATCCCACCCTCTACGGGAACTTCGTAGATGATATCAGCTGCGGCAATCCCGTCTTGCGGACGGGCCTGAGGATGGTTATCTACGACCCACAGTAGAGGGGAGGTCGGATAAGGTTCCTTACCTGTAAGCGGGCTCAAGTGCTCTGAGGGTACGACAATGGGAGGTTCCACTGGCTTGGGCAGAGGATTGCAGCCCACCAGCAGTAACAACATACACAGAAAGAGAGGTGAGCTCCGCTTCATCCACATTGGACACCCTCCTATCGTAAAGGTGCGTAGGCCGGCAAGGTTAGGTAAGCGAGTTTCTCTACTTCCAATTTGATACCCTTGGTGGCAAGCAAGGTTGTACGTACTAGGCTCAGGCTCGAAGCCAAGATATTGGCATCACCTACAGCCTCTAATACAACAGGGTTTACAGCTACAGGGCGTTGATTAACAAGAATTATAGGGCCCGCGCAGCGAACGGCTGTTTGGGCTGTAATACGTTCACCTCCCACTGCTACTCCCAAGGCACCTGCGGCATTCAGTTCATTAATTATGTCGCGCACATCAGAATCATGGACTATCTCATCCTCGGTAAAGCCGCCAAAAGCATCCCACAACTTGATTCGTACTCCAGGGCCTGTGAGCGAGAGAAACCCCGCGCTACTGCGAATGGACTGCATCTCCACCCGCAGGGCTGTAAGTTCCTGCTCTTGAGCACTAACACGATCTGTAAGAGTTCGCTGAGTAGGTACACGAATCTGACCGTTGTCAATCTCCACTACAACATAGGGGAAAGCGTGCTGCAAGGCTGAATTGCGACTGAGCTCAGCCACTGTTGCGGCATCAACAAGGTTTAGTGGATCAATTATCTTAATGTCTTTGGCTTCATCACGGCTAAGTGTAACACTGGCCTTGCCCGTGCGAGCCAATATTACAGAGCTCCGGCTAAAAACTGACACAATGGCCTCGCGACGCATTGTCTCTTCCTCACGCGCCATTACAGCTTGCGTCTCAAATAACCCCTTCTGCAAGGCCTGCGAGACCTCATCTACAGTACGTGCCCTTTTTACATCGTAGTGCAGTCTGGCAATCGACTCCTGGACTGCAGCGTTGCTGCTAAAGCCCTGCCCCTCCGCCAATCGAGTAATGTGCCCAGCAACCAGCTCCGCGCCGTTGCGTGCCTGCGATAGCTCGCTCTGCTCCCCTGGCAAGCGGTACAACCCCTGCACGCGTCCCAAGACAATAATATTGAGAAAAAGCACGACCGCGACTACAACGTTAAGCCACGGTCGCTCTGAACGGGATGTATTGTATTTCATCGGTCGCCACCTCCTAAAGCTTAAGTGAGGCCTCTTAGGGGTTACTACGCCGTACACGGTAAATGGTGGCCTGCGCGGGGGTGGCTAGATCCCAAACTTCACCCGCAGATATGGCACAAATATGATCAGCCCAATTACGACTGCAACTACAGCCACAACTAGAACTGCACTGGCTGCCAGTCTTTTGGCAAATGCTGCTAGAGGATTATCGTTAGGCTCGGCTAAATCCACAGCGCGTTCGATGGCAGAATTGACGAGCTCCATGGAGATTACAGCTGCTATAACAAGCAAAATGACAACCCACTGCCAAGGTTCTAGACCTAAGTATAGTCCCAGCAAAGTAGCCAGGGCAGCAAGAGCAAAGTGTATCCGCATGTTGCGTTCCTCTCGTAGAGCCAGGCTCATACCTATGAAGGCATCTGTAAAGCTGTCAATTAATGAATGGGCTCTTTTCACCTCAAATACCCGAGCTCACGTACTATCTCGTCATTTAAGGCGCTCATCTCGCCTTCGTTGTCATCGTCGTGATCAAAGCCTGCCAAGTGCAGTAAGCCATGGACCAAGAGATACGCTATCTCTCTCTCTAGACTATGACCATATTCCTCTGACTGAGCCTTTGCACGCTCCACAGAGATGATAATATCGCCTAACATTAGTGGAGCGTTATCGGGAACGATGAACTCCTCCCCTTCTTCTAATGCAAACGATAACACATCAGTTGGACCTACTTTGCCACGGTAGTGTAGGTTAAGCTCTGCTATAGCTTCGTCGTCAACAAAAGCCACGCTGACTTCCCCGTGCGCAGGAAGCTTGAGCTTTGCAGCGACAGAGTCCCCCGCTCTATCGAGTAGCTGTTCCAGCTCCTCCGGTAAACTCGCTTTTTCCTGGTCGTTGCTCCATAACACCTGCATGTTTTAGTTTACCTCCTCGCTCTGGATATTCAATGCGGTGATGGAAAATGCCCGATAGATGACGTACAAAAGCGGTCCCGATTATATCAAGGTCTCTTAGAGTAAGGTCGCTCTCATCTAGCTGGCCCGTAAAAAGTTTCTCACGAATTAAGTCCCTGACTTTCTGCTCTATTTTAACAGGAGTGGGAGAATCAATTGAACGGACTGCAGCCTCTACAATATCCGCTAGCATGACGATAGCAGATTCTTTCGTTCGAGGGCGCGGACCTTCATACATGAAATCTTCTTCACGCGCGGCAGGGTTAGTCTCCTGTGCCTTGCTATAGAAGTACTGAACTAACGAAGTTCCATGATGTTCACGGATAATGTCGATTATTATCTCGGGAACTTTATATTCCGTTGCTAGCTTCACCCCATCTTTGGCATGACTAGTAATAATGAGCGAGCTCAAATGCGGCGGATAATCGTTATGCGGATTCTCCATCATGGTTTGATTCTCTATAAAGAAATATGGTCTTTCTATCTTGCCAACATCATGATAATAGGCGCCAACTCGTGCCCGCAATGCATCGGCACCCACTCGCTCAGCAGCCGCCTCGGCCAAGTTGGCCACAATAATACTGTGATGGTAGGTCCCTGGCGCTTCAACTAAGAGCCGCTTTAGCAGCTCTTGATGTGGATTAGCTAGCTCAGCGAGCTTAATTGTAGACGTAACACCAAAGGTGTTCTCCAAAAATGGCAACGAGCCGATGGCGAAGACCGAGGATACAACTCCACCGCCAAACCCTAGCAGTGCGTCGCGCAACGAGTCGCTCCCTGACCCCCCAAACAACAGGGCAAAGGACAAAATAGCTAAAGCGTTTACTCCGCCTACTATTACGCCGCCGCGCACAAGGCTACCTCTATGCTCATTTTGCGACACCGCGTAGACGCCGGCAGCTGTACCAAATAAAGCTACCATAACAAACCGTACTTCAAACCCTACTAGCCCCCCTGAAAGCATGCCCAGCGAAAAACCAGCGACCAGAGCTAATTTGGGCTCAATAAGAACAGTTAGAAGGATACTCACTGCTGCGACGGGGATGAGGTACCCTGAAAGCAGTGAGGCTCCATAAGTCAAGACTGCCCCCAGCATAAAAACAACTCCCGTAAGTGCTAAATTGCGCGAATCTTTCTGTAGCTTATCGCCTAAAAAAAATATATAGAGGGTCGGCAGCAGCAGGATCAACAGAGCGTAGAGTAAGCTTCCAGACACAATTTTCCAATCGATACTGGTGCGCAACAAGCCTAAGTCCTGCAGTACATTGATCTCACGCTCCGTAGCAATTTCACCCAGGCCGATGATCTTTTGGCCTTTTTGTACTATAACCGGCTGAACCCGACTAGCAGCTTCCTGTTTCAGCTTCTGGGTAGAGGCCTCGTTGAGGCGCATATTGGCCCGCATAGCGCTACGCGCAATATCCGTTAGCAGAACCCGATATTGAGCCTTAAGGCTCGATGTAGATAGCGCACTGCTCACTGTGTTTCTGGCATTATCAAGTCCATCTAGTTTTATACCCAGTCGGTATACTGGCTCTAGGGCCAGTGTTAGTTCCCCAACCATTTGTTCTTCCAATTGTTCATCAATAGTCAGACCGGTACGAACCACGGCATCACTAAGCTCATACCTTATCTCCTTGCGCACAAACTCCATGCGCTGTTGCTCGTTCATTTGTGCATCTGAGGCGGCTACACGTAAGATAGCAAAGATCTCGCGCGATTCCTTTAATACTTGTTCTAACGTCGTAGGGTCCTGTTCATAAACTTCTGCCACTCCATTAGATGCCTCTGTCTTAAGCACCGTGGTGGTGAATCTATCCTCTACCATACGAGGTGCCCCGATGTATTTAGGGCTGGCCTGGCCAATTTCCAGCACGACGGCCTCAGGCACTAATTTTAGTATCAGAATACTCGATACAAGTGCATACACAACCAGAAACAACGCACCATGTTTAATCCACGTGCGCTTGCTGAGTTTACGCATCAGCAATCTAAGATATGTCATTTACCCGCCTTCCCGAGTGGAGCTCGCCTCGTAAGCCTGAATGATCTTCTGTACTAAAGCGTGCCTCACTACATCGTGATGCGTCAAGTGAACGAATGCTATACCATCTACCTGCGACAAAACAGCCCTAGCATCATGTAATCCAGACAATCTGCCCTTAGGCAAATCTACCTGAGTGAGATCACCAGTTACGACTGCACGCGATCCAAAGCCAAGTCGGGTAAGGAACATCTTCATCTGTTCAGGCGTAGTGTTTTGCGCCTCATCAAGAATGACGCAGGCATCGTCAAGGGTTCGGCCCCTCATATACGCTAGTGGAGCAACCTCAATTGTACCTTTCTCCATGTGCCTCTGAAATGTTTCTACTCCTAAAATATCAAACAACGCATCATACAACGGCCGCAGATACGGGTCAATTTTATCCTGCAAATCGCCGGGCAAAAAGCCTAGCTTTTCCCCTGCCTCCACTGCCGGACGAGTCAAAATGAGTCGACTAACTTCCCTCGCCTTGAGAGAGGCTACGGCGTGTGCCATAGCCAAGTATGTCTTTCCGGTACCAGCCGGCCCTATGCCAAATACTATATCGTGTTTACGGAGAGCTTCAACATAGAGTTTCTGCCCCATGGTCTTGGGCCTTATTTGCTTCCCTCGTGAAGTCTGTACCACCACCTCATTGGCCATATCGACCATTCTTACGGTTTGGCCTTCTGATACTACTCGTAAGAGATAAGTGACGTCACCACGGCTTAATTCTCCACCGCTGCGCAGGACCTCTAACATGCCCTTAACCACTTCCTCTACTTTCGCAACTTGAAAAGACTGACCTGAAACAACCATCTCATTGTCTCTGCTATAGATGCGAACAGGAAAAACAGCTTCGATCGCTCTAACATTTTCATCATGCATTCCAAATAGCGCGAGTGCTTCTGTATTATCTCGGATTACCAATTTTACTTCCTTAACGTCGATGTGCGACAACTCCCTTTTTAGTTGTTAATAAGGAATAAATTGACCAATATCTTCGTGAGCTTCCACCAAAACACGGACAGTTACGGTGTTACCATCAAGCGACCACTGTTCAGTCAATTTCTTGTCTACCACCACTGTATGTTCAGGTAGCAGTTCGTTAATCATTGCCTTGGCGTTTCCTGCTGCCTCAAGCCGTGCAACCTCGACCGAGACTACCTCATTTTCTAAGGCCAACTCCCTGTAGGTTATGGTGATATGTTCGACACCCGGTAGCAAAATCCTTTTTGCCACAGTGCTTTCGTAGAGTTCGAACGGACTTACCCGAGCACCAGCCACGAAGAACTCTCGAATTCCCACACGCACCACTTCGGTCACGGCAAGTATCCCCGTCGGTCTCTGGACACTACGTGAAACCTGAGCGTGTCCAAAAGCTTCATACCATACCCGCGCCTCGACAATACCTTCGGCCATTACTTGCCCTGCTACCTGCTCCTCGATTACTACTTCACCCCTAATAAGAATTTGTCCGGGTGATACAGTCTGGCCATTCGTAGCAACTGCCTGACCGCTAGTAGCAATAACCTTGATAAGCACTCCAGACTTCGCCGCTACTACATCACCGGGCATACGCAGCGGAGGTGTCACAACCACCTTATCCACCAGTTTAACATGAACCCGACTTCCTGCAATGGAAATACCTGCCCACACTAGCTCAGGATATTCTCTGAGGATAGCAGATGCGACGCCGTCTAGGTCAGGCGAGGTACGCCACGCCCCCACATAAAGTCCTTGAGTACGCATGTATGCCCCGAGCTCAGCTGTCGTTACTGTTTCGCTGCCCTCAATTTCTATAAACCACACAAACGACGACAAGAACCACAGAAGCAACACAAAGAATACAGCCCCCCATGAGAAGGTCGCTCTCCGCTGCATACGTTGCAGCATGAAAGGTAAGCCACGCCGCCCTAGTACTCGTACTTCGCAACGTTGTTGTCGGGCAGGCCTCCGCATAGCCTTAAAACCAGCTATGCTCGTATACATTAGAATGGAATTGCTGCGCGTACGCACCGCCCACTGTGGAATGCCTTTTGTGGCACAAGCGTTGAGAAAGCGCACTCGGTCTTTCCCTGAAACACTAACGATAAGATAGCCAAAGAAATGTGCAAACAGCCTATCGATCATTGGCATCTTCCTCAAATAGCAACGCCTTAATCGAACCGTCTACTACAATCTCGTCAGCATGGATGCTCCGTAGAGTTAGGTCATCACCATTTATGACTAGAGTCCCTCGCTCTAGAGCAATGCGAACATAGCTACCATCGAAATCCTCAATACCGCGGTGGTTCTCAATGACTAGCTGCAGGTCGCCTACTAGAGTAATGCGTGGCAAATTGAGAACGAGGTCCCTCGGGAGATCGACAACTGCACCAATCAGATTCTTTAACGAAGGCAAATTTCTGCACCCCCTCTTAGAAGATTATGAGGCAGGTGTTAACTCCATAACAAAAAGGATGCACAGACTTCTACACAGAGGAGACTTCATTGTTCCACTTCCGTTACCTTACTTTGCCCGATAAAAGCAAAAAAGCACCCGATCAAGGGCGCTTTTTCTCTAATAATCCTTAGAAGAACTTACGCTTACGTGCTGCCTCTGACTTTTTCTTACGGCGAACACTCGGTTTGTCATAATGCTCGCGCTTGCGGACTTCAGAAAGAACCCCGGACCGTTGGCACTGGCGTTTGAAACGTTTTAGTGCTTGGTCAAGGCTTTCGTCCTTACGAACCTTAACTTCTGACATTGAATCTCCCTCCCTCCGCCTACCAACAAATGCTCGGAGAAGTCCCGGGTACGTTTTACAATACCTTCCGATATTATAACCATTACCGAAACAGGTGTCAACTAGCCCGGGGGCCACTCAAGGTGTCTTCCTCCTAATAAATGGAAATGCAAGTGGTTAACCATTTGCCCGCCGTATTTACCAGCGTTGTTGACAACACGGAAACCATCCTCACTCAAACCCAGTGTAGCAGCGAGTTTACTAATGGCGAGAATGACGTGCCCCGCTATTTTCTCCACTCCAGGCGTATCGATACGCTCCAGATGATCTTTCGAAATAAGAACCACGTGCACGGGTGCAACAGGGCTAATATCGCGGAAGGCACACACGAATTCATCCTCATATATGATATTCGTTGGAATCTCGCCGGAGACTATTCTGCAAAAGATACACGCCATATAATCAACTCCTTGTACTAATTCGACGCTTTAACGTAGAATCCTGCCAAGTTGACCATAAACTCCATCACATGAAGCACTGTTTATTTCCTAAGCGCAAGAACAGCCGTCACTTGCTGATTTACTTTGCACCCTAGGGTAAAACCTACCGTCGGCATGATAGGTCTCCTGTGTCGCCTAACTCGTACATCAGAATACTGAGTAATGTTAGAGGTGCCGTTTCTGCCCTTAGTATGCGCGGCCCTAACCCAACTATGATATAGCTATGAGATTTGGCCATATCAACTTCTACCTGTTCAAACCCACCTTCTGGGCCAATCAAACAAGATACCGTTTGTATGGCAGATAGTCCCTTAAAACAGGCCTTCAGGGAAGTGCCACCACCTTCATACGCCATTAATCTGAGTTGAGACTGGTCTTGTGTTAAAGCATCGACTATAGGAAGCGGTTGATCAACGAGAGGAACCTTCGCTCTGCCGCTTTGCTTGCTGGCTTCTTGGGCGATACGCTGCCACCGTACAGTTCTTTCACGAGCCTTCTTTTGGTCTAGGGTCACCACCGATCGCCTGCACATAACAGGCACTATACGGCTCACCCCTAGCTCTACCGCCTTCTGAATGATTAGTTCTAGCTTATCTCCCTTGACTATACCTTGATACAGCGTAACCTCAAGCTGTGGCTCACTACTTGGGAGTGTAGCCTCGATCCTTACTGTGACAGAGCCCTCTTGCAGTCTACTAATAACACCACGGAACAATTTTGCATCGCCAACAACTTCGATCACATCGTTGACGCGATAGCGATGTACTTTTACTACATGGTGGGCCTCTTCACCGGTGAGTTCTCCCCATCCATCCTTAAGGCTAGAAAGTAAAAAACGAGGCATAGCTACTGCCCCTTATGAGTGACAACGAGTGCCACCCATTCACCTTGCGTTCTCTGCTCAATAACACGTAGGTTATGTTCTACCATAGCCGCTAACACACCGCCTAGTTTCTCTTGAATGATGCCGGAAGCTATGAATATCCCACAGGGCGATAAATGCGCCTTAACCGCAGGCATGGCCTCTATGATAATGCGAGCAATGATGTTCGCCACCACAACATCGTATTCCCCCTGGACCACGGCAAAAAGGTTGCTTTCCCGCACTGTTACGACCGCGTCGATACCATTGTGCTGCACATTTTGGGCAGCTACTTTGACTGCCACAGGGTCATAATCTAGAGCCAAGACTTCCTTTGCTCCTAGTTTCGCAGCTGCAATAGAGAGTATCCCTGAACCACAGCCTAGGTCCAAAACCTTTTTGTTTTCTAGGGTATACTCCTGCAGATACTCTAAACACATCACCGTTGTAGGGTGAGTTCCTGTGCCAAAGGCCATACCGGGGTCTAACTCAACAACTACTTTATCAGTATCATAGTCAAGCGCTTCCCACGATGGCTTGATGACTACTCGAGGACCGATAAGCACTGGCTTATAGTACTGCTTCCATGCTGTCGCCCAGTCCTCGTCCTCCACCTCTGCAAGGATGACCTCGCCACGACCGGGATCTAGATCATAGTCTACTAACGCTGCTACCTCGAGCCTAACTCCGTCAATTATCGCTGGCAAAGACTGTTCTATAGACAGATAGGCGGTTACTCGCACTTCTTCTAAGGGAATATCTGGAGGAGGTGCGGGCGAGTAGTCCTCAACATCATCAGCTAACAATACCGATGTCGCGTCTACAATGACCACACCGGTAGCTCCGGCCCGATACAAAATGTCTGTTACAGCTTCCTTAGCTTCTTGCGAGGTTATAACTGTAATCTCTGTCCATTTCATGACCCGACCCCCTAACGTAATGCATCACGAACTTTACCCAAAAAGTTCTTATCCTCATCTACCGCTTCTCCCATTGCTTGTGCAAGCTGCTTCAGCAAGTCTCGCTCCCTGGCCGACAACTTCTTAGGCGTATCTACGATAATTGTCAGCACCAGGTCACCACGCGCCGTCGTACCTAGCTTGGCTATGCCCTTACCTTTAATTCTTTGCACAGCTCCACTCTGCGTTCCTGCAGGAATTGCAACTTCTACAACCTCGTCATTGATAATCTTGACTTCGGTCTTGCCACCTAGGGTTGCCTTAGGGAAGGATACGTGTAAATTCAGCAACAGCTCAGAACCATTGCGCTTAAATGTAGGATGCGAGCGAACACGTAGCACCACAAAGAGATCGCCTGGGGAACCACCGCGATTTCCAGCTTCACCCTCTCCTGTGAGTCTAAGACGTGTGCCTGTATCCACACCAGCGGGGATTCGCACTGTAACCTTGCGCCGTTTGCGCACAACTCCCTTACCGCCGCACACAGCGCATGGTGAGGCAACAATCTTCCCGCCGCCTTGGCAACGGTCGCAGGTACGCACACTGTTGATACGGCCAAACATGGTGTTTTGGGCGAAACTTACCTGGCCCGACCCGCGACATTGCGGACAGGTCTCCGGTGAGGTGCCTGGCTTGGCCCCACTACCATGACAGGTATCGCAAGATTCAGTGCGGGGGATCTCCAATTCTACTTCTTTGCCATTAGCGGCATCGGTAAAATCAATCTCTAGCTCATACTGCAGATCAACGCCACGCTCCGGACCGGTGCGCTGCCTGCGCCCGCCGCCCCCACCAAAGAAAGCATCGAATATATCTTCAACTCCACCAAAGCCGCTGAAGTCTCCGCTAAAACCACCACCCCCGCCTCCTGCCCCCTGTTCAAAGGCGGCATGCCCAAAACGATCGTATTGTGCACGCTTATCGGTATCACTTAATACTTCGTAGGCTTCTGTAATTTCTTTAAACTTCTCGGCTGCCGTATTATCGTCAGGATTGACATCCGGATGATATTGTCTGGCGAGTTTACGGTAGGCCTTTTTAATTTCGGTTTCATCACCTGAACGACTAACGCCCAGTACTTCATAGAAGTCTCTCTTCGCCAAAGCTCTCTGCCCCCTAACCTAAGCGAAGGGGGCTGTTCGTACAACCCCCCTGCATCTATTATTTTTTGTCTACATCGTAGTCGGCATCCACGGTGTCTCCACCTTGGTTACCTTGTGCATCTGCTGCCTGCGCTGCATCGCCAGCTTGGCTGTACAGAATGGTAGATAGTTCATTAACTAACGTAGTCAATTCTTCTGTGGCTGATTTAATACGGTCAATGTCATTTGAAGCCACGGCTCCTTTGCCCGCTTCGGCTGCCTTTCTAACCGCCTCAGCTTTGTCCACTGGAGCCTTGTCGCCGAGGTCCTTGAGAAGTTTTTCTGAGGAGTAAACCAACTGCTCTAGGTTATTCTTTGATTCTACTAGCTCTTTGCGCTGAGCATCCTCGGCGGCGTACTTCTCGGCATCCTTTACCATGCGTTCGATGTCCTTATCAGAGAGAGCTGCCGAAGAGGTAATCGTAATCTTTTGCTCCTTGCCAGTAGCCAAGTCCTTCGCCTTGACATTGACGATACCGTTGGCATCGATGTCGAAAGCGACTTCAATCTTAGGAATGCCGCGAGGCGCGGGTGGAAGACCATCAAGCGTAAACCGACCAAGTTTTACATTATCTGCAGCCATGGAGCGTTCTCCTTGCAGCACGTGAATCTCAACCGATGTCTGGCTGTCTGCTGCTGTGGAAAAAATCTGGCTCTTCGATGTTGGTATGGTGGTATTGCGTTCAATCAAATGAGTCATAACGCCACCTAAAGTCTCAATTCCAAGGGACAACGGAGTAACGTCCAGGAGAACAACATTTTTAACGTCTCCAGATAGAACGCCGCCTTGAATAGCTGCACCAAGGGCCACTACTTCATCTGGGTTTACGCCTTTATATGGTTCTTTACCCATGAGACGGCGCACAGCCTCTTGCACAGCAGGAATACGCGTTGAGCCGCCTACTAGGATGACTTTATCGATTTTGCTAGCGTCAAGCCCGGAATCCTGCAAAGCTTTGCGGGCTGGGCCGATTGTAAGCTCCACAAGATCACTGGTAAGCTCATCAAACCTTGCGCGACTGAGCGTAAGATCTAGATGTTTAGGGCCTTCGGCGTCCATGGTGATAAACGGCAGGTTAACATTACTCTGCTGCAAAGTGGAAAGCTCAATCTTAGCCTTCTCAGCTGCTTCGCGCAGCCTTTGCAGAGCTACGCGGTCCTTAGATAAGTCAATGCCCGTATCACGCTTAAACTCTTTAACAAAGTAGTCTTGCACACGTTGGTCGAAGTCGTCGCCACCTAAGCGGTTATTGCCAGAGGTAGCTTTTACTGCAAACACACCATCGCCAAGTTCTAAGACCGACACATCGAATGTACCACCGCCGAGGTCAAATACAAGAATAGTGTGATCCTGCCCTTTATCTAAACCGTAAGCCAGAGCCGCAGCTGTAGGCTCATTAATAATACGGAGCACCTCAAGACCTGCTATCTTGCCTGCGTCCTTAGTGGCCTGACGTTGGCTGTCAGTAAAGTAAGCTGGAACTGTGATGATGGCCTTTTCTACAGTCTCACCCAAGTAGGCTTCCGCATCTTGCTTTAACTTACTTAGAATCATAGCTGATATCTCTTGCGGGCTATATTCTTTGTTATCAATCTTCACCTTATGGTTAGTCCCCATGTGGCGCTTAATCGAAGCAATGGTTCTATCGGGGTTGCTTACTGCTTGCCGTTTGGCGATTGCTCCTACCAAAAGTTCTCCCGTCTTAGAAAAACCCACAACTGAAGGGGTTAAGCGTCCACCTTCAGAATTGGGTATTATAACCGGTTCCCCCCCCTCGAAGTACGCGATGACAGAGTTAGTTGTACCTAGGTCGATACTAATAGTCTTAGCCATTGTTATTTCCTCCTGTCGAAACTTTAACTTTACTGGGCCGTAGCACTTTACCACGGAGTTTGTACCCGCGTTCAAACTCCCCTGTGATCATATTTTCTGGCTCAGTTGAAGCAATGTCTTGCATTATTGCTTCGTGGTACTGCGGGTTAAAACTGCCCTGTGATTCGATGGTCTCTAAGCCGAATCGTGCTAACGCATCTTGCAGCTGTTTACTGACCATTACAATCCCTCGCGCCCAGTCGTTCTGGGGCAAGACCTGCATGGCTCGCTCAAAATTATCTAGCGTAGGCAGTAGCTGCGTCATGATATCGGCTGCAGCCACGTACCAGATTTCTTCTTTTTCTCGCATGGTGCGCTTGCGCAAGTTATCCATGTCGGCTTGAAGTCGGAGAATCCTATTCTCTAGCTCTTGTACAACATCAGTTTTTTGTACTAACTCTGCCTTTAGAGTCTCCAGTTCAGGAATGATCTCCACTTCGACCACGTGTTCATCCTTTTTATTTGCTTCTCCCACTAATACACCACCTTAAAAATCTGGTTGCCGCTCGCTTGCTTTCTCTTCATCGCGTTTTCTAATTATCGTATCAATGCGCAATATGGCTTCGGCAATTTCTCCTGCAGCCCTAATAGCATAGACCTTAACTAGGGTGGGGTCCACTACTCCAAGGACCAGCATATCCATAACTTCGCCACTATCGCAGTTGACAGCCAAAGTATCTAGGCCTTGTGATATCTGTGCGGCGATAACGTCCTCCACTTTTTCCAGCGGGTTAAACCCCGCATTAAGGACAATCTGAGATAAGGGGCGTTTTAAAGCCGCGCTCACACAGTCTACACCATAAGCGGACATGCCCTTCATAGTTTGCCGCACTCCCTCGACATCCTTAGCCACTGCTACTTCTATCGCTCCGCCCCCCGGCACATAGCCGCCGCGTACAGCTGCTTGTACAGAAGAAGCTGCATCCTTAGCGATGCGCTCGCGCTCGCCTACAACCTCAGCCGTAGCCGCACCGACTAGTATTGTGGCCATGGGCTTTCCGGCACCGCCAATAACTCGCACGTGCCCTAGGCGTTCATCTTCAAATGCTTGCTCAGCAACTCCTACGTATCGCTCTAATTCAGCTAGGTCTTTGCGCAGCGTGGTGCGCTTCAGAGCACGGGCACCTGTGTGATCTACTATCTTGCGTAGATCACCAGAAGACACACGGCAAACCGCCATGATCTCTGCATCCGTTAGCATTTCCTCGGCAATGTCGTCTATTCCTCTATCTACTAGGCAGAGGTTGACGCCGAGGTCAATAATCTTTTGTATGTTCTCTTTAAACTCGGCCTGTAACTCCATGTACTTTTTAAAGCCAAGTTCGGTAGCTAATGCCTCGTCTTCGATTTCCTCTGGCTCTAAGGCGTCGTCTACCACTAATATTTTTACGCCATGTATATTTTTTGGCATCTGCTTGCTGAGGCGCTCTTTACCAATGATAACCCCCATAAACACCTCATTGTCTGCGCCTTCTTCGGCTAGAATTGTCTCTGCTAACTTAAAAGATTTATCCATGAGCTTTTCCTTACCGATAAGGCGAGCAGCTCCCACTACGAGAGAGGCAATGTCTTCGTGCTCACGTCCCGAAACGTAGGCGATGCGCGACAAAATTGGGTCATCAAGGGATTCTATGCTGCGCGAACGGCGCACCACACTCTCCGCGGCGCACCGCACTCCTACTTTCATCCCCTCAATGACTCGGGCCACAGGGACGCCACGTACTACTTGCCCTACTCCTTCAGCAATTAAAGCCCCGGCCATAATTGTGGCAGTAGTAGTTCCATCCCCAATCTCGGCCTGCTGAGCCTTGGCCACATTAATCAGCATCTTGGCCGCGGGATGGTTGACATCCATCTTTTCGAGAATAGTAACACCCGCGTTAGTAATAATTACTTCACCAAAGCGGTCTACGAGCATTGTGTCTAGGCCTTTAGGGCCCATGGTACCTTCAACAGCCGCGGCTATGGCTTGGATAGCATTGGCATTAATCATTAATGCCGCAAGCTTCTCGTCAACTTCTGAGCTTCCTCCGCTCATACTCTTCATTACCACTGTCTCCTCCTCCTTCACCACTGCACTACGGGCGAGCGTTCCTAGTTCCTCGTGGAAATGCCGTCGTTTAGGACTCACTTATGAATCTGCTAACGAAGCTTAGCAAAGCAATAATCCGAGGGTACTCCATGCGAGTGGGCCCAAGAATACTGATATGACCGGTTTGCAGTCCGCCAAACCGATAGGTGGCGGTTATTATTGAGCACTCCTTGAGCTCTTCTAGTGGATTTTCTGCCCCGATACTTATAGACGCCGGGTTTGAGGCCGAGGTCCTCACGAGCTTAAACACAAGGTCGTGTTCTTCTAGCACCCGTAGGATTGCACGTAGCTTAGCTACATCCTTAAACTCGGGTTGGTTAAGGATATTAGTTGCTCCACCTAGCACCACCCTATCACTTTCTCGCCGTTCCAAATTAGCAATAAGGCTATCCATAGCGCGTTCAAAAGCTTCGATTCGTGCGCTCATACGCCCGGAAAAATCTGCAAACTGCACCCTGTCGAGGGACACATTGTTGTATTGATAGTTGATGTAGGCACAGATCTCAGCTAAGTCATCAAAGGATAAGTTTTCAGGGATGGTCAAGACTTCGTTAGCTACCACTCCGTTGTCAGAGACCATCATCACCACCGCACGGTGGTCTGCTAAGGGAATCACCTGCAACAGGCGCAGCTTAGGCCTGGCCTGAGCTGGGGTTATAACGATAGAAGTATAGTTGGTTAGGATGGATAACAGACGCGCCGTTGCCTCTAGCATCAGCCCTTGACCGCGCAGCTTGCCGCCTAAGTGTTTCTTAACTAGCGCGGCTTCAGCAGAAGTAAGCTCTGGCAGCCCTCCGATAGCATCCACATAGAAGCGGTATCCTCGGTCTGAAGGTACACGGCCAGCGGAGGTGTGCGGTTGCTCAAGATAGCCAAGCTCCTCTAGGTCGGCCATTTCATTGCGAATTGTAGCGGGACTTACCCCTAAATCATACCTCCTAGCGATAGTCCTAGAACCTACAGGCTCGGCGGTCTGAATATAATCCCGCACAATAGAAAACAGCACCTGACGCTTGCGCTCATCCACACCCATCACCGCCTCTTCATTTAGCACTCACTGATAGAGAGTGCTAACACATTACAGCTACAAAATACACCGTGCAAAGTCCCTTGTCAAGTGGTAGCCGCAAGGAAACGAGGAAGAAACCGTTTCCAGAAACCGTTTCCTTCCTCACTACGGCAAGAAGGTCAACTGGATTTGGCTAGCAACAGGGACTGCCTTGGCAGTAAGGCGAATCAAATCGGGTGTAAATTCTAGAAAGCCTAAGTTACACCACTTATCTATAATTTGCTGATAATGCCGCAAAGGATCTACACCGTACCGCTTCTTAAAAGTTTGTCTGTTGACACCTTCGTTCAGCATCCTTAAGCCCAAAATAACCGTCTCGGCCATACTGCGCTCTTGGTCTAGACACTCACATGAAGCTAGCGGCAGTTTACCGGCGGCTAGCGTAGTAGTATAAGCACTAAGATCAGCAATGTTTACAAACCTTCTACCGCCGATGTAACTAGCAGCACTCGGGCCTAACCCAAGGTACTCTTGGTTTCTCCAGTAGGTCATATTGTGGCGGCTTTCAAAACCAGGCAGGGCAAAATTACTGATCTCGTACTGACTGTACCCCTGCTTTAACAAAAAATCTCTTCCCTTAAGCATCATTTCTGCCACAGCATCGTCGTCGGGTACTATTAGCTTGCCTTGGGACCACAGTTCATAAAAAGGGGTATCCGATTCGACCTGCAAAGCATACACCGACACGTGCTCTGCACCACTAGAGACAACAAAGTCTAGTGTCTCCATGTAATCTACACATGTTTGCTCGGGCAGACCGTAGATTGCGTCAATACTAACATTAATAAACCCAGCTGAGCGGGCGTCTTCTAGGGCCCGCGAGAATTCAGCCACGCTGTGGCCTCTGCCTAGTCGCCTCAAGTGACTGTCCTGTGCTGCTTGCAGCCCTATGCTCAGGCGATTAACTCCTAGGGAACGAATATATTCCAAGTACCGCCTGTTTACTGTTCCCGGATTGGCCTCTACGGTAAACTCAGTGTTGCAATCCCAGGAAAAAAAGCGACCGCACCCGTTAAGTACTGCCGCCAGTAATTCTGGTTCTAGGCAACTCGGAGTACCTCCGCCAAAATAGAAGGTATCAAGTTTGCCACCCCAGCTGCTGCCTTTGAAGTTTACCTCTCTAATTAGAGCTTCTGCATAGGCATCAGTTTGAGATGATATCGGCAGAGAGAAAAAGTCGCAATACGCGCACTTGCTACGACAAAAGGGCACATGCACGTACAGGGCTAGCATTATTCGTCAACCTTGAGGATAGCCATAAAGGCTTCCTGGGGTATCTCGACATTGCCTACCTGCTTCATGCGCTTTTTGCCCTCTTTTTGCTTCTCGAGCAACTTACGCTTACGGCTAATGTCACCACCGTAACACTTCGCCAATACGTCTTTGCGCATGGCCTTGACGGTCTCACGCGCAATAACTTTAGCGCCCACGGCAGCTTGAATGGGGATATCGAACATCTGACGCGGTATGATCTTGCGGAGCTTCTCCGTGAGGGCTCTTCCCTTCGATTGAGCTCTGTCACTGTGTATGATGCAGGATAGAGCATCTACAGGTTCACCGTTTAGCAAAATATCTAGTTTAACGAGGTCGGCATCACGATAGCCGATTACCTCATAGTCTAACGAAGCATAACCACGTGAGCGCGACTTTAGTTGGTCAAAGAAATCATAGAGTATTTCAGACAGGGGCAACTCATAGGTAAGCACCACACGAGTTGTATCCAAAAACTCCATGTTCTTAAACGTTCCCCGCCTATCTTGACAAAGCTCCATCATGGTACCAATAAATTCCTCGGGTAAGATGATCGAAGCCTTGACAAACGGCTCGGCCATTGTTTCTATCTTGTTGCTGGGCGGCAGGCTGGCTGGATTGTCGATAAATAACTCTTGCCCTTCGGTAGTGTTAACACGGTACAAAGTGTTAGGAGCGGTAGTGATGAGATCAAGCTCGTATTCACGCTCAAGCCTCTCCTGCACTACTTCCATGTGTAACAAACCTAAGAAGCCACACCGAAATCCAAAACCGAGGGCCTCTGAGGTCTCAGGCTCGTAAAGAAGTGATGAGTCATTAAGCTTGAGCTTGTCTAGCGCGTCGCGCAAATTGTCGTAGTGGTTATTCTCCGTAGGATACAATCCGCAGAACACCATGGGGACGATCTTACGGTACCCTGGCAAGGCCTCGGTAGCAGGATTGAGAGAGCTGGTGATTGTATCGCCTACGCGAGTATCCTTAACGTTCTTAATTCCTGCAATGCAGTAGCCAACCATGCCTGGAAGCAGTGCTCCTATAGGCAGGCGTGGCGGCGTAAAAACGCCCACATCATCTACTTCGAATTCTCTATTGGTAGCCATCATACGAATCTTCATGCCCTTGCGAATTTCGCCATTAACAACACGAACGTAGCTAATAACTCCACGGTAGGGATCATAGTGTGAATCGAATACAAGCGCCTGCAAAGGCTTCTTGGCGTCTCCGCTCGGTGGTGGGATTTCGCGTACAATCGCGTCGAGAATCTCCTGAATACCAATCCCCTCCTTGGCCGAACAAAGGATGGCGTTATCGGTGGATATGCCGATTACGTCCTCTATTTCTTTGCGCACCCGCTCAGGGTCAGCTGAGGGGAGGTCGATCTTGTTAATGACCGGGATTATCGTTAGGTTATGCTCTAACGCCAGATATACGTTGGCCAAAGTCTGGGCCTCTATCCCTTGGACAGCGTCAACTACCAGCAGAGCCCCTTCGCAGGCAGCCAAAGATCGCGACACTTCATAAGAGAAGTCCACGTGCCCCGGTGTGTCTATTAAGTTAAGGATGTATTCTTGCTCATCCTTAGCCTTGTAGATCAAACGCACAGCCTGCAACTTGATGGTAATACCCCGCTCTCTCTCCAGGTCCATGTTGTCTAAAACCTGTTCCATCATCTCTCGTTGCGATAGAGTGCCAGTGGCTTCAATAAGTCTATCGGCCAGCGTGGACTTACCGTGGTCAATGTGCGCTATAATACAAAAGTTACGAATACCCTCTTGCAATGTTAATCTCTCCGTACAGTAAAATAGCGCATGACGGCGCTTCAAAGTATTATACCACATTCTCGCCTGTGGGTCGCTCTGCTTATTTCCCCATAGCCATGATAACCTCTGCCAAGTACTTAGTTGCACGAAGGGCTTCTTCCATGCTGTTCTCGTGGCCTCCTATCTCAATCAGTAAAGCATTAGGATGCACATGCTGGTTAAAGCGGCTGAGGTTACGCAATAAGATACCCCGCGAAAACCCAGGGTACATTTCTTCAAACTTTTCTTGCATCGCTTGAGCAAAAGCATGGTTCTCCCGCCAATTGGGGTGCCCTAGGGCTTCGTTTATACCCACCACTATGTAAACGCGTGCCACAACCTGTCCGTTCATTTCCATTGTCGTCAAACTCCTAGGTACGCCGTCGCGATGGATATCAAACACATAGTCTACATTGGCATAAGTATTTAGAATGTTAGTGATAGTTACTTGAGACCTTGTGTAGGACCGATCAAAAGCCTTGCGTACATGATCTTCAGCCGAATGAATAACAGACGCCCCAAGCGTTTGCAGTTCCTTGGCGAGCTCAAGTCCTACCCGGATAATAGTATTGTCCGGATCGTTGTAGACATGAGCCTGGCCTATGCTCGGCACGAATGACTCACTGTTGTGGGAATGATAAATTGCAATAAGCGGCTGCCTTTCCGTAATGGGTGTGCTGGGCGCCGTTGGGCTAGGCGCAAGATCTGGTGACGTCGTTACGATAGGCGACGCGGGCAAAAAAGTTATAGTATTGAGCCCCGATATGCCCTGCGCTAGTATCTGGTGTGGGTCAGTTGTTCTTACCCGATCAGAGAGGTAGGCCACCATTTCTAATAGGTAGGGGCGTTCTCCCGAGGCCTTGTACCTCGGAAGAGCGGCTTTAAATATGAGCATCCAAAATATGCTGCCAGACGTCTCAGCTTTTTCCGAGGCGATTAACAGAGGCCCTAGGTCGTGCCCTCGCTGAGTAGAAAGCGCTGGGGCATACTTCGGTTCAAATAATGTAGTCCATGGCCAAAGCGCTAGAGCAAGTAACAGCCCCATGATTCCTGCGATTAAGTACGGCATTATTTTGCTACGAAAATAGAAAACCCGCAGTCCGGCCACCTCCTCCTGCACATGCTTTAACCCTACATGTATATGAGCGGTAGCTCCGGGAGTGTACTAAAATAGAGAGAGTTGTCCTCCCTCTTAAAGAATTTCGCGTATGATGCCAATAGGTGTCTGTTCTATAGATTGGCCCAGAGGGTTATCACATAAGATTTGCTGTAAGGGCATCGACCGCAAGTGAGCACTTGATACTCCCATTATGTTTTGTCCAAGGTCGTTAGCATCGATAATGGCCGCATCGTGACCCGTACGTCGTTTGATAGCAGCAGCTACTCGGTCAGGTTGTAGGGGAGCCAAGACGACACAACGATTATACGGTGGTATTGTGTAATGTGTAGGGCCGTCAATGGCGCGGGCCTTGTCCCCGGCTATAGTGTAGAAAACACCTCGTCGCCGCAGTACGTACTTAGAGAACCCTCCGATCACCGCAGCGAAAAGAATGCGCGGCAATCCACACTCCTCTATCGCCATCTGTAGGGTCTCAGCCATACCTAGCCCTATTCCATACTCCGTTTTGGTTACAAAGCGAACAAGAAACTTGGCCCAAAAACCTGGGTGAATATTCTCAATAGGAATAGCGCGACCCTGACTTGCTGCAGTGGCCTTCTCGCTGACCACAATAATATCCCTAGGACGCCGTATATCCTTAGTGTAATCGTCTACAACTTTAGCAATGTCTTCACCTCGGACAATGACATGCGTCCTGACAGGGATCCTATCATATTGCTTTCCGTTGACCTCTTTTACAGCCACAGTAAACCCCTCCTGAGCTACAAATAGTACAAAGTATCTTCGAGTTCTAGTTCGGGATGCAGAGCCACATTTAGGCTGCCTGCGATTACTTTAGCCATGTCGTCTATAATGGCATCTATTTCTTTGGGCGTAACCACTAGCCCCCCTAAATGTGGAGCGAGGATATTATTCACCAGTGCGTTGCGCTCTGCTTGTCCTAGTTTCAGCAATTCGTTGGTGGATAACTGCTTACCTAGGGTATTTACTACAGCGTCTAACGTGTCCTGAGCAATAGTTGACGCGTAAACCACAGTAGGAACTCCAATGGCAATGACCGGCACCCCCAAAGTCGCTTGCGAAAGTGCCTTACGTTTATTGCCCACGCCCGACCCGGGGTTAATCCCAGTATCGGCCATTTGAATGGTTGTGCCGACGCGTTCCACGCTTCGGGAGGCTAATGCATCAACCGCGATAACCAAATCTGGCTTAACCTTCTCCACCACGCCATCAATGATTTCACTCGTCTCCATCCCCGTTATGCCCAAAACCCCTGGGGCAATAGCACACACCGATTGAATGCTCTCATCGGCGGACTCAGGCGAATACTCCAGCAAATGACGGGTCACCAGCAGCTCCTGCACAACTTTGGGACCCAACGCATCTGGAGTAACATTCCAATTTCCTAGGCCTACTACTAAAGTAGTGCGAACAGCTTTGTTTTTCCGGGGCATCAACTGCTGTAGCTCTGCCGCCACAGTCTTGCTAACGAGATGCCGTAGAGTGGGGTCACCATCACGAAGTCCGGGGCACTCGATGGTAACATAAATCCCGGGGGGCTTGCCAACAGCTTCGGCCCCCCGCTCGTTTTGGACCGTTACTCGACTAATAATCCCCCCCTCAAACTCGTCCTTCGAAATTTGGACTCCTACAGGTGAAGAATGGGTAGGGAAACGTTCAATCGCTAGGTCTGTACGTACCGATACATCGGGATCCTTCAACAAAACCCCTCACACCTTACCTAATTGTTGTAGGAACGACCATGTCGACAAGGCCAATCACGAAAGATACTAGTAGTGCACCCACGATGCTAACGCTAAAACCAGGTACAATCTGAGCAGCCAGCCAGATGACTATTGCCGCTGACACAAAGCCCACAAAACCGCGGTTTTGCCTAGAGACCCTGTCCCCAAGCAAGCTTTCCGCAATCCAACCTATCGCTGCTATGGCCAAAGCGGCGAAAAAGGCGCCAATCAAACTCGCTGAAGCACCTGGTATAATCATTGCTGTGAACCACAAAACGATGGCCGATACAACAAAACGAACTAATGCACCTATCATTCTTGCCACCTCCGCTTTTTTCTGCTAGAATTTGAAGGACACGCATAGTGTAACCGATAGCTGAAAGTGGTATCCGTCACCATACCACTTAGCCGTGCAGGTATGTTTACCGTATATGTTGGGGACATTCCTCTGACTTCCCTGATTGACCCTTGCACTAGAGGTGTGTCCCCAGACCTATGTTTTGAGGAGGTGAAACATAAATGGCCAATACAAAGTCTGCTCTCAAAAGAATCAAGACATCCATTAAGCGCAATCTTCGCAACCGCCAAGTGAAGTCTTCAGTACGTACCGCTGTTCGCAAGTTCCAAGACAACGCTACTGTTGATTCCCTGCGTAGCGCTATCAGCGCTTTAGATAAAGCTGTAAGCAAGGGCGTTTTGCACCGCAATACTGCAGCACGCAAAAAGTCCCGCTTAACACTAAAGCTAAATGCTTTACTAGGCAAACAAGCATAGTAAAGAAGGCTGTTGACCCCAAAAGTCAACAGCCTTCTTTTTTACACAGCAAAACCCTGTACCACTGATGACGGCACTGAAGTCAATTCAGTACTTCTTACACGCGCGCACAATCAGCATTTCCATGCCCAAGACTGGCTCGCCCTGCCCTGTTTTGGCGGCGTGGTCAATTTCAAAGCATGAATGCAAGTATGATTTAAGTTCAGGGACATTAAAGGCGCGGGCAGCCTGTACAATCTTTCCGGTTACAAAAGGATGCCCTCCGAGTTTTGCCGCAGCATCGTCCGGGCAAAAACCTGCTACGAGTAGTTCCTTGCCTAACAATAACTGTCTGAAATGTCGCGACAGCATGCTAAGGACCATCAAGGGTTCTTCTCCATCTTGCCACAACTGCTGCAAAGCAAGCAAGGCCTTTTGTGCATCACGCCCACTGAGTGCATCTGTTACATCAAACACTTTAGCCTCAGCGGAACGAGAGATTAGCAGGTCTATATCCTCAGCCTTAATGGCACCTTTATATCCCTTGAAGGCCGCTAGCTTATCTAGCTCTTGCAGAAGCTTCCTCACAAAGGGAGCTTTTTCGTCGATGCCAATTAAACCTAAGAACTTTTGTTGGGCGGCAGGAGGCATGGTCAAACCACGCTCCTGTAGCGCTTCTCTAAGCAGGAACTGAGCGTCTTGAACCGCCTCGTTGCGCTTGACAGCGGAAAAATTGTACACAGCACCATGCTTTTTGGCGAGCATTGAAAGTGAGAGGCGCATATTTACTGAGTCTGCCTGAAATACAGTTACTACACCAGGGGTGGGGTTTTTAAACACTGCTGAAAACTGCTCTGACGCAGGTGTCTCGTTTGATTCCTCGCTCTCAACTTCGGCGTCCTCGCCTTTTCGGGTTGCTTTCTTAGCTGCAAAGAACGGGGCATGGGATACCACAATGAGCTTTGACTCGGCGAAGAAGGGCGGGGTCTGCATCTCCTGCACGATGCGTGCTGCGTCTCCGTAACGCCCATCGAGCCCGATGTGGTTAAAGGGCAGCAAAGGGCTGTCTACTGCTTGTAGCACCTTTTGGCTAACTAGCTGCGCAGCCTGCTGCACATACCATTCCTCTACCCCATGAAAAAGGTAGATGGGGTGCACTGCTTTTGACTTTAGATCCTGGGTTAGTTGCTGATAAAGCGTAAGTGCGGACACGTTGCCACCTCCCTTTTGCATATGTAAGTACCTCGTATCGGTTGCCTTTAGTAACAACCCTAACCGCTCCGGTTTCATCAGTTCTTAAGACTTGGCAACCGATGTCGGTTAAGGCTTTGGTTACTACAGCTGATGGGTGACCATAAGAATTTGGCCCAACAGAAATTATGGCGATACGGGGGTATGTAGCTTGCACCCACCGAGAGCTTGATGACAAACCACTGCCATGGTGTGCTACCTTAAGCACATTAACCGGTGTAATAGTAGGCAACAAGGCCTGCTCTGCCACATGCCCAATGTCCCCAGTAAACAGCGCCGAAAACCTGCCGTGCTGCAACAACAATACTACCGATTGGTTATTGAGATCAAGGTCGCTGCCTTGAGCCTGCCAAGCAGTCAACGTTGTGGGCCCGATTGCAAAGTGCATTGAATCTGCTAGCGAGGTATACCTCTCCCCCAGCTCTACTCCAGGGCCAGCGAACACCCATTTTATTCCAAATTCCTGTTCCAGAGTAGGGAGCCCACCGACGTGGTCATCGTGACCGTGGGAAATAAACACCCCGGCAAGGGCATTGACGCCTTGGGAGCGTAAATAAGGCACAATAATTCGCTCTGCAGCTTCCTGTGTTCCGACATCAATAAGATAGTGCTGCCGACCAATGCGCACATGACAAGCATCCGCATTACCAATAGAAAGAAAGGTGAGCTCAATATCTCTGCTTTGTATCAGCGAGGGTAGCATAGCAGTCATAATCATGAAGCATAGTGTTACTACCGCACCTAAGCGAGCATAACCCTTAATAACTCGAGGAAAGAAGGCTAACAGGGCATAATAAGCAACTATTAAAATGACCGGCATAGCAACTAAGTTAACCGAAGCGATAGGAAGACTGGCAATCCAGCCCACCACGCTAGAAAAAAACCACGCCACGCCTGAGAACACTGCGTAAACTACTACCCGAATACCTGGAACGCGCCCTAACATCCCCGCTAGTAGGGATGAGCCGACTAACAGAGTAGAGGCGGGGACCAGTAGTAAATTTGAGAGTAGACCATAAAATGGCCACGTGCCAAAGAGACTAAGCACCACAGGTAGTGTCGCAGCTTGGGCTGCCAGCGTTGCAGAGAGCAGTGAGCGCAGGTAAGCATGCCCAGGGAGTATCGACTTTAGGCTAGGCGAAATCCAGACTAGGCCTAATGTAGCCGCAAATGATAAGAGAAATCCCGCATCCTCTAAAGCTTGGGGACTGAGTAGGAGCATTAGTGCGGCTACCAGTCCGAGGATGTTTAGTGGTTCAGCCTCACGCAGGGCTATTTTAGCTACGGCCAGTAATATAAAAGCCAAGGCAGCTCGCCAGGCTGATGCACTAGAACCGACTAGAGACGTGTAGAGGAGCGCGCTTAAGCCAGCCACTACCCAACTAGTTCTAAACCCTGTGAAGCGGCGCGCCAGCGAATAGACTGCCCCTGCAGCGATACTGATATGCATACCCGATACAGCGAGGATATGACTAGCACCCGACTTGCGCCAGTTCTCCTGCACTGAGGTACTAAGCCCACTACGGTCGCCTAGCATCGCTGCTAGTGCCAACCCCTTACTTGCATCTGGTAAGTCATCAAGATTGGCCCTTAAGAAGCCTCGTAGCGACTCTATGAGAGATGCTCGGAACCTAGCCACAGGGCGTGCAGTGCGCACAAAAAACAGCCCTTGAATCCCCTGCCTGTCCAAATAGGCCGCATAATCGAGCTCTCCCGGATTCAGCGGAGGTATAGGTATGACCACCTCGCCCTGGACTTCTAAGCGCAGCCCCGCGGCCCAAGGCTCAGACCAATACATTAGGAACTCCTCGGAGGAGGCTACATCGCGCACTTTGCCCCGGTAGTAGCCGCTCTCTGTAAAAATAGGTGAATTAACTGCTTGTACGACCGTGGATAGGGGCCCTGGAACAACGCTAGGGGTACTTACTACAGAACCGCGGAGAAACCCCACTATAATCAGGGCGCTTGCTAGAATTACATGACCCGGGGAGTGCGAAACCCGTAGCACACTTAACACCAAGACAACTGGCACTAATGCATACCACGGTGCTCCAATAAATGCTAGACTGACACCCACAATGACACTAAGTGAAAGCAACAACACCGGCCGCACAAAAAACACCCCCACCTAAACTTCTAGTTAAGGTGGGGGCAAACCTGCTATATCTTGAAAGCAGATCATATTTCTTGCATGGCTTCGGACATGAGCTCAATTGCATGCTCCCCCCACTTTACAACATAACCTGTTTCAGATTATGAAAAGTGGGGGGACACGTGACTACCGAAATGTAGTCCAAGCGGGGATGGTGGGCATAGGCCTCGCATCTAGCCGCACTATATTTTCTTCTCGACCGTTCAGTGCGTTGATATATATCAAGAAGTTCTCATTGCCACGCTGTACTGCGAACTCCCAGCACATGACTTCTACACCGCGTCGGTCAAAAATCACAACCCGCTGGGACGTTCCTACTACCGTGAGTGAATTGTTAAGGCGCTTTGCAGCTTCAGCACCTGTCAACCCCTCAGGGAAATTGCCACGCTTTCTGTGGTACATGGTATAACCGTTGCCCTCGTAGCTTAAGATTTCCCCATTGTCTTGCGAAATACGTACGCGCAATAGGTCTGGGTAAAACAGCATACCGTTTTCTTCATGACAGAAGGTGAAAACCGCGCTATCACCCCACTCTTCTACGCCCAGCAGCACCACGCTATCAATACCCTTAGCCGCTACGTACTGTTCTGCTCGCTGTTGTGCATCGGCTATAGATAGGATCGGTTGACTAGGTGTGCGCTCGTTGAACATTTGGAACACACGCCCGCCATTACGTACCACCTCAACCGTAATGCGACGGTTGTTACCAGCCGGATGGGCAAACGTAAAGGTATAATGTGGAACCTCTGCTTCTATGACTTCCTCTTGACTGATCACCTGCAGGTCTGCCCCAAGATCAACCACAAACTCACGCGCCTTCTCCATAGCAGCCTCCGCAGTAATTGGTTCTGCAGTTACTGCGATGGCAGGGGGCTTAGCCACGTTAACATGTTCTCCAAATGATACCTCCGGAAACTGTTGTACTTGATCCTCAACCAATCTGAACTGTCCCATTACCTGGCTATCACGCGGCGCTGTGTCATTAAGCGTCTGGACTTCTAGTGTTGTCCAGCGCAAATTGTTGCCTAGTACCGAGGCTTGTAGAGCGATGAGAGAGTTAGACAGCTCACGCGCTTGAGCACGCAGTTGCTCCAACATATCCCGTTCTTGTTCATTAGGCAGTACGCCGGTAGAAGCAATGGAGAGCACGGCATCACCTAAGCGGGCCAGAAAACGTTCCGTGCTTTGCAACTCGACCACTCCTAACGGTATCTGCCCAATCTTCTCCTGAGCGGCGTAAGCTTGACGCCAAACAGCTGAAAGTCTAATCATGGCCTGTTCAGGTGTACTCGTCACTGTTGCCTTAGCTAGTTCTGAATCAATAGCCCCCATATTAAAACTCAGTTCATGGAAGGCCCGCTGATATGTGTTCTCGAGTCTGGTTAGAAATTGATTCTTAAGGCGCATCTGCGAAAAGCCCCAATAAAGGCTAGCCGCCACAATTGCCAATAATGCTACAGCTATCCAAGGTACTCTGCGCACCAAGTTCCCTCCTTCTCACAAAACTTAACGACAAAAGCGGTGTCTCCCAATGCTCTTGATATAGGGGCGCGACCAAATCCAGGCTGAAGTAGCGGTCTGGGGATTAAAGTAGTACAACGCACCGCCACTCGGATCCCAGCCATTAACTGCCAACTGAGCTGCGCGATAGGCCTCTTCATTTGGCGTAAGATAGAACTGGCCATCTGCCACTGCAGTGAAAGCCAGCGGTTGAAAAATTACGCCGCTAATTGTGGTGGGGAAAATCGGACTACGTACCCGATTGAGAATTACTGCTGCGACCGCAACTTGCCCTTCAAACGGCTCGCCTCGTGCCTCACTGTAAACTGCGCGTGCCAGAAGATGCCTGTCGTTCGGGCTGACTGAATTCACTGGCGTTACTGCTGCTGTCTTATTCACCTGTGCCTGTTGCACCGATCGGATCGTAATACCCAAGGCAGCAAAAGTCCTTTCTGCTACTATGCCCGTCACAGGTAAGCCATTGCGCTGCTGAAATAATCGAATTGCTACCAAGGTCTGAGGGCCAAAAACTCCGTTAACGGGACCGTTGAAGTACCCCCAGCGGCTAAGGCGTCGTTGTACCTCAGAAACATCGTCTCCCCGGTCACCTTGCCGAAGATTTCGGGAACCAGGGACCTGAGCAGTGCCAGTCAGTGGTATAAGCGCCAGCATGATGAGAAGCAAAACTAAGCAAATTTTCAAGCTCCGCATCCTTTCACCTCCACTTTTAGCTTTGCCCATCCCACTCAAATCATGCAAAAGCAAACACGGTCCCCCGTGTTTGCTTGATTGCGGTTATTAATTGATGCGAATCAGGTCCTTTAGGCTCTCAAACGTCTTTTCGCCAATCCCTTTGACGTTCATGATATCTTCTATCTTCTTAAATGGTCCATTCTGCGTACGGTAGGTAATTATATCGCCAGCCTTAACAGGGCCAATCCCCGGTAGAGTTTCGAGCTGTGCCTGAGTAGCCGTATTGATATTTACCTGAGCATTAGTTGGGATCGTTGTATTGCTAGCAGCAAGCACCGGTGCCGAGGGATCTCCTTGGATGTAAATATGCACCTGCTCGCCATCGACTAAGACTCTAGCCAAATTTATGCGCTCCAAATCTGCATCAGCGAGTGCTCCTCCGGCAGTTTCCAGCACTGACAGTACGCGACTACCGGCTGGCAAGCTATAGACGCTTGGTCGCACTACCGCCCCGCTAATATACACCACAACTGGCGACTCTTCAGTCGCTTCTGGGATATCTTGCTTCGGTGCCTCCAAGTAAATAACCTCTGGTGAGCGCTGCAGTGCCACAAACAGGTAAACGTTAATGGATAAGGAGAGAACCACTATTATAGCTAAACCTATGACCATGCCTCGGTCTTGCATCTAGAACCACCTCTATATCAGAATACGACATGAATACACATTTTCCCTTCACCCTGTGACAAAATGTGACCATCAGTAGGACTCTTAAGCATTCTTTACTTTGACACCTGGGCTCCTGCCCTGCATACTTGTCTTACTAGTCTGAACTGGAGGGTTAATTGTTAATATAGATATTACCTACTGCTTTGCAGATAATGCGACTGTTGAATGGGCTGCTCGGGAGTGGAGCCAAGTTGTAGCCAATCATATGCACATCGACGACGGGTTCACACTCATTGCTTGCTGTGCTGATATCCCCATCGCTCTAATTTCGATTATCTATCGTGAGCTACCCGCTCCGCTCTCTACCACGACCGAGGCATTTATCGATATTATTGAAGTCAGGCCGGAGTTTCGCCGGATGGGAATTGCACGGCAACTAGTAGAGCGGGCCTGCAAGGAAGCAGCGAATACTAATAGTCATCAATTGCGCGGCTGGAGCTCCGCAGACAAGATAGAAGCCCTTCCCATGTGGAAAGAACTCGGCTTTACAATGTGCCCAGCGACCATTTATCCCCATGGGCAAGAAGTTAAGGGCTATTACTTCGCGAAGCTGCTGTAATCCCAAACAATATTCCCGTAGGAGTATACTTTTCTGCCTCGCAGCATACAGCCTCATTGCCCAGCTTCTTAAAACTTGTGTATTAAGCTGAGGTGGAAAGACGGGCCCCAGCAGCTAGTCCTGCTGTCTCGGGCCCGTCTTAAACTTATACTCGGATGCCCTCTGCCACATAAGCGAACAGGCTCTTCTTATGACCACTGCTGTCCTCACCTGAAGCCTCGCATAAACGCCTATAATGCCCACCCGCGCTCAGTAGCTCCTCGTGAGTTCCCTGCTCCACTATCCTACCTCCTGCAACCACAAAGATCATGTCAGCCTGTCGCGCGGTAGATAGGCGGTGAGCGATAAGCAGAGTAGTGCGACCTTCCATGAGGCGGCGCAGAGCCTCCCAAACCAAGTGTTCCGACTCATTATCTATATTTGATGTGGCTTCATCCAGCAATAAGATCGGAGCATCCTTAAGCAAGGCCCGCGCTATGGCTATTCGCTGCCGCTGTCCTCCCGAAAGCAGAGCCCCACGTTCTCCAACCTCGGTACGATACCCTTGGACAAATGACGAGATAAATTCATGTGCATTGGCAGCCTTAGCAGCTGCTATCACAGCCTCTTCGCTTACGTCATCTCTTCCGCAGGAGATGTTGTCGTAGATAGTCCCCGAGTAGAGGTACGCATCCTGCGGAACTAGGGCCACCATGCCGCGCAACTCTGGCAGTGAGTATTCGCCGATGTCACGTCCGCAGACACCAATAATCCCATGGTCCACAGGATAGAACCCCAGCAATAGCTTAAATATTGTACTCTTCCCGCCGCCGCTTTCACCCACAAAGGCAATAGTTGAACCAATGGGAGCCTGAAATGATACACCGTTCAGAGCCGCGACCTCTCCGTAGGAAAAAGAGACGTTTTTGAAGCTTACTGCACCACCATCGCTTGTCGAGAGTCCTCTAGAGACTATTCGCTCAGGTGTGGCGTCAAGTACCTCCATAATGCGTGCCGACGCAGCTAGCGTTTGCTGAAGTGAAGACCAAAGGCCGCCAACCATTCTAAAAGGCCTGACCATCACTTGGCTAAACTGGACAACCGCCACAACCTCGCCCGGCGTCAATTCTTGATGCAGGAGCATGTAACTGCCAAGGGCCACCACTGCTAGGAAATTTGCCGCTCCTAGAAGGTTATTGGTCGCGCTGACGCAGCTTTGAAGGCCCGTTAGTCGTATACTCCTTTCCCGGTACTCCTCACTTTCTTCACTAAATCGGCTCACTAGAACGTGGCTAAAATTATACGCTCTGGCCACCGTGAGGCCATCCACCATGTCCTTAAAGCGCGCATTGAGTCTTGCCAAACCATCTTGGACATATCTACTCAGACGCTGCAGAGGCGCCGCTGCATAATGATTAAGAATTATCGATGTGGCTACTATAAACAGCGGAACGGCCATAAATCTCCAATCAATAAGGACAATGAATGTGGCTGACACTATAGCGCTAACTACTTGGGATAGGAACTCGATCAGTTCTTCGCTCAAAAACTGCTTACTAACGTTAATGTCATTGGTTAGACGGGAAACAATTTCTTGAGAGTGATTAGCTTCAAAGTATGTTAACGGCAGCTTTTGTAGGTGATCAAAAAGGTTCTGTCGCCACTGCTGAATTGCCCGTTCAGCGGCTCTAACGGTTAGGCGACTCGCAACTGGTAGCAAGCATGCCATCAATAAAATCACAGCACCATACCGGCCAACGCTGCTTAGTAACAGATGGGAATCTGCTGTAACAGATGCGTTGACCAAGCCCTTTAATAGGAGAGCAAGAGCTACTTGGATTCCCGTCTCTGAGACGACAGTCATGCCTCCTCCCATTACGAAACTCGGCCAGCAACCCCTCATATAGTAGAGCAGCCTGAGGCTGTCACGATTTGACTGAGACATGGTCAACACACCTCCACAGCGCCAATATGATGCTCCGTCTGTGCTCTGTGAGCATACTGATACAGGCTGGCATAGTATCCTTGGCGCGCCAATAGGTCTGTATGCGTACCATCTTCTACCACACGCCCTTTGTCTAATACCGCTATACGATCTACCTTCTCTAATAGATGCAAACGATGGGTGATAATCACCTTGGTGCCCTCGAATTGTAATATATTATTATACACAGTCGATTCAGATTCCGTGTCCAGGGCAGCTGTCGCTTCATCTAGCACGAGTAAAGGAGCTCCGCGCAGAATTGCTCTCGCCAAGGACATACGCTGCCTTTGACCCCCTGACAGATTGATGCCCTGCTCTGCCAGCAGAGTCTGATATCCTTCCGGGAGTTCACAGATAAACTCATCTGCTCCTGCCCTTATGGCAGCCTCCCTGATTTCTTGCAGCGAAGCATTTGGTCGTCCATAACTTATATTTTCTGCCACTGAGACAGGCAACAGGAAGGCCTCCTGTGGAACATATGCTATCTTCTCGCGGATGCATGCGAGATTGACCGAATCATAGGGTTGGCCAAAAAACCGTAGGCTCCCAGAGCAGGGAGCTCTGAAACCTAATAAGATTGAGAGCAGGGTGCTCTTACCAGCCCCGCTAGCCCCTACTATAGCTAACGCCTCACCCTTGCGTATCTTCAGGGTTAGGTCACACAGCACTGCCTCTTGAGTTTGGTATGTAAACGAAACCTGATCGAACTCTACAGCATACTCTACGTCCTCATAAGCAAAGCGTGTTATCCCGCCGGTTCGTTCTGTGGGGAAGGTGAGTATTTCAAATATTCTATCAGCTGCCTGTAAAGCCGCCTTGATGTTGGCGAAGTTCTGCGCCATACCCTGAAGGGGCCACGTCAGATTGTTCAGCAGATTAAGCATCATCAGCAACTGCCCAAGACTCAGCTTACCGCTGATGACTTCGAAACCACCTACTCCAAACAGTATTAAGAACGGCATAACCGATAAGACCAGCATGGCTGAGTTAAGCTGCCCTTTGACGAAGGCAAGCTTCACAGCCCTGTTTACGGCGCGCTCTCCTGCAAGGTAGAAACGCCGTTCCAGATGGTTCTGCAAATTGTACGCCTTGGTAACCACAATTCCTGATGTAGCGTCCTGAGCCAAGGCATTAATCACCGCCATATCGCCCTGCCATTCCTTCAGACTCGTGCCCATAGCCTTACCAAGGATAGAGGCAATCACTACCATTACTGGCGCCACAGAAACTGTGAGTAGTGTCACCTTCCACGACACAGTCCCTAAAACTACTAATGCCGCCACAAAGCCCAACAAACCCTGTATTAGACTTGGTATTTCACTTGCTACCATATATCTAATGGCTTGAATATCATTACTCATCTTGATTACGAGATAGTTCACCTAGGCCACCATCCCCATTTATTCTAGTACGACACCGTGCTGGAATATTCTTTCCTTATTGCCAGCTCATTTTCACTATTTAAGACACTTTTTTAAATATACTGTTAATCGTCAGGCAATAGGAGCTTTTTTTGAGGTTTTTTCTAGAAATTCTGTAAGATTAAGCTTGGGAGAACGTCCTATAATGAGAAGCTTTCGGAAGACCTGACTTCAGAGACCTTTCTGAAAGCCATGAAAAACCTTGAAAGCTTCAGGGAAGATTATCCTCAATGAGAATTTATCATATTCTTCATCAGATGGAAGAACCTTATAAGGAAGTCTTTTCTCTCCGATTTTTTGGAGAACTGAGTTTTCGGGATATAGGCAAGACTGAAAATTGGTCTTGTGTCACCTATCACCGTGCCCGGAAGAAGATCAAGGAAAGAATGGAGGGAAAACATGAACCTGGACTGTAACATCATCAATGAACTGCACCCCATATCACGGACAGTAGTGGCTCATTTTGGTCCGCAATACTCACATAAAGAGGAAGGTTACCCTCAACAGAATGCTGAACTATACAAAATAGCATTAAACCCCTTCATCAAGCCATGGAGGGGTTTGCTTGTTAGTGCATGGGTCATTCAATGGATTTCAAGGAGCCTACCATGTCAATATCCTTGATTTTTCCGAAGAGTATTTTGTTGATCAGCATGGAAAGCGCCAAAGTGCCGAGGATGGTGATCCCATAGGAGGGGACAGAGATAATGGCGGGCAGGTCCAGGGAATCCGGCATGGTGGACAGCAGGAAGATGAGCAGGGCATACCCTGCTGGGAGGCCGAGCAGGATGCCGGTGATGGTCAGCCATATGTTCTGTTTTTGTAGAAGGGCTTCGAGTTGCGCGGGGTAAAAGCCCAACACCTTGAGGGTGGCCAACTCTCGGATGCGCTCTGTAAAGGAAAGAGTTCCTAGATTATACAGGACAACGCTTCCTAATAGTACCGCGGCCAGTATCAGAATGATGACAATCATTTCTATGTTCTCCAGCAGGGCATCAAGGTTCTGGATCAGATCACTGCGCCGCTGCACCGTAGATACGGCTGCATTCCCTTCGACGTCTGGGGCGGCGAAGGGGCTGAGTAGGGCGGTGGGTACAAAATGGGAATTTGTTTGCTGCTCATAGAGGGCTTTGGTCATTGCGATACCCTGCCCAATAGGAGCAAAATATTGCATCTCGATGGTGGATGTATGCCAGTCCCTTTTACCGAACATCCGCCATTCCACGGCGTCACCGGGCGATACATTCAAAAGCGCCGCCATTTTGTACGAGATGCCGATGCCGTCGCCAGGCAGTACGATCGGTTTTTTTTGGCGGTCGATAAACCGGATTTTTTCCCCTTTATCTAGGATGATGATGGAGGCGGTTTCATTTCTGTGGAGGGTTCTGATTTGTATTGGGGATTCCAGAATCCATTGACCCTTGTATATGGTTTCCAAGGCTTCAAGCGTTTCCTCCTTGACGGCGTGGTGCAAATGAATTTTGCTTTCATATAAATGCAGGTCTTCATACATCCATTGATTGATTCTGCTGAGGGTATCTCGCAAGCCAAGACCAAAGATCAGCAATGCCGTACAGCCGAGAACCCCGGCAACGGCCATGAGGGATCGAAAATTGTTACGCAGGATGTCCCGGATATTCCATTGGGTAGAAAAACCAAGACGGCGCCAAAGACTGCTTTTCTCCAAGCGTGTATGGCGTCCCGCCTTTGGTGGTCTGGGCCTCAGTGCGGATGCCGGCACCTCCTTCAATTCCCTGCGGCAGGCAAGATAGCTGGCGGCACCACAGCACAGGGCGACAATAAAAACTGCGGCAAAATCGGGTAGGGATAATACGGCATACCAGTTGGGCAGGGTATATATGGCCTTTTGCATATTGAAAAGGATGGGCGGTATGATGAGGGGACCTGCCAGCAGGCCCAAAAGTCCTCCCATCAAGCCGAGCCATAAGCCGTAGGAGATATAATGAAACAAGATGTTGCCTCTGGAATATCCCATTGCCTTCAGTATGCCGATTTGGCTTCTTTGATTGACGGTCATCCTGATCATGGTGGTGAACATGGACAGCACGACAATCAGGAAAAATACCACCGGGAAGATACGCCCTATGGCCTGTTGCTGTTCGATTTCGACCTGAAATACAGCTACGCTGGGATGAGTAACCCGGGTCAGCTGCAGGATAAAGCGATCCGGAAAGAGTATCTCTATCTGCTCTAGCATCTGATCCGTATCCGTTTGGTCATTGAGGGTAAGTAGCAGCTGATTGTAGAGAAAAGAGCCGACATTTTCCACGGCGGATTTGGGGACGAATGCAAACCCGAAGTCTCCCGGATTGGGCATCATCATCGTATCGTCCTTGACATTGTGAACAAATTCCGGATGATGGATTAAGCCTAATATGGGCAGGGAAAAACTTGTGCCCGCTACCTCTATGGCCAGGGTATCGCCGATCTTCATATTGTGGGCAGCCCCAAGGGATGCATCAAGCCATACACCCTTGCGGGAGAGATCAAAGACCTCGCCCTCGACAACATAAGGCCTAGATATCCTGTCTTCTTCCAGCAGGTGGACCCTGAGGGTGGGCCGCCCGGGGATGTCTGCGATACCGTCGATGCTAAGGCGGCGTACTGCCTGGACCACATGGTCGAGGGCCAGGGCCCTATCCACATCGTCCTGGGTAAAGTAACGGCTGATGACCCAGATATCTGCTAGGTCGGTTTCCTCGTAATATCGGTTGACTTCCCTTTCCATCCCAACCCAATTTACTTGAATACCTGTATATATAAGGACGCCCAGAAGAGCCATCAGGAAGATTGATATAAATTGTGTACTGTTCAGCTTCATATCCCGGAGCATCTTCCTCCGCAGCATCACCATCTCACATCCTCGATACGGACAGGAGCCGGATTGACCAGTTGCGACATGATTTTCCCGCTGCGCATTTTGATGACGCGGTCTGCGGCAGGGGCCAGTGTTGAATTGTGAGTGACAATCACCACGGTGTGCCTGTGTTCCCGACTCATTTTTTGTAGCAGGGCAAGAATGAGGATGCCGGTTTCGCTGTCCAGAGCCCCTGTGGGTTCGTCACAGAGCAACAGCTTTGGGTTTTTGCATATGGCCCTGGCAATGGATACGCGCTGCTGCTCTCCACCGGATAATTGGGAGGGAAAGTGATTGATATGCTCCGATAGGCCTACCTGCGCCAAGGTTGCCTGGGGGTCTAGGGCATCCCTTCTTACTTCCTTTGAAAGGGATACATTCTCAAGGGCAGTAAGGGTGGGGATGAGGTTGTAGAATTGAAAAACAAACCCGATGGCATCACGCCGATAGGCGGTTAGGGCGTTCTCGTTGTATTTTGTTATATCCTCCCCATCGATATAAATCGCGCCATGGGTTACTGAATCCATTCCCCCTAGGAGGTTAAGCACTGTGCTTTTCCCTGCGCCGCTGGGGCCTAAAATGATGACGAATTCTCCCTTCTCTATTTCGAAGGATACATCATCGGCAGCGTGGATAACATTAGTACCCTGACGATACTCCTTGCATACATGCTCGAATTGAATTAACGACATAAAATCTCCTTTCCAGTTCTTCATTTTCATGGTGTCAGCATTTTTCTGATCAGCAGCTTCAGCTCTTCCTTCACGGTATCAATATCTACCGGGAAATCACATTGGGTTGCAGATTCAAACAGGCTGTGGACCATGATGAAGAGCAACTTGCTATAAATGGCTGGATCCACCTGACGAAAGAACCCCTTTTGGATGCAAATCTCCACATAGGTGATGATGGGAACCAACATCTCATCGGTATATAGGGGTGATTCATAACCACTGTCCCTCAGAAGAATGAGTATATCGGGAGTATGTATCATTTTCATAAATGCCTCATGCTTTTTTACCATCAGGGACATTCTATCCAACAAAAGATCAATATCATGAAATGGGTTATCCGTTGTATGGGACAGGCTTTCCTTCAATATGCAGCCGAAGACATCATACATCTCCTTGACCAAATCCATCAACATATCGTATTTGGTTTCCCAATAGAGGTAAAAGGTCCCCTTGGCATAGCCTGCGCCATCAACAATCGCCTTGACGGTGGCACCGTCAAATCCCTTTTGATTGATGAGCTCGAGTGCACTCTGCCGCAGTCGGTGCTTTGTTTCCTTGCTTTTTTTTGTCTTGTCATGCATCAACAAGCACCTCACTTATGACTCCTGATCATGTTTTCATTTTATCCCGGGACTATTATTTATTTCAATGTACAAATGTGTGCTTTGGGTCAGTTTTTGCGTGGAGGGAGATGGGCAATTAGTTGCAGGAATTAGCCATTTTATCCCGGGACTA